>Ga0070675_100000117_pt1 | contig 46823 bp, 36 predicted proteins | sample KBSM43metaG_FD_65343 | JGI IMG/M metagenome (GOLD analysis project Ga0070675, IMG submission 65343) | Miscanthus rhizosphere microbial communities from Kellogg Biological Station, Michigan, USA - KBS M4-3 metaG | ecosystem: Host-associated > Plants > Roots > Rhizosphere > Soil ... | reverse complement strand
GGGTTCACGAGGTTCGATCTCGGCGACCTCTGCGTACTTCGCGGGTTCTTCTTTTGACACTGCTTCGCGATCTCAATTGGCGGCAATGACTTCGCGCATGCTTAGAACGGGCAGCTAGCCGGTTGGCTGTTCAGGTTCTCGTGATCGATTTCGAAGCGCGCGTGAATCGAGCCATCGCTGCTGTAGGTAACGTGCACCACATACAGCGTGTCGTAATCGCCGGTCTGCCACGCTGACACCGCGGCGCCGCCGCCGTACGCGTTCATGATGTTCTGCACCACCTTCACCAAATACGAGGTTCGCGAGGTTCACGCGGTTCATGCGGTTCACCCGGTTCAGAAGTTCGCGAGGTTCGGAGGTTCGAGGGGTTCGCGGGGTTCACGCGGTTCATGCGGTTCACCCGGTTCAGAAGTTCGCGAAGTTCGCGAGGTTCGGGACGTTCGAGGGGTTCGCGGGGTTCACGCGGTTCATGCGGTTCACCCGGTTCAGAAGTTCGCGAGGTTCGGGAGGTTCGAGGGGTTCACGCGGTTCATGAGAGGTTCCGAGGTTCGCGTGGCGCGAAGTTGGGGGTTCACGAGCTTCGCGGCCTCCGACGCTCTTCGACGTTCCCGAGAGTAGAACCTTCGCCTCTCGACTTCTGAACCTCTCGAACCTCTTGAACCCCTGAACCTCGCGAACCTCTTGAACCCCTGAACCTCGCGAACCTCGCGAACCCCTGGAACCTCGTGAACCTCGCCAACCTCTCGAACCCCGCGAACCTCGTTCTGTGAGCCGAATCGCTCTGGAATCCGTCTAATCCCCCCAAAGGGGGACCGCCATGCCGTGGTGGCGTAAGAAGCAGGGCCAGCCGGTCGATACGGCGCCCGACCCGAACCTGCCGGTGATCCGCCTGGAGCATGTGAGCAAGGTCTTCCGTGGCGACGCGTTGGGCGAGCCGATCGAAACTCGGGCGCTTGACGACGTCACCCTGGACATCTTGCATGGCGAATACGTGACGGTGTCGGGGCCGTCGGGCTGCGGAAAATCGACATTCCTGTCGATGCTGGCACTGCTCGACACGCCGACCTCCGGGCGCTACTGGTTGAACGGCCGGGCCACCGACACACTCTCGCCCGGTGAACGGGCGCGAGTCCGCAACCTCGATGTCGGCCTGGTGTTCCAGAGCTTCAACCTGATTGCCGATCTCACGGTCTACGAGAACGTCGAGTATCCGCTGACGCTCCGGGGCATCGACGTCGCGACGCGGAAACTGCGCGTTGAAGAAGCGCTCGATCGGGTTGGTCTGACGACACGCGGCAGATCGCGGCCCGGTTCGCTGTCGGGTGGCCACCAACAACTGGTCGCCGTCGCCCGCGCCATCACCGGCCGGCCGGCGATCCTCCTCGCTGACGAGCCGACCGGGAATCTCGATTCGAAGAGCGGTGAAGCGTTGATGGTGATGTTCGCGGAACTGCACGCCGACGGCGCCACTGTCTGCGTCGCGACGCACGATCCGCGCTGGTTCAAGCAGGCACAGCGGCACATTCACCTGTTCGACGGCAGGGTCGTTGACGCCTCCGCCTCGATGGCTGAGGGCTAGGAACGGGGGACTGGGGACTGGGGACTGGTCCTCCTTTAGAGGCTTCCTGTTTCCAAAGGCGGCAGCGCATATCGCGCCCAAAACGGAGCGGTTTGAAATTTCACGTTCTAAGCTCTAAGTTTCTAGTTCTAAGTTCTTAGTTTCTAGTTCTAAGTTCTAAGTTTCTAGTTCTAAGTTCTTCTGATGCGCATCGCTGTTGTCACTGACATTCACGGCAATCTCACCGCGCTCGAGGCGGTGATTGCGGACCTCGAGCAGGTGGCACCCGACCTCGTCGTCCAGGGCGGCGACCTGGTCGCGGGCGGCCACCGCCCCGTCGAGGTGCTCGACCGCGTTCGCGAACGGGGCTGGCCGGGCGTTCAGGGCAACACCGACGAGATGTTGTGGAAGCCGGAGCTGTTCGACCAGTTCATGCGCAGCGTGCCGCAGTTGGCGCATGTCTGGCGGATGGTGTTTCAGCAACAGGCGCCGGTAACCCGCGATCTGATCGGCCCGGACCGGCTCGCCTGGCTGCGGCAGATGCCGCTGCAATGGCGCGGTGACGACCTCGCCGTCGTCCATGCGTCGCCGGGCAATTTGTGGCGATCGCCGATGCACAATGCCACGGACGAAGAGCTCGAGACGACCTACGCGCCGCTCGATCGCGCTATCGTCGCCTACGGACACATCCATGTGCCGTTCGTCCGTGAGGTTGGTAACCGGGTCGTGGTCAATTGCGGCAGCGCCGGCATGCCGTTCGACGGCGATCCACGCGTTTCATATCTGGTCGTTGACGACGGGATCGCGTCGATCAGGCGGGTTGCCTATGATGTCGAGACGGAAGTAACCAGCCTGTTGCGATCCGGCTACCCTGACGCAGCGCGGATTGCGGAAACCTTGCGAACAGCCCGATACGTGCTGCCGCCGTCAAAGGCGTGAAGGCGTAAGTGGGACTAGAAACTGGGGACTGGGGACTAGCACTGGGGACTGGGGAGTAGTAATTGGCTCCCAGCGCCCAGCCGCAAGGCCCCAGCTTACGGGTCCCTAACGCCAACGCAGCAGCGTTATGACGTATGCTTTTCCAGGATTGAACGCTGCATACACAGTAATTGCCAGCATCGCGATCGCCGCCACAGGCGTCGCATGCAAGTCGTCAGGAGCCACCACAAAACCGGCCTCGTCTCCTCAACCTCGTACTGAAATCGTCCAGCCCGGTGCGCCGGGGCAGGCGCCTCGCGTCATCACGGAAGCCGCGGCGACCGATCTGTCGAAGGTGCAGTTCACGAAAGCGGACGTGGCCTTCATGCAAGGGATGATCGGCCACCATTCGCAAGCCGTGGAGATGGTGGACCTGCTCAAGCTGAGGACGCTCAATCCGGACATGCAGAAGCTGGGCATGCGCATCACGGTCTCTCAAGAAGACGAGATCAAGATGATGCAGACGTGGCTCAAGGTCCGCGGCCAGTCGCTGCCGGACCCGCACGCCCACCACATGCATCCGGAGGCGATGATGCCGGGGATGCTGACGCAGGCCGAGATGGACAAGCTTGCGGCTGCGAAAGGCCCGGAGTTCGACCGGTTGTTTCTCGAAGGGATGATCAAGCACCACGGCGGCGCGATCACGATGGTCGACGAACTGTTCAAGGCGCCCGGCGCGGCGCAGGACTCGGAAATTTACGCGTTCGTGACCGACGTGGTCGCGGATCAACGAATGGAAATCGATCGCATGGGCGGCATGCTGTACGCCCTGATGAAGGAGCAGAAGTAAATGAACGCCGCGACCCGCATGGTCTGGGCATTGGCTGCCGCGCTGGTGTGCGCAGGCGTGACCCTGATCGGGCAAGAACCACCCAAAGGACCGACTGCCTCGACCACCGATCCGCGATACACATTGAAACCAGGATTGAGAGACGCCGGTGAAGCCGCCAAGAACATGGAGCGGCTCGCGGCGCTGTCGAAGCCCTCTGGGTTCTTTGATCCGAATTCCCCGGCCGGCGGCATCATCCCACCGGAGAAGCCCGGCGACGACGCGCCGCCTGCGGCCGGCGACAACACACCTCCGCCGGCCCCGAATCCGGCGCTGAACAACGCGCTGAGCTTCAGCAACTCGGATCTGGCGTTCCAGGGCAACCACCTGATCCAGGGCAATTACCACGGGTTCAACACCTACGACATCGAGAACGGCAAAAATCCGAAGCTCCTCGCCTCGGTGGTGTGCCCGGGCGGCCAGGGCGACGTGTCGGTGCGCGGCAACCTCCTGTTCATGTCGGTCGAGCAGACGCGCGGCCGGATTGATTGCGGCACTCAGGGCGTCGTCGATACGGTGAGCAGCGAGCGGTTCCGCGGCATCCGCATCTTCGACATTTCCGATCTCAGCAAACCGAAGCAGGTGGCGGCCATTCAAACCTGCCGCGGTTCGCACACCCACACACTCGTCACTTCGATGACCGACAAAGAGAATCTCTATGTCTACGGATCGGGCACCGGCCAGCCGCGTGCCGGCGAAGAGCTCGACGGCTGTTCGAACAAGGATCCGAAAGAGGACGCGAACACCTCGCTGTTCAGCATCGACGTGATTCAGGTGCCGCTGAGCGCGCCGCAGAACGCAAAGATCGTGAACCGCCCGCGGATCTTTGCGGACGAAAAGACCGGTGCGATTTCCGGCTTGTGGCAGGGTGGAAATTTCGGGCCCGGCACGCAGACCTCGCGCGTGACGAATCAGTGCCACGACATCACGGTCTATCCGGAGATTGGCCTGGCGGCCGGCGCCTGCGCCGGCAATGGCATCCTGCTCGACATCAAGGACCCGGTCCATCCGGTACGCCTCGACGCGGTCAACGACAAGAACTTTGCCTACTGGCACTCGGCAACCTTCAATAACGACGGCACCAAGGTGTTGTTCACCGACGAGTGGGGCGGCGGCGGCCGTCCGCGCTGCCGTCCGACCGATCTCCTGAATTGGGGCGCCGATGCGATCTTCGACATCGTCGATCGCAAGCTGGTGTTCAAGGGTTACTACAAGCTGCCGGCCGCGCAGACCGATCAGGAAAACTGCGTCGCGCACAACGGTTCGCTGATTCCGGTGCCCGGCCGCGACATCATGGTGCAGGCGTGGTATCAGGGCGGCCTGTCGGTGTTCGACTTCACCGATTCGGCGAATCCCAAAGAAATCGCCTATTTCGACCGCGGACCGATCGACGGCAAGAACCTGGTGCTCGGCGGCTACTGGTCGACCTACTGGTACAACGGCCACATCTACGGATCGGAAATCAGCCGCGGTGTCGACGTGTTTCGGTTGAAACCGAGCGAGTTCCTGACGCAGAACGAGATCGATGCGGCGACGCTGATTCGCAACGAAGAGCTCAACACCCAGGAGCAGATGCGAATCAGCTGGCCGGCCACGTCGGTGGTCGGATTGGCCTACGTCGATCAATTGAATCGCAGCAAGGCGATCAAGCCGGAACGCGCCCGTGCCGTGAAGAGCGCGCTCGAGCACGCCGACGGCCTCCGCAGCGGCCAGGACAAGAACGCCGCCAGCGTGCTGGCGCAGCTCGATGCGGTCGCGGCGCAGGTCGAAAGCGACGCGGCGTCGGCGAGCGGCCGTGACGCCAGCCGGTTCAAGGCGCTGGCCGCGACAATCAAAGGGCGCGCCGCGAAACTGCGCTGACGAAGCGGTAAAACGACAGGAATGTAATAACCCATGCCGGTGTGAAGCCGTCCCGTTCTGCGTTGCTAGAATGGGATCGGCATGGGTGCGGAATCGATCGCAAACGGCCTCGAGATCCTTCAAGCAGTGATCGAAGCGACGCCCGATGCGATCTTCGTCAAAGATCTGCAGGGGCGCTACGTCGTCGTCAATGCGGCGGCGGCGCGGTTTCTTGGCAAGGCGCCATCCGAGATCGTCGGCAAAAACGACCTCGAACTCTATCCCGAAGAAACCGCGCGCCGCTTCATGGAGGACGATCGTCAGGTCCTCGCAACCGGCCAGCCGCAAGCATTCGAGGGCGTTGCAACCAGCGCGCTCGGCACCCAGGCCTACCTCGTTACCAAGGGCGTCTACCGCGACAAGTCGGGCCGCATCGCCGGCACCTTTGGCATTTCGCACGACATGACCGAATTGCGCCAGGCGCAGGAATCGCTCGAGCACACCCGCGAAGCCTTGTTCCGGTCGCAGAAGATGGAGGCGGTCGGCCAGTTGACCGGTGGAATCGCTCACGACTTCAACAACATCCTGGCAGTGATCCTCGGCAACACCGAATTGCTGCGGCTCTACATCCCGCCCGACTCGCCGGCCTACGAGACCACCGACGCGATCATGCGCGCGGCGATGCACGGCAAGGACTTGACCGGCCATCTGCTGGCCTTTTCCCGACGCCGCCTTCTGAATCCACAGCCGGTCGACGTCAACGCGCTGGTCGAAGGGTTCGTGCGGCTGCTCGGCCGCACGCTTGGCGCGGCGATCCGCATCATCACGGAACCATCACCCGATGCCGGCGTGGCGTTTGTCGATCCCAACGCGCTCGAGGCCGCGGTGCTGAACATCGCGCTCAACGCCCGCGATGCAATGCCCGACGGCGGGTCGTTGACCATTCGAACGTCGCACCGGGACGTCGTCAAGTCTTCGGCGATCGATGATGATCTGCAGCCTGGCGCGTATGCAGCGCTCGCCTTGCAGGACACCGGCGCTGGCATGACTCCCGACGTCGCCACGCGCGCGATCGAGCCGTTCTTCACGACGAAAACCGGCGGTCATGGGACCGGGCTCGGTCTCAGCATGGTCTACGGATTTGCCAAACAATCCGGCGGCAGCGTGACGATCGCTTCGACGCCCGGAGCAGGAACGACCGTCACGCTGTTTCTGCCGGTTGCCGGTAAGGACGTCTCGACACCGGTGCTTGGCGGCGCGACGGTGCGAACGGCGGATGTGCCGCGGACTATCCTGGTGGTTGAAGACGAGTCCGAAGTCCGGACGGTGGTGCGCCGCCAGCTCGAAAGCATGGGACACCGGGTTCTCGTGGCCGAAGGACCGACTGAAGCTCTGCTGCTGATTCAGGGTCCGGGAGCCCCCGACATCCTATTGACCGACGTCGTGTTGGGCAGCGGGATGAACGGAATCGACCTCGCCGAGGCAGCGCGCCGCGCGCGGCCGAAACTCGCCGTGATTTTCATGTCGGGTTATACAGCGATCGCCAAGGCCCAGCAGCGCATTCGCGAAACCGGCGCGCCACTTTTATCGAAGCCGTTCACATCACCGCAGCTCGAACGGGTGCTCGCGGCCGTAACCCACACGTCAAGCTCGTCCGCAAATGGCTGATACACTCTTCGCGTGTTCGATTCCGCGCTTGACGAATCGGCCCTTCGTCGCGCCATTGCGGATGCTGTCGATGCGGCGGTAATTAGCACCGACCGAGACGCAACGATCACGTCCTGGAATCCCGCTGCCGAACGGCTTTACGGCTACACAGAGCACGACGTCCTGGGACAGTTGGTCACGACGTTGGTGCCTCCTGAGCTTCGCGCCGAGGAGTTGAAGTTTCACACACGCGTACTGGCAGGCGAGACGCTCCACGACATCGTCGCGACGCGCCGCCGTGCCGACGGCTCCGATGTGACGATTGTTCTGACGCTGTCGCCGATTCGCTCCGACGGCCAGGTGATCGGCGTGCTACGAATCGCCCGCGACGGCACCAATCGCGAGCAGGCCGAGCGCGCCTCCAGGCGTCTTGCCGCCATTGTCGAATCAAGTGACGACGCGATCGTCAGCAAAGACCTCGAGGGCGTGGTCACGTCATGGAACCGCGCCGCCGAGAAAATGTTCGGCTATTCCCCGGAGGAGATGATCGGCCGGTCGATCCGGACGATCATCCCGGACGACCTGCAGCACGAAGAGGACGAAGTGTTGGCGCGAATCCGGCGGGGCGAGCGCGTCGAGCACTTCGAGACCGTCCGCCGGCGCAAAGATGGCGGTCGACTGAACATCTCGCTCACTGTGTCGCCAATCCGCGATTTCACAGGTCGGGTGATCGGCGCGTCAAAGATTGTCCGCGACATCAGCGACCGGAAACAGGCCGACGTCGAGCGGCAGAAGCTGCACGAAGTTGGCTCGATTGTGTCGGCGACGCTCGACCGCACCACTATCCTCCAGACCGTGACCGACATTGCCACCGACCTGACGGAAGCCCAGTTTGGCGCGTTCTTCTACAACATCGCCAATGAGCAGGGCGAGTCGTTTCAGCTCTACACGATTTCCGGGATCCCACGCAACGCGTTTTCCAATTTGGCGATGCCGCGCAGCGCCGAGGTGTTCGGGCCGACCGGCACGGCGGTGGTGCGCAGCGCGGATATCACTGCCGATCCACGCTACGGCAAGAACCCGCCGTACGACGGCATGCCGCAAGACCATCTGCCGGTGCGAAGCTACCTCGCGGTTCCAGTGAACTCGCCGTCGCGCGCCGTGTTTGGCGGTTTGTTCTTTGGCCATTCGGAAACCGGCAAATTCACGGAGCGTCACGAGCGCCTCGCACTCGGCGTCGCGTCGTGGGCGAGCGTCGCGCTCGAAAACGCGCGGCTCTATGTCGGCGTGCAGGAGGCGAACCGGCTCAAGGATGAATTCCTGGCAACGCTGTCGCACGAATTACGTACGCCGCTCAACGCGATTCTTGGCTATGCACGGATGATGCGCATGGGTATTCTCGCGCCTCGCAAGCAGACGCACGCGGTTGAGACGATCGAGCGCAATGCGACAGCCCTGACGCAGATTGTCGAGGACGTGCTGGACGTCTCACGGATCGTCTCTGGCAAGATGCGTCTCGCGGTCCAGCCGATCGACCTGATCGCGATTGCGCGTCAGTCGCTGGAGGCGGTTCGGCCGGCCGCCGAGGCGAAGCACATTTCGGTCGAAACCGCCTTCGACATCGACGCGTTGTCGATCTCTGCCGATCCGGATCGTCTTCAGCAGGTCTTATGGAACCTGATGTCGAATGCCGTGAAGTTCACCGGCAGCGGTGGCCGGGTGACAATGGCGGTCACACGGAACGATGCGAATATCGAGATCGCCGTCACCGACTCTGGTGTCGGCATCGCGCCGGTGTTTCTGCCACACGTCTTCGAACGGTTCCGGCAGGCGGAATCGGGAACGAACCGCGAGCGCGGTGGACTCGGACTCGGTCTGGCGATCTCGCGTGAGCTCATCGAAATGCACGGTGGCACGATTCACGCCGAGAGTCCAGGCGTTGGCCTCGGTTCCACCTTCCGAATCGTGCTGCCGACGACGATGACGCGTCTGACGCAACAAACCACCGATCGGGCAGTCGGCGCGCATGATGTTGCGTCGGTCGCGGTCGCAAATCTCGAGGGCTTGCGGATTCTGGCTGTCGACGACGACGCCGACGCCTTGTCGCTGGTTCGCGAGATTCTCGAAAACGCCGGTGCCGAGATGATGGTCGCGACCTCCGCGGCCGAGGCGCTCGAGATACTGAATCGTGAGACACCCGACGCGATTGTGTCGGACATCGCGATGCCGCGAACGGACGGGTTTGAGTTGATCGCGCAGATTCGGCGCCATCCGAAGGCGGAAGTGCGGTCGATCCCCGCAGCGGCGCTGACCGCCTACGCCCGTTCCGAAGACAGCGCGCGGGCGCGGCGCAACGGCTTTCAACTGCACCTCTCCAAGCCCATCGATCCGGTCGAATTGACCATCGCGGTTGCGTCACTGGTCGGTCGATCCGCGTCTTAGATCACGGTCCGGCATCCACGCCGCGCTTTTTTCAAGTTTCATGTGGGCGCGCCATTGGCCCACTCGCGCGCCCGAGGCCGCAGAGAAAAATGAGAACGCAGAGTTGTTGTGGCGGCGTGGACGCCGCTGCGAGCGTCGCCGGGGGAGGACCATCCAGTTCGGCGGGTCGGCCGGCGTAGCCGGCCCGACGCGTGGGTGGAAGATCCGGCGAAAAACGAATCGCACGGGATCCAGGCGACTCGTTTTCAGCCGGATCGTTCCGCCCACGCGCGGCGCTTCGCGCCGCCCGCCGAACTGAAACCCGTTTCCTCGGTGACTCGGAGTCTCTGTGGTGATCTTTTGCCAGCAGCTCAGCGACCAACGCTCGCAGCACGGCTCATTCGGCTGCCAATCGGCTCTAGCCCGTTACTGTCACACACACGATCGCGCTGGACACTCGGACGCGGTGTTCCTATCATGCGCGTATGAAAACGCTTATCGGCACAGCCGCTTTCATCATCGCTATCGGCACATTCAGTGCCGCGCCCGTGACGCAGACGCCATCGGAAGCTCTGCACTTTCATCACGTTCATCTGAATTCGACCGATCCCAAAATAGCCGCGGAGTACTACCCGAAGCCGTTTGCCCAGTCAGCGACTAAGACCACCTTCAACGGATTCGAGGCGGTCAAGACGGGGAACATTTTTTTGCTATTCACCAAGGTCGCAACGACGCCGCAAAACGAACTGACCGGACCGCAGACCTCGGTGTGGCACTTCGGCTGGAACACGCCGAACTCGAGGCAATACGACGAGAACTTCCGCAAGATGGGTTTGACGATCGCGCAGATGTGGGATGCGGCGGACGGCAAGCTGGTGGACATGTCGAGCGACACGCTGCCGGGCTTGCCGACCCAGGAGCAGATCCTCGAGATGCGCGAAAAAGGCACACCGCCGACGCGAGAAGGCGGCTTCGGCTACCTGCGCGGTCCCGACGGAGCGATGATCGAAAACGCGCAGGCCGGCACTACCGAACGGTTCAACCACGTGCACATGTATCACGAACACCCTCGCTGCGCGATGGCCTGGTATGTCACGCACCTCGGTGCGAGAATGCCGTCGGGCCGCGGTGGAGCGGCACCGGCCGCGGCGCCGTCGATGACCGATTGCAAGACGACCGCTTACGCACCGCCGACATATCCCTCGTTTGCCAAGACCGGTTTCGTCCGCGAACCATCCGGCGGTGTGCTGTTCGACGACATTCAGATTCTGATCCGCCCATGGCCCGGCGGTGGGCTGGTCAGCACGCGGGGCAAAATCGTGGACCACTGGGCGGTGAGCACCACCAACCTCGATGCGACGATGACGCGGCTGAAGGGTGAGAGCGTCAAGGTGCTCGAAGACATCAAGCCGTGGGGCAACTCACGCGCCGCGATGATTGAAGGGCCAGATCGAATCGCCATCGAGATCGTCGAAATCAAATAGTTACGAGCAACGAGCAACGAGCAACGAGCAGCGAGCAACGAGCAACGAGCAGCGAGCAACGAGCAACGAGCAACCAGCAGCGAGTAGCGAGCAACGAGTTATGGCCAAGCGCAGAATTACGCGGCGCCGATTTCTGGAAAGCACCGGCGCCGCAATTGCCGTAGCGCCGGCGGCGCCGGGCTTGATGACGGCCGTCGTTTCGGCGCAGTCGGCCCGTCCATCGAAGACAACCTCGATCACACTGACCGTCAACGATGTGCGTCGGCGTCTCGACGTCGATCCGCGCTCGACCCTGGCGGAAGTGCTGCGCGATCAACTCGACCTGACCGGTACGAAGATCGGCTGTGATCGCGGGGAATGCGGTGCCTGCACCGTCATCGTCGACGGCAACCCGGTCTACTCCTGCAGTCAACTCGCGGTGTTCATGGACGGACGCACGGTCCAGACGGTTGAAGGCCTTGCGGCCGGCGGCGGCCTGAGTACGCTCCAGCGATCGTTTGTGGATCACGATGCGCCGCAGTGCGGATTCTGCACCTCCGGTCAGCTGATGACCGCAACCGCACTGCTGAAGACGTCGGCGAAGCCGACCGCCGAGCAGGCGCGCGCCGCGTTGAGCGGCAACATCTGCCGCTGCTCCAACTACAACCATTACGTGGCCGCCGTGGTCGGTAGTGCTGAGCGGTCGGCCGGGAGTTTCGTCACCCGTGCGGCTGCGCTGACCACGATTGGACACAGCACACCGCGGATCGACGCGGCGGATCGCTGCAGCGGCAAGGCGAAGTACACCGGCGACGTCACCATGCCGGGAATGCTCTACGCCCGTGTGCTGCGCAGTCCGCACCCGCACGCCAGAATCATAAGGATTGACGCGTCAAAGGCGCGCGCGTTGCCCGGCGTCAAGGCGATCATCACTCACGAAAATTGCAACGTGCAGTGGGGCGCTGGATCGATTGCCGGAGGCCAGCAATACAACGAGGAAACGAAGCGAATCACGACCCACAAGCGCTACGCGTTCAACAACCCGGTGCGGTTTGCCGGCGAACCGGTTGCGGCGGTCGCCGCGGTGGATCGCCACACCGCCGAAGATGCACTGCAGCTGATTGCCGTCGAGTACGAAACGCTGCCGTTCGTGCTCGATTTCGAAGAAGCCCTGAAGCCCGACGCGCCGAAGGTGTGGCCCGACGGCAACATCTCTCCGAACAACCGTAACGAGCTGTTGCCGCAGACCCAGCGTCGCGGCGACATCGTTGCCGGCTTCGAGGCCGCCGATCAGGTGTTCGAAGATCGATTCTCGACTGCGTTCGTCCACAACGCCCAGATGGAGCGCCGTGCTGCCGTCGCGCGTTGGGACGGCGACAAGCTGACTATCTACACGCCGACCGGTGGCATCGCCAATTGCCGGACCGATATGGCCCGCGATCTCGGAATCCCGCAGGAGAAGGTTCGCGTCGTCTGCGAATACATGGGCGGTAATTTCGGCAACAAGAACCAGAATCAGGACGCCGATTTGATCGCCGCCGTGCTCGCGAGAGAAGCCGCCGCACCGGTGAAACTCGAGCTGTCGCGCAAAGAGGACTACATCGGCGTGCACGGCCGTTGGCCAACCGCGCAGTATTACAAGGTTGGCGTCAAGAACGATGGCACGCTCACCGCGCTGCAACTGCGCGGCTATAGCGGCATGGGCCCATATCGCAAGAACACCGGCGCGATTGCCGGTCCGGAGTTATACAGCTGCCCGAACGTCGAGAGCGTCGTCACGCCGGTGTGGACCAACAAGACCGTGTCGGCCAACATGCGCGGTCCCGAGTTCCCGCAGGGCTTCTTCGGCATCCAGTCGATGATGGACGATGTGGCCGCGAAGCTGAAGATCGATCCGGTCGACTTCATCGTCAAGAACATGACGCGGAAGTTCCGCGACGAAACCGAGTACACGATCTATTCGCTCGAAGATTGCATCAGGCGAGGCGTCGAACGGTTCGACTGGAAACAGCGATGGCGACCTGCGGGAAGCAGCGCCGGGCCGATCAAGCGCGGTGTTGGCGTGTCGTTCATGGCGTTCCGATCCGGGTTGGGGCGCAGCAATGCGGTGATCCGGGTCAATGGCAAGGACGAGTACACGGTTCACGTTGGCGTGACCGACGTCGGCGCCGGCGCCAAGACGACAATGGGACTGATTGCTGCCGAAGCGCTCGGGGTGCCGCTGTCGAAGGTGTCGGTCGTCTGGGGCGACACGGACCGCTGCCCATATTCGGTTGGTGAATCAGGCAGCCGGACCACGATCATGACCGGCCAGGCGGTAGTTGAAGCCGCGCGCGAGCTGAAAAAGCAGATCGCGGAAAAGGGCCTGCCGCGGGGAACCGGCGAGAACGACGTGCTAATCGCCTCGGCTGCGCCGAACCCGTCGAACGCCGGCAGAGTGCGCAATGCGTTCGGCGCGCATTTCTGCGAGGTCGAGTGCGACACCGAACTGGGACGGGTCCGGGTGACGAACTATCTCGCGGTTCACGACTGCGGCCGGATCATCAACCCGTTGACAGCGGAGAGCCAGATCATCGGCGGCGTGACGATGGGAATCGGCATGGCGCTGCGGGAAGAGTTGCTTTACGACCGGCGCAGCGGGCAGGCACTCAACGCCGGCTACTACGGCGCGCGAGTGATGACGCATCGTGATGCGCCGCCAATCGAAGTGCTGTTCATCGAAACCGACGATGGGCTGGGACCGTTCGGTGCGAAGAGCATGGGCGAGTCGAGCATGGTGCCCGCCCCGGCCGCGGTTGGCAACGCAGTGTTCAACGCATTGGGACGACGGATCAAGGATCTGCCGATAACCACCAGCAAGATCGTGGGAGTGCGCGTATGAAATCGTTTACTCCGTCGATTCCCACTGATCTCTCACAAGCGGTGGCCGCGGCCAAAACCGCTCGTGCCGAAGGACAGCGCGTCGCATTTGCCGGCGGCGGCAGCGATCTGTTTGCGCTGATGAAAGACCGCGTCGTCACGCCCGATGTGCTGGTCTACCTCAAGAACATCAAGGCGCTCGATACCGTGGCGGCTGCGACAGGCGGCACCAGAGTCGGTGGACAGATCACACTGACCGCGCTCAGCAGGCACGAAGCGATTCGCCGGCAGTATCCCGTGTTGGCGGAGGCTGCCGAAACTGTCGCGACGCCGCAAATCCGAAACGTGGCCACGCTCGCTGGCAACGTTTGTCAGCGGCCATGGTGCTGGTACTTTCGCAATGGCTTCCCCTGCCTGAAAAACGGCGGCAACACCTGTTTTTCGGCGGCTGGCGAGAACGAGTTCCACTCGATCTTTGGCGGCGGTCCGAGCTACATCGTTCATCCGTCGGACACGGCGTCGGCATTGGTCGCGCTCGATGCGTCGTTTCGGATCAGCGGACCGTCAGGGGGGCGCACGGTTCCAGCATCTCAGTTCTTCGTGCTGCCAACCGTCAATGCCGCGCGCGAAAACGTGTTGACTGATGATGAGGTGCTCGCCGAGATTACGCTTCCGCCATCCGCGCCGGGAACGCGCAGCGGATACCACAAGGTGATGGATCGCGAAGTGTGGACCCATGCGATCGTCAGCGCCGCCGTTGTCCTCCAGATGGAGGGTGGCGTTTGCAAAACCGCGCGCCTCGTCCTGGGCGGCGTGGCGCCGGTTCCATGGCGGTTGCAGCCGGTCGAGCAGATGCTGGCTGGCCAGAGGATCACGCCGGAGCTGGCGGCGCAGGCGGGCGAGAGGGCGATTGAAGGCGCGCGGCCGCTGCAGAAGAACCGCTACAAGGTCGCGATGACCCAGGCCCTGGTGGCTCGCGCGCTTCAGGAGGTTGCCAGGGGTTGATGCAGCGGCGCGACTTTCTGTTACTGCGGGTGGCCGCCGACCGCGAAATCGAGTTGTCGTGCGAACAGCTCTACATGCGGTTCGTCGATGCGCAGGTGGATGGATCCGAGGCGCGGTTGTTTGCGACGCTCGCCACCGATCTGGCAGATGTCGGCCGCGTTCGCCTGGTCGATCGCTCGTGGCTCGCATCGGCGGATTTCAAGCGGCAACTGGAGATCGTGCTGGAGCAATTTCGGGGTAGTGGGGGAAGCGTTTCCGGGTAACACGACCACCAAACCACGAAATCAAACGCAGAGTTCGCAGAGGTCGCAACGACAAACCGGCGTCAGTGCTCGCGCCGCAACTCGACGACCGCTGCCGCAATCCCCTGTTCGCCACAGGTCGAGTAGAACAGCAACGATCGGCCGGCTTCTTCGAACAAAAACGGGTCGCGGACTTGCCGCACCGGCGCCTCGATGTCGCCAGGCTCCGAGGGCATATTCGGCAGGTCGGCGCATTCGTACGGCCGTTCGGGTCTGAGCACCTCGATCGGATTAGTGGCCCGCCACGACTGCCAGTCGCCGCCGAGCTCGATCGTCGTCATCAGCACGCGCTCAGGGGTGTCACCGATCGCCGTGAAAAACACCTGCAGGCGATCGTTCCGGCGAACGAGACCGACGTGGCGCACACGATTGGCGTACGCGGTCTCCTTGAACGGATTCGGCCCGATTTCAAAAGTTGCCAGCGGATCCGCTGATCGGGCGAGCTGCCCGAGGCGTGACATGCCGTAAAAAAATCCGCGATACGGAAATATCCGCAGGTAACTCTGCTTGGTGATCGGCGTGTGGACCGTGAATCGCAGTCCATCCTTCGATTCCGCTGCCTGCGTGAACTGCCCGTATTGTTTCTGTCGCGCCCAGGCGCGTGCTTCGGTCAGAGCGCTCGGCCACCGCTCGCCGTTGGTCCACCATCCATGGAACCACATCACGATCCGCTGGTTCGGCGTGTCAACGAACAGTTCCGGCGACGCGACGTGGGTGTAGAAGTCGGCGAGCGCTTCGGGCGGGTCGGGCTGGGGTCGATAGAACGCCGTGTCTTTCACGTGCAACACACCAGGTTCGTGAATCTTCCAAGGCCCCGCCGGGTCGTTCGCATAGGCCAGCCGCACGAATTCGCCCATGTGATTACCGAAGTACATGTAGTAGCGGCCGAGCGGACGCTCAATCCAGTCGGGCACCCGAATCACAGTCGGGCCGTTCACGTTGCCGCCGAGCGTCGGCGAAGAAGCCACGGTGATCAGTGGGTTCTGGGTGAGCCGGTTGACGCGGAGCTGGTTGCGCCCCGCAACCGGCGCGCTGCCCGGTTGATTCTGCGCACGCACGATGGCGCGCGACACGATCAGAGTGCCGGCGAACAGGCCGGCGAGAAATGCCACACCGATGCAGCCCCGCATCGGCGCTTATCGTCGAGCTGCAAAGTACACGACATTCGGTGCGTCCGATCGCGCCACCGCAATGTCGGGTAGACCGTCGCGATCGAGATCGCCGATCGCGAAGCCGTAGGCGGTCCCCTTGTTGTTGCCGAAGGTCACCGGCGTGAGGTGTCGGCCAGTTCCGTCGTTGAAAAAGACGACCGGCGGTGCTTCCACGTGGCCGACGATCACATCGACGCGTCCGTCCAGATCGACGTCGCCAGTCGCCAGTGCGTAGGGGGTCGTCTTCGCTATACCGAATAGCAGCGGCTCGGAGAACGTCGCGTCGGGATGACCAAAGCTCACGAACGGACCGCGACGCTCGTCGATGGCGACCAGGTCCGGAATCTTGTCGCTGTTCAGGTCGACGACCTCGGCGGTACGAATTTCCGCATCCGCACGCCCGAACGGAATCCGTTTCGCGAAGCCTGCTTTCCCGTCGTTGAGATAGACGTAGCTCTGGCCGCCGTCGCGGTGAGGCACGATCAAATCGATGAAGCCGTCGCGATTCACGTCGGCCGGCGTGATCGTCGTTGCCGATTCGTGCGAAAACGCCACGCAGTCAGCGTCGAAGCGCCCGTTGCCACGATTGAGGCACACGTAGTTGGAGCCGTTGTTCCGCGGTCCGGTTCGATTAGCGACGACGATGTCGGGCAGGCCATCGCCATTCAGATCGGCGGCGGTTGCCAGCCGAGTCGGCCATTCCGGTCGCCCGAACGTCGATAGTTGCTGAAAATGTCCACTGCCGTCGTTCGCGTAGACGCGCTTGGGATCCGGTGCGTCGTTGCCGACGACGACGTCGAGATCGCCGTCGCGATCGATGTCGGTCAAGGTCACTGAATACGATCGATCGGCTACCTCACCCAGGTTGTGGGCGGTGAACCGGCCGTGGCCGTCGTTGATCAGCACGCGATCGATCAACGGCCAATGTCGTCCCTTGGCGAGCACCAGGTCCGGCACCTTGTCGCCGTTGAGGTCGCCGATGCTGACGTTCGCCGACGTTTCGGCGGACTGCTCCAGCAGCAATTCGCGATCGAAATGGGGCAGCGCTGTGGTGAACAGCAAAGCCTCCAACCCGAGCGCGACCACCGCGAGCATCATGAAGCGCATGGCGAGTCCTCCACGTCCGACGATATTACGCCGGCTTGCCGGAGTGGTTATCACTCGCTCGACGAACACGTCAGAAGAAGAAACCGCAGAAAATGCCGAGCGCGCAGGGTAAATCCCAAGTGTTCTTGGCGACCTTGGCGAACTTTGCGTTTGTTTCTTCTCGGTGTCTCTGTGGTCGCTTTGCTCAGGATCTCTGTGGTTCCGAGGTCACCGCTGCATCGAGCTGCGCCGCCAGCGCTGCGAACGCCGGTGTCGGGCCGTTCCACCGAAGATCATCGACCGACTCGAACACGGGAATATCGGTAACCAGGGTCGCGAGCCGTTTGAACAGCATCGCTTGTTCACGGTTGTCCTGGAGCACACGCGCCAGCGCGGCCGGCTTCGAGGCGTTGACGCTCCACGTGCGCCAGTCGTCCGGGATCTCTTCAATGTGGCCGAACTTGGCCAGCACCGCCGCCGCCGACTTGGCACCCCATCCCGGCAAACCTGGATAACCATCGGACGAATCGCCGACCAGCGCGAGGTAATCGGGGATCGACGCGGGCGGCACACCGAACTTCTTGATTACGCCCGCTTCGTCGCGAATCGCTCGCGCCCGGCGATCGAGCTGCACCACTCGCTGGCCGCGGACGCATTGTGAAAGATCCTTGTCCGGCGTGCACACATACACCCGGGCAACGCGCGCATCGGCCGCGGCCTTCTCCGCCGCCGCCGCGAGCGCATCGTCCGCTTCGTATTCGATCATCGGCCAGAGCGTGATGCCGAGCGCGCGGATCGCGTCTTCGAGCAGTGGAAACTGCGCGAGCAGCGGCGGATCAATACCGGCTCCGGTCTTGTAGCCGCGCCAGAGCGTGTTGCGGAACGATTCGATGACGTGGTCGGTCGCGACGCCGAGATGCGTCGTGCCGCTGTTAATCATGCCAAGGAGGGAGGAGACGACGCCGCGAACCGCGCCGATTTCCGTTCCGTCCGCCAGCCGAGCCGACGGAACGGCATAGTAATGTCGAAAGAGCTCGTAGGTGCCGTCGACGAGGTGAACGACCAGAGGCTACTGCTTCTTCTTCGTCGCCGCGTCTTCCGCTTCCTTGACACGCGCGCCGCTCAGCATGCCTCCGAGCGAGTAGTTCCCCTCGTGGCAGGCGTATTCGAAGATCCGTTCGCTGGTCTGAATCCACGGATACTCGCCGGTCCACGGACGATCCCAGGTGGTCGGATCCTCTACCGTGAATCGGTAGATCAACGTTTTGGGATCCTGGCGCCGGATCCGCTCGACGACGTGCAGTTGATCGGACGAGCCGCGGAACTGCGTCTTTCCGGTGAAGTTCGTGGTGTCGATCACCAGCGTGTCGCCTTCCCAGTGCCCGATCGAATCTCCCATCCATTTCCGGATGTTCGACGGCAGATGCTCCTTCGCGTTCATCCGGACGACGCGCGCGTCGTGGACCATTTCCGTGAGGATCATGATGCTGTCTTTGGTCTGCACGATCTGGTGCAGGTTGTTATAGAAATAGTTTGGCAGTGCCGGCGGCCCTGACGTCGAGCCGAACCCGAGCAGGCAACGTTCGGCGAGCGGCCGCAGCTCTGGCCCATCGAACGCTCCGGGCGGGCCTGAGGCGGCGCTTTCGCCGGCGTCGGGCGCAACCGCGCCGGCCAGAAAGGCCGCGTTGCGCTTCTGCGCTTCCGGCTTCATCGCCGGCAGCTTACCGTCTTCCGGATCGATGACCAGTGAACTTCGCTTCTGGCCGTCGACGCTGATCACCGTATCGCCGCCTTGCAGCCAGAAGTTGTTATAGCCGCCGACCACGCCGCCGCCGGCCTGCTCGAGAAACTCGAGATACGACTTGGGCTGCGTTCGTTCGCCGCCGACTGGCGGGGCGCCGCGATTGGGATCGAGCGGCGCATCGTTTTTCTGTTGGCGCGCCCGCTCGTAGGCTTCAAGCGCCTGCGCCTCTTTGTCGCTCAAGCCGAGCGATTTCACGCCGTTCGGCCGTTCGACCGGCGTCATCGTCGCCAGTTCGAAGGTGCCGTTGAAGTCGGGCATGCCGTCGGCGGTGCGGGGTCCGGCGGCCTTGGCCGCTGGCTTCGCAGCCTGCGCGGCAAGAGTTACGTGGCCGGCGCCGACTGCCAAAGTCGCTGCCGCTAATAAACCAGCGACCAGATATAAAGGCTTACGCATAGTTTAGAGATCTTACCATCGCACGGCCCAACCGGGCGCCTTAGCGGAGCGTCCAAAGCGAGTTATGACGGTTACAGCACTCGTGCTCGTGGCGGCGACGGCAGCGTCGCCGATTTTTCAGTTTCAGACCGATGAGTTCTGGCTGAACCTGCATCACTTTCTCTACGTGCTCGGCCGCGCTGAAGCAAAGCTCGCCGATGCAACGCGGGATGCAGTTCGCGACGCGCCGGGTGACGCCGAGCGAGGACGGGCGACGCTGAGCGATTTCGAGCGCCGTGCATGGCAAGAGGCGGTCGAGTTCTATGCAGCGGGACCCAGCCGCAAAGATGCGGTCTTCGATGAACCGTTGGCGGCGGTAACCGGAGCCCTGGCGAAGGCGGGATCGGCAACGGCGGTGCCGCGTGAGGGTCTGGACGGCGGTTGGGCCGCAGCGCTCGAAAAGGCGGCACCGATTTATCGAAGGGTGTGGTGGCCGGTGCACCGCGCCGCCAACCAACAGCGGCGGACCGAGATTCAAGTCCTCGTCGACCGCCACGGCGCCGAGGTACTGGCGTTTGTCGCCAAAGCGTTCGGTCTGCAGTGGCCGGAGAACGGCTTTCCGGTTCACTTCTCGGGTTATGCCAACTGGGCGGGTGCTTACTCAACGACCGGCAATCTGCTCGTCGTGTCGAGTCTCGACCGCGGCACGCAGGGCGACAACGGTCTTGAAACCGTGTTTCACGAGGGCATGCACCAATGGGATGACCAGCTGTTCGCGATGTTGCGGGAGCAGACGCGAAAAATCGACAAGCTGGTACCGCGCAATCTCTCGCACGCTCTGATCTTTTTTACGGCCGGTGAAGCGGTGAAGCGAGTGATACCCGGCCACGTCCCGTATGCCGACGCCGCCGGCGTGTGGGGCCGTGGCATGGCCTCGCTGCGTGATGCGCTGACCGAAACCTGGAAGCCCTATCTCGATGGTCGCGGCACCCGCGACGAGGCGCTCGCGGCGCTGGTTGCCAAAACCGCCACCGAGCCGAGGCGGTGAGTGGACGATTCCTTTGCAACGAGCAACGAGCAACGAGCGACGAGCAGCTAGAACGCGTAGCCGACGGAGAACGTCAGCGGAATCTTGACCGACGCATTGGTTGTGAAGAGATTGCCGTTCGAGAAATGCTTGATGCCGAGTTCGACGTTAATGTGCCGGCTCTTGCCGAGCAGCGTGCCGAATCCCATGAAGTCCTGAAAGGTAAATCGCGCACCGGTCTCCTGGTCGTCGATGATTGACTCCGAAATGAACGTCGGTCCGGCCAGCGAGTAATTGACGTAGATGTCGGCCGGCTCCGATCGCAGGAAGAAGAACCGGAACAGCGGGTACGCCGACAAGGTGCGAAACGACTCGCCGTTGCCATCGCTGCGCCAGAACGACGCGCTGGCACCGAGATCGAACGCAAAAATCTTTTTGGTATGAAACACGTTGCGCTCGTAGTCGAATGTCGCGCCGTGTCGGGTCAGGACGTGGCCACCCCAGAAGATCGGAATTTTTTTCGAGAAGAGGTCGTTCACGCCGTAGGTCAGGGAGTTGGTGGTCACTCCGAGGCGCAGCATGTTTGCGGGAAAGGCGTAGCCGCCGCTGCGATTCTCTTCGACCTTCGAATCGGGCACTGGCCGCATGTGGTAGCGCAGCCCGCCGGTGTACATGCGCGTGGACGGCTGCTCGAACGAACGTCGGCCCGGCAGGTAGGTGGCGCCGAGGATTAGATCGATGTTGGGGTTTGCCTTGATGTCCAATCCTGCGCCGAGCATGCCGGAGGTGTAGTGGGCGGCGTCGAGCGCGACCTTGCCATTGAAGGTGACGCCTGACCGGCTGGTAACGCCGCCGCCGCCTTCGAAGTAGCCGGCGACGCGATCGGTGAACGGCACATTCAGTGCGAAGGTGATGCCGCCGTAGGCGTTCGACACCTGGCGCGTTTCCTGGGTGCCATTGATGTTGCGATAGACCACGAAGCGCGCCGGCCGCAGGTAGGTCGCCTGCATGGTCAGATACTTCGAAAAGCGGTGGCCAAAGAGGTCAACGCGCACCGAGAGCCGCGGCTTGTCGATCTCTTCTACCTGAAAGCCGGGCTTCAACTGGCGCTCGCCGAACAGATAGCCGATCGCGCCGACGCTGAAGGTAAAAAACGAATTCGCCATGAACGCCGGATACTGCGTGCGGTCGTCGTCCGGCGCGGCGTCGGCCGCGGGCGTCGGCTGCTGCGGCGGCTGCGCGTGCGCGACGGCTGTCGTACACACGAACAGGGCCGTTAGCAAGGAGCGCCCAATGTGCATGGTTCGACGGCATTCTACCGCGTTGCGGCGAAACACCGAGTCTGTTTTCACTATGCTACGGGTGTGGTCGTCATTCTGATGGGCGTTGCCGGTTCTGGCAAGACCACATTCGGCCGCGCGCTCGCGGCGGCATTGCAATGGCCGTTCGTCGACGCCGACGATTACCACTCACCGCAAAACGTCGCGAAAATGCGCAGCGGAACACCACTGACCGACGCCGATCGCGTGCCATGGCTGGCGTCACTGCACGCGCGGATCGTCCGCGCGCTCGACCGCCGTGAACCGCTCGTTCTCGCCTGCTCCGCACTCAAAGAGCAATATCGGCGTGCGCTGGTGGACGGCACCGCCCGGGTGCGATTCGTTTACTTGACGGCGCCCGAATCGACACTGCGCGAGCGCCTGGCCACACGACCGGATCATTTCGCACGACCGAATTTGCTCGAGAGTCAACTCGCGACGCTGGAGCCCCCGGCCGACGCGCTCACGATCGACGCGACCCAGCGGCCCGAGCAGGTTGTGCAGCAGATCCGTCGTGAGTTCGGTTTGTGAGCGCATGCGTTTCGCGAGCGCTGGTCCTGTGCCCTGCTGGCAAAAGAACGGGCCACAAGGGCACAGAGCCACAAAGATCTCAGTTCGGCGGGCGGCGCGAAGCGCCACGCGTCGTGCCGGCTACGTCGGCCGACCCGCCGAACTGGGTGGTCCTCGGCGGAGTGCCGCTCGCCTGTACGGCATCCACGCCGCCTCAAATGCTCTGTGAACTCTGTATCTCGGTGTCTCGGCGCGACGCGTGATCCGTCGGGAGCGCCCCAAGAAATTGAAAAAGTGCGGCGTGGATGCGCTAGAAAGCGAAGCGTGCAGTCACCAACGCAGTCCGGGGAGGTTGGATCGCGGTCGGCGCGCGAAAGCGCGGGCCACTGACGACGTATTCGTCGACCTCTTTGCCCATGTGCCCCACGTTGTAGACATCGAAGCCCAGCGTCATGTCGCCTTTGCCCAGCGACCATGATTGCTGCAGCCGAACGTCGAACGTGCCGGTGTAGGTAAACGCCGCTCCGCCGTTGCGATAAGAGCGAATCAGCATGGGGCCTTGGGTCAGGCCCTGGGTGACGGCGACGAGCCGCGCAAAGGGCTGGCCATCCTGATACCGCGCGATCGCGCCGAGGCTGAGCCGACTTGGAAACCGGTAAACACCGGCCATTTTCACCACATGTGATCGATCCTGAAACAGTTGCCCCCGCGCGTAGCTCTCGCGGTTTGCATCGACCATCAGGTTGCCGAGCACGTTCTGATCGTTTTCGGTCGGGAGATAGCCGATCGCCGCCGCGGATCCGTCGGCCCACGTCAGCGCCGCGCCCGCCAGGAACGTCACGCGCTCGCTGGTGGCCCGCGCGTTCAACTCGAGCGCCCACGATTTCGCCGCTTCTCCCGTGAAATTCGTCAGCAGATAGCGGTCCTGGCCGTACGTATTGGCCGGACGGTTGAACACTTCCGCGATCGGCCGGTCGTATGGACCGGCAGTCGCCGCGTCGTAGCTGGGATCCGGCACGTAGAACGACGAATAACGCGAAAACGGAACGCCGGTGTCGACCAGCGCCAACAGAGACGATTCGCGTTTCGTCACGCGCGCCAGTTCGACTTCAAAGTGACTGAACGGTTTCGCACGGACCGCCAGCACCAGTTCGTTGGTGACCGGCCGGTCGAGCGTTGGGTCGATGCTGCTGAATGCCGCATCGCCGCCGCTGCCGGGACCGATCCTCGCGATCGCCGGGCCAATCGTTGTTCCATTCCATCGCGCTACATCAGCCGTCGGCGCCGCCGGATCGCCAATCGCCAGAACATCGAGCGGCATCTGATATGCCGACCGCCGATATCCGGCAGTCAGGACGACCGCCGCTTTCTGCGTCCAATGAAATTCCACCAGCGCCCGGGGCAGCAGCGTCGTCCAGGTGATGCCGTTGGTGGCCGCGTCGGCGGCGCCGTCAGCGCGATCGAGGCGAAGGCCGGCATCGACCGTCAGACGGCCAGACGTCAGGTGTTCGTCGACGAACGCAGCGATCGTCGTGAGATGGCGGAAATCGGTCGGAGCGGGAACGATTGCCGTCCAGACTCGCGCCGGAAGGCCATCCACCTGTTCGCGAATCTGACCGGTGCCGCTTGGCACGACGCGCGCCCGTGCATTGTCGATGTCGAGCCCGACCGACGGCCATCGGCGGCTCGCGGTTGGCATCATCCGCGCGCCGAGCGTCCACCGACGTGAGGTGCCTTCGCCACTGTCGAAGAGATTCGAAACCGGATCGCTGGTCAGGCTATCGACGACCAGCGACGGCGAGATCGGCGACAGCGTGCGTTTCCGTTCGGTGTAACCAGCGAAGACCCGCCACCGCGGACGATCGACGACCTGCCGTTCCCAGGCGCCCTGCGCGTGGACGCCGGTGTCTTCGAACGTCGGTGTTGACACGCGCTGGATCCAGCCGATTGCGCGAACCGTGTCGGTCGCGGACGGCGCAACCGCCAGATGGACGAAGCCGCTGGCAATGCGGTTGGTGACGGCGTCGATAGACGAGCCTTCGATGTGCGACAACGAGTGGATGGCGCCCGCGGCGGCGAATCCCACGCGATCGTTGATCGGGCCGCCGAACGCGACACTACCATCGCCGAACTGGTCGACCCGATCTACCAGCGGCGCTATCCCGTTTCCGCCGGCAATCAGCGGACCACCGGTGCCCGCTCCGTCGATGGCGCGCTGCCACGTCTTGCCCGGTGCGATCGGTTCAAGCGTCATCGACAATGCCGACGCCTTGTCGTCGACCCCCATTGCGCCGGTCGCGACCGTCACCTGCGAAAAGAATGGCGTGAACGGCAGCATCAGCGGCACCCCGCCGGTACGCGCGTCGGTGATCGTCACGTCGCCGAAACGAATTTGCGTTTGCGTCCAGGAATTCAGCAATCCGCCGAGCCGCGGCGGCGTCGCCGCGTTGAGGCCGGCAGCGACGAAGCGATCGCCGATCGCTTCGGTCTGCATCGTATCCAGGACGGTGAAGGGATTTCCCGACGCGGGCAGTTCACGCAGGATCTCGGCGCTCAATGCAGTGCCAAGCAGGGGTTGAGGCGGCAGTTGCGACTGTCCGAAAACGGACGCTCGCATCGCGACGATCAGCGCGGCTGTCAGGAGATAGAATCGGGCCATGCCCGAGGCCGCTGCGTTTATCGATGCCATCAAAGCGGGTGAGTTCGATCGTGTGAAAGCGATGGTGACGGCGGATCCGGCGTTGATCGACGCGCGCAGCCGCACCGGCGACAGCGCCATCCTAACAGCCGTCTACCATCGGCAGAAGGAAATTGTGAACCTGCTGGTGTCGCGCGGCGCGACCATGTCGCTGTTCGAAGCGTGCGCGGCGGGCGAGTTCGAACGTGTCGAGCGGCTGGTCAACGCCGATCACCTCGGCATCGTCGCCTTCAGCAACGACGGATGGACGCCGCTGCATCTCGCGTCGTTTTTCGGTCACTCGAAGATCGTCGAGTTGCTCTTGTTGCGCGGCGCTGATGCGCGAGCCCAATCGCAGAATCCCAACCGCAACACGCCGCTGCACTCGGCGCTCGCCGGCAATCACAAGTTCGTCGCTGGATTGCTGATGGGCGCGGGCGCCGACGTCAATGCCGCTGACGCCGGCGGCTGGCGTCCCCTGCACATTGCGGCGGCCAACAACAACCTCGACGCGATGAAAACGCTGATCGCCCAGGGCGCTGAAGTCGCGGCGGCGAACAACGACGGCAAAACCGCGCTGACGCTCTCGCAGGAAAAGAATCAGCGCGAGGCGTCCGCGTTGCTGCGACGCCATGGCGCATGAAGAAATCTGAAATCTGAAGTCGGAAGTCTGGATTGTGCGGACAATCGCGTAGTTACTACCCACGCTACTGCTCGAATCAGGCAGACTTCAGACTTCAGACTTACGCTTTGTTTTCTATTACCACCGACTGGATCGTAATCGGCTTCAACGGCCGATCACCGGGCTTGCTGGTTGGCGTCGCACCGATCTTCGTCACCACGTCCATGCCATCGACGACTTCACCAAACACGCTGTGCTTGTTGTCGAGCCACGGGGTGGCAGCGAGCGTGATGAAAAACTGTCCGCCGTTGGTGTTCGGGCCACGATTCGCCATCGACAGAATGCCTGCCTTCGAGTGCTGCAGCGTCGGATGAAACTCGTCGCCGAAGGTGTAGCCGGGCCCACCGGTGCCCTGGCCGAGCGGATCGCCGCCCTGGATCATGAAGCCGCCGATCACGCGGTGAAAGATGGTGCCGTTGTAGTAGGGCTGTTTCACCTTGTGTCCGCTGCGCGGATCGGTCCACTCCTTCGACCCGTTCGCCAATCCGGAAAAATTCGCGACGGTGTTCGGCGTCTCCTTGTCGAACAGCCGCGCGGTGAAGTTTCCTTCGCTCGTCGTAAAATGCGCATATAGCATGATGCGATCATACCGCTACCTTCACTACGACGTCTTCACCGACCGCCTCTTCGGCGGCAACCAGTTGGCAGTGTTTCTCGACGCGCGCGGCCTCAACCGCGAGACGATGCAGGCGATCGCGAAGGAGATGAACTTTTCGGAAACGACGTTCATCTTGCCGTCGGAGAAGATCGGCACCGACCTGCGGATGCGCATCTTTACGCCAGCTGACGAGTTGCCGATGGCCGGGCATCCGACCGTCGGCAGCACATTTGCGCTGGCGCGCGCCGGCATCATCGAGCACGGCCGCGAGCATTTCACCTTCGGGTTGAACATCGGGCCGACGCCGGTCACGCTGACGTGGCAAGACGGCCAGTTGACGTTCGTCTGGATGACGCAGGCGCTGCCGACCTTCGGCGAACCGATCCAGGATCCGGCCCGCGCGGCGGTGGCGCTATCGCTGTCGCCGGCCGCAGTCGCTGGCACTGGCTTGCCGGTGCAAGTGGTTTCGTGTGGCGTTCCGTTCCTGTTCGTTCCGTTGACGACGCGGATGGCGGTTGACAGCGCGGTGGCGAATGCCGGCGTGCTGGATTCACTGCTCGACGACACGAAGAGCGGCGCCCACGGCGTGTTTCTGTTCTCGACGGAGCGCGGCGGCGATCGGGCGACGGCCTACAGCCGGATGTTTGCGCCAGAGCTTGGCGTTACCGAAGACCCGGCAACCGGAAGCGCGAGCGGGCCTTTGGGTTGCTACCTGGTACGACATAAAATCGTCCCGGCCGAACGGGCAGGCTCGATCCTGAGCCTGCAGGGCGTCAAAATGGGCCGGCCCAGTCACGTGCACGTCGCGATCGGTCTCGAAAAGGGCGACATCGCGAGCGTGCGCTGCGGAGGAGAAGCGGCTCTCGCCGGCGAGGGCATTCTCTACGTGTAGCGAACCAGACCAGATCGTCTCGAGGAGATTACTTATGAAACGTGTGTTGATCGGACTGTGCGCCGTTGCCATGCTGACGGTGCTGCCGTGTGCCGCGATGGCGCAGGCCACCAAGGCTGCCGGCAAGCCCTTTGCCCACTTCGACACCAGCATGGGAGCATTCACTGTCGAGTTGTTTGAAAAAGACGCGCCCAAAACCGTTGCGAACTTCATCGGGCTGGCGAACGGCACGAAAGAGTGGACCGATCCAAAAACCAGCGAGAAGGTGAAGAAGCCGTACTACAACGGCCTGGTGTTCCATCGCATCATCGCCAACTTCATGATTCAAGGCGGCGATCCGCTGGGCACCGGTACCGGTGGACCGGGCTATTCATTCGAGGATGAATTCCAGTCCGGGCGAAAGCTCGACAAGGCCGGCATTCTGGCGATGGCCAACCGCGGTCCGAATACCAACGGCGGCCAGTTCTTCATTACCCTGGTGCCGACGCCGTGGTTGAACGGCAAGCACACCGTGTTCGGCGAGGTCACCGAAGGGATGGACGTGATCGAAAAGATCGGCGCCGTCAAGACCAGCAAACCCGGCGACAAGCCGCTGACCCCGATTACACTCCGCACGGTCAAGATAGAGAGAAAGTAGGAATTAGGAATTAGGAATTAGGAATTAGGAATTAGGAAGTAAGGATGCGAGCGCTTGTCGTCGGGTGGATCGCGGTGCCGGCGCTGATGTTCGCGCAAGGGAGCGGTCTCGATTTATCGAAAGCGAAGTTGCGCAATCCGGCCGCGCTGACCGAGCGCGCGCCGGATGTGTTCAAGGCTCGCTTCGACACGTCGAAAGGCCCGTTGGTGATTGAAGTGCATCGCGACTGGGCGCCGATCGGCGCCGATCGCTTCTACAACCTGGTGAGGAACGGTTATTACGACGACACGCGGTTCTTCCGCGTCATCGACGGCTTCATGGCGCAGATTGGCATCAACGGCACGCCGTCGGTGCAGCAGCTGTGGCGCAGCGCCACGATCAAAGACGATCCGGTGAAGCAGAGCAACAAGCGCGGCTTCGTGTCGTTTGCCAACGCCGGCCCCGACAGCCGCAGCACGCAGTTCTTCATCAGCTTCATCGACAACTCGAAATACGACCGCCTGGGCTTTGCGCCGTTCGGCCAGGTATTGAGCGGCATGGAGAATGTCGATCGCCTGTACAGCGGCTACGGCGACGGCGCGCCGAACGGCACCGGACCGGTTCAGCAGAAAATTCAGACCGAAGGCAATGCGTATCTGGTGAAGGAATTCCCGAAACTGGATTACGTGAAAAAGGCCACGGTTGAAAAATAACCAAGTCAAACTTCAGACTTCGACATCTTTTTCAGATTCTCTTCCAGCGCCGGATTCATCGTGTGCCACTGGGTTGCGCGTTCGTAGGCGAGCGCCACGCGCAGCACCGTCGCTTCGTCGTAGAGCCGGCCGGTGATCATCAACGCCTGCGGCAGGCCATCGACGAATCCGCATTTCAAACAGGCTGCGGGATGGCCGGTCAGGTTGGTGAGCCCGAGGCTCGAGCCGCCGGTTGGCGACAGGAAGACATCGTACTTCGACATCAACGCATCCATCTGACGATTCAGCAGCGTCCGGGCCCGCTGCGCGCGGATGTATTCGACCGCCGGAATGAACCGTGACGTGCGGAAGGTGTTCGGCCAGGCGCCTGACCCTTGTTCCGTCAGCTGGTCGATCCCTTTGCTGCGGGTCAGATCGTCGAACGCCGCCGCAGCCTCCGCGCTGAGGATGAAGTTCAACGCGTTTGACGGAAAGTCGGGCATCGCCATCGGTTCCAGTTTCGCGCCGGCGCCGCGCAGCACGTCGAGCGCGGCGTTCAGCAGTTTCAAGCGTTCCTCGGCGCGCCGGCGCGCATCTTCGGGATTGCTGCCGCGTCCGATGAATGTTGGGCCGCCGTTCGCCGATGGTTGGAATTCGCTGTCGATGAACCCGATCTTCAGCTGCGACAACGGAACCCCGGGATTCCACTCGAATGGCGCGTCAACCACGGTGTCGTCGCGACCGTCGGCGCCGTAAATAGCGTTGAACACCAGCGCGCAATCTTCAACGCTCCGGCACATCGAGCCGATCTTGTCCATCGTCCAGCTGAGCGCCATCGCGCCGTAGCGGCTGATACGTCCGTAAGTCGGCCGCAGACCAACGACGCCGCACGTCGATGCCGGAGAGATGATCGATCCGCGGGTTTCCGTGCCGATGGCGAAGCCGACCAGTCCAGCCGCGGTCGCCGAGCCCGGCCCGGCGGAGGATCCGCTCGAACTGGCGGCAGGCGACCACGGATTGCGCGTCGATCCGCCAAACCAGACGCCACCCTGCGCCAGCGAGCCCATCGACAGCTTGGCTACCAGTACCGCACCGGCGTCGCGCAGGCGCTCGACCACCGTCGCGTCGATCTCGGCGACGCGGTTCTCGTACGGCTTCGCGCCGAACGTCGTCTTGATGCCTTTTGTGTCGAGGAGATCTTTCGCGCCCCACGGGATGCCATGGAGCGGGCCGCGGTACTTGCCCGCGCGAATCTCCTTGTCGGCAGCGGCCGCCTGCTGCAACGCCAGGTCTTCGGTCAGCGTAACGACGCAATGCAGCTGCTCGCCGTATCGTTTCAGGCGGCCGAGATACATCTTCGTCAGGTCGGTCGACGATACCCGGCGCGATTCGATCAGCGGCGCCAGCGCGGTCACCGGCTCGAACGCCAGATCCTCGAGCGCCGAGAACGGGCGAACCACCGGCCTGGCGACGGTCAGTTTGGCGTTTCGCGTGCTCTTGCCCTTCGGCTGTTTGCCGGGCAGCGCCGGGCGAAAAGTGATGGCCGGTTCGGTATCGAGCGGCACATTCAGCTTGCGCAGTTCTTCATAAGCCTCGAGATTTCGATTGGCGCCGCCGACAGCCATGTCATTCTCGGCATCGGTGAAATGGAGTCCCTGGATTTCCTGGGCACAGCTCAGCGCGTCTTTCGCAAACTTTGGTGGCGTTTGCCCGCCGCGCTGTGCCTGCACGGCGGCGGGCAAGGTCACACCGGCGGCAACGGCGGCAGGAACGGACTTCAGGAAGCGGCGGCGTGCAATCGTCATGGCTCAGATGATACCGCTACGACCTCGGACTAAAATCGACCTGTGAGCATCGCGAAAGCGCCCGACGTGCGTGTGTTGACCGATTACGACCTGCACCTGTTCGGCGAAGGCACGTTTTTACGCGCGTTCGAAAAACTCGGCGCGCATCGCGTGACCGCCGGGGGAATGGTCGGCATCCATTTCGCGGTGTGGGCGCCCAATGCAGCTCAGGTGAACCTGATCGGCGACTTCAACGGGTGGGACGGCCGCATGCATCCGATGCGAAATCTCGGACCGTCGGGCGTGTGGGAGATCTTCATTCCCGGCCTCGCTGACGGTGAGAAATACAAGTACGAGATCCGCACCCGAAACGGCGCGCTGTTGAAGAAGGCGGATCCCTACGGCGTCAGCTTTGAAGTACCGCCGCAATCGGCGTCGGTGGTGTGCGACATTTCGAATTACATCTGGCACGACGTGGAATGGATGGCGACGCGCGAGTCGTTCAACAGCTGGTTCGAGCGGCCGATGTCGGTGTACGAAGTTCATCTCGGTTCGTGGGCGCGGGTGCCGGAAGACGGCAACCGGTTTCTCACCTACCGCGAGCTGGCCGACCGGCTCGTGCCGTACGTCCAGGAATCGGGTTTCACCCACGTCGAGTTCCTGCCGGTGATGGAACATCCGTTTTCCGGGTCGTGGGGCTATCAAGTGCTCGGCTTCTTTGCTCCGACCAGCCGGTTCGGTCCGCCCGAAGACTTCAAGTATCTGGTCGACGCGTTTCACCGCGCCGGGATCGCCGTGATTCTCGACTGGGTGCCCGGACATTTTCCCAAAGACGAGCACGGCCTGGCGCGCTTCGACGGAACCGCCTTGTACGAACACGCCGATCCCCGACAGGGTGAGCACCAGGACTGGGGCACGCTGATTTTCAATTACGGCCGGAACGAAGTGCGGACCTTCCTGTTGTCGAACGCACTGTTCTGGCTCGAGGAATATCACGTGGACGGCCTGCGCGTCGATGCGGTCGCTTCGATGCTGTACCTGGATTATTCACGCAGCAGCGGCCAATGGATTCCGAATCGCTTCGGCGGACGCGAGAATCTCGATGCCGTCGCGTTTCTGCAACAGTTGAACACGCTGACGCACGGTGAACACCCCGGCACGATCACGGCGGCAGAGGAATCAACCTCATGGCCGGGCGTCAGCCGGCCGGTGTACCTCGGCGGCCTGGGGTTCACGTATAAATGGAACATGGGCTGGATGCACGACATGTTGCAGTACACCCACCAGGATCCGATTCACCGGCGCTGGCACCACAACAAGATCACGTTCTCGGCGCTCTACATGCATTCCGAGAACTTCATCCTGCCGTTTTCACACGACGAGGTGGTGCACGGCAAAGGCGCGATGCTCGACAAGATGCCCGGCGATCCGTGGCAGAAGCACGCGACGCTGCGAACGCTGTACGGCTACATGTATGCGCACCCGGGCAAGAAGCTGATGTTCATGGGCTGCGAATTCGCGCAATGGCGCGAGTGGAATCACGACCGCAGCCTTGACTGGCACCTGCTGAACGACGCACCGCACAGTGGCATGCGGCGGTTCATCCAGGATTTGAACGGGCAGTACCGTGCCGAACGGCCGCTGTATGAAACCGACGATGACGGGGAAGCGTTCCGCTGGATTGACTGCAACGACAACGAAAACAGCGTCGTGTCGCTGGTGCGCTACGCGCGCGACCGCCGCGACTTCCTGGTGACGATCTTCAACTTCACGCCGGTGCCCCGTGCCGAATACCGGATCGGCGTGCCAGAGCCTGGCTACTACGCCGAAATCCTGAACAGCGACGCCGGCTTCTACGGTGGCAGCAATGTCGGGAACGACGGCGGCGTCCACAGCGAACCGGTGGCGGCGCACGGGTTCGAGCAGTCCATCCGGTTGCGCGTGCCGCCGCTGGGGTGTCTGTATCTGAAACTCCGCTAGCACGACGCCACGAAGTCACGACGCCACGAAGAATTCTCGATACAACGGCCAATGAACGTTTCTTCGTGTTTTCGTGGCTTCGTGGTTTCGTGTTCGACAGTGGTGGTATGAGTGGGCTTGAAAAGTTCACGTTCAACCGCGGTCGCCTTGGTCACCCTCGCGACCTTCACCGACATCGTCGCCTACTCGGTTGCCATCCCGGTCCTGCCCGACCTGAGCCGCCGGCTCGGCGCCTCGCCGACGATGATCGGGCTGTTGTTCGGTGCGTTCGGCGTGACGCTGTTGACGGTGTCGATGCCGATGGGTGCGGTGTCGGACCGCATCGGCCGAAAGGCGCCGATGACAATCGGGATGGTTGCACTGGCGCTCGCCAGCGCCTTGTTTGCGGTCGGCGATCGTCTGTCACTGTTGTTTGCCGCGCGCCTGGTTCAGGGGGCGGCTGATGCGGTCACCTGGGTAGTCGGCTTCGCACTGGTCGCGGATCTCTATGCACCCGATGAACGCGGCCGCGTCAATGGCATCGTCATGTCGGGGACGACCTTTGCCGTGATGATCGGGCCGACGATCGGCGGCTTCCTCTACGAGGCGGGCGGAACGAAGTTGCCGTATCTGTCGGTAGCGGTCCTCGCTGCAATGGTTGCGGTTGGGTTTATCTGGCTGCATGTCCCCAGCGAACATGCGCCGCGCGATATTGTGCCGATCGGCCGGGTGCTGCGGACGCGATCGATTCTGGTCTGCGCGGTTGTCGTCGTGGCCGCCTCGGCGACGATCTCGATGCTCGAACCGGTTCTGTCGCTGCATCTCGACTCGCTCGGCATCAATCCCGGACGGATCGGAACGGTGTTTGGCGCCGGCGCGATCGTGTCCACGGTGATGCATCCGTTGTTTGGCAGGCTTGCGGACCGCCTCGGCGCCCGCCGCATGACGTTGTACGGCCTCGTGGCGATGGCCGTCAACCTCGGCCTGCTGTCACAGGCCTGGAGCTTCACATCGACGATCGTGTTGTTCTGTTTTTCTGCGGCTGGTGCGGCGCTGGTGATTACCCCATCGCTCACTTACATGGGCGAAGCGACGTCGGAAGCGGGTATTGGATCGTTCGGCGTCGCCTACGGCATCTACAACATGGCCTGGGGCGCCGGCCTGTTGTCCGGGCCGTCGATCGGCGGATTCGTCTACGAGCGAGCGAGCTTTCCGATGCTGGCGCTGTTTTGGGCGCCTTCGCTGTTGCTGGTTACCGGATTGTTGGCGAGAGTAAAACCAGCGGCTGAGAGCCACATGGTTGCCGCGAGCGCTGGCGCTGCTATTACTGTCAAAAAGCAATAAACACGGAGGAACTGAGGTCAGAGAGATAACGGGTCTCAGAGCCTGTGAATGAATTAGATCGCGTGCCGCAGGCCAGGATTGGCCGTGCTGATCAGGCAGGCGGGCACTGACCGCGGCGTGATCGACTGGTCGTCGCGCGTTAGGTCATGAGATGCGGAACGAGTTCCATGAGCCGGACCATGTTGTGCGCCAGCGCAATCCACAGCACCCAGGTGTGGACTTTCCGCAAGCCGCGCAACGGGATGGCTGCGCGCGTTCGATGCGTCCGGAAGTCGGCATTGACCCACTCGGCCGTGGCCGCCCGCTCCTTGTAAATCCGTTGGCTGTCGTCGGCGGCCATGCGCGAGCGCCACGCCCGTACCGCTAATGAATCATCCGGCCGTGGCGTGGCAATCGGTCCGCCAGGCCGCTTGGCGAGCGGCGCATAGACGGTGACCCCGTGGGCGGCCGCGTCGGTGACCGCCTCACGGGTAAAGCAGCCGCCGTCAACGAGCGCCGCATCCGGATAGCGCCCGGTGCGCCGCTGCACGTGCGCGAGCATCGGCGACAGGCTGGCGCGATCACTGCCCAGATTGGTGACGGCCACACCGACAATCGCGCGGCTCGCGACGTCGGTCGCCAACTGCACGTTGTAGGCAGGCCGATAGCCGCCATCGGCCATCTTCATAACTCGGGCGTCGGGATCCGTCGTCGACACCCGCGCCTCGGTGCGCGGTCGCCGTTTATCGCGGTGCCGGTTTTTCGTCGCCTGCACCGCCGGTAATTGCTTCAACGCTTCGTCCACCCGCGCCAGTTGCTCGCGGGCAGCGCGGTGCTGCGCCGCCACGCTGCGCGCATTGATGGGCGGATCCATCTGTTTGGCCGTGCGCGCGACCTGTTTCCGCGCGGCTTTCAGACAGTCTTTGAGTGTGGCGGCACGACGAAACGATCCAGCCCCGGCGCTGCCGCGGACGCGTGTGCCGTCGTGCGCGACGCGCGCCATCGTGATCACCCCGCGCTGCAGGAGGACGGCGATCGATTGCGTCAGCAAGGTATCGAGCGCCGCATGGTGATCGACGCGAAAATCACTGAGCGTGTGGTAATTCACCGAGACCCCGCCCCGCAGCCAGCGATAGGCATCGTGGCTGTAACAGAGCCGGTCGACTTCGCGCGCACTGCCGACGCCATCCATCGTGGCGTACAACCACAACGCGACGAGAATCTTGGGATCAATCGCCGGCCGCCCGGCACGGCCTTCGCGCGCGCGAATCGCCGCATAAAATCCCGCGAGGTCCAATCCTTCGACAAAGTGCCAGACCAATCGGGCCGCGTGGCCCGGCGGCAAGAGCGCCTCGAGATCACACGGCAGCAGGTCGATTTGATCCCGCTGCGCGGTCTCATACCGCACCGGGGCGTCGTCATGGCCATCGGTCGCTGGCGTCGGATCCCCATCGGGAAACAGCCGATCAGTCATCGCGCCAGCGTCGTACGCGTCTGACCCGCGGGCAATCAGTTTTGCGATGACTTGTTGGTTTTTTTCACACGCTCTCAGTTCGGCGAGTGGGCTGCCGAAGGCAGCCCGACTTCCGCGGCGCTTACGCGCCGCTCGCCGAACTGGATGGTCCTCACGTCGGCGCCGCTCACCGGGCGACATCCACGCCGCGACAACAACTCCGTGAACTCAGCTGCTCTGTTCCCTCGGCGCGGAGGCATTGTCCATCGCAGCGCCCTAAAGAATTAGAAAAAGCGCGGCGTGGCTGCGGGCCCGCCGCGTCGCCGATCAGCCGTGCACTGATCTGCACAGCGCGGCAGTCGGGTTAAAATCGAAGAAGTAACCCCGCGAATACCAAGGAGTCCGCAGTATGAAAGTACGACCGACTGCCGCGATTGCGGTGACGCTCACCGTGATCGCGCTTGCACCGTTGTCTGTTCGCGCCGACGTTCGTTCTGATCAGAAAACCAAAATCGAATTTGCCGGGATGCTCGGCAAAATGTTCAACCTGTTTGGCGGCCATGGTGCGCGCGAAGGCACCACTTCGACCGTTGCGGTGAAAGGCAATCGCAAGGCGTCGATCAACGACACCACCGGCCAGATCATCGATCTCTCCGAAGAGAAGATCTACGACCTGGACATGAAGAAGAAGACCTATAAAGTGACGACCTTTGCTGAGCTGCGCCGCCAGATGGAGGAAGCGCAAAAAAAAGCAGAGGAGGAAGCACGCAAGGAGGAGGGCAAGGCGCCGCAGAAAACCGAACCGGGCACGCCGCAGGAGCCGCAGGTCGAAGTCGATTTCGACATCAAGAATACCGGCGAGAAAAAATCGCTGAACGGCTTCGACACGCACCAGGCGATCGTCACCGTCACGGTTCGTGAAAAGGGCAAGACGCTCGAGCAGGGCGGCGGCATGGTGATGACCACCGACATGTGGCTCGCGCCGCAGATCAAGGAAATGAAGGAAGTCGCGGACTTCGACATGAAGTACGCGGCAAAACTCTACGGTCCGACCTATGGCGGCGTCTCCGCGCAGCAGATGGCGGCGGTCACCGCGATGTACCCGATGATGAAGGATGCGGTCGGGAAGATGAACAAGGAAGGCGGCAAGATCGACGGCACCGCGATTATGACCGTGACGACGATGGATGCGGTGAAATCTGCGGAGCAGCTCGCCGCTGAAGCGAAGCAGACGTCATCCGAGTCGTCGAATCAGAAGTCGCCGGCCACCGTTGGCGGCCTGCTGGGCGGATTCGCGAAGCGTGCTGCCGCGAAGAAAGCCGCCGGCAACGACGAAAGCAAAGACAAGTCACGCGCTACTTTCATGACCGCAACCACCGAGGTCCTGAAAGTCGTGACCAACGTCAGCGCTTCCGATGTCGCCGTCCCGGCGGATTTCAAAGAGACCAAATAGCGGACCAGATCGAAGCGTGACGGGCGACAACGCCCGTCGCGACTTCGTCACCTTCCTCCAGGCCGCTGTCGATCTCGGTCCAGCCTTCACCCGACAAGCCAATCCGCACCGCCACCGGCGTCAGTCGTCCGTGCTGATATCGCCACAACTCCTGCATCCGGCTGCCGGCCGGCGCGCTGGCGGCAGAAAAACCGCCGGCGCCGCGGTCGACGATCGCTGCTGATCCATCGGGAGGTGCGAAGGTGAGGGCGTCGCTCGGAATGCGCAGAACGTTGTCGCGTCGATCCAACACAATGGTGGCGGTTACCGGTGTGCCAGGTTGCAGCCGCAGGTCGGGATTGGGCACATCGATCGTCGTTGTCGAGGCAACACGGGTAACGCGGCCGTGCCGTTCTGGTTCGTCGGCATCAGTTACCGCGACCACGACGTCGCTGCCCGGCCGAAGCCGGACGAAGTCGGTCGGGGCGACGTCCACCTCGATCTCGAGATGCCTGAGGTCGGTCGCGATTCGGTAGAGAATCGGCGCGCCGTCGCCGACGGTCACGATCTGTCCGACGCTGACGTTGCGAACGACGACGACACCGTCGACCGGTGCCCGCACGATCGTCCGATCGAGATCATGAGTCGCCGCGCGGACTGCCGCCTCGGCGTCGGCGATGCGCTGCGGCGATGCGCGCTCATCAACCTTCAGGTAAGCGAGCGTCGTCCGCGCCTCGCGCAATGCTTCTTCGAACGGCGTCGCGTCGATCCGCGCCAGGATGTCGCCGGCGTGGACCGCGGTGTTCGGCTCCACTTCGAGCGCCTGCACTTCGCCCGACACCGCAGTGTCAACATCCACCGTCGACACCGCGTGCAGCGCCGATTGCATGACGATCTCGTGAACCACCGGGCCAGTGGTCGCGGGAGCCGCGATCACGTCGAATTGCGTGCCCGGCCATGCCGCCACCCATGCGCCGCATCCGGCCAGAACCAAGATGACGAGCGCTGAATAAAAGTAACGCATCGGCAGCAGCATGGCGTCCTCCGTCAGAATCGGTATCCGACTCCGAAGGCCAACCCCTGTGCGTGCAGCGGCGTATCGGCGTTTACGTGCGAAAAGTGGTAGCTGGCGTCGAAGACCACCCGTTTGGCGATCGGCGCTTCGATACCGCCACCGGTCGTCAACATCAGCGCATTGCTTGACGCCGGCTGCGTGAAATCGCCGAGCGTGACCAGCGTCGACGTGACATCGTCACCCGCCACCGGCGCAGAGTCGGCGAGTGTGCCGCCGTCATAGGAGAACGTTGCGTGAGGCATCAAGTGCGCCATCCCGAGGCTGCCGAACACGTACGGCGTGAATCGCGAGCCGGTCGGAATGGCGGCGCGCACGCCGCCGGTGGAGTACCACGCCGGAACCCGGGCCGTGCCGGTCACGCCTACTCCGAGGCTCGCCAGCGTGGCGCTGGTCGCGTCGAGGGTTGGCTGCAGACTCGATGGCTGCAGGTTATGGTATTGCCCGACGTCGCCGAAGAGATAGAGGTGCGGGGCAACTTTGACGCCGGCTTCGCCGGACAGTTCACCCGAGGTGCCGTCTGGCGTCGTGGCAAATCCGCCGGTGCCGTTGATGTAGGCGCGGTGGGTTTGCGCGAATCCGGCGGCCGGGATCGCGGCGATTATCGCGGCAAGAACTAAGGTGCGCATGGCTTCCTCCAGAGCAGAGCAGCGGCATCACTGACTCTGACAGAGAGGACGTGGCCGCCGTGTGACCAGCGTGTGACACGCCGATGAACTACGAACTTTTTAGCTCGATGCGTTCCCACTCGTCGTCGGTCACCGGCATCACCGACAGACGCGAAATGCGAACCAGCGGGAACGTTTTGAACGATGGATCCGCTTTGATTTCTTTGAGTGTCACCGGCCGCTTGAGCTTGCGCACCGGCACGACATCGACAACGGCGAATTTTCCTGCGGGATCGTTCGGATCGGGATACGCATTCGACGCTGCCTTCGCCACGCCAACGACCGCTTTTTCGTCACCGGTGTGGTAATAGAAGATACGGTCGCCTTTCTTGACGGAATGCAGATGCCGTTGCGCGACCGGATTCTTGACGCCGCTCCATACGGTTCCCTTGTCCCTGGCGAAGGCGTCGTAGCTGTAGTGCGTCGGTTCCTCTTTGAACAGCCAATTCATGCCTCAAATTGTATCTCCGGTTCGAAACACGACTGCGGGCGACAAATGGCCGCGGCTCCGCGATCGCGTCACGCCGCCGGTTCGGGTCTTGTTCGTCGGCATCAATCCGGGCGTGCGATCGGCACAGACCGGGCATCATTTCGCCGGCTACTCCAACCGTTTCTGGAAAATCCTGTACGACGCGCGAATCGTTCCCGAACCGATCACCTTCGAGGACGACGATCGGCTGCACGAGTGGGGCCTCGGCATCACCAACCTGATCGCGCGCGCCACTCCTGGTATCGACACGCTCGAGCCGGACGAATACATCGCGGGCGTCCGCATCCTCAGGCGCAAAGTCCGGCGCTGGCGGCCACCGATCGTGGCGTTGGTCGGCGTAACGGTATTTCGCGCAGTTTTCGCCTGTCCGGCAGGAACCGCTGTGAAAATCGGCCTGCATCGCGACCGATTCGAAGGCGCCTGCGTGGTGGTGCTGCCGAATCCAAGCGGCCGGAACGCCCATTTCAGCTATAAGAAAATGGTTAAAGCCTTCCGGTCGCTGCGCCGAATCGTGTGCTAGGGTAGCCGCGTCGCTAGTCTCGCCGAAGCACGTGCGAGCCGCGTGCGAGGCAGATCATGCGGAGGAGGGCCGCCTGATGCGATTCTGCAGATCGTGCGCCGTTCTGTTTGTCCTCGCCGGTTTTCCCGCAAGTGTCTCTGCTCAAACGGGTGCCATCGCCGGTGTGGTCAAAGACACAACCGGCGCGGTGATGCCAGGGGTCACGGTTGAAGCGAGCAGTCCGGCGCTGATCGAGCGCGTACGCACCGCGACGACCGACGAGAAGGGCCAGTACAAGATCGTCGATCTTCGCCCGGGTGTCTACGAGGTGACCTTCACGCTCACCGGCTTCAACATCGTCAAGCGTGAAGCCATCGAGATCACCACCGGATTCACCGCGCCAGTCAGCGTCGAGTTGAAAGTCGGCGCGATCACCGAGACCGTCACGGTCAGTGCCGAATCGCCGATCGTCGACACGCAGCGGATTACTCAGCAGCGGGTGATCACCCGCGATGTGATCGATGCGGTGCCGACCGGCAAAACGTTCCAGAACATCGGCGTGCTGGTTCCGGGCGTGGTGGTCGGCGCTGGCGGCACGGGCGCGACGCCCTACGACGTGGGCGGCTCGTCGGGCGAGCAGCAGGTGCAGATGGCGATTCATGGCGGCAACACCCAAGACATGGTCGTTCAGATGGACGGCATGCGCTTCAACAACCTGTGCGGCAGCGGATCGTACACCGGCATTTCCGGCAACGACGCGCTGGTCGAGCAAATCAGTTTCGAAACCGGCGCGATTTCCGCCGACATGGGCACCGGCGGCATCAAAGTCAACATGATCCCCAAGGAAGGCGGCAATACTTTCCGCGGATCGTTCTTCGTCAACGGTGCGAACGACAGTTTCCAGAGCAACAACCTGACGAGCGATTTACAGAAGCAGGGCTTGACCGCAGTCAACCGCGTCAAGAAAGTCTGGGATATCAACGGCGCGCTCGGCGGCCCGATTCGCAAAAACAAGGTGTGGTTTTTCTTCGCGAGCCGCTACTGGGGGCTCGATAAGTATCCGGCCGATTCGTTCTACGACGCCGACCCGCGCTACTACGTCTACGCGCCGGATCGTACCAATCAGGGCGTCGACGACACCTGGAACAAGAGCAATGCGGTGCGCTTCACCTACCAGGCGTCGCAACGCAACAAGTTCACCGGCTACTACGATCTGCAGGATCGCCTCACCGGCCATTGGTTCATCGGGCAGGGCGGCATCTTCGGGCTGACCACGCCCGAAGGGTCGTGGGTGCAAACCACTCCGATTGGCCACCTCTGGCAGTTGAAATGGACGTCGACGGTCAGCTCGCGGGTGCTGATCGAAGCGGGAATGAGCAACTACGCTCAGGAGTACACCCGCTTGCCGCAGCCTGGTATTTCGCTGACGTCGCTGTCGGTGCGCGATGCCGGCACCGGTCGCCGCATCAATGCCGCGCCGTACTACTCGGAACATTGGTCAACCCTGCGGACCTACGTCGCGTCGATGTCGTACGTCACCGGTTCGCATGCGATGAAAGTCGGCATGAATCTGAGCGAAGGGCCGCGCCACGAGAAAGCGACCGTCAACGGTGACATGACGCTGAACTTCAACGGCCCGACGCCGGTGTCGGTGATCCTGACGGCGTCGCCGCGCGATGCCCACGAGCGGCTCAATGCCGATCTCGGGATTTACGCGCAGGATCAATGGACGATCGATCGCATGACGTTGAACCTCGGTCTCCGCTTCGATTACCTGAACGCCAAACTCGAGGCGCAGAATTTCCCGGCCGGCACCTTCGTACCGGCTCGCAGCCTTGGCGAACTGACCGGGCTGCCGATCTGGAAGGACATCAATCCGCGGCTCGGTCTGGCGTACGACCTGTTTGGCGATGGCAAGACCGCGGTGAAAACCAGTTTGAGCCGGTACGTCGCCAGCCAGACGGTCGGCTTCGCCAGCCAGTTCAATCCGCTCGGCGGTACGGTGACCGGGGCGGGTTTCTCCGGCACCGGCGCGGACACCCGCACCTGGACCGACCCGAACGGCGATCGAATTGTCCAGACGTCCGAGCTGGGGCCAAGCGGTAATCCGTTGTTCGGTTCGACGACCCTGGTCACCAATCCGGCGGACGATGTGAAGGAAGGCTGGTTCAAGCGTGCCTACAATTGGGAATACTCGGCCACCATTCAGCACGAATTCCGGCCGCGGATGTCGGGCACGTTCGGCTATTTCCGGCGCTGGTTCGGCAACTACACGCACACCGATGCGCTGCTGGTAGGGCCGAGCGAGTACGATCCGTACTGCATGAATGCGCCAAACGATCCGCGCCTGCCGAACGCCGGTCAGCAGGTTTGCGGCCTCTACGACGTGAAAGCAGCGGCGCGCGGTAATCTGTCGATCAACCGGCTGGTCGATTTCGCGGACTCCTCGAAGCGATCCAACGTGTTCGACGGCTTCGACTACACCGTCAGCGCGCGCATGCGAGACAAGCTGCTACTGGGGGGCGGCGCCAGCACCGGCCGCGTCCACAACGTCAATTGCGAAACGTTCGACAGCCCCGATGTTCGCTTCTGCGACAACACGACGCCGTGGATCACCCAGGTGAAGGTGCTCGGTTCGTATTTGCTTCCGTACGACATCCAGATCAGCGGGACATTCCAGAGCGTCAAGGGCCCCGCACTCACTGCGAACTACACGGTGACCACCGCGACGGCTGCCGCGAACGGCGTGACATTAGGCCGCGCGTTTTCGGCCGGCAGCGCCACGGTCGCTCTCGTCGAGCCCAACACCTTGTACGGCGACCGTTTGAACCAGACCGATATGCGGTTGGGAAAGATCTTCAAATACAACCGCTCGCGGATTCAGGCGATGGTGGATATCTATAACGTCTTCAACGCCAATCCGGTGCTGGCCTACAACACCACGTTCGGAACGGAGTGGCTCCGGCCGACTGACGTGCTGCAGGGGCGGATGGTGAAGATCGGCGGACAACTAAGCTTCTGAACGGTCCGGTTGATTAACCGGGCTCGTCGGAGTAGGGCTACACATGCGTTTTGTTTGTTTGGTTTCGGCGCTCGCGTTGGGTTTGCTCCAGGCGACCGAACCGTCGCGCGCGCCGCGCAATGCCGCCGAATTCGACGAACTCTTCAAGCAGGTGTCGAACTGGGGACGCTGGGGGAAAGACGATCAGCTCGGTTCGGTCAACTTGATCACGGCCGCGAAACGCAAACAGGCGCTGGCGCTGGCGAAGACCGGCGTCAGCGTCTCGCTCGCACACAACCCGCTGACCGAGCGGGCGGAAGACAACAGCAGTCCGTTTGAACACACCATGTTGCGCGGCAACAACATGGATCGCTACGCGGTGTCGTATCACGGCTACGCGCACAGCCACATCGATGCGCTCTGCCACATTCTCTACAAAGATCAAACCTACAACGGTTACCCGCGCGCCGAGGTCAACACCGAAAAAGGGTGCACCAAGCTGGGAATCGACAACCTGAAACAGGGCATCGTGTCGCGCGGCATCCTGATCGATGCGCCGCGACTGAAAGGTGTCGAGTACCTCGAACCGGGGACGCCGCTTTACGCGGAAGATGTCGAGGCGTGGGAAAAGAAGGCCGGCGTGAAGATCGGCGCCGGCGACGTCGTGCTGTTACGGACCGGGCGATGGTCGCGGCGCGCCAAGCTCGGTCCGTGGAATGTCGGCCAGAGCGCCGCGGGATTCCACGCATCGATCGCGCCATGGTTCAAAACCCGCGGCGTCGCGATTGTCGGCAGCGACGTGGCTGAGGACGTCCTGCCGTCGCGTGTCGAAGGGGTCGCACTGCCGCTGCATACGCTGTTGATCACCGCGATGGGCGTGAACCTGCTCGACAATCAGGATCTCGAAGCAGTCGCCGAGACCGCCGCGAAACTCAATCGGTGGGAATTCATGATCACGGTCGCGCCGGTACCGGTCACCGGCGGCACCGGGTTCCCGGTCAACGCGCTGGCGACGTTCTGACGGACAAAGAAAAAACCGCAGAGATCGCAGAGTACGCAGAGGAAAAAACAGCTCGGCGCTCTCGGCGTACTCTGCGGTTTCTTCTGTTCGCCAGGATCACTCGTAGTGGAGTGCCACAATCGGATCGACCCTTGCGGCGCGGCGCGCCGGCAGGTAGCCAGCCAGCGCCGAAACCGCCAGCATCGTGACGAGCGCAGTCATCATCGTGATGACGTCCGTCGGCGCGAGACCGAACAGCAGGGTCGCGACCAGCCGGCCGGCGGCGAACGCGGCAGCCAGGCCGACTGCGGCACCGATTCCAACCAGCCACATCGACTCGCCGATCACCATCCGGACCACGTCGCCGCGCTGCGCGCCGAGCGCCATGCGGATGCCGATCTCGTTGGTGCGTCGCGCCACGTTGTAGGACATCAACCCGAAGAGGCCGACCGCGGCCAGCAGCAGCGCCAGGCCGCCGAACAGTGCGTAGGCCTGCGCGAACAGTTTCTCCTGCATGAACCGCTTCTCGAACTGCTCCATCTGCGTCGAGACGTCCTGCATCGGCAGATTCGGATCGACCTGCCGGACTGCCTCGCGGATCGCGCCGAGGATGCTCATCGGCTCGCCCGCGGTCCGGATTTCGAACACCATCCCGCCCTGCGGACTCTGCGCAAACGGCACATACATCGTCGGCGGAATCTCGTCGCGCACGCTGTCGTATTTGGCGTCGCGCAGAATCCCAACAATCTCGACTTTGCCCGATTCTTCGGGATTGCTGCCGAAGCGCATCCCAATCGGATTTTCATGCTTGGCGAAATACGTGCGCGCCGCGGTTTCGTTGATCAGGGCGACGAACGGACCGCTGGCGTCGTCGCGCGGCGTGAAGGCACGACCGACGACGACCGGCATTTCCATCGTTGTGAAGAATCCCGATGACACGACCAGCCGGTTGATGCTGTTGATCACATCGCGCGAGTACGCATGTCCCTTGACCACGAAGTTCGTTGAATTGACGCTGCCGCTGAGTAGCGCCGGGTTCGACCACGCCACCGAGCGCACGCCGCTGACACCCGACAACCGCTCTTCGAGCTGCCGGTACAAGGCAGCCTGGCGCGGCTGGTCGTAGCGATTCAGCGAGGGATTGATGCGGAACAAGACGATGTTGTTCGGATTGAAGCCGACGTCTACCTGCCGCAGGTTGGCCAGCGTCCGCAAAAACAGGCCGGCGCCGATCAGCAGCACGAGCGAAACCGCTACCTGCACAACCAGCAGCGTCTTGGTCAGCAGGCTGCGGGCCCCGGCGACGCTCCGACTGGTTTCTTTCAACGCCGAGCTGACGTTGAGTTGGGTTGCCCGTAGCGCCGGTGCGATACCGAACAGGATGCCGGTGACGCCGGTGATCGCAACCAGGAACGCAGCGACCCGCCAGTCGAACGGCGTCGCCTGGCCCGGGGCGCCTGGCAGAAGCTGCTGACCCCAATAGCCAACCAGGATGCCGAGCGCCCCGCCGAGCGCTGCCAACAGCAGGCTTTCGGTCAGCAACTGACGAACCAGACGTCGACGAGTTGCGCCAAGCGACAGACGAACGGAAATTTCTTTCTGTCGCGCAGTTGCGCGCGACAGCAGCAGGTTCGCCACGTTCGCGCACACGATCAGCAGCACCAGCGCAACCACCACGGTCAGAATCGTCACCGCTCGAAGGTCGTTGGTGTTGACGTCGTAGATGCCGTGCTTTCCCGAGTCGGACATGAAAGTCGGCACGGCGGTTCGGTTCTGGTTGGTCGAGCGCGCCCGAACTTCCGGCGTCAGACCGGCGAGGTAGGCGTCCATGCCGGCCCGCGCGGTGTGTTGAAACACCGTCGCCAGATTCGCCTGCACCTGCTCCGGTGTCACGCCGGGTTTCAGCCTCCCCATCACCTGTAGCCACCAGGTGGTTGGCTGCGACAGCCGCGATGTGGCGTTGCCGATCTGCAGTTGCGGTTCCATCGCGAGCGGTACAGAAATGTCGGGCGGTTCGGCGACCGTCTGCTGGATGCCGGTATAGTCCGCTGACAGAACGCCGATGATCGTCAGCGGCACGTTGTTCATCTGAACGTTTTTGCCGACGACGCCAGGGTCGCTGCCGAAACGCGATCGCCAGTAGCGATGGCTGATCAACGCCACCGGCGGCGCGCCGGGCCTGTCGTCGTCCGGCACAATCGTCCGGCCGAGCGGTGCGGTGACGCCGAGCAGACGGTAGTAGTTGCCAGTGGAAATGAACGACGTCGCGATCTCGGCGTGCCCGTCGACGACGAGGTTGACGCGGCCGAACGGCGCGCAGGCGGTCAGATCCTGCATCGTCTGGTTGTTCGCGCGGTATTCCTGGTACATCGCATACGACACGGTGCTGCGGATGTTCTGCCCCGCGGCGGTCTTGCCGGTGAAGCCGTAGTCGCTCGAGTTGTTCGACATCTGGTTTCGCCCGTACCAGCGAAGACGAACGAGCGATTGAGGGTCTCGAACCGGAACGGTCTTGAGGAGCAGGCCATTGGCGGCGCTGAACAGCGCGGTATTGGCGCCAATACCCAGCGCCAGCGAGAGGACAACCACCGCCGTCCATCCCTTGGCCCGAACAAGTAGACGGACGGCGTGACGCAGATCTCGCAGCATGGCGTATTGGACGATACGCCATGCCGGAGGGTTGGGTTGACAGGAAATGCGTCGTCGCTCGTCGCTCGTTGCTCGTAGCTCGCGGCTCGTTGCTCGCGGCTTGCGGTTTGGGGCTCGTCGCTCGCGGCTCGCGACCCCACTACTTCCTACTTCCTACCTCCGGCCGGTGGCCTCGAACGTGCCGGTTACGGGCACTCCCATCGGCCCGGTCGGGATGTAGACGACCGTGTGATTCGGCGAGCCGACCATGGCTTTCTGCGCCTCGATCGCCTCGTGCTGGACGTACATCGGGCTGAGCTGGCCACGAATGATCGACATGGCATTCGCGATCCCTTGCGCCTGAACCTCGCGCTTGGTGCGTTCCTTGCGCTCGATTTCGATTTCCGTGTCCTTGCGCTGCAGTTCCTGGGTTGCGGCAAGTTTCCGCGACACGGCGTCAGCGACTTCGTTCGGGTATTGCACGTTGCCGACCACGACGCTGTTGATGATGAACGGGCTGCCGTCTGCGTACGCGCGAATCCGCGCGAGGACCGCATCGCCGATCGGAATCAGCGCGTCTTTGACTTCGAGGCCGTTGCGGCGCTGCACTTCGTCGCGCGCGAATGTTCGGAGTGGTTCGCGCACGAAGTTGCCGTAGGCCACCTTCACGATTGTGTCGGGATCTTTCTCGATGTCGCGACGGTTCGTAGTCGTGCTATAGCGTTCGAGAAAGAGCGGGACCCTGGTTTCGTCGACGCGCCAGACCGTGTGCACCCGAAACGCGATCTTGAGGTTGTCGCGACTCAGGACCGCCTCGTTCGCCGTGAAGTCTTCCGAGTAGGTGTACGGCGTAATGCTGACGTTGGTGACGTCGAGCAGCCAGGTGCGGCCCGCCGACGTCGGCCCACGCTGGATGCCGTAGAAGCGCGCCTTGCCGACGACCGCGCCTTTCGTGAGGTAGCCGACGTAGCCCGCCGGCGTAAACGGGTTGCGCGATCCGAGAAACCAGGTGAGGGTGGCCGCACCTCCGAGCAGCAACAGGGCGGCGCCGAATGGAGCGATCAATAACGGAAGCGCAGAGCGTCGTTCGAGCGTAGCCACGGCGGGCCTCCAAAAGCCGGCGGGGTTAGCTGACGGGCTGGAGGTTGGAAGTCCCCCTCGGGAAAAAATGCAAAATGCAAAATGCA
>Ga0070675_100000115_pt1 | contig 46929 bp, 47 predicted proteins | sample KBSM43metaG_FD_65343 | JGI IMG/M metagenome (GOLD analysis project Ga0070675, IMG submission 65343) | Miscanthus rhizosphere microbial communities from Kellogg Biological Station, Michigan, USA - KBS M4-3 metaG | ecosystem: Host-associated > Plants > Roots > Rhizosphere > Soil ... | reverse complement strand
AATGCCGTGGCGGCGACGCCGAAGCGGCTGAAGAACGTCGAAGCGTTCATCACCGGCAAGCCGCGCAATGAAGAAACCGCGAAAGCGGCCGGCGACATGGCGGTTCAAGGCGCTCAGACCTTGCGGCACAACGGCTACAAGGTGCCGCTCATGCGTAACCTCGTGAAGCGCGCGATCCGTGGCGAGTCGGAGGCAGTGACGACTTGAAGAGGAACGCAGAGGCCGCTAAGTCGCGGCCCCTGTCGACCATGCTGATGCCGAACGTCCCTATCCACGGAGGCGGGCGTGGTGGTAGCCGCCGTCGAACCCGACCACTGACGACGCCTACTATTCGATCTGAACGGTCTGCCCCATGAACGGCGTCAGGCTGAACGTCTTCTGTGAGAACCCCGGCCTTCCGCAGGTTTGAGAACCTGCCGAGCGTTGTGACTTGGCCGTTCGCCGCCCGCACCTGCACGCGCATCGTCGAACGCCTGCGTCGTGGTCTGCTCCTCGCTGGACCGGAAACGACGGTCGGGACTGGCGCGGCTGCCGCCTCCGACTGAGCGGCGGCTAGCCGATCACAATGCGCGCAGGAAATCCAGAATCGCCTGCTTGTCCGGTTTCGAGAGCTCGTTGAAGCGCTGAATCACCGCGTTGGCTTCCGACGCGCCGTAGCAGCGATCGCTGCCAGCGTGGCAGTCGGCGGCGGGCGAGAAATGCGCCTCGATCGCGTCTAACAGGTTCGATGTGCGCCCATCATGCAGGAAGAACAGCCGCTGCCCAACACCCCAGAGCGGCGTCGTGCGGAACATGTCGCCAGTCGCCAGCCCCTGCGTGATGTCGTCCGCAAGGTTCTTCCCCATGTGATGGATAAAGAGGTCCGAGTAGAGATGGGCCGTCACGTTTTGCAGCGCCGGAGTCTCGCTTCGCGGCGGCGTCGTCATGGTCGTCGTATGGCACGCGAAACAGCCGACGCCGGGATGCGCTGCGTCGGTGCCGAACAACTGGGCGCCGCGCCCGGCGCTCGGCGACATCGGCGCCGGCGCGGGCGCGTCAAGGAAACGCATGAACAGCGCGAATCCGAGCCAGTCGGGCAGCGCGTGGAACGAATTGAAGAAGCTCTGATTGCGCGTGTCGTCCGGATCGGTGCGCGTGATGTCGTTGGGTTCACTCTTGTCGAAGTTGCACGCCGCGCTTTCTTCGGTCGCCTGCGGGAACAGATCGTTGGTGACGCCCATCTCGACGTTGTACGCCTCGCCGGCGAAGATCGTGAGCGACTTGTTCTGCGCTTTCCACCCGAAACGCGTGATCGTACCGTCGTTGCCGCTTCGGTTCGGCACACCGAGGATGCCGAGCTGCGCGCGCACACGAGCAGTCGCGGCATGGCGTGTCAGGATTTCATTGTCCTGGATGCCGTCGATGATGCCGAGCCCGAAGAGCTGCAACGGAATCCGGAATCGCGTATTGCCGCGCTGAAACTCTGACTCGAAATCAATTGGCGGAAGCGTCGCGTCGGTGCAACCCGGGCCGCCAATGTCCGACCGCCCGACGATGGTGAACAGCTGGTGGACACCGCCATCGGGCGAGCCGTCCGGTCTACGCGCGAACCGCACCTCGCGAATCGGCCCGTAGCGCTCGATGAACGACGGCACTGCATTGGTCCCGCCCTTCCGGTGCGGAATCAGATCGAACATCGGGTTCTCGGGCTGGCGAAACAGGTTCGGTGGATCCTGCGGATTCGGCACCATGAACCCGCCAGAGCCGCCGAGCGCCGGCTGGTTGTGACACACGGTGCATTGGTCGCCGTTGAACCGCGCGCCCAGGCCGGCGGAATTCGTGAGCGACACGAGGTTCGCCTGCGCCGGATCGGTAAAGGCGCCGAGAGTCCGATCAGTGCAGTCGTCGCAGACCGCTTCGAGCTGAATCGCGCGCTGCACTCCCTCGTTGAATATCGCTGCTTCGACCGGCGTCAGACCGGGCAGCGGCGCGCCGGCACCGGGACCGCCTTTGCGGACACCGGGATCGTGCTGCGCGAATGACGCAACCGACGCGTACAGGACCAGCATCGCCGTGAAGGCGTACCGAAAGCGGCTCGATTGTGCGTGCATGTGACACCCTCCAGACCCGCGCCTGCGACGCGAACGATTGGTACCTGGAAGAGTGAGCGGACGACGCGGTTTATCTCACCGTCGCGATTGCGGAAGGCTAGCGCGCGATCGTGACGCGGAAACGGTAGGTCCGCGAGAGTACGGGCCGGCCCTGTTCGGACAGTCCCTGGAGTTCCAGCGTGTAATCCCCCGCCTTAAAGACCGCTGACGGCACGATGACACCCAGCGTGCCGGCCGTGCCGACCGGTGACAGGGCGGCTTGCCAGACGCCGCGGCCGTCCCGGTCTCTTAGAACGGCGGTGTATCGCCGCGCGTCGGCGTCGGCGTCGACGTCGAGGGACAACACGACGGATGGACTCTGACCCGAGATCTCGATCTGATTCGGCGGCGCGGATGAATTCGGCAGTCCAGCGCCGCGCACGGCGTTCAAGGCAAACACCGTCACGAGCGACGTTGGCGCGTCAGACGGTCGATCGGCGGGAGACTTTGCTCGGCCGGCAGCCCGTTCTGCGTCGATCCGCGTCTGCCGTTCCTGATCGAGTTGTCGGCGCAGTGCCTCGACCGAGCGTCTGGCCTGTTGAAGATCGGCGTTGGCCACCCGGCTTTCCCGGACGAAGACCACAGCCACCGTGGCGGCGACAACGAGCAGGGCGGCGGCTGCCGCCAGCGCCGGCCGCAGCGGATTCGCGAGCCACCTGGGGCGATTCCCCAACAACCGTTGCCCCGAGGGGTCTGACGCCACGGCCTTCAGCCCGTCGCGAAACGCGTCGGTCGTCTCGAGCTCGTCCTGGCAAATCTGACAGCCGACGAGGTGCTCCTCGAACTCCAGCTGCGTCGCGCCAGACAGCTTGCGCATGGCGTACTGCGCGACAATCTCCTGTTCGTCGATAAACGGATGGTCCATCCCCATCACCAGTACAGTGCCTCGGAACGTCGACTTATCCCAGCGTCATCCGATCGAACAGCTCGCGAAATCGTTCCCGCGCTCGGTGGAGCACACGGTTGAAGTGCAGCGCGCTCAGGCCAAGATCGGCGCAAATCTGCTCCTTGTCCTCTTCGGCGATGTAGAACCGGCGCAGGATCTCTCGGTCGCGCGCCACCGGCATCTCACTCAACACCTGCCGGACGGCCCTCGCGCGCTCTTCCCGTAACAGTTGTTCGAGCGCGTCGGCGTCCGGCGTGGGCACCGGTTGTGGTGGCTGCAGCTGCTCCGCCCGCATCGACTGCCGAAGCGAGTCGATTGCCAGGTTTCGCGCGAGGCCGCACATGAATGCGGATAGTTTGTGCGGCTCGCGGAGCTCGCCGCGCCGGATCTTCTCGAGCGCGCGGCGAAAGGTGTCCTGGTGAAGGTCGTCGGCGCTCCGATCGTTCGTGATCCGCCGGAGCAACATCCGGATGCCGCGCGTGTAACGGCGGGCGAGTTCCTCTTCGGCGGTTGGATCGCCGGCGATGATCCGTTTGACGAGGGCGGCAGAGGCGTCCGGCTCGCTGTCCGAGGTCTGCGGACCAATCACTTGTTCAGGCCGCTGCCCTCGTGCCCTTGCCAGTCGCCTTGGATGGTGAAGCCCGCCCAGTAATACGGCGATGACCACTGAGCGTGGCGCATGACGTCCAGCTGGGCATGCCGCAGCGCTGCCGCCGGTGGCAGTCCGTCCTGGAGCATCCGCGCGTAGAAGCGCTTCATCAGCTCCGCCGTCGCACGATCGGGCACCTCCCAGAGACTCGCAACAACCCGAGCGGTCCCCGCATACATGAACGCTCGCGTCAGCCCGACCAGTCCCTCTCCCCACACGTTCTTGCCGAGCGCTGTCTGACACGCACTCAACACGACTAGATCGGCGTTCAGCTTCAGGTTGAAGATATCGTGCACCGGAACAAATCCGTCGGCGGCGCGTCCGTTGCGATCGACGAGCGAGAGCACCAGACCGGACAATTGCGGACGCTGACTGTTGATCAGGGTGTGGGAAGCGAAGTGCACGATCCGGTACCGGCTCAGTTCCGCGCTCGTCGCCGTCGCGCGGCTCGCGTCGAAATCGAGCGCCGCGAGCGTTGACCCGGAGCCGGCCGCGGCCGACGCAAGCGCGACGATCGCCGTGGCTTCGTCGCGGCTCGCGAGCAGGCGATCAAAGGTGAGCGGGGCGGTTGGCTTCGCGGCGGGCGGGAGTCGATCGTCGACAGGCTGACGCGGCGGAGCAGCGGGACGACCCGAGACGACGCGCGGATCGGCGCGTTCGAACACCGGATCCGCGAATACTGCGACCAGCTTGGGTGCCTGCTGCCGGCCGTCGGCGTCATGCCTCAACGCCGACAACGCGGACGCCGATGGCAGATTCACAATCTCGAACGACGCAATAAGCGGCGATCCGTCGGCCCGTTGGAGCGCGGCGAACGGGACGTACTGCAGCGCGCCATCCGCGACGATCGCCAGCCGTTTCGTCCGCGTCGATGTGCCCCATTCCCGCGCGACCGGAGCGATCACCATCCGGCTCAACGCGTCGGATGCCGCGCGACGCCGCGCCGCTCCGTTGACGCTCACGTCCGCATACGCCTGGCGAACGACGTCCTCGATCTGAGCGCGGCCCGGCAGCTCGTATGCCCGCAGCGCATTGTGTTGCACGACCCACGCGACGCTCTGGTCCTCCCCCAGCGCGTACTCAAGCAGCGTCGTCTCCGGATCGAGGAGCCGCTGGATGTCTGGAACGCGCAGGGTTACCGGCTGCGTTAACGCGGCATATCTCGGACTGCGCGCGCGGACCCGCGACTCGATTTCGTCGTAGTCTCGCGTGAGCGCCGCCACCACCTCGTCGGCAGCGGCCGCTTGCGACGCGGAGTGGACGCGGCCAAGCAGCTGGATGCGGTATGCGGTCTTCGCCTGGAGCGTTGCCTCGAGCGCCCGTTCCTGCTTTATCAGATCGGGATCGACGCCTTCGTGGATGTCCGCGTGCGACTCGGCGAGCCAATCGAGCAGGCCGCGCGCGTGCGCCCGCTCGCTCGCCTCCAGCGCGCGAGCGTCGTAGCCCGCATGCGGCTGCTGGCGCTGCAAATCCATCAACAGGCTGACGAGGAATTCGTAACGATCGCGGACTTTCGCCAGATAGGATGCCCGCGCGTCCGGTCCGGCGACGGTGCCGCGCGTCCGCTCGGTCAGATCGACCGCCTCCTGAATGCGCGCAAGCGCGTCGATTGGGCGGCCGCGTTCCCGCTCCGCGCGTGCGAGTTGAAACAGCGATTCCGCCTCCTGGAACGAGCTTCCGAGCGAGTGCGCCTGCGCCAGCGCGCGGTCGAGCGACTCGAACGCCCGCGCGCTGTGATGCAGCGAGACGTCGACGGCGCCCAGACGAGTGAGCGCGTCGACCTCTTCGTAGGCGTGCCCCGCCGATCGATAGAACGCGAGCGCGTCGGCGTAGTGCTGCCGCGCGTCTTCGTAGCCGTGACGCGCCGCATAGACGTCGCCGAGGTACGCCATCGTGTCGGCCTCGCCTTTGCGGTTCGCGACGGCGCGGTGCAGCGCCAATGCCTGCTGGAAATCGACCAGCGCCTGCCGGGCGTCTCCCGCTTCCGCGTGAACCAGCCCGATGTGAGCGAGTGAGATCGCCTGTCCACGGCGATCGCCGATCTTCGCCCGGACCGCCAGGCTTTCTCGAAAATAATCGAGCGCCTTGTCGGTATCGCCCAGTCGCTCGTACGCGAGCGCGATGCTCGCCTGCGTGACGGCTTGTTGAGGGTCGTCGCCGAGATCGCGCTGCAACGGCAGCGCCTGCGCGTAGTATTCCAATGACTGCTGGACATCGCCGCGATCGTAGAGCGCCGCGCCTGTCATGCGAAGGAGCGCCGCGCGGAGTCGCGCGTCGCCGGCATCGCGGGATACTTCCAGCCCGCTCTGCAAGTAGCCCATAGCTTTCTCTGGCTCTCCGAGCTGTCGATAGGCGGCGCTGATGTTCGCGAGCGCGTTCACTTCGCGCGCGCGATCGTGAAGGGCGCGCGCGAGCAGCAGTCCCTGCTCGTACGCGTCGATCGCGCGCGCGGGCTCGCCCATGTCCGCGTACACAATCCCGACCTCCAGGCGCGTCGTCATCTCGGTGCGCCGATCCGTCGTGCGCGCAAGCAGTGGGAGCGCCTCCAGGTTGCGCGCGAGCGCCGTTTGCAGATCGCCGCGCCGGCGCGCGACAGTTCCGAGGCTCGCGAGCGCAATCGCCTGCGCGTGCGCTTCGGCGGTCGCTCGTCCGAGTTCCAGCGCCTGCAGCGAAATCGAGGCCGCCTGATCCATGTCGCCGAGGTTGGCGCGGATCCTGGCGAGGTGCGATAAGGTCAGCGCCTCACGAGCGCGGTCACCGCACGCGCGCCAGAGTTCCAGTGCCTCCTCGAACTTCTTCAGGTGCTGGCGTTCCGCGGCCGGTGAGGCATCAACGCCGGGACGTTGTGCGGCGGCGTACGCACGCTCGGCCGCCGCCCGCCGCTCGTCCTCCGGGCGTGACGGCGCCGCAACCGACAATTCCACATGGCACGGCTGCGGACTTCCAGCGTCATGCGTGATCTCGAGGCGATACTGTCCGCTCGAATGACCGACCAGTGAAATCGTCACCGTCGGATCATCGTTGTCAGCCGTCGCCACTTCGATGTCGGGCTCCTGAGGCGAGCGCTCATCGAACAGGCGGACGACGGCAGCGCCGCCGTGAGCATCCACGGTCAGACGCGCGACCCGATCCGCGCCAACGTCGATCCGATAGGTGAGCGGTCGGTCGCCGGCGAGCACGGCGTCGATCGACTGCCCAGGCTCCAGCGCCGCCACGCCAGGCTGCAGCGTCGCCACGTCAGGCTGTGCGTGCGGCACGCCGGATATCGAGAGGAGAAAGAAGAGCCCGGCGAGCAGAAACGCTCTCACTCGCACACAATCTACAACAACAACACGAGACCTGCAGGTCACTCATGCACGCTCAATCGCAGTCGCTTTCTGCTCGATTGGCGAACGATTTCGGCTACGTAGCGGCGAACCTCATCGATTTAACTCAGCCTGGAGCCCGCGGCCTGTTGCGCCGCCTTGTGATCGTGGAACCTCTGGTCATGGGGAAGGGGCTCCGCGGTATTGAGGACGTGAACCACTCCCGTCATGTTTGTATGCAGCAGGCACACCAGCTTGAAGTTGCCTGGAGTGAGGAACACGACGGTGTAGGTCGGCCTACCTACCAGGATTCCGGAGTTGACGCATGCAGTGTCCGACGCCGACGTGCGGGCTGGTGCGATCAGTCACCAAGTGCGGGGTAAGCCATGGGCTGCGCGGTCTGCCGTCTTCGCGATTTCCCGCTGAAATCGCGCCCCGATCAGCGCACCTTAAATGCAATTCAAGTTGAAGCCCGAGCCGGCGGCCAGTGGCGGCAACGCGGTCACGCGGCGTGAAGGAGGGTTCCCGATCCTGATCCGAGCGCGAGACTGTCCTGAAGACCGCGCGGCGGACACGGTCCGGAATTGTCTGAAGATGTCCGTCAAACCCGCAAAAGGTTGGACTACGATCCGTGTCCGAGGAAGTCCCCCTGCACAGCACGTCCGGGCTCTCGCGAGTCAGTGACCCGCGTCGAGATGCCGTGGCTGCCGCGGTGGTCATCGCCGTGGCGCTGCTGGCGATCTGGATGGGCCACACTCCTGCGTCCCGTTCTTTCAGAATCTGGTTCGGCGGGGCGGATCGGACGCGCGGTCTCGCAAAGGCGCTCGGTAGCCGGCGCCCGATCAAGGCGCGCCTGGCCGGCGGATTCTCGTACGCGCCGTTCCAGGAGGCAGTCGAGAATGAGCGAGAACCCACGGTCGACTTCCGGCTCGCCGCGGCCGAAATCGAGCGCGCAGCCATCCAAGTACCTGACGCACCGAACCTTCATCAATGGGGAAAAGCGCAGCTGCTGAGCGGCACAGTAGACGCTGCGATCGACACGCTAGAAGCGGCCGTCGTCATCGACGCACGCGTTCCGGACCTGTTCAACGATGTCGCCGCCGCCTACATGACCCGTGCGCTCCGTGATGGCCACGCGGCGGACTGGCCCCAGGCACTCGAAGCCGTGGACCGCGCGATTGAGCTCGACTCGACAATTCCCGAACCGTTTTTCAACAAGGCGTTGATCCTTGAAGCCCTCGGTCTGCGTGACGGCGCTGAGGCGGCTTGGCGAGCCTACCTGGAGCGCGATCGCACATCGCAATGGTCGGCCGAAGTCACCTGGCACCTCGACACGATGCGTAACGCCCGAATGTCGGTCGCCAGGAGTGGAGCGAGCGATTGCAACGACGATTGGTCGGATGGCTGGTACGAGGCGGCCGATCGTGCGCTGGGGCAATGGGCGCGTCTCACCATCAAACAATCGGCGGCCGCGGAAGTTTCGTCCGATGCGACCCGCGTCGCGAAATGCCTCGAACAACGCGCCGGCGAGCGCTATTACGCCAGGGTGGTTCAGCTGGCGTCGGCGGGCGGCGTTGCCCTGGCGCACTCTCTCGCGTCGCTCGACTCGGCCGAGTCGGCGCGGCAACGCGCCGATCTCGTCAGCGCGGCGGCGCTTGCTACTGCGATCGAAGGGCATCTGCCAGTTAATCATCCAATTCGGCTCCGTGCCGAGCTGATCCTCGCATCGCGGCTCTATAACGACGGGCGGATGATTGACGCAACGAAGCTGCTGCTCGATCTCATCGACGCCGCACGGCGTGAGGGTTACCAGGCAATCGGCGCCGAAGCCACCGGTACGCTCGGAGCGGTTTTTTACGCCTATGGCGACTACGAGCAGTCGCTCGCTCGGCATTCCGAATCGGTCTCGATGTATCAGCGCGTGCGGCTCGGCAAAGGATTGGCCAGCGCAGAGCTCTTTACCGCGGAGGCGGCGCGCGCACTCGGCGACTACGACACCGCCTGGGAGCATTATCTGAAGGCGTTCGCCAACCAGGACATGCTGACGTCGGTGGCGCGGCGCCAGTCGCTGGCGAACAGCCCGATGATCGCCACGATGTTTCAGGGACTGCCGCGCGCCTCGCTCGATTTCGGAGCGAGCGCGCTCGCGCGTGCCCATTCGACTGGCAATCCGGTGAGCAACTGCGACGCCGGCCTGAACGTCGCCCGGGCGAACGCGCGAATCGAACGGATCGACGCCGCGCGCGACCTGTTGGCATCCGCCGCAGTCCACTGCCGCGCCATTTCGGATCCCGGGCTTCGCGTGAGGGCGTCGGCAGAGTTGAATGCAGTCACCGCCGATGTGTTCGCCTCGATCGACCCGCATCAAAGCGAGGCCGCGGCCCGCGCCGCACTCCGCTTCTATGAGCAAGCCGTATGGCAGCAACGTTACCCGCAGATGTTTCAAACTCTCGGCATCGCCTTGAGACGGCAGGGCCGACACCACGAGGCCGAAGACGCCTTCGCCCGCGGCATCAATGTCATCGAGGCGTATCAGTCGGACGTCGCCAATCGCGCGCATCGCATTTCGTATCTCGACAGCGTGTGGGACCTCTACGGCGCGCAGGTGCAAACCGCGCTCGAGCTCGGCGACGTCAGGTCGGCATTCGAAACCGCCGATCGTGGCGTCGGCCGGACCATGCGATCGGCCGCGCCGGCGAGCCTCGACGCGCTGCAGTCCCAGATGCGCGCGGGCGAAGCCATGCTTCTCTCGGTCGTGCTCGACGACCGGGTCGTCCTCTTCGCACTGACTCGCGACGGTGTTCGCGTCGCGCAGCGCCCGACCACGCGCGAGCGGCTGCTCCGAACCGTCCGTTGGCTTTCGCCGACACTGTCGTCGCCGGAACTCGCCGAACACGCCAGGACGGCGGCGCGAATGCTTTCCACCACGCTGCTTGCCCCGTTTGAGGAAATGCTCGGACGGTCCAGCGTCCTCTACATCGTCGCAGACCCGCTTCTGCAAAGCATTCCGTATTCGTTTCTGCCGTGGAGCGTGAACGTCGATCAACTGCTCGTGGATCGGTTGCCGGTCGTCATGTGCCCCAGTGCGTCGGCGTGCCTCGGCGAATCCGGGTCGACGAGTGCGATTCGGTCCGGACCGGTGGCGATCCTTCGCCAGAGCGGCGGCGAGTATCTGCCCCGCCTCGACTGGGAAGTTGGTGAGATCGCGAAGCTTTATCGACAGGCCACAGTGCTTGATGCGACGCCGTCGCAGTTGAGGGCGCAGCTTGCGGCCGCCGATATCATTCATTACGCCGGCCACGCGTTCGTCGATCCGGGCTTCTCGCGATGGTCCGCGTTGCTGCTGCGACCCGACGATGGTGGAACGCCGGTGAAAGTCTCGGTGACCGATCTGGTGACCGAGCCGATTCACGCCCGGCTGATTGTCCTGAGCGCCTGCAGTACGCTGCGCGGGCGAATTTTCCGCGGCGAAGGCATGGTGGCTGCATCCACCGTTTTTCTCGCCGGCGGCGCGCTGAACGTGGTCGGTACGCTGTGGGACGTGCGCGACGAGGCCGCTTCGACTCTCATGGTGGCGTTTCATGAACAGCTTTCCCGGGGCGTCGCGCCGGCGCGTGCGCTATGGCTCGCCCAAAACGTTCTCCGTCGATCCGGCAGGCCCCCGCTCGACTGGGCCTTTCCAGTACTGATCACGCGCGACGCTCACAGCATGTGACGCAACCGAACGCTACTGACAACGAGGAGCACCGATGAAAGTCCGAATCACCTTCTACGGGATGGTCGTCATCGAGTTAAGTCATGAGAACCGCCCGGCGCGCATTCTAGCCGTCAACGCGACGACGATGAATCGGCCGTACCACCACCCGATTCTCTGCGCCAACGAAGGAACGCTCGTTGCCGACCCGCCGCTGCCGGCACTTCCGTCGCTCGACGGGCTGCTGGATCGAACGTCGAAAAAACTGCGCGGCAAGGCCCAGGGCTGGCACCTGTCCGGCATGACGATGACGGTCGGCGTCGGGCAGCTGCCGGAACACGAGCGCGGATTCTTGCCCAACGAAGTCCGGCATCCGAAATCCGTCAAAGCGTCGTGGAGTGCGCTGAAGTGGATCCCTGATCTCAGCACCATCCAGCCCGGCGCAAAACTGAAGGACGAATACCGGAAGATCGGGAAAAAGGTACTGACGATCATCGAACTTTGCGGTGGCGAGCTGAAAGCGCTGCCGCCCAGCAATCCGCAACACGCCGGGCTGCTGTGGTGGTTCAGTCCAACCTGCCAGCAGGCCTGCACCGACCTGTTCATCTGGGAAGGCGACGTGAAGGACGGAATCCAACTGACCGACCAGGCGAGCAAATCGAGGATGCTGAAGCTGCGCGATTCGAAAAAAACGATCGATCTGTTCTTTTCGCACGAGGCACCCGCGCTCGAGAATCAGATGGACGTGGAACGCGACTTGCGGGAGCGAGGTGAATCGGCACGAACCGGCGATCCACGGCTGATTCATTTCCAGTCGTACTACGACGCACTCGACAAGTGCCGGTACTCGCTGGACCCGCCGCGCGGCGTGTGGCGTTTCGACGCGAAGGCCGAGAGCCGCCTCCAGTCCGACATCTCCTGCGTTCCGGCTCTCGTCTGAGCGGCCGGCCGTTATGCGCGATCAACACGGCTATCGGTCCGGACTGCGAGTCGCGGCGGGGCGTCGCGGTGTCGCGTTTCATATCGGCGGCGGGGTGCACGTAACCGCCGCGCACTGTGTCGATTCGTTGACCGCAGGCGACGTAGTCCGTGCGTTTGGCAAAGACCTGCGGCTGACGCGATTCCTTGCGGGCGATGTTGCCGTGATGACGGCTCGCGAGCAGTCCGATCGAGTGTTCGCGGTGGCGGGCGCCGGTGACCCCGGGGTCACGGTCGGAGCGATTTTGTCGTTTGAATGCTGGCGATCCGCCCACGCCGTCGGGACCATGCGCGTTGTGGCGGCGACGCTCGATGCGCTGATCGCACATTGCGAGAGTCTGGTTCGACCGCTGCCCGGAGATTCGGGCGCGCCCGTCTACTTGTCTTCATCGAAGCGCGTCGTCGGTTTGATACGCGGTGCGATCGGTCCGGGGGTTCTGCAGAATCAGATCGTCATTCAACGGCTGGACGCGCGAACGCTCCGCGAAATAATGAAGAAACCGCGAAAGCGGGTAACCAGAAGACCGCTGGTCGTCCACCGATCCGCCGCGAGCCGCTCGGCGACTTCGGAAGGGCTGGACGCGCGGAGAATGAGCAGCGCATCGCGCGTGCCCTCCAATGGACCGACGAGAGCAGCGAAACGTTCTTTGAACAAGGCGTCCATGAACTTGCCGGGCACGCCTCGATTCGGTTAGCCCTTGTACCCAGGCCCGCGGACGATGCGCCCCGGTGTCGCGCCGGTGTGCTCGCCGTCGCGAATCACCTGCGTGCCATTGACGAAGACATGGCGGACGCCATCGGCGTACTGATGCGGTGTTTCATAGGTCGCATGATCCGCGATCGTTGCCGGATCGAACACGACCACGTCGGCGAAAAAACCCGGCGCGAGCCGTCCGCGATTCTGGATCCGCAGCGTCTCGGCCGGAAGTGACGTGAGTTTGCGGATCGCCTCTTCGAGTGGGATCACTTTCTCGTCGCGCACGTACTTGCCGAGCAGCCGCGCGAAGTTGCCGTAAGCTCGCGGATGGGTGCTCGTCTTCACGAACACACCCTCAGCAGCCATCGACGATGCATCCGAGCCGAAACTGACCCACGGCACTGCGATCTGACGCTTGACGTTCGCCTCCGACATCAGAAAATAGACCACCTGCACCCGGCTTCCGTCTTCGACCACCAGATCCATCGCCGTTTCAACCGGCGATTTGTGGCGCAGTTTCGCAACTTCGGCGAGCGTTTTGCCGGTGTACTGGCGCAGCGCCTCGTTCTTGAATCCAACCAGCAGCGCTCCGTCAGCGCCCGCCGCCAGCAGGAGGTTTTCCCAGTCGCTGGCCGGCTTGGTCATCTCTTTCGCGAGGCGCTGGCGGACTTTCGGATCCTGCAGTCTCGTCGCCCATGCGCGGTAGCCGCCTTCCTGCACCCACGAGGGCATCGCGGCGTCGAGGCCGGTCGATCCGGCGGTGTAGGTATACATGTCCGCCGTGATCGCGATCCCGTTCTTTCGAGCCTCGTCGATCTTCGCCAGCGCGTCCGCGAGCTTCGGCCAGTTCGCTGTTCCGGCCGCCTTGAGGTGGTAGATTTCGGCGCGGATGTTCGCCGCCCGGGCGATCGCCACCACCTCGTCGATCGCCTCGAGCAGCCGATCGCCTTCACTCCGCATGTGCGAGATGTACATCCCGCCCGACGCCGCCGCGACCTTGGCCAGCTCGATCAATTCGTCGGTTTGTGCGAACGTGCCCGGCGTGTAAATCAGCGCCGAGGTCAATCCCATCGCCCCTTCGTCCATCGCCTTCCGGACGTGGCCGCGCATCCTGTTCAGTTCGTCGGCGGTCGGTGCGCGGTTCGCATAACCGATTTCGTTGATGCGAACGGTCGCGGCGCTGACAAACGAGGCGACGTTGGTCGATACGCCTTTCTTCTCGAGAAAATCCAGGTACTGGCTCAGGGTCGTCCATGTGATGTCGAACTTGATGTCGCCCTGGCGCTCTTTCTGATCCGTCTTCATCTTTTCGCTGAGCGGACCCATCGAGCTTTCGCCGAAGACCGTCAACGTGACGCCCTGCCGGAGCATGCTTTGCGAGCGTCCGTCCTCGATTAGTGACGTCTCGGAGTGGTTCAACATGTCGATGAACCCCGGCGCGACCGCCAAACCCGATGCGTCCACTTCCGCGCGTCCTTTCGCTGACGTCAGGTTGCCGCGGGCCACAATTCGGTCGCCGTTTATCGCCACATCCTGCACCGCCCCCGGCGCACCGGTTCCGTCGTACAGCGTCCCGTGCCGGATGACCAGGTCGTACTCGATCGGTGGGCTGCACGCGATTGTTGCCGCGGCGACAAGCCACGCAGACATCACCACGCGACGTCGAGCGGACGACACGATCGCAATCAACATGCGGGACACTCTAATCGAGGTGGGATGGAATGCCACGTTGGCGATCGAACACAATGACTTGATCGAACGCCTTGCCCGCTGCGTCAGTTCCTTGCACGGTGGCCGTCAGTGTCTTCCCATCGTCGGACACCGCGTAGGTTGCATTGCCGACGGGTCGTCCATCCTTTTTTGCCTCCGTTGCGAGCGCGTGCGTGCCGACCCACTTCGTGATCGCCACCACTCCGGGGGCTTGTGGCGATACGGCATGTTCGTTCCCATCGGCATGGAGTACCGTCGTGCCCGATTCGGCCTTACCCGCCATGTTGACTCCCGCATGGGTCAACGAGACCACATCACCCGACACGTCGAAGGTGAGCGTCGCACTTTGAAATTGGTGATTCGCATGCCGACGTGATTTCTCGAGATTGGCCACCCAGGTACCCAGGAAGAGATTCATTTCGCAGCTCCGATCCATTTTGATTGGCCCGACGCGGCCGCTTTCGAACGCGAACCGGGAGGCCAGATTCAGCGCGAGGCTCCCAGCACCCGCTGAACCGCCGAAACGATAAGACCCGGGTCCTCTCGAGGAACGATATGAGTGGTGTTGTTCGCCACCACCAACGTGCCGTGAGGAGAGGCCAGGACCCACTCGTTGAGAACTCTGAGTCGATAGCGCAGGTCGGCTTGAAACAGCGCCTGAAGATCGAACGAAACTTTGAGAGGCACTGCGAAGTACTTCGCCGCAACAATCACGACCATTGGCACGCCAGGAATCGGACGAAGGTCGCGCTCTGCCAGATTCATGTCGAGCAGCCCGCGCATCACCTGATTCTCGGCGCGCACCGCCTGCGGTGCGTCCGCCAACAGAGAGGTGAAACTCGACCAATAGGCCTCGAAGCCCTCACGCCCTGCGCCAATCGTCTCGAACGGCGTCAAATTGTCGGCGAGCGACTCGGTCACCATCGGACTCGGATCGACGAAGACCAATCCCACGATGTCGCTCGGGTAGTAACCCGCGAAATAGCGCGTGAGCATGCCGCCCCACGAGAAGCCCACCAGCACATATGGCGGGTCGGCGCCAATCTGTCGCAAGATTCGTCTGAGTCTGTCGGTCACGTGCCGTGGGGTTGGGGTCGTGTCGTCCCACTCGGAACGCCCCAACCCTGCACGGTCGTACGCGACGACTGGTGCGATTGACGCGATCTGTGGCAGGAGGCCGCGCCACACCTCGAGTGAATTGCTGGCACCGGCCTCGAAGACGATGACCGGCGTTCCCGGACGGCGGTCCTGCAGACCAATGGCCTGAACGCGCACCGCTCGGCCATCGAGATCGATCATTCTCACTCCAACGAGGCCTGGATTCGACTGCGTGTTCAAGCCTGGAGTGACGACTGGCGCTAGAGCCGCCAGAACTGCCCATTTCATGACGACGCCTAAGTAAGCCATCCCAAACCTCGCATGGGGCCGATCGCAGGTTCACACGGTTGTTAGACGGGCCGTCCGCGCTCGGCGAGCGTTCCGCGGAGAGCCTGAGTGTCGGACTCGATTCGGCGGGTCGACCGGAGTCGGCAACTCATACCAGATTTCCACCTCGTAACCGTCGGGGTCGCTGAAGAAGACAAAGGGTTCGCCGGGCACGAATTCCCCATGGTCGCGAATCGTGCCGCCAGCGGTGCGGATGGCGGCCAGCGCTCGGTTGATGTCGACCGCGCGACGCAGCCGGAACCCAAAGTGAACGATGCCGCCGGTCCTGCCGGCCTGGCGCGGCTTGCGCTCGAAGACAAGCACGTCCCGGCTGCCCGGCGTTTGTGCTTGGACAGAGTCGCCTTGTTGGTAAACGGGGATGACGCCGAGCACGGCTTGGTAAAAGCGCAAGGAACGCTGCGGATCGCGGACCGCGAGCGCAACGTGCGTGAGACCGTGCGTCTTGACGGGTGAGCTGCGTCTCATGTTGATTCCCTTCTCTGCGAAAGAAGTCGTCATCCGCGACCCGGCCTGATCCGCGGTGCGCGCCGCGCTGTCAACCTGCGGACCGGTCAGGCCGCGTGCCACAACACCGCAAAGAAGTGACACGTCGTGCCGATCAGGACGAAGACGTGCCATACGAAATGCCCGTATCGCACGCGTTCCGCCGCATAGAAGGCGATACCGGCGGTGTACGCGAGCCCCCCTGCAATGAGCCAGAACCAGCCCGCCGCTGACAGTTGAAGCCAAAGCGGTCGAATCGCGATCAGCGCCAGCCACCCCATGCCGATGTACAGCGAAGTCGACAACCGCGGGTAGCGGATGCCACCCACTGCTTTCAATGTGACGCCGAGAACCGCCAGACCCCAGACGATACCAAACAGGGTCCAGCCCCAGGCGCCGCGAAGTACCCCAAGCGTGAACGGTGTGTAGGTTCCCGCGATGAGCAGGAAGATCGCACTGTGATCGATAACCCGAAACACACGTTTCGCTTGGTTCCTCGGAAGGGCGTGATAAAGAGTCGAGGCTAAGTAGAGCACGACCACGGTTCCCGCAAACACGCTCGCACCGACAATCGCGACGACACCACCACGTCGAGCGGCGGCCAGCACAAGGAATGGAGTCGCCACGAGAGCCGCCAGGAGCCCGACTCCGTGGCTCACACAATTCGCGATCTCCTCTCCGAGGGAAGGTACGCGTTTAGGAGTTGAAACCACTTCATCCATCGCTTCCGGTCCTTTGTCCGCCTGATGATCCGCCGCTTAGCCGCGAGCCGAGTTCGATGCTCACTCTACCTTCTTCACAATGTTATGCCGCTGCTTCACGTGGCTCCTTCTTGCCATGGTCGGGGCGGTAGCCGAACGAGGAACTCAGTCATGGATTGGATCAGGACACTGTACGGAGCCGACTGCTCGGAGAGCGGAACCAAACCGAGTCGGTCGAGCAGTCCGAACCTCGCGACTCGAACACGACCTGCCTCGGGCGACAAGCGGTCGTGCCACACCGAGTACGTGCCGACGCGACCATCCCGCCTGGTGTAGTAGCCCAGCAACGGATGCGTCAGCACGACGAGAGCGGTCTCATCATCGGGGAACCCCGGGAACGACAAGGCCTCCAATGGTTCGTGAACGAGTTCCAGTTCGGCCGGCGCCCACTGACTCTCGGTCTCGATGGCGTACGAAGAATAACGCCCCAACTGATCTTGCGGGCACTTGAAGACAAAGCGACCGTAGTGCCACGGCAGGCGCCACACGTACCGCGGCAGTGCTACCGTCCATGAACCGAGCACGGTCCCAAGGAACCAGACCGCGCGTCGGCCGGCGCGATCTCGGATGTAGATGCGGTAGTTGGTTTGGCCAAACCGCCACCGAGGGCCCGGCAGCGCAGCCGCGCGGAAGTCCTGATCCTCGAACGGCACGACAGACAATAGTGCCTTGGGAGCACCGTTCAGGTTTATGCAGTCTACGTCGAACCGGTCGTCAATCAACGGCCGCAGCCGCTCTGGCGGGACGGCATAAGTCACGATGGAGAAATGCCGCAGCGTTGTGACGGCATCGATACCGGTGGCCGCCGGACGCCGCAACCACTCCGGATTGAACCTGAGAATCTCGATGGGAGTTCCCTTCGTCCGCCTAACGATTCCCGCTCAGTCGGGAGCGGCACCCGAAGGAGTCTAAGCCATCCGCCGCTTGTCGGCTGCAGCGGGCGGCTCGGCGGCCCAAAGGTTCAAGTCTTGTCGAGTGTGCTATTCACCCGCCGTCAGGTCAGAATTGTCGACGATGTTCACGCGCTGGTTCTGGGCGCTCGTGGCCTCCGCGGGCGTTTTCGCCGCGTTGTATTTTCCGGCAATTGCGCGATGGTCGCGAGGGCTTGCGTCGCCTTACGCCAAGGCGGACGTTCCCAGGCGGCTGGCCGCGGCAACACTTGACAGCTTGTTGATTATGTCGTGCGCCGTGTTTTACCCGACCACTGAATCGATGTTGCTCCTCCTGGCCGGAGCCGGCTATGCACTCCTGCGTGACGCCGTCGGAGGGCAGAGCGTCGGGAAATTCGTCTACAGCCTGATGGTCATCAGACTCGATACTGGCCGGCCGGCTGGCGCGCGGAATTCGGTTCAGCGGAACATCGTGTTGCTCATACCTGGCGCAAACATCCTTGCGGTGTTTCTCGAGGCGTTGACGATCGGACGAGATCCGAAGGGACAGCGGCTCGGCGATCGGATTGCATTGACGCAGGTGGTCGATGGATTCGGAGCGCGGGAACTGGTGAAGATGCTGCGGGATCAACTGGCCGTCGAGGCGCTTCGATCGGCGCGAAAAACGAAGGCTGTTGAAGATGGCTTCCTGGTTAAGCCGCAACGCGTGCCACATAGAGCCCGCGATCAGTCAAACCGTTCGGATCGTAGTCGACCTCTAGCCCGGCGCTGCCGAATGCCGCCAACAACTCTGGCGTGGTGAAGAGGCCCAGTTCGTGCACCTCGCTGAAGTGCCGCGTGCCGGTCCTGTCCGTGACCTCATAGTCGAACAGCAGACGGGAGACGCGTCCGTCGACTTCTACGCGGCTGACGCGGGTGACCCGAACCCCATTGGCCTCGCCGGTATTGCGTGCGACACGCGCCGGCTCGAGGACCCCAGGCGCAAACCATGGCTCGACGAGAATCACTCCGCCAGGCGCAAGGTGCTTACGAAAACACGCGAGTGCCCCAGCGACGCGGTCAAGGGTTCGGAGGTATCCGATCGAGCTGAACAGGCACGTCACCGCGTCGTAGAGGCGCGACAGGTTGAAATCGCTCATGTCGGCTTCATAGATTTGGCCGGCCGAGTGTTTCCGCCGGGCGATGCGCACGAACGCCGCGTCGATGTCCAGGCCATCCACGACGAACCCCGCGGCGGCCAGAAGGCGGGCGTGCTCGCCCGTGCCACAGGCAACATCAAGAACTGTCTTGCAGGAAGCGTTGCGATGGCGCAACACACTCGCAATCTGCGTTGCTTCGTTCTCGTAGTCCTTGAAGGTCGAGTAGATGAGATCGTAGAACTCGGCCGATGCAGTGAACATGTCTCTGTGTGTAATGCTGCCTAACGAATCGCGCTTAAGTGGCGTTCCGCGGCGGCAACAAACGCCCGCTATCCGCCTACCTCGGGCCTGAGCGGCTTGCCGATCTCCCAGTGATGACCGAAGGGGTCGATGACGCGGCCCATGAGCCAACCGTACTCTTCGTGCACCGGCCACACTTCGTCTGCCCCGGCGGCCAGCACTTTAGCGTGAAAGGCGGCCGGGTCGTCCACTACCAGGACGAAGCGAGCTGTTGCACCGCCCAGAGTCTCCGGGCTGAAATTCTGATGCGGTGGCGACTCGTCCGCCACCCAGAACTTCGCGCCTTGAACCGCAAGTTGCGCCACGACCGAGCCGCCTTCCTCCATCTTGAACAATTCGACAGCACCGAACGCCGCCTTGTAGAAGGCCACCGCATCGGCGCCCCGCCGCACCGAAAGCATTGGAGCGAGGGTGACACCGGCATTGGCAGAAGCGTGTTGCACGAGTGACCTCCTTGTCCTGCCGCCTAACCGGTGCCAATGAGCGGGCCGGTAAGCGGCGCGTGTTTTTTTCCGCGCTAAAGTCGCCGACTACTCGGCACGCAGGGCAACCGCCGGATCGATCCGCGTCGCTCTTCGTGCCGGGACGTAACTGGCGAGCAAGGCAAATATGACCAGGAACGTCGACCCGAAAACAAACGACGCGGGATCGGTTGGGGCGACACCATACAACAGAGTTGCGAGTGTTCGCGAGAGCGCGTAGGCACCTGCAATACCGAGCGCGACACCACCCAGTGCCAACCACATTCCCTCGCCAACAATCATCCTGACCACGTCGCTCGCGGTTGCTCCCAGGGCCATGCGGATCCCTATTTCGGCGGTCCGTTGCGAAACGGAGTAGGAAACCACGCCGTACAGGCCGACAGCCGCCAACGCCAGTGCGAGCGCGGCGAGAGCGGCGAGCAGCAACGTCCGGAACCGTGGCTGGGCCGCGGCCTCAGACACAACGTCGTCGAGGGTACTCATGAAAGAAGTAGAGATTGCCCGATCGACTTCGGCGATCTGACGTTGAAGGGTCGCGCGGAGCGCGGTCGTGTCGCCGTCAGTTCGAGCCACCAGAAACAGATTCGGCCACGGTTGTTGCGCAAACGGACGGTAGATGGCGCTACCAGGACCACGTTCGAGGCCCGAGTACTTCACGTTGCCGATGATTCCCACAAGTGTGATTGTTCCCTGGCGAGTCACTCCGTCGCGAAAGACGGGCAGGGACAACGTGCGGCCGATTGGATCGCCCTCACCGAAAAAGTGCCGCGCCGTGTCTGAGGTCACGATCATTACCGGCGGATGATCAGCGTCATCCGCGTCAGTAAAGAGCCGCCCTTTCAATAACCGGATCCCAAGCGTCGAGAAGTACCCAGGCGTCGCCGGAACGGCGGCCGCCTGGAAGTCAACCGCGTTGTTCCCTCTCAGTGAGAGCAGAATTCGACTCTGCTTCGGCGGCAAGCTCGTGCCGACGCCAACCGATCTGACTCCAGGCAATTCACGAAGCCGATCGAGAACACGGTTGGTGATCGCGATCTGCTGCGCGCCGCTCAGCTCACGATTGAGCGCCAGGCTCATCGACGCCGTTACGACGTGATTGGTTACGACGCCGAGGTCGGTGCGCATCAGGCCAACCAGGCTCCGGCCGAGCAACATCGCACCAACAAGGAGGACGACCGACACGGCCAGTTCGAGGACCAACAGTGCACGGCGCGCGCGGCTGCCAGCGGGCCTGCTCATCCCTTTGCCCGACATCCTCGGCGTGATCGCCTTTGACTGGAACGCAGGCAGGAGACTGGTGAGGAGTATCGCCAGTGCTGCAAGAGCGAAGGCGAAGAAAAGAACGGGTGCGTCAACCCGAACGGCGTCGAGCCGCGGGATTTCTGCCGGCCTTAGACGCCGGAGCGTTTTGACCAGCCCTGCCGCCACGAGCAATCCGGCCCCTCCTCCCATTGCGACCAGGAGTCCACTCTCGACGACCGATTGCATGACGAGTCGAACGCGCGACGCCCCGAGCGCCAGGCGGACGGCAGTCTCTCGCGCTCGTGTCACGTTGCGCGCCAGCAAGAGATTCGTAACGTTCGCACATGCGACGATCAGCACCAGGCCGACTGCGGCCATCAGAATGAGCAGCGACGGCCGCACTGTCATGACGAGCTGTTCGTGCAGGCCGATCGCGTTCGCTTGTATCGCGCGGGATGCGGCAGCGTTGGTCGCGCTCAACGTCTGGGCCAGCGTGTCGACCTCCGTCGTCGCCTGATGGAGAGTGGCGCGAGACTTCAGGCGAGCAAGGGGCAGGAATGAGCAGCACCGTGGATTCAAATTGCGGACGAATCCTGCGGCGGTCCAAATATCGGTCTGAGGGCTGGGAAACTGAAGGGAAGAGTGAGCGACGCCCACGATCGTGAACGGTGTGCGGCGCCAACGTTCACGCTGGCTGCCGTCACCGCGCCGTGAATTCAGTATCACGTTCTGGCCCAGCGCGGTTGGCAAACCGTCGAAAAGGCGGCGCCACAGACGCTCGCTGATCACGATTGAGGCGGTCATGTCATCGGAGGGCCCCAGCGCTCGTCCGAGCAAGAGATCGCCACGAAGCGTTGAGAAAAACGATTCGGATACGGTCGCAAAATCGACGAGTTCGGTCTGCCGCTCGTTCGAAACAACACCTTCGTCCGTCGCGTAAAAAGCAATCGATTCGAACGCCGTAGCTCGCGCACGGAACACTTCAAGATCGGCCAGCGGGAAGTAAGTCAGTACCGGTTGTTGAGAACCCGCAACCTCGCGTCGCACGTCGACCAGCGCAAGGCGTTCCGCGTCTTCGTACTGCAGCGGTCGCAGCAGAATTCCGTAGACCACGCTGAATATGCCAGCATTGGCGCCGATGCCGAGCGCAAGGGTTAGAACGGCCGCCAGGGCGAAACCAGGTCTTCGGACCAACGCACGCAGTGCGTAGCGAATTTCCTGATTGAGCGCGTCGACCATGCAGACGGCTTTCCTTTCAACAGGTTGCGAGGTCTGCCACGCGGACGTGCTACGCGGTTAGTCTGCCTTGCGTTCGCCGCGAACGACGCCAACCCGACGAGTGGACACGACGATCGGGTTTTGTTGGACGCCGGACTATATAGCGCGGCTTCCAAGCGCCAACCCTCGGGCGGCAGCATCGGCGCTATCGTCGGGCCGTGTATTGAAGGCAATTGCCGCGCCTGGGGCCGCCTTCCGCACAGCATTGATGACAGCTTCGAACAACGCAAGGCCCCGGGGCGGCAGGCGCACGCCGGCTCCGATGATAACGCAATCGTAGCGCGTCGAACCTAACTGACGCTCCACGGTCGGCCCAGCGGTTTCATCAGGCCGGATGAAACAAACATCGGACTCCCATCCGCGTTCAGCGAACTGTTTCAACGCAACCGCGATGCCGGCGTGCACCTTCTGAACGGTCATACCGGGTGGCAAGGCCGGGTCGGAAAAATCCACCGTCTCCGGGTCGTAGCCTAGCAGCAGAATCCGCGACATGAGCCCTCCACAATTCTCGCGGCGACTATACCGGGAGCTCGGCTCACCGATCCAGCAGCAGGTAGCCATAGCCGACCCGGAGCCGGCCAGTCAGCGCATCGTCGAACGCGTAAAGGATGGCTAGCGTGAGGATCGCATGCGAAAGCGCCAAAGGCACAACGTTGGGATACCGATCGTAAATCGCGCACCACCCGAGCGCGCCGACCAATGTCATCGCGGCAAGAAAGGGGTTGGGGAGATGCACTGCAGCGAACAGCAACGGCGCCACCAGCAAACCGGCGCGTCGCGACGTGGTGGCCTGCGCCTCGCGCAGTACCACCGTCTGGAGTACCCACTGCTGGGCGCCGCCCCACGCCACCAGCCGCATCAAGGTGCCAACGAAATCGCGGCGATCGTGCAGCGTGCCCAAGGCGGCGCCAACGGCCAGCAGAACCGCGATCGCTGGCAGTGTCAATGCCACCGCCGCACCGAGCCCCGGGCGCATCGCCGCGAGGGTCAGACCCCATTCGCGCGTTCGCATGGCATGCCACGCTGCCAGCAACATGAGGACGGAGGCCGGGATAGCCACATACGACGAAGGGACGCGCGATTCGGCGAACCAGATGTACGAGAGCACGACGGCTAGAATCGCCGACGTAAACCACATGATCCCTAGCATATCGCCGACGCGCAAATCTCTTCACGTCCCCTGAGGCCAGTCGACGATTCAAGACGACCTCGATCCCAAACGTCCCGAGGTCGATGTCCCAGGATTCAATCAACCGATCCAGAAACGAGACGCAGTGCTCCGCTGATCCGCCGCCGCTGCCAAGTGCAACCGCTGGTCAGGCAGCGCCCGACGATATCTCCGAGGCCGTCGGGTCGTTGGGTGCGTAGAGCTGAAAGGCATTGCCCGCGTCGCGATAGACGCTCCACGCGGCGAGAAGCGACACGGCTGCTGAAGCGAACCCCACTCCGACCGCGGACTGCTCCAGAAACACGAACCCAAACGTCGCCCCGACGATGCCTTTGGCGACAGCCGCAAGGAAGTACGCGTAATCGAGTTGTAGCCACATCAGCACGAGCAAGTGTGCGCCGTCGATGATCGTCAGCGCCACAGGAAGAAGCGCAGGGTCTCTCCGCTCGATGAGGATCAGCAACGGGAAGCAAAAGGGCGTGATCGTCGCCGCGATCGCCACCAGCGGCACAAGCGCCGATTTCGGGGGCACAGTGACGCTTTGGGCCTTCGCGAGGAGCCAGCCCACGATGGGAACGCTGAAACCGCCGTAGAGATAGACCTTGGGCCAGACACCCGAGGCGAGTAGCCCGCTGACGCCGGCCCCCGCCCAGAAGAGCGCGCCGGCCAATAGCCAGGCGCTGCCGCCTCTTGTCGCGACAATAAAGGCCAAGCGATCTGTTGGAACGGCTCCGCCGCGAATGAACGGGTTTCGCATGAATGCGATACAGCTCGCAGTTGCCTGCCCGAATTCTCGTTCGCCGCGTTTCAGCCGCGGCGGCCTCATTGTCGCGCCGGACGCCGACGGCTGCAATCGCTTGTTCGCCCGCGTCGCACTTGGTATGATGATTTGTCATACTGCCATGCCGAAGACCAAAGTCGCCCTGACGCTCGACAGTGAACTTCTCGAACGAGTGGACGAACTTGTGGACCGCCGTCGGTTCCGAAGCCGGAGCCAAGCCATCGAGGCGGCGCTGGCCGACAAACTCGAACGCTTGGCCCGCACCCGGCTGGCCCGCGAGTCGGCGAAGCTCGATCCCCGTGAGGAGAAGCGGCTCGCCGATGAAGGGCTCGCGGAAGACTTTGCAACGTGGCCCGAATACTGAGAGGCGACGTTCGCTGGGCGGAACTCGACCCGGTGCGTGGCCACGAGCAGGCGGGGCGGCGACCGGTCCTCATCCTGAGTCACGACGTCTTCAACGATCGGTCGGGTACCGTGATTGCCTTGGCGCTGACCACCCAAGAGCCGCGCGCAGGATTTCCGTTGACGCTTGAGAGCAAGGCACCCGGTTTGGCCAAGCGCTCGTGGATCAAGATCAGCCAGATTCGCACTCTGTCTGTCGGCCGTCTCGGCGCCAGAATTGCCCGCGCTTCCGAGGAAGAACTGGCCCGAGCACTCGATGGCTTGAACGAGATTCTCGGATAACCCATCCGATCGTTCAGGCGGGCTGACGTCTCCACCCACTGATCCTTACTTGTGCGCGTCGATCCCGACGTACGTGTCTTCACAACATTTCTTCCTTTCGACGACGACCGGATTTGTTCGACGCAATAGTCACAGGTGTTGTTCACGCACGCCGAGTCGGTGCAGATCCGACCGCTGCTGCCGAGCCGACGCGCTTCTGCCATCCACGCGGCGCTGTGTCCTTCGCCGAATGGAAGTCGAGCGTGAGCGATTTCGTGGAGTAGCGTGTCGAGAATGGCAGCATCGGTGCCGTTGTATTCACGTGTCGGTTCCCGCTGCCGCTGCTGCGCCGCTGCGCGGACGCCGCTCGCACGGACGGACGGCGATTGAGCGACTACATCCGTCGAGTCCTCGAACAGCACGTCGCATAGCCCGGGCTCGTCGCGTCGAGATGTGGGACGTGGAGTACAGAGGCGCGCCAGTTCACCGGCTTGTGTCGAGCGTGGCGAGTGCCTGTTTCAACGCTGCCAACGCTTGTTGGTCCGTCGTCTTCTCGACCAAGTGTTGCAGCGCAACCCGGTGGGCTGTGGAGAGGGCGTTTTTCTCCGGCACTGTGATATCAGGTCCTATTCCCTTGCCTTCCCAATTGGTCTTGGTGACAGGATTGTCCAAGTGCAACATGGGCATCGAGGCGAAAAAGTGGTCAGCAATCCGGTAGGGACCAGCTCCATTGGCACCTCCCCCGGTTGTCTCTCCCACAACCGTCGCGCGCTTCTGCGTTTGAAGCGCGTCGGTGAATGCCTCCGCGATGGAAAACGTGCGCTGACTGGTCAAGATGTAAACGTCCTTATCCACGTATCGCCGCCCCGGCACGTAGGGCAGAGTCCACGTCTGCGTGACGTTGTAATCCTTTGTTCCCGCGAGGCGGAAGGCGAGGTCAAGTAAATGCACGGGATGGTCGAAAAAATACGAGGCGAGTAGAGCGAACATATCTAATCCACCTCCGTGATTGTCCCGGAGGTCGATGATGACTGCGTCCGTATTCGCGAGGAACGCCATTGCTCCCGCCGCTACGGCATCGCCGCCTTCTTGGTCTTCAAAGCCGCTGAACTTCAGATAACCCACATTCCCGCTGAGGCGTTCTAACCTCTCAAACTCGTAGTTGCTCGCTCGTGCCCGACGCAGTTCGCAATCGGCGCAAGGGGAAGGTGGTGGTTCTCCCGCTTTGGAAACGGGAAACGGTCCAAGCACTCCCGAACTGTAGGCGAGGGCGAGGTGCTTATCATGCGACGTTTCCCGCATCTGCTTCGTCAGAAGCTGGCCGAATGCTTTGGCACTCGTGATGGAGTTGTATTCTCCGCGCGCGTTCCGTTCCTCAAGCATCTTTGCCACTGCATCGCCTACATCAGGGAAGACGTATGCTGCCCGCAGAGCTTTCGTGAGCGAAGCAATCGCTTCCGCTCTCATGTTCGCATCCATTGACATGTCGGGCTGATTTGGGTTCGGTTGGGCTGAGACTGACGCAGGAAGAGTAACCGTCGCCGCGAGGAGAACTACAAGGAAAGTTCTAGCCACGGGTTCCTCCACTTTGGAAGCGACTAGACGACACCTTCTCGCGCCATTAGACACCGGACAAATGCGAACGTGCCACGGTCGGGGAACGCCCGCTCAACCCACGCGAACCGTACCCACGCGCTTACCCACGCGAACTTGGACAGCTTCTGACGGGTTCGGACGGGACCGACTCGAATTGGAACGTACCGTTTCCCTAGGAAGTCCGAAAAATGAAGCGCGCCCGGGGGGATTCGACAAAGGTTGCACGACGAAATTCTCAGGAATTGCGGCGTAACCCACGACCGACGAGCGGTACAATTCGTCCAAAATCGTATACGAAGAGGAGGTTTCAGCGATGTCCAATTTGAAACCAATCTCGGCAATGCTGTGGCCTCTCGGCCGAAACGTGCTCGCCTTCGCTGTGAGCGTGATCATCGTATTCGGGGCAACAGACGTGTCGCGTATCCTCGGTTCGTCGGTTCCATTTCAACTGGTCGCATCTCTCGCCTTTCTCGCCGCAATGGCATTGACGCTGCGGCTCCATGCTTTACCGGTGGCGTTCATGGTCGTCGCCGACGGCGCGTGGCGGCTCACAATCTTCTTGATCCGCAACGTCTATGGCACGCGGTGGGCTCGCCCGGAAGCAATATTTGCTGCGATGGTTGCTGGTTTCGTCGGTGTCATCTTCGGGGCGGCGCTGATGCGCTGGGCGGGTCCGGCTCAACACTGGTTGACCCGCGTGATGCGTCCGCCTGTACGGCGACGAGCCACTGAGCCGTCGGGGGATTGCGAACTGCGCAGAGGTTGCACGACGAAATTCTCAGGGATTGCGGCCTGAACTGTTGGGGTCGGTCACTTTTTGTCGGAAATGGCCTCAACCAGATATTTCGCAAATCGCTCGGCATCGCTTTTCGTCCGAGCACCGACGAGCATCAATAATCTGCCTTTCCGAACCTCAATCGAGAATTGCCTGCCGTCCAGATACGTTTCGATGCGGGCACCGTCGGCCAGGTGGTAATCCGCGATGGTCCAGCCGTCTGCGAGTCTGGCTTCGCGCCCGATCCAGTGGGACGCAGCGTCCGCACTCGAGACGATGTGAAGGCTCACGGTGATCGCAGTGTCTGCGGCGAGTTGCCCGCCGAGTGCCCACACTCCACACTCAACGCCCACCTGTTCGCTCAACAGTGGTCCGCGAAAATTGCAGACACCTGACTTGAATTGCCAATTTGGTTCGACCTTCTTGATCTTCGCGGCGGCACTAAGAAGAATGCCTTTCGGGGGCGGTGTCTGGTGAGCGTAACGCGGCTCCGCAAGCAAAGATGCGTGCGACGCAACCGCAAGCGCCACGAGACCGCCGACGAATCGTTTCACTTTTCTCCCGTCAACGACGGTATTGGCTTAGACACCGGAAAACCTGTCGAGTCTGTCGGCGCAAAAACGGCCGTTAGAATAGACCTTGGCGGCGGGACGGGAGTAATTACGAAGGGCGGTCTACTGCCGCCGCTGCTCGAGGCGCTGACGAAGCGCCAAGCGCGTCGCGCGGAACTCATGGCGGCGATCGCGGCACACGAAGCCATCGACGCCACGCGCCTCGACCGAAAGGCGATTGAACGCAAGGTGCGAAGCTCCATCGCCCAGTGGCAGGCGCGCCTCACCAGTCGCATCGTCGAGGAGAAGCGCCACGCGCTGCGGAAAATTCTCGTCGGACCTGTGACGTTGATACGGAAGGCCGAGCGTATCGGTTCGAGGGAGAAACCTTAGTCGGCAGCCTGCTTGCGGGGAAAATCGGCTTACCAGAGATGTGGCGCGCCCGGCGCGGATCAACCCTTATCTTGACTGGCGCGGTGCGGTGCTCCCTCGAAGCCTCCGCGAAGCGTTCCCGGCGCACACGAGCAGCCTGATCCCTACACACCCTCGACTTGACCGGCACAACGATTGACATCGGTCCTGTACAATCGGGTTGTACAGGCCCGATCCTGATGCCTCCTAGGTGTGCCGGCACAGCCGTCTCCCGGCCCCAGCCTACCTTCCTATCATCCAACGACGGGCTTCCTAATGGCCCTCCGCCCCTGAGTCAAAAAGGACTCAGGTCGCCTGCAACAGCAGCACCGGGTTCAAATCGATCCCGCAGAGCGACTACCAAGTCGTCCGACTCTCGCAAACTGAGAATGACACCAAACGAGCGCTTGTTACCTTCGCCGCCGGTCAATCGCGCTTGGCAGCTTCCCATGTGTCCATGCCGCGCCAGAAGATCAAACGCCGGCTTGTAGCGCACCGCGTCTTCACGCGAGAGATATCCGATGGTGTCTCCACTCTCAGCAGCCAGCCGGATCGCGTTTGGATCGTAAGCATTGTTCGGCTCGGCCAAGATCACTGCAGTGAACGATCTTCCGGACGTCTTGCAGACGATACGCAACCGCCCTTGATAGTTCGATTCGCCAACGATGCTGAAACCGCATAGTCCACTCTTCTCACCAACGTCGATGGTGGGCAGCGCAACCGGCGCTGCCGATGGGCCTGCCGATAGCGCAACCGATACCGCCGCTGGCGACCTTCGCGATTTCGGCGCGGCTGTGACGGATTGCCGCTGAATCGCCAACGCAACTGTTTGCGCCAACTTCGCTTCTTGGGGACTCTTCAGACTGAAGGTGTAAGGCTCGCCGCCCGTCGTGCGGTGGACGATGAGAGATTCTCGATCTACCGCCACCGTGAGGATTCGACGCCACGGCATCGTCAGCAGCTTCTCGCCGTCGAAGAAAATCGCTTTGTCGCAGATGTCCAACTGCCCGTAATCGTCATCGCGTTTCATCGCGCGGGATGCACGGTCCGCCCGGAAATAGGACGGTGCACCATCGGACATCTTGGCGACGGTTTGCAGACCTTCGCCCCGGTCGAGTCGTTCCAAATACGCTAGGACCCACAGCATGTCCTCGGCGTCCACGATTTCGCTCTTACGTTCATGTTCGACTAAATCCCCAGCGATAGCGTCAGCGCGGAACTTCTCAATAGCGGCGGGAATCTCTGCTGCATTCCCTCCTTTCACCACTCGCCTCAACTCCAGAATGGCGTTCACCATCGCTTTCTGTGCATCGCGAGCAGAGGGCTTCGACGTTCCGTCCGCCTGGGGCTGGCGTTTACTGAGACTGACGAACAGAAGCACGATGACGACCACCATCCCAAGGATGGCGAGTTGGAACACCATAACGGCGTATTCTACGGTGTCGGTGCCCATTGGGCGCGACGGCTTTCACTATTCGCCCACGGTCAGTTCATCCACGGCTTCGCCGTGCAGGCGTGCCCGAACGTGCGCTTCACACGATTCTCGTGGAAAACCCCAGGCGCGTTCTGTCGTTCGAGCCGACGAGGATCTAAGGAATCGAGATGAATCCTGTGCGGTCCGAGTCGCCTACACGCGTCGCAGAAGAAGGTTGGCGGCGATACCGCGGAGCGCGATCCGCGCGTAAGTACCGCGAGATCCCCCCCATAATCTTGAGCGGCGTGCTCGGCCTCGTAATGGCGTTCACCGCGTACGGCCGGATGGTCCTGAATCTGATCTGAACGGCAGGCGGTACTGGTCGGACGAAGGCGAGTCGGTCCGACGACCGTCTCCTTGAGCCGCGGGCCGTCGAACGTCCCGCCAGAGACTGGCACAACGACTCGGTTCACTCCAACGGATCCGACAGGAGGAGCGGCTGGTATGAGTCACGGAATCGTCGCGTTCACGAAGACGGCGATGCTCGCCCTCGCCATCACGCTGGTCCCTCAAGGGGTGTGGTCGGCGTTGATTGTGACGAACTTGCGGACCACCCCGTCCATCCCCTGGTCCGTGCTGGTGATGGCGGTGCTGATGGTCATCGGTGCACAGTATCTGCGAGGCGAGTGGGGACCATCCCGAACCGCGGCTTCGCGTCGTCAGTCGTTGCGTGCGACGGTCGTGTCGCGCGAGGTGTTCGCGTATGCGTGGCTGGCGGGTGCGTTCTCGATGGTCGCGTTGGTGGGGGTCTGGATCGTTCTGGCCTCGCTCGTGCGGATGCCTGGAAGTGTACTGCCGGATCTTTCGGCGTATCCGCGATGGACGGCCGTCCTGGCTGTCGGGATGGGGGCGTTGATCTCGCCGTTGTGTGAGCAGGCAGGGATTTGGGGCTACTGGCAAGGCGCGCTCGAACGCTGGTGTTCGGGTACCACCGCCATCGTGGCAACGTCAATCGTCTTTGCGTTGGGGCCGCATCCTCCGGCAGGCGCGCCGTTCCCTGCGAAGGTGACGTTCTTCTTCCTTGCCGGGCTCATCTTCTCCACCATGACCTACGTGACGAACTCGATCGTGCCAGCCATTCCGGTGCATGTTCTCGGCTTGCTCGTGTTCTTCGTGCTGGTGTGGCCGCTCGATCCCGAACGACGGCTGATCACGGCCGCCGGCGCCGATGCGTGGTTCTGGATCCACGTTGGGCAGGTAGTCGTCTTCGCCGTTCTCGCGTGCTGGGCATTTGGGAGATTGGCGGATCAGGCGCGGGCCGCGCGACGGAGATGCGGAGGCCTTCCAATTGTCTAGTGCGTCGGCGGAGTTCTCCGATCTCATCTACTCGACCTCAAGGGTGTAGTACAGGATCGCTGGCCGTCGATCGCTCAGCACGGGACGCTGGCAGGGCGTGTCCCCACCTTCTTTGTAGAAGAAGCGTGTGCTCGAGGTCTCCGATGTGCCAGCCGAGAGTCATTGAGATGGGACGTCCCTGTTGAAGCTGTTGGGGTGCATAGAAGAGGCTTCGGGTCGTGTTGTTGAAGAGCACAGACCGAACGGGGCGGCGGCGACGGCGATCCATCCAGTCCAGCGCGGCGGCACGCCGCTAATCACCGACGCGGGAAACTCCGCGCGAAGCATCCGGGCTTCGCGGGTGTCGATTCGACGTTCACCCGAGCTATCTGGCAACCAAGGCGGGATCCTCATAGAGCAAATCTGGAGCCTGCAGAAACTTCCAGACGCTATAGGCGGAACCAGCGAGCGTCGGACACAACTGCGGCGCACGAGTCAGAAGGGCAGGACCCGAGTCGTACATCAGGTGGACGTGCGCATCGATCAGACCTGCGATGAGCGTCTTGCCGGATCCGTCGATCGCACGGACCCCTGAAGGCGACCCAGTCGCGGCGTCAAGAATCTCCACGATGCGGCCATCTCGAACGACGACCGATCGGCCAGGTGGGTCGAGCCACCGCGACCATCCCACAGAGACACGTTGCGGAGCACCAGCGGTTCCAGCACGGGAGCGCGCACGATCCCATCGATCGCGTGGGCGTCACCAGCCACGAACCGCCGCGCCATCACCCAGTACGCAATGCCCACCGCGCTCCCCGCCGCGACGAGGATCGCCAGAACAACAGCCGATGTCAGAATGAGGACGCGAAGCATCTGTCCCTCGATGTGTCGTTGCAAGTGTCTCGCTATTGGCGAAACGCGCAGTCGATCATGCGCTCCACTCTTGCTGCAACCTGGTGCGCGATCACCTGACACCGTGCCACACCGTCCGTGTCGATGTACTGGTTCACTCCCGCGGTCGACGAGAAGTCACAGCCTGTGATGCCGCGGCATTGGGTGCTACCGAATGCGCCGGTGAACCACTTCGCCAACTCGTGACCGAGGTTCATGGTCCGGTTGAACTTGTTCAGATCGTCAGCAAACGCGTCACCGCCAGCTGCCATCGTGCCGATCATGCGCAGCACACGCAGGCGGCCGCGTTCGACCTCACCGAGTACGAGACCGAGGGCCATCACGCCAGCGGTCAAGGCGCTGCACGTCATGCCCGTCAAAACCGTTCCGCCGATGAAAGGTGATGTGGCGTCGAGCACGTCCTGGCTGACGGGACTCGCGCGGCGCACCTGCTGCAGGACCGCACGGGCGCAGTGGAACTTCTTCTCGACGAAGCGGGCGTACAGTCGACGGTACGCGTCTCGGCTCGCCTCTGGAATCACGTGGGCGCAGTCGCTCGACAGCGTCTGCGCGCAGAGTTCGGGTGCATGACGAACGGTTCCGACGCATCGCAGCGGCAGCGGGTCAGTGCCGCGAATCTCACGGCAGAGGGTGCTACCGTGGCAACCTGCAAAGCGCTGCAGGAGATCATGCCCCTTGTCGATCACCGGAGGCAGCCCATCGTGCACCGCGTCACGCGCATGCCGAAGGCCGATGAGGACCAAGGGCGCGGTGACGCCGCCGCACTCAGCGCCCGTATTGCCGATCCCGCCCGGCAATCCGGCGGTGAGCTTCACGAGCCACTCCGCCTCTGTGTCTGAGGCGTCCAGCAGGGTCTGCATGATGGTGGGTGCGCAGTGGCCCATCCTCAACAGGTTCGACATGCTCCGGCGACGGAGCTTACGCGTCGAGACCGTCGTCAAGTCACCCACAAGGGTCAGAGGAATCGTCGGCGAGAACACCGGAGCCGTCTTCGTCGAACTCGTGTTGCCCATCGCAGCCACCTATCCTCGACCGGACCTCAGAACTGGAGACCCAGGGCATACGCCCGTTCCAGGTAGCCGCGCCTCGTGGCGTCGTCCGAGCCGTGCACGGCGTAGAAGTATTCGCGCTCGACGGTCTTGATTCCCGGATACGTCAGTGTGAACTCGTCAATCACCGTGCGCATGGCGTCGCGGAGGCCGGCGTCGTAGGCGCGTTTGTCGAAGATCGTCGGCTGGATGATCAGCGCCTTTGTGTGCGTGAGCTTCGGCTGACGGCCGTTGATGTCGCCACGCCAGGCGTCCGGAGTGAGATCGTACGCAAACCCCGGTGTCCAGACGCGATCGAGCCACCCTTTCAGAATCGCCGGAAAGCTCAGGAAGTGCACAGGGGCGACGAACGCTAACGCCTCGGCCCGCGCGACCTTCTGCTGCTGCACGAGCACGTCCTTCGGCCGATAGCGCTCGCGCAGCAACCGGATGATGCCGCGCGCATCCCGATCACCGATGAGGCGTTTCAGCGCGAAGCGCTTCAAAGGCCCACCAGCCTCCTCGAGGAGGGCCTCGCGCAGCCTCATGCGGTCGAGCATGTCATCCGGGATGGTTTCGGTCAGCCAACTCGGGGTATCGCGTGGGCGGATGACCGGATCGAAACCGATCGCGTAGAGGTCCACGATCTCGTTCGTGTGCCCCGCGTCTCGGAGACCGGCGTCGAAGCGATCGAGGACGGCGTGGCAGAACGACCGCGAACCGGGATGGGCGAAAACCGTCAACACCTTCATGGGTGACCTTCGGCTGTGGCGGTCAGGTGGCCTTCGTCAGAAGGGGCTTGGCCACGAGGCTCGCGCCGATGATGAGGCGACAAATCGTCAGCACCGGCAAGTCCGTGCGCCGGATTCGGCTGAACGCCGCAAGGAGGGCCGCAAAGCCGAGCACGAGGGAAAAACCGCTGACCGTGATGTGCTTTAGGTAGCGGACGACATTGCCCCCAAGCAGAATCGCCGCAACGCCGAGCAGCCAGGCGCCTTCCGGCATGCGATCGGCGGGCACCAGCCAGATCATCCCCGTCAACATCAGCAGGAGCCCCCAAAACGATGTCGTGGAGCCTGCGGTCAAACGGCCCGTTGCACGCGTTGACTGGAACGCTCCTCAGCTCCGTGGCCATATCAGCCTCTCTTGGTGCCTCGCACCGTGAACCCGAAATGCCGGAAATCCGCCGCGTCCTGTGGACTTTTTCGCGGGCCCCCGAGACGCATTTGCCCATTAGTCATTCCATTAGCCCACGGCCGGTTAGCCAGCGAACACAACGGAGCATCATCCGTTCCGTACGCCGTCCACCGGGCCGGCGTTGCTCTTGCAGCCGAAAGGGTGTCGACTCGTGCGAAGTCGTGATGTCGTCAGATCGCCGTTAGCCAGGCATCTGCTGGCGGTCATCGGCACCGCCTCTCGGCTTTGGCGTTCCAGAAAGGAAGACGTCATGTCGGCCATGAAGGCGTTCATCACGAAGCACCCGGTGGTGACGTACTTCACTCTGACGTTCGCTCTCTCCTGGGGCGGATTTCTCCTGGCGGGCGGTTCTGGCCTCCTCGCGGGCACCAGCTGGCAAGCCGATCCGCGGTTCATGGCGGCAGTCTTCGCGATGCTCGCAGGCCCGCCGGTTGCCGGCATCCTGTTGACCGTTCTCGTCTCTGGAAAAGCAGGCCTTCGCGAACTGATCTCTCGGTTGCTGAAGTGGAGGGTGGGTGGGCGCTGGTACGCGGTCGCGCTCCTGACCGCTCCGATCATCGAGACGACGGTGCTCCTAGTGCTCTCACGAATCTCACCGGTCTTTCTCCCCGCCATCGTCACTACAGAAGACAAGGCGGCTCTGCTGATGTCCGGGATCGCGATTGGCCTGGCGGGCGGCCTTGTGGAGGAGCTCGGTTGGACGGGATTCGCCATCCCCAGACTGACGGCGCGGAACGGCGTCCTTGGGACCGGACTCATCGTGGGCCCCGCGTGGGGCGCGTGGCACCTGCTTCAGATGTGGTGGGTCGGCGGTACGTCCTCGGAAGCGCTTCCCCTGACCATCTTCCTGCCCTTGTTCTTCCTCTCTGCCGTGGCGACACTCACAGCCTACCGGGTGCTCATGGTGTGGGTCTACGACCGTAGCGGGAGCCTGCTCGTGGCGGTACTTATGCACGCGAGTTACATATTCAGCACGCTCTTCGTCCTCGCGCCTCCGACGACAGGTGTGCCCTTCCTGGCCTATAGCGGGGTATTCGCTGTCGCGCTGTGGGTCGCGGTTGCAGCAGTGGCCATCGCCAACGGCGGACAGTTCTCGAGACAACCGCTGCGGCGCGCGGCTTGAAAGAGGCGGGCCTTCTTCGACAGCTATCTCGGCGTCTGGAACGCGCGATTCGGCTGCCGTCGCTCGTTACATGGCTGACGATGCCATCTATGAAGACGTCGCCTTGGGACGTGTGCTGCACGGTCCGTCGGAGATCGCCTCGATCGTCGAGGAGCCCACGACATCATCGAGCGACTTCAGGTTTGAAGTCGTGTCGCTGTTCACGGCGGGCAACGATTGCGCGAATGAATGGGTGATGCTCGGGACGACGTCCTTCTTGATGCGACAAACCTGACTGATCGATTCTTCGATCTCAGCTCGGGGGAGGCCGGTGCGATCCCGCAAAAGCTGCGGAACTACGGAATTCGGCTCGCAGTGCTGTGCAGCCGCAGTGGCTACTTTCGACTCTGTGAATCTCGTGAAGCCGTTCGCGACTGGTTGTGCCAGGGCCGAAGGATGAGAATGACATGACTGATTCAAGACAGATTGCCGGATTGGCAGGTCAGTCTCGGAGAAACCGGCTCCGAACGGCGCTCAGGTGGACTACGGGCGCGGTGGGGTTCGCGGCAGGAGCGTACGCCAGCTATGTCGGCATCGCATGGGTCCGGTATGGACACCCTCAACCGCCGAACACCGACGACGCTGACGCCTTACTGGAACGCTTCATGCCGATATACGACGTTGCCGAACGCCGCCACATCGCGGTCGCCGCGCCAGCCGATGTCACATTCGTCGCCGCCTGTGAAGCGGACCTGATGCAGTCACCGATTATTCGGGCGATCTTCAAGGCACGTGAACTGGTGCTCGGTGCCCAACCGGACACCAGCGCACGTCCACGCGGTGTGGTCGCCTTCATGAAGTCAATCGGTTGGGGCGTGCTCGCTGAAGTGCCTGGACGAGAAGTCGAGATGGGCGCCGTCACACAGCCGTGGAGCCCGAACGTTGTATTCCATCCGCTCACGCCCGATGAGTTCACGCGCTTCAACGAACCCGATTACGTGAAGATTGCGTGGACGCTGCGAGCCGATCCGGTTGGCGAGAACGAATCCATCTTTCGCCATGAAACGCGAGTCATCACCACGGACAGCGTGGCGCGGGCAAAGTTCCGCCGCTATTGGGCGCAGTTCTCTCCGGGGATGAAACTGATTCGCTGGCTGCTGTTGCGGCAAGTTCGGGCTGAGGCTGAGCGACGTGCTCACCCAAGCCACGTCAGCCACGCGATCACATAGGCATTTGCGAACGACCGAATTGAGCCTCACCGAGGGTCCGTTCGCAGAATATTTCAAAGGACGTTGCGACCCTTCGCCGCGATGAGCAATCCGCCGTGGACCAGATCGTGGTCTGACCCGATCCGCTGCCACGATGCGCGCCATCCATGGCGCGGATGATCCCGTGGGCGAACTCCGCGCCCATCAGCGCCAACCAGACGGCTACCCACGCTCGTACCCACGCGTACTTTGACGGGTTCTGACGGCTTCTGACGGAACCGGCCGGACTCGGACAGATAGAACGCCGGCAACCACTCCGCGAACGGTCAAGTTCTATCATGCTTATAGGACAAGATGTGTCCCTGCCAAGTATCGGACTTCTCCCTCGAGTGCGACGACAGCTGTGTTCTTTCACGGCGGCGACGATGGCGGGATCGTTGAATCAGCAGGTACGCAAAGAAACTTTCGACCAAGCGCAGGCTCAAGGAGGTCACATGCGAAGGATGGGCGTCGCAATCGCGTTGTGTGTTGGAGTCCTTTTAGTGTCCGGCGTCACGTTCGCGGCTAGAGCCAACTCCGTGAACGCGCAGCCACACGACTGCAACATTTCGAGGTCATTCGGCACGTTCAAGGCTGTTACCGCGGAGAGCTGGCTGCTCTTCGAGGACGAGACAGGCACACTGCGAGCGGTAGATTATGGCTGTCGCGTGCAGAGGGTGATCAACCGACAGTAGCGTGCCCAGCTCAGCCTTCGGCGAACTTCCTACGGATGTCGAATCAACTTCTCCGTTGAGAAGGACGCGCGCAAGAGAAACGTCTTCACGTAAAGCTTCAGCTCCATCTTTTGAGGACCCCTGAGGACAGGAGCCCGATGGTATCCTCCAATTCTGAAGTCGGCGAAAGGAGGGACAGTGAGCAAACGCGTTTGTTCCACGCTGGGAGTGTTCGCGCTATTTGCAGTCTGCGGTCTGGCGCAAACAAGCGCGAACAAACGGACTATCCAGGTTGATATCAACTACGCGGGCTCCGGCACGGTCGACGCCAATCACAAAGTCTACGTCGCCCTTTGGGATTCTTCGGATATGAGCGGCGGTCCGCCCGTTGCAGTCCTGTCAGTGAACTCGAAGAAAGGTGCGGTGACGTTTTCAGATGTTCAAAGGGTTCCGGCTTACGTAAGCGCCGCATTCGATCCTACGGGTGCTTGGGACGCTCAATCGCCACCACCTTCGGGCGCCTCGCTCGGGATGTACAGCAAGAATCTTCCAAACCCGGAGCCGATCGACGTTGCGCCTGGAAAGACAGTAACGGTCGCGATCACGTTCGACGATTCCGCAAAAGTCCCGTGAGGTCTGCGGCGGCCGATTGGTCGTTACCATCCGCTTCAGCGTGAACGGGTTTCGGGATTGATTCGCGTTCCGATCGTACGGTTCCGCTTGAGCTCTTCCGCCCAATTGAGCACGACGTTGAGGTGAGACGTGCCGCTGCCCGGCTGCGGACTTTCGACCATCAAGAAGCGTTCGCCGCCGCGTGCGACGCTGTAATCCGTTCCCGGCATCAACCGGCTTCTGTGATGGCCAAACAACTGAACGGGATTGCCCGTGCGAAGCATTCCACCATCTGTGGATACCGAAACGGCGAACACCGCGTCGCTGCTCAGATAGAAAATCTCCTTCCCGTTCGAGTTCCACGCCGGGGCGAGACCGCCATCGAGTGAGACCTGCCGCTTGCCCGCCGGCGCGGGGTAGGCCTGGACGTATATTTCGAAGCGGCCGGTTTCGTCCGACATGTAGGCGAGCCATCGTCCATCCGGCGACAGCATCCCTTCGAGCTCGTTGAACCGCGTCTGCAAGTACGGCTCCGGTGCGTCTCGCTCGACCAGCCGTAGTCGCCAGATATCGAGCCCGGTCGACGGCGCGTTCTCGTTGAACAGAACGACATCGCCGGCCGGCGAGACCGAAGTCGGTTTCTGCGAATTCGCCGAAACGGTCAGCCGCGCGGGCTGACCGCCTCCGTCCGCCGCGATCACAAACAGGTTGTACTGACCGCCTCGTCCCGATGTGAACGCGATGCGTTTGCCATCCGGCATCCATAGCGAGAACACATCGTCGTTGCCGGACGTCAACCGTGTGAGCGGCTCTTGACCAACGTTGCCGATCCAGAGGTTGCGTCTGAAGCCTTCGTTGATGGTGGTCACCAACCGGTCGTCCCTAGGTGAGAGCATCGGAAACGAATAACGCGCCCCGCGCGTCGTCACGCGCGTCGTCTCCCCATGTCGATCCCGCCAGACGATTTGCTCGAGCGACGCCGAGCCGGACACGTATGCCAGCGTGCCGGTTGATGAGATGTCGTAGGAGGCGGCGACGACGTCGTTCACGACGCCGTCGACGGCGACGACGGGGCTGCCAGTCAGTGCGAGATGCTCGGGATCGAAGGGCGCGACAAGCAGCCGCCCATCGGAGAAGTACGCAAGATGGCCACTGGGCAACACTCGCGGGCGGCTCGCTGAATCAATCAAAGCATGCCGCTCGTCGGTGTCGATGAATGCGGCGTCGATCTCGGCGCGTCCATCTCGCCACACGGTGTACAACACCCCGCGATCGCCAACGATCGTCGGCCACATGAACCAGGCGTTGTCGTTCGGTTTGAGCACGATTTCCGGCGTTCCGCCGTCCGCCGACACCCGCCACAACCCGAGGCCGGGCCATGCGGCGAAAAAAATTCGATCGTTGCGCGGCCAGCAGCCACCGATGGCGCGAGCCGTACAGCCTTTGCAGATAACTTGCTCCGGTCCGCCGCCTAGCGGCACCTTTTTCAACGCAGAATCATCGACGCTGAAGAATGCGATCCATTGCCCGTCTGGGGAGAAGAACGGCGCTGCGGCTCGTTCGGTTCCTGCGAGCGGGTGGGGCTCGCTCTCGTTTAGACGTCTCGTGTAGAGGCGGACGGTGTCTGCGTCCTGTCCAACGAAGACGAGCGTCTGACCATCCGGCGAGATCGCAAGGTCGCCGGGCGTTGCGACGGAAACGGCCGGCGGCAGCGTCACGCTGACGCGCGCGGTCGGTGGTGGAAGTCCGCCCGATTGGTTGAATGTTCGAGAGCCGAAAAAAGCTACCAACGCTCCGAGCAACACGAGAGCGGCGGCCGCTGCGCCTGTTCTCCACGTCTGCGCCGGCGGCCCTGCGCCTTGATGGCCAGCGGTTGGGTCTTTCAACGCTTCATCGAGTTCAATCCGTGCGTCTGCAAGATCGTGGAGCCGGTTATGGCGATCTTTTCGGAGACAGTGCTGAATCAGCTCTCGCACTCTGACAGGCGTGGACAGAGGCAGCGCCTGCAAGTCAGGCTCGCGCGCCAGCACGGCGGCGAGCGCGTCGATAGAAGTCCTGGCGGGAAATGCCTGGCAGCCGGTCAGCAGCTCGTACAGCACCGACCCAAACGCGAACACATCGGTACGGCGATCGACGTCTTCGCCACGCGCTTGCTCAGGGCTCATGTAAGGTGCGGTTCCGAGCACCATGCCGATCCCTGTCAAGTCGGCTGCGGTCGGGGCTGAGGCGCCGGAGCCCTCCACGTCTACTCCCTTCGCAAGTCCAAAATCGAGCAGCATGGCGGTTCCGTCCGGCTTGATTTTGATGTTCGCCGGCTTCAGATCGCGGTGCAGGATCCCGTGTTCGTGGGCATATGCGAGTGCGTCCGCGATGTCGCGGGCGATCGAGAGCGCATCGCGCAGCGGCAGCGGCCCGCGTTGCAGGATCTGGGCGAGCGTCCGCCCCTCGACGAGCTGCATGACGAGCACGAGTCGACCATCGACCTCGAACACTTCATGGATGGAGGCGATCCCGCGATGTCCGAGCGCGGCCAGCGCCTTCGCTTCGCGCTCGAGGCGCGCCCGTCGCGCCGGATCGTGGCCGAACGCATCGGGCAGAAGTTTCAGCGCGACATCACGATTGAGCTTGTGGTCGTGCGCCAGGAATACCTGTCCCATGCCCCCTTCGCCGAGGCACGAGACGATTTCAAAGTCTCGAAGCCACGCGCCAGGACCAACAGCCATGGGACGGATCTTTCAACGAAAGCGTCCGAAATTCCGGCAGACGGATCGGACCGTCGCTGGCAATCCGGCAGGCGGCGTCATGCGGCCGCCTGATCCGGCCGGTCACACCCGCGTCCGAGACGGTTGGACGTAGCACCGCATATGTTGTGCCGGAAATGGAACCTCGTTCGGCTGCGCCTGCGTTTGTCGGTGTTCTTCAGGATGCCGCCCGCGTCGTGCAGCGTCATCGACCAGAACGCGTCTTCCGTCCGGATCTACGTCAGGCCACCGCGCGCGTTCACTGCACCGCCGGACTCCAATCGCGGGTTAAGTTGCGCGGTCAGGTTCGCAACTCGCTAGCAGCTCGATCAATTCCTCGAAGGTTGCGTTGCCTGCAAGAACAGCCTCCCGCGGTAGTCGTCCAGTTGCTTCAACCGCCTCGATTGCCTCCATCGGGGACAGGCCTCGTGCCGCAACGAGCCAAGCCGCGAGCACGTGACCGGTTCGGCCATTGCCCCCCCAGCAATGGATCACCGCGCGTTCACCGCCCGTGTCGGCAGCACGCAGGAACGGCAAAATATTTCCTCTGAGTGCTTGCCGCGAGCAGAGATGGTGGTCGGCGATGGGTTCCATCAGAACGCCGGTTGCGCCGAACAGCCTCTCGTACTCGGCTTTAAGATTGACCGGAAAGCCGGCTAACTGGCCGGCGTCGAGGAGACAACACACTCGGGTGACACCTTGAGCACGCATGAATTCTGCCCATTCGAAGATACTGGTCGGCGACGCGTCAGGCGTTCGCGCCCCGCACGCTGTCCGCTCGGCGGTCCGGGCCGGCCCGAAATGAAAGTTCGAGTCCATTAGGCCGTCACCTGTCCAGCAGGCTGTAGCGGACCTGCACTGAGTCGCCGCGCCAGCGTCTCCCCCTCCAAGAGCTCCATCACCAGATAGTCGATGTCCTCCTGTCGGCCAACATCGAACACCGGACAAATGTGCGGATGACCTAACGCCGCGAGCGCGCGTGTTCTCAACTGGACAAAGCCTCGGCCGCACACTTGGTGCGACGCTCGAGTGCGAGGGCGCCCCGATGTGAAAGCGAATGTCGTCCCCATTCCCGCTCGAGACGGCCTGTGTCGCATTGTGCGAAATGGGACACTATGGACTCCATCTCGATGTCATCCTGAGGCATGTGGCAGAAGAACCATAAGAAAGAAATCGCTAACGCGACACGTGCCAGCGTCAAGAAGGAAATGGCGAAGCCGACCATGGCCAGGTCCGCAAGAATCACCGAAATGAATTTGGACACGGCCCGCACGCCAAGCGGAAGAGGCATAGATTGCAACACTATAAGAGGGAGAAAGCCATGAAAGTCCGTGAGATCATGACCAGCGACGTGAAAACCTGTCGGCCTGAGACGAATCTCGCCGAAGTCGTCAAACTCATGTGGGAACAGGATTGCGGCGTGTTGCCGGTCGTGAAATCCGATGGGAAAGTGTCCGGGATGATCACGGATCGCGACATCTCTGTCGCCATTGCGACGAGAGGACAGGCGGCCGATCGGATCGCGGTTCACGACGTCATCGCGGGAAAGGCTTATACGTGCTCATTGGACGACGACGCGATTGTCGCGTTGAAGACAATGAAATCGCAGCGCGTCCGGCGTTTGCCCGTCGTCGATGCCGAAGGCCGGCTGAAGGGCATCCTGTCGCTGAGCGATGTGGTGACGCATGCCGGCGCTGCATCGCCGACAGAAATCGTGAGCACGATGGCGAGTATCTGCGAACATCGTCGGCCCACGATGGCTGGTGCTGAGCGAAAGTGACACCGGAGGACGCCCGGCGCGAAGACCCGCGAAGCAGGTCACGCGCCCGGCAGGACTCGGAACCGCTCGCCCCGAGCAACGCAAGGGGCGGCGCTTCCTGAGGACTGCCTGGCGCATTGACCCGCGAAGCGGGTCGCGCGCCCGGCAGGACTCGAACCTGCGACCCCCGGCTTAGAAGGCCGGTGCTCTATCCAACTGAGCTACGGGCGCACATCACAGCGAAGTGTCAGTGTAGCAAGTCCTTCGACGGCTCCGTTGGTTCTTCGTGACGAACAGGCCGATTCTCTATGGGCTCCTCGTTTGCCACGGGTTTGCCACCGCGGGCTAAGTCGATCCGTTGCATCGATTCCCGAAGGGCGATCCGGCCGGCGTTCAGTACGTGTCGGTCTGGCTGATGTTGGCGTGACCGAGCATCTCTTTGACATGGTGCAGTGGCATCCCTGATTCCAAGAGCCGAGATCTCGCCTCAGGCTCATGGCCTTAGGCGCACAGGACGCAGGTTTCGCAGGCCTTATCAATGCTCTTGACGCGCTCGCCGAGTAGCCCGAACACAACTTTCGCAGGGCTGCTTTATAGTCACTTCGTCCTGCTTGGTTCGTCCCGCGATATCGGCTCCCAGAGTTCGACTTTGTTTCCGTCGGGATCGAGAACCCATGCAAACTGTCCATGCCCGTCGGATTCGGGGCCCTTCAAGATCTCGACGCCGTTGCGCTTCAGCTGCGCCAACATTTCGGACATGTTGTCGATTCGGTAGTTGATCATGAAGCTGGAGTGGCTGGGACTGAACCACTCGGTATTCTTCTCTGCGACATGCCAGGCGGTGGCGCCTCGGTCGGCAGACTTGTCGTCGGTCCACCTGAGGACCGCGCCGCCCCAGGGCTCGAGCTGAATTCCGAGGTTTTGGCTGTACCACTGCGCGAGTTTCTTGTGATCTGCGGTGGACTTGAAAAACACACCGCCGATTCCCGTGACCTTCGCCATGAATCCTGCTCCTCTCATGATCGACGCGCCCGTAATTCGGCAGGTCGTCACCGCTTGCGCTCCTCCATGAGGCCCAGAAGATTGGTCTCGGAGTCACGTATCCACATCAGCCAAAGATCGTGATCGGGCATCCTCGCCAACATCTGCGGCTCCTGGTGGATCGTCACACCTTTCCTGTGTAGTGCCTCTCGTAGCGCCGGCAGGTCCGTGGTCCTGAAGTAGAGGTACGAGCTACAGGCGCTCTGTCCGGTACGCTTCTCCTGAGACGCTTTCAAGCAAGTGCGATCGCCTCGATCTCCACTGCGCTCCGGCAACCAGCCCGGCGGCCTGAACGGTCGTGCGCGCGGGCGGCTCTTTCGGGAAATACTCGCGGAAGACTTCGTTCATCGCCATCAGCTCCGCGCGAAACTGAAGACGTTCTTGAGCCTCGCGAAAAAGCGTCGCATGGTTCACTACTCTTCCTTGGGTTTGTTTTCGCCTCACGGGGCGCTGTGGCCGGTGCAGTGCATGACGCCGAGGAAGGCAGTCCAAGGGCCGACCGCATCGCGATATTGGTAAGCCATTACGCGGGAGAGTTGATGAAGGTGAGTCAGATCGTGCGCGGCCCAAGTGGCTAAGAGCTGAGCAAGCGTGACGGTTCCGAGCCGTTGATGTGTGCCTTTTTTCGCGAGGTCCGCCGAGCACAGATTGAGAGTTTCGAGGGCGGCCAAATTTTGCGTGCGGAGCGCAGCGAATTCATCGAGCAACTCTTCGAGAGATTTGCCACGGCATTCTTTTTCCTGAGCGAAACGGTCGAAGGGATCGAAAGGGATGGCTTCGCCGTGTTCGAGGATGCGTTTGGCGCGGGGCATCCAATCGGTGCGCTCACCGATGACGAGGTGTCCAACGATATCGAAAGCGCTCCAGCTATCAAAGCCTTCGTTTGCAGCCACCCACCGGCTGGGCAGACCGCGGAGGAACGCATTCAACGTTGACGGAGTGCGCGATAGCAGGGCGATGGTTTCAGACAGGCTAAATGCAGTTTGCATCGCGTCTTAGTTTGTAGGCGTGCCGCTCATCCTCATGGTTCTACAACACAGAATCACCTGGACGACGCGCTCGATCTCAAGTATCTGACCGCGGAACAGGACGCAGAACTCTTCAAGCTCGCCGATCGCGCGGTCGTGCAACTGCTTCGCGCGCGGGGAGATCGAATCTGCCGGTGCCTGCGTAAAGGCGACAACCGGAATCGCCAGGGCAATCGCGCAGAGAACCTTGCTCATTGCAGTCTCGTTTCTCGTTTTAACTCTCGCGACGCAAGGCGACGATCGGGTTCACTCTGGCCGCGCGCCACGCGGGAATGTAGCTCGCCAAAAGGACAACGACCATGAGGATCACCGGCACAGCAATGAACACTTCCGGATCAAGCGGTCTCACTCCGTAGAGCAAACTTGAAATCAGCGGAGCCATGATTCCCGACAAGACGAGGCCGATCCCGACTCCGATGCCGGCCAGCCCCGCGCCTCGGCTCACAATCATCTTCCCAATGGTCGAAGGCATGGCTCCCAGCGCCATGCGCACTCCAATCTCGTGCGCCCGCTGACCTACCATGTAGGCCAACAGACCGTATATCCCCACCGACGCCAACAGAAGCGCCACCACGGCAAATACTCCCACCAACTCCGCGGAGAAGCGGCGCGACGCCAGAGAACCGTCAATGACCTCATTCATAGTGCGTACGTTGAATACCGGCAGATTGGGATCGACTGCCTGTAGCTCGCGATGTATCTGGGGTTCCAGGCTGGTGGCGGACAAAGAGGTCCGGACCGTCACGCTTTTGGACAAAGACCTGAATCCTGGATACTGGTAGATCGGTCGGTAGATGTGGGGAACTCCGGATTGGTCGAGACCATCACTCTTGATGTCCTTGATCACGCCAACCACGGTGCACCACGGCGGGTTGGCTGCGCCCCGAGGGCTCCTCATGCTTAAACGGCGGCCAATCGGATCGCGGTCCGGCCAGTAGGTACGTGCGGTGCTTTCATCGACGATTGCCACCGGCTGTTTGCCGGCATCATCGGCTTCCGTGAAGTAACGTCCGCCTACTAGCGAGGCCTGTAACACCTTGAAGTACTCAGGAGTCGCGCTGGTGACTTCAACAAACAGACCCTTGCCAGATTCATCCGGACGGTCCTCAATATTGACGACGCGTGGCCGCGACGAATGGGTGACTGGTAAATCAGTCGTAATGGCGGCGAACTCAACCCCAGGGATAGCGCGCACGCGGCGCAAAGCCTCCCGCAAGAAAGAGTTCAAAATTTCGGGATTGGAGTAGCGATCCATGTCGGGATTGTTGGGCACCGGCAGGTAGAAATTGCCAGCGACAATTCTGGATGGATTGAAACCGGGATTTTCCTGCAGCAGTCCCCAGAACGTGCGCAAGAGCAGACCCGCTCCCACCATGAGCACCACCGCCAGGGCTGTTTCTGAGGCCATCAGCAGACCGCGTAACCGGTTGGTCTTTCCACTGGTCCCCGAGCCTCGGGCTCCCTCCCGCATGGCTACAGCAATTTCGGCTTTCGAGGACTGCAGGGCTGGAACCAATCCAAACCCTAGCCCAGCGAGCAGAGAAACCAGCAAGGCGAATGAAAGCACTGTCCAATCCACCTGCACCTCGGCCAGCCGGGGAACCTGGATGGATAGAAACCGCACAAAATACAAAGCCGCCACCATTGCAGTCAGAACACCAACGATGCCGGAGACCAGAGAGAGAATCATCGACTCGGTGAGCATTTGACGAATCATGCGCGCGCGGCTTGCCCCCATGGCCAGCCGCACGGCCATCTCCCGCTGTCTTCCGGAAGCCCGAGCCAGGAGAAGATTGGCAACGTTGACCGAAGCCAGAAGGATGATCAGAACCACCGCGCCCATCAGCACCAACAACATCGGCCGGACATTACCAACCAGCGACTCCTGCAACGGCTCCACCTCAATCGACCAGTCGGATCCCGCAGGATAGTTGGTGGAATATTCTGCCCGCAGCTGCGCCGCGAGAGCATCCAACCTGGATTGCGCCAGCTCCGGGCCAATTCCAAGCTTCAGAAGCCCGATCGCTTGGGGAAACACCCGTAGGCCGCGATCAGGTTTCGGGAAGGGATCGGCCCTGAATCCCACTGCTGTCCATACTTCAATATCCGTCGCAACCGCCCGGCCTGGATGGCGGAATCCAGGGGGAAGAACACCGACAATCGTGTAGGGATCATTGTCGAGTTGTATCTTTCGCCCCAGAACTCCCGGATCTCTGCCAAACCCGCGGGCCCACAGGCTGTCGCTGATTACGATCGCTTCTGCGAAACCCGGCACGTCGTCGCCCGGACCAAACACCCGTCCGATGTGCGCGGAAGTGCCGAGCATGGAAAAATAGTTAGCACTCACCTCCAGCAGTTCGAGATGTTGCGGACGCTCTCCGCCGGTCAAGTTTGTAGGGCCATCTTGGATAGCAGTCACCTGGTCAAAGATGCCCGCTCTTGTTCTGAGATCGTCCAGTTCAGGAACGGAGAACCCGATGTCCCGCGCGCCTACGCCGCGATTGCTGGCGATGACCTTCACCAGACGCTCCGGATGGGAAAAAGGAAGGGAACGCAACAACACCGCGTTCACGATGCTGAAGATCGCCGTGTTCGCGCCCACGCCCAAAGCCAGGGAAAGCACCGCTACGATCGTAAAACCCGGGCTCTTCCAAAGCACTCGCAGTCCGTACCGCACATCCTGTAATAGCGTGGTCATGCGTCTCTTCTTACTTCGACCATGGCGGTACGACACCGTTGGAGCGCGCATAGGCGATCGACTGGCCGAGGTGCTCGTGCTGGTCCCCGAAAAGGAAGCGGACGGCCTCTTCCTTGGTCATATCCCT
>Ga0070675_100000113_pt1 | contig 47301 bp, 39 predicted proteins | sample KBSM43metaG_FD_65343 | JGI IMG/M metagenome (GOLD analysis project Ga0070675, IMG submission 65343) | Miscanthus rhizosphere microbial communities from Kellogg Biological Station, Michigan, USA - KBS M4-3 metaG | ecosystem: Host-associated > Plants > Roots > Rhizosphere > Soil ... | reverse complement strand
TTCATTTCGATCGTGCCTTTGATGCTGGGTTTTGTCTGGGCATTGATCGATCCGGAACACCTCACCTGGGCGGACAAAGTTTCCGGAACCTATCTGAAGAAGCTTTAGAATACCGTCATGGAAAACCTGGCGCTCGTCGCACTAGCGGAGAGCCTGAGGCCTGCCCTCGACGGTTGCATCATCCGTCGTGTCATCCAGCATCAACCTAATGGCTTTATCCTGCAGACACGTTCGGCAAAATTGCCGGCCTTGAAACTGATCCTGGACGCTCGCACGCCTGCGTTTTATCCCTCGGAAACGAAACCTCCAACGGAGACTCCCAATTCGGACTTCCTCATGGTGCTGCGGAAGCATTTCACTTCCGCCGAGCTTATCGACTTCAGGAAGTCCCTGTCCGAGCGGGTTATCGAACTGGTTTTCCGGACAGCTGTTCCGTCGAAAGAACTGGAGACCATGTCTCTGCTTCTGGAACTGATCCCGAACGCGCCGAACATCGTGCTGCTCGATGGTGAACGACGGGTTCTGTCCTCATTCTTCTCAATCACACCGCAGCACGGAATCTCGGAATTCGAAACGTATTCCTTCCCACGATCGGGCAACAAGACTGAACTCGAGAAAGTGCTCGCGGAGGAAGTCCCTGAACTGGATGAGCCCGGCAGAACCGGCGAATGGCTTGTCTCCAACGTCGCGGGATTCGGCCCCGTGTTCGCAGAAGAGATTGTCTTCCGGCATAGAAAAAGCGGGCGGTCTCTCACCGAAGAGATCCGCAGCATGGTCCAGCAGGTCCAGGCGCCCTCCCACGCTGCGCGCATCTACACGGAGAAGCCTCTCGGTCACCTTCTTGAGCAGAACGACCTGCGGGAGTTGAGGAAGGCGATCATCAGTCCGGTAGAACTTCTGTCGCTCGAACGCACGCACAGTTCCCGTGAGTTCGGGAAAATCACGGATGCCGCACGATTCTACTTTGATGAAATCGAGAGCCGCACCCTCCTCGAGCAGGCAAAGCTTCCGCTGCTTCGCGATCTCCGAACGGCCACAAAGCGCCTGTCTGAACGTGACAAGAGACTCACCCGAGAACAGAAAGGCGCCGAAGAGGCCGAACGTTTCGGCAAGGTTGCTCAGTTGCTGACCACGAGCGGCAAGAAACTGGATCAGCGATACGAAACGGTGACGGTCACAGACTACTTCACCGATCCACCGCAGGAACTTCCCATCACGCTCGATCCCGCGATCACCCTACGCGAAAACATCGAACGGATGTTCAAGCGCCAGCAGAAGGCCGGGCGCGGAAAACAAATCGTGGCAAAGCGACTTGCAGAAGTGCATAGCCGCGAAGCGGCAATTGCAGAGCGCATTCGAAGATTGCAGGCAATCAAGGATTGGGATACCTGGCTCGCGATAGCGGAGCGTGTCGCTGCGGAGCGGATTCCATTTAACGCGCCACGGGAACGATCCGAGCAAAGCGCGACAAGGCACCGGGCACTGACGGTCGATGGCTTTGAAATCCTGATCGGACGCAACAGTCGCGAGAACGACGCCCTCACGTTTCATGTCGCTGCGCCGGAGGATTTCTGGATGCATGTCGCCGACTACAGCGGATCGCATGTTGTCGTTCGCAATCCGTCGAAAGCCAGGACTCTTCCGGACAACGTTCTGACAAGGGCAGCCCAGCTTGCAGCGTATTTTTCGCAGGCCAGAAACTCGCCGAAGGTCGAAGTGCACTACACGCGAAGAAAATTCGTCAGCAAGCCACGACGCGCAAAACCGGGGCTGGTCAAATTGTCGGAATTCGGCTCAATCCTTGTCGAACCGAAAAACTGGTTCGAAGACTGACGCACAAACCTCTTGATGCAGAACAGGGACCGATTCTTCCTGAGCTTGACGGCAAGTGCCGGAGTTAATCCCAAACCCGGCACTCACCGATCTTTAAGCGCAAGCAGGTATATATGATTACGTTCGACTACACCAACGTTCTCGAGAGCTCCGTTGGCAGTCACGGCCTGCCGGAATCCTCACTCTCCGCCGCTGCCGGTTCGGCGCAGCGCGCGGTGGCCGCCATCGACGCTGCTCACGTCGAGGGCAAGCTGGGTTTCGCGAACATCCCCACAACGGAAAAGCCGATCAACGACGTGCTCACATTTGCGCGGGAACACCGGTTTAAGAACATCCTTATTCTTGGCATCGGTGGGTCCGCGCTCGGTCCGGCCGCGCTCGAAGCAGCGCTCGCCAGGCCTTCCGCGACTTCGAAGCTGGTCGTTCTCGACAACATCGATCCGGATTTCATTGCAGGGACACTCGAAGCTCTCGACCCCGCAGACACCTTTGTCAATGTCATCGCGAAGTCCGGCGTTACAGCCGAAACCATGGCGACATTTGCATTCGTCCGCAAGTGGATGAACGATGCCCTCGGATCTTCGAAACTGAGAGACCGGTTCGCCATTACGACAGATCCGGAAAAGGGGGACCTTCTGGCAATTGCTCGACAGGAAAGATTCCCTGTGTTCGAAATCCCTCGAAATGTGGGCGGCCGATTCAGCGTGCTCACTCCTGTCGGAACACTGCCGGCGGCCCTCCTTGGACTGGATGTCGTCTCCATGATGCGAGGAGCCGAACAAACCGCCGCTCAATGCCGAAAACCGTTCTTCGACAACCCGGCGCTCGCGGCCGCGTTTGTGCAATGGATTCTTGACCATCAGCTCCGGAAATCCATTCTCGTGCTGTTTTCCTACTCCCAGGCGCTCTGGAAATTTTCATTCTGGTTTAAACAACTCTGGGGAGAAAGCCTGGGCAAGAGGTTCGACAGGCGAAAGAACGAGGTCCGCTGCGGGCAGACGCCTACAGCCGCTCTAGGCGTCACCGACCAGCATTCCCAGCTGCAGCTCTTTATTGAAGGACCAAACGACAAGTCGTTTTTGTTCTGGTCGGTCCGCGATTTTCACGACACTCTCAAGCTTGAACACCCTTACAAAAACTTCGACTCCATGGGATATCTTCAAGGGCGGACAATGGCGGAGCTTTTTTCGTCGGAGCGTCAGGCCACGGAGATGGCCATCACGGAAGCAGGCCGGCCCAACAGCACCGTCACGATCGAGAGGATTGACGCCGCCGCAATGGGCAGCCTGATAATGTTCTCGCAGTACATGACGGCCTATGCCGGTGAGTTTTATGATATTGACGCTTTTGACCAACCCGGCGTCGAATATGGAAAGAAACTGACGTTCTGCCTTATGGACCGTCCTGGATTTGAGGAATTCCGGCCGAAGATTGAGGCCGAGCGAAGGAAAACGCGAAAAATCGTCCGATGAGACATCCCAAACGCCTCTCGGTACTGTTCTTCATTGGAGTCCTCGCTGCGGGATCCACCGCCCTGGGGTATTACTACTATTTCGTCTACGAACCCCCTCTGGCAGCGGCCGAAGACTTCATGCGCGCTATGGAGAATAAGGATGCCCAGGCCCTGCAGGACCTGGTCCTGGTGACTTCGGATCGCGATCCCACAGCTCTACGAAGCCCGATGCCTACGGAAATCACCCAACTTCTTGCAGGCGCCGAACCTTTCCACAGGGGAAGAATCCTGGACCAGGATCGCCAGACAGGCGCCTCTCAGAACTACAACTACCTGATTTATCGAGAGCCCGATGGGTCGATTTACAAGCTGATCGCGGCGCAAATGGGTCTCAAATACAAGATCGTCATTCCTGAGCGGCCCCTCTACCCCAAGACCCCTTACCTCTGGGATTACAATTGGACGAACTAAAGAACGCTCCTGTATACTTGAACACGTTCTTTGTCAGGAGGCTTTATGAATCGCTTCGATTTGGCCGCCCAGCTCATGGGTCTCAGGCCCATGGAAATGGTATTCATCGCGATCGTCATTCTCTTCTTCTTCGGCGCCAAAAGAATTCCTGAAATGGCCAAGGGAGTCGCGGACGGCATCAAAACTTTTAAGAAATCCATGAAGGATGACGACGACGAAAAGGGCAACACGAAGTAACGCGGAAAACGCACGCCTGATCACGCAGTCAGAAAATCGTAGACCAGAGCCAAAGGCAATCCCATCACGTTTGAGTAGCTCCCCGAAATCCTCGGAATAAAAGCACTCGCGAATCCCTGAATCGCATAGGCTCCGGCCTTGTCCATCACGCTCTCGCGATCGATATAGTCCTCAATTTCACGGCCGGTCAACTTCCTGAACGATACCGTCGTTTTTTCCAGGCCTTCCCGCATCTCGTTATTGAGTTGGTTGATGATGCAAACGGCGGTGAAAACCTGATGGTCACGGCCGGACAACCGGGTGAGCATCCGAATGGCATCGGATCGATCTCGAGGTTTTCCCAGGATCTCGCCCTCAATGGTCACCACCGTGTCTGCGGACAACACAACGGACCTGTCGACGAGGGAACCAACATTCCGCGCCTTATCCCGCGCGACCCGGACCACATAGTCTTCCGGGGATTCGTCAGGCCACGGACTTTCGTCTGTTAGCGGCACAACAATTGAAAAAGGAATCCCGAGGACTTCCAGCAGTTCTTTGCGGCGTGGAGATTGTGAAGCGAGAACAAGGGGCTGCACCATCTCCACCATTATGCTGGGAACAGAAGTCGCACGGCCCCGGAAAAGAAAGCAGCGCACGCCTGCTTCGCTCGCCGGTAAGAATCCACTGTTCGCCGAAAAAGCCTGTTCGGTCCTCGCACCGATCCGTAAGGTGACCGTGGGAGGTTTGGCTATGAGACGGCGTTATGACCGGCCTGATACGGGTATCTTTGCGGGGTTGCTCTTCCTGACTCTGGGAATCCTTCTTCTGATCGGGAATATGAATCTTTTCCCCGTTCGGCCCGCTTTGTCAGAGTGGTGGCCGGTGCTCTTGATTGTCATTGGAATCAAGAACCTGATCGTGTTTCGAGGGCAGTCGGGATGGGTGGGCGGTCTGTTCTGGATCGCCACCGGCACCCTGTTCCTCGCGAGCACGCTCGGGTATCTCGGCGTCGGTATTCCAGTCCTGCTCTGGCCACTCCTGCTCATCTGGTTCGGCGTTTTCACCGTTCTTGGATGCGGAAATCGTTGCGGAGGACACATCAATGACGGAGCGAGAGGTAATGCAGCAGAGTGAAAATCGCGGCCCGAACCGCGAGGTGGTGGGCATTATCATCATCCTGATTGGATTCGGGTTCCTGATGAACACGATGAACATCTTCCCGGTTTTCTCATTTCTCTGGCTGATACCGCGGTTCTGGTTGCCGGCGATGTTCTTCGGTATTGGGGCGCTCTTGATTTCGCGGCGCGGCCAGAACGGCGTTGGCGGTGGCCTGTTTTTTATCCTGCTTGGATGTTTCTTTTTCTTTGGCGCCCTGGATCTCTGGGACTTCAGCTACAGACGGTGGATCGGCCCCGTCATCCTGATCTGGATCGGTGCGGCCCTCCTGATGCGTAACCAGCGCCCAAGAACCTTTCCGCCGACTCCGCCCGCAAGCGAGCCGAAAAGCAACGCGCACGATCCATTCGTGCCGCGCACCCCGGGTGTCGAGCAATTTACAGATTCACGAGACTTCATCCATGCCACGGTTATCCTGGGCGCCTTCAACCGGCGGTGTCCCTCACAGAGGTTCCGCGGCGGGGATCTGACCGCAATCATGGGAGGCGGAAAAGTCGACCTTCGCGAGGCGCAGATTCAGGACAAGGAAGCCGTCCTGGATATCTTTACTCTGATGGGCGGGCTTGAAATCCAGGTACCTGCTGGATGGATTGTTGAGCCTCGATTCACGCCGATACTCGGAGGCTACCAGGACCGCACGACTCGAGTCAGTGAGAGCAATCAACGACTCGTGATTAATGGAACCGCGGTCATGGGCAGCGTTACCATTTTCAACTGACGTGCATCCCATCCTCGAAAGCCGGCAACGGCTTACGCTGTATCTACTGGCGTGGCTCCCCATTGCCGCCATCCTGACCGCCGTTCTCAAGCGGGGCTTTGAGTCCTGGCCTCAGGCGGCGCTTGTAGCCGTACCCATGTCGCTCCTGTACGCGTTCATGTGTCTGAGCGCGTGGTATGTGTGTCTGGCCGCACCGATGCGGGATCAATCGGTGCTTCGGGTACTGGCGACACTTTCGATAGCGTCTCTGGTGTCCAGCGGTGTGTGGTTCGCGGCCGGCGAAGTCTGGGTTATCTCCATCGAGCCATGGATGGATCTGCCGGGATTAAGCGATAACTACACAATGCAGTTTACGCCCTTGCTGCTGAATGGCGTCCTGCTGTTCCTCCTTGCCGCAGCCGTACATTATCTTCTGATCACAGTGGACGCATCGCGCGGCGTGGAAAAGCGCGCGCTGGAGTTGCAGGTCCTCGCCAGGGAAGCGGAGTTGAAGGCTCTGCGCGCCCAGATCGATCCCCACTTTTTGTTCAACAGCCTTAACTCCATCAGTGCTCTGACCGTTTCCGACCCGCAGGGCGCGCGGAGCATGTGTCTGCTGTTGGCGGACTTTCTGCGAACTTCACTTGTACTCGGAGCAAAGCAGCAAATCCCGATCTCCGAGGAGCTCCGTTTAGTGGAGGGATTCCTAAGCATTGAAAAAGTTCGATATGGTAAACGCCTATCCGTTGTTCGGAACGTGGACCCCGCATGTGATGGCTGTCTGGTCCCTCCGTTGCTGATTCAACCGCTGGTTGAGAACGCCATTCGACATGGCATCGCACCGCTGATCGACGGCGGGGCCGTGCGACTTGACGTGCACCGCGAAGGCCCGGCGATCGAGATTCTTCTCGAGAACCCCGTTGATCCCCATGGCGAGGTGACGCGTCAAAAAGGCGCGGGCCTCGGGCTGGAAAACGTAAAATCCAGGCTGGCCAAGCTGTTCCCCGGCCAGGCCAATGTCAACGTAACGCGTGACGAAGGCCGTTTTCAGGTGCGCCTTCGATTCCCCTGCATCAGACTTGGAGAAACTCAATGAAGCCCCTGCGCCTAGTCATTGCCGACGATGAAGATCTCGCGCGGTCCCTTGTTCGTGAGTACCTGAAGGACTCGCTGGACCTCGAGATAGTCGCCGAATGCCGGAACGGTTTCGAAGCCGTCAAAGCCGTCACCGAACTCAAGCCCGACCTTCTTCTGCTGGATATTCAAATGCCGCGGCTCGATGGATTCGAAGTGCTTGAACTGATCGAGCGGGAAACTAACGTGATCTTCATCACCGCTTACGATCAATATGCAATCCGGGCGTTCGACGTACACGCCATTGACTATCTGCTCAAACCCTTCAGCGCGGAGCGCCTGAGCGAGGCCCTGGATCGCGCCAGACAGAAGATCGACCGCGGTGAGCCGACAGCAACGGCAGCCCTCGCAGCCGAAGCAAGGCCCCCGGGAACCCGCGCCGATCGCATTCTGATTCGTGACGGAGGCGATGTTCATGTGCTTCCGATGGCAAGAATCGATTACGTCGAAGCCCAGGACGACTACGTCTGCTTTCGCGCGGAAGGCAAACGCTATTTGAAGCAGCAGACGCTGGCCGATGTGGAGGCGGCGCTGGATCCGGCGCGGTTTGTCCGCATCCATCGTTCGTACATTCTGAATGTCGATCGGCTGGCCAAGCTGGAGCTCTACGCAAAAGACAGTCATGCCGCAATCCTTCGCGATGGCACACGCCTCCCCGTCAGCCGGTCTGGCTATTCCCGCCTGAACTCCATGATCGGGTGATGAGATATGAAAAATTTGAAAGTGGAAAGTCCTGCATTGGAGATTCGAGGTTGGAAACCGCAGATTGGACTCCCAATCCTCACGGCTGCGGTCCAATTTGAGTTTTCCAACCTCGAATCTCCAATGCAGGACTTTCCACTTTCAAATTTTTTCCAGTAGTCTGCCCCATATCTCCCTCCGTCCTAATTACCCTGGCAGCCCTCTTCTCTCGTGGTACTCTCTACGAGGCAGTGGGGAGTAGCCTGTTGAACCCGATAACCGGGTTCAATGCTTCCGGTCGTCAGCACAGGATCCGTCAGGAATCCTCGGTCGGGCGCGTGATCTTCATGGGCGAGACCACTACGAGACACGACATGTGTACCGTAGCGGCTCGCCTTTTGCTTTTTGCCGCTGGACACTAACCGGAGGAACACGCTTTTCATGGATACGAATACCTGGCTGTATGCAGGGTTCACACTCTTCGTGCTAGGCACACTCGCACTCGACCTTGGAGTCTTTCACCGCAAGGCCCACGCTGTGCACCCAAAGGAAGCCGGCGTCTGGGTCGCCATCTGGACCGCGCTTTCCTTCGTTTTCGCGGGGATTCTCTACTTCTGGAAGGGCGCTGAACCTGCCCTGCTGTTTGCGACCGGATACCTTATCGAACTGTCTCTCTCCGCCGACAACATCTTCGTCATCGTGATGATCTTCGGTTACTTCAGTGTGCCTGCCAAATACCAGCATCGCGTGCTCTTCTGGGGGATCCTCGGGGCTTTGCTGATGCGCGGCGCCTTCATTGGCATGGGCACGTTCCTGATCCAGAAGCTGAGCTGGATCATGTACGTCTTCGGCGCGTTTCTGGTCTTCACCGGTATCAAGATGGCGTTGCGCCAGGATGAGGAGTTCGACGCGGAAAAGAACGTCGTCATGCGGACGGCACGGCGATTCCTCCGCGTCACCAACCACTACGACGGCCAGAATTTCTTCACGAAAGAGATGGGCCTGAAAGTCGCGACTCCGCTGTTCCTCGTCCTCTTGCTCGTGGAGTTTACCGATCTGGTCTTCGCCATCGACTCGATACCCGCCATCTTCGCAGTAACGACCGACCCCTTCCTGGTTTACACCTCCAACGTGTTTGCGATTCTTGGTCTGCGCTCCATGTACTTCCTGCTTGCCGGCGTTGTGAACAAGTTCGTGTACCTGAAGTACGGACTGTCAGCGATCCTGACTTTCGTCGGCTTCAAGATGCTTATCGTCAAGTGGGTCCACGTCCCGATTCCGATCTCGCTGGGATTCATTCTGCTGACTCTGGCGACTTCAATCGCGGCATCTTTCCTCTTTCCGCCTTCTCACGAAAATGTCATCGACGAGAGGCAGGGAAAGACAGGATCGATTTTCGGTTCTATTCAACCGCGACAGCGTGAAGACGAATGATTGAAACTGCTTTTCCGTTACACTGGCGCCCGGCATGAATTTTCTGTCGCAGATACTGCGGATCGTTGTCATTGACCTCGTTTTGAGCGGCGACAACGCCGTCGTTATCGGCCTGGCCGCGCACCGCCTGGAACCCCGACAGCGAAGGCAGGCAATCATTTTAGGGGGCGGAGCCGCCATCGGCCTGCGCATCGCCCTCACAGCAATCGCTGCATTCCTGCTGCAATTGCGCGGGCTGCAGGCGGCCGGGGGTCTTCTACTCCTGTGGATTGCCATCAAACTCCTGAAGCAGGAAGAAGAAAGCCACGAGGGACTGAAGTCTGCGACAACGATGAGAGGCGCCATCGCAACAATCCTGGTAGCTGATTTCATCATGAGCCTCGACAATGTGCTCGCTGTCGCCGGCGCCAGTGAGGGTCACATGGGATTGCTGATTTTCGCGCTCCTCCTGAGTATGGGCATCCTGATGTTTCTCGGCAGCATCGTCGCGACGCTCGTCAACCGCCTCTGGTGGCTCGCCTATGTGGGCTCGGGAGTCATCGCATGGACGGGCTCCGCGATGATCTTTGAGGATCCCCTCGTTCATACCCGGATCTCTGTCGGCGGTGCCCTCCTCCATGTGATCTGTGCAGGCATCACCCTTGTGACGCTGTTTCTCGCCCACTTGCTGCACCGGCGCAGCGAGGACGAGTGATCGCGCAGATTTAGCTTTACTGTACTAGAAATCTAGTACACTATATCGCCCATGGCCGTTCCCGCATTCAAACTGGATCTCGCCAGCGGCGTTCCCGTCTATCGCCAGATCATCGATCAGGTGATGGCAGGCATTGCATCAGGCGCCCTGTCCACAGGTGACCAGCTTCCAACCGTACGTCAGCTGGCTGTAGACCTCGAAATAAATCCAAACACCGTCGTGCGGGCGTACAAGGAGCTGGAGATCCGCGGTCTCCTTGACACGCATCACGGGACCGGAACCTTCATCGGCAACAACAAGGTCAAGCGTAACGAAGTGGAGCACCAGCGACAGCTCAACCAACTGGTGAGCGAATTCACCGCGAGAGCCGGCGCCGCCGGCTTCACGGTGGATGAGTTGCTGGAACAGTTGAAAGAGCTGCAGGCAGAATCAAAGAAGAAGAGGAAATAACCTCGGGAGCTGAACTATGCGAATAAGTCCTATCGGCAGAATGATGTTCTTCGTTTCCCTCCTCGCTGGTGGCGCAGGATGGGTTCTTGCAGGACGAGTCTGGCCGCTGCTGGTCCTGTTTGCTGTTGGAATTTATTTCCTGTTCGCCATACAGGTCGCCGACCAGTGGGAAAAGGTTGCCGTGCTGCGGCTGGGCCGTTATGCAGGCCTGCGCGGGCCGGGCCTCTTCCACATCATTCCGGTTATCGACTCGATGAGCCGATTCGTCGACCAGCGCATTCGCGTCTCCGTCATAACGGCCGAGTCCGCGCTTACACGCGACACAGTTCCGGTGAGCGTAGACTCCATTGTGTTCTGGGTCGTTTGGGACGCCGAGAAATCGATTCTCGAAGTCGAGGATTTCAAGGGCGCCATCGAACTGAGCGCCCAGACAGGACTGCGTGAATCGATCGGCCGCCATGAACTCTCGCAGATGATCACCGAACGCGAGTCGATGGGGCGGGAACTGCAGCGGATTCTCGATGAAAAGACAAACCCCTGGGGAATCACGATTCAGTCCGTGGAGGTTCGCGATGTGAAGATTCCTCAGGCGCTGGAGGACGCGATGTCCAGACAGGCCCAGGCAGAACGCGAACGTCTCGCCAGGAACACGCTGGGCCAGGCGGAAACCGAAGTTTCGGAAAAGTTTGCTGAGGCGGCTACCAGGTATCAGAACAATCCGGTCGCGCTTCATCTTCGAGCGATGAACCTTCTCTACGAGGCCATGAAGGAAAAGGGATCGATGATCATTGTGCCTTCATCCGCCGTCGAAACAATGGGACTCGGCGGGACGCTTGCAACGGCCGCGATTGCACGCTCTCCCAAACCGGATCCTGCGGGGGCATAACTCGGTGTAAACTGCGCGAGGACTTTCAATCACCAGGGAGCGGTCATGCGTCTACTCGCAGCAATATTACTCAGTGTTACTCTTGCCCAGGGTCAGTCCCTATCGACGAAGGGCACGACGGAAATCGACGCGTTGTTCCAGCGCGCCGTGGAAACCGGTACTGTTCCGGGCGTCGTGGCCATTGTCGCCAGCGAGAATGGGGTTCTTTACTTCAAAGCCGCTGGCATGAAAGACGTCGCCGGTCAAAAGGCGATGGCGACGGATTCCATCTTCAGAATCGCCTCGATGACGAAGCCTTTCACCTCTGCAGCGATCATGCTGCTGCAGGAGCAGGGTAAGCTTCGACTCGACGATCCGGTCTCGAAGTACCTCCCCGAGTTTAAGGGCCGGGAAGTCCTCGCCACTTTCAATTCGGCCGACGGGACCTTTACGACGCGCAAGGCATCAGGAGAAGTTCTCATTCGACACCTTCTGTCCCACACATCGGGTTTGGCCTATGGCTTTTCCAATTCCACAGTCGGTCCGTTACAACAGAAAACTGGAAAACAGGCTGCTGAGGATCTGCCCCTTCTGTACGACCCGGGGACAAAATGGACATACTCGGGGAGCACGAAGGTTCTTGGACGTGTCGTTGAAAAGGTAAGCGGTCTCCCGCTCGATCGATTCCTTGATGACAACTTCTTCAAACCCCTCGGCATGATGGATACGTTCTACGATGTCCCTGCCATCAAGCGGGATCGCGTGGTCACAACCCATGCTCGCACCAATGGCAAACTGACCGAAACACCGAACCCGGCGAGTATTGCCTCGGCCGTAGCAGGTGATGGCGGCCTCTCTTCAACGGCGGGAGACTACATCCGATTCCTGCAAATGTTTCTAAACGACGGCAAATTCCAGGGCAGGACGATCCTCAGCAAGGAATCGGTTCGGGCGATGACGAAGAATCAGATCGGCAGCGTGGTTGTTGACACTCAGCCCGCCGCAAGCCCGAATCTGACGCGTCCCTTCCCAGTCCCGCCAAGCGCCGGGCGAGACAAGTTCGGCTTCGGATTTGAAATTACAACATCCAACAAAGAGAATACGAACCTGCGATCCCCGGGCAGCTACACCTGGGCGGGCATTTTCAATACGCATTTCTGGGTCGATCCAGAGAGGAAAATTGCGGCCGTACTGATGATTCAGGTCCTGCCGTTCTACGACGACAGCATCATGAAGCTGTACCAGGATTTCGAAGAAGCAATCGGGAAGAACCTCCGCTAGCTTTGGGGCGATCGCTCGACCTATCGCAGGAACAGTAAAGCCAGCGTCAGCACGAGGAAGTTATTGCATGCGTGAGCAGCCATCGGTGCGATAAGCGAGCCACGCCATTCCCGCAATGCCGAGAGAACCATCGCGATCGCGGTCAGCGCAGGCACAGCGACCCAGCCCTGGGGATGCAGCATCGCAAAAATGACGGAAACGATACCGGCAGTCACCACCCAGCTCCAGCGCTGACGCAAGTGGTGGAACAGAATGCCGCGAAACATCGTCTCTTCCATGAAAGGCGCAAAGATGCAGGCCATGGCGTAAAGGCCGGCCAGACGCCACGGGCCGCCGCTGAGTTCCTGCACAATCGGCGAGCTCGCATGCGCGCCCGTGATCCGGACCAGAAGGAGCGTGATGAGGCAGCCGATGGCGATGAGCACGAGTCCCGCAAGGTAACCCCCAACACCGGCGCCAATTTCCCGCAGAAAGCCCCTTCCACGAGTCCAGCCAAAAGCCTGTCTTCGCTCCTCAATCGTCGTGCCACGCAGTGTGGTCCATATCCACACGACAGGCAGAATCAATAACGCCAGCCAATTCCATTGCAAACTGCCGGGACCGACGTATCGAAGCCCGATACCAAGGCCGACAAACAGCACAAGATACAAAGCAAAGCCTTCGAGGAACGCTCCACCATCCGATGCGGACGCGGCGTATGCGGCCTTCAGTCTTCCCCGGGCCAGCCAGACGCAGACGAAAACAAAGGCGGCGACCGAGCCCGCCATCATGACCATCAGTCCAACACCGACGACGCTCAGCCTCACAGCAAACCAGAACGCTTCCAACTGCAGTGTCTTGCGGGGCTCCCTGTCAGGAGGCACGCCATGGGCGAGAGCAAGCCGTCCGAGATATCCATGCCGAGTCATCAAGCCTTCCCTGTCAGAAGCACTGAGCCCGGCGGCATCTCCCGCTGTAAAGATCGTCCGAACGGCGCGTATATCCTGAATGGCGGCATCGTTCACCGGGGTTTCAGTGATGCTCGACAGCTTCTGTAAACCCGCATCGACACCGAGCGATTCGCCCGCGAGAATCGCGATACGAATTCGGTCTTCTGCGGTGCGTGCGTCTTCTTCCAGTTGCTCGATCAATCCGCTGAGTCTCTCCCGGACAGCCGCAGAACCGGGAGCCGAGTCTTTCTGGAGCGACATCATTTGGACGGCCAGCATGCCGAACATGCGCGCCCGCTCGTCATTCATAAGCCTTTGAACGCTGGGAGATTCCCCTGCTCGCGCATTGATGTAAACAATTCGTCCGGCCAGGCCGAGAATAACAACCCATGAAAGCAGAATCGCCAAACGCGATCTGCGCTGCCGAACCAGGGGGGCGGATGAAACATCGACGGACATAGCCAGACGTCGAGTATAGCGGGAAATGTCCGGGAATTTGGGGACGGACTACTCAACTCCGATAATCAGGGGAATGGTTAACAGAGTACCCTGATTTCAATTTCTCCCCGGCTCCCCTATACTCTTCTCACTCGATGACGAGGACAGACCCCTCCGAGAGGTCCTCCTGAACAGGGAATCCCGCGATAGACCCCAGTAGGGACGACACCCAAGCAAGAGCCGGACAATCTCCGGAAGCTGGATGGCACCGCCACCGCTGACTCAGGTGGTTCCAGCAACGAATCCACAAAAGGTGCGTGCCATGTCTTCCGCTCATCGAATACTGATTGCTGATCTAGTCCATAAGACGGGAGAATCCGTCGTCCTTCGAGGCTGGGTCTTTCGCCTGCGGGTGCTCGCGAAAACGACGTTCGTCGTGCTGAAGGACTGCAGCGGTGAAGCACAGTGTGTTGCGTCAACCGCCGCTCTACACGATCTGAAACTTAAACTCGACGACGCGCTGGAGGTGCGGGGCATCGTGCGCGCCGATGAGCGCGCAAAGACCGGGTTCGAAATCGATATCGAGTCCGCGTCGATTCTAAATCGCGCAGCGAATGTCCTTCCCTTCAGTTCCTCGTCGGACATCCATCAGGTCAGCGCGGAGATTAAAACCGAGTACCGTCCGCTGGCATTGCGCAATGACACCGTCGGGCGTGTCTTCAGGGTTCAGGCAGCCATCCTGAAGCACTTCCGCGACTACCTGACGTCGCAACGCTTCACGGAAATCGTCTCCTCGAAAATCGTTGGAGGCGGAACAGAGGGCGGTACGAATCTTTTCGAGATCAAATACTTCGATCGCGTTGCCTACCTGGCTCAGAGCCCCCAGTTCTACAAGGAGCACGGAGTTGCCGGACTGGAGCGTGTCTTTGAAACCGGTCATGTCTACCGTGCGGAACCGCACGCCACGAGCCGTCACCTGACGGAGTATTACTCGCTCGATCTCGAAATGGGTTTCATAGATGGCCCTGAAGATGTCATACAGCTTGAACGCGAGCTGCTGACGTACATCTTCGAGAAGCTGAACGAGGAACATGGCACAGCATTGCCCTCGATGCTCGATGTGCCGACCTGGACCTTTGGTGAATGCCTGGAACGCCTGGGAAGAACGGATCTGGCCGACGACCTGGATCCTGAAGCAGAGCGTCGGCTCTGCCGGCTTGCGGAAGTGGAGAATGGGATTCCCGCGCTGTTTGTCCTCGGGTTTCCGCTCTCCGCACGGCCGTTCTACACGCATCCGCGAACGGAGACGACAGCAGCCGGCTTCGATTTGCTGTTTCGCGGGCTTGAGATCACGACCGGTGGTCAGCGTCTTCATCGAAGAGCAGACCTGGAACATTCGCTTCGAAAGAGGGGGATCGCCGCCGAGTCCTTTGAGAGTCATTTGAAGATGTTCGAATTGGGAATGCCACCCCACGGCGGACTGGCGATTGGTCTCGAACGGCTGACGGCTCAGATCCTCGGATTGCAGAATGTCCGAGAGGCAACGCTCTATCCGAGAGACCGGTATCGCCTGACACCCTAGGCTGTCGGGCCTTCGATCGCGAGCGGATTTCGCTCTGGTTCCGGCATCCTCAAACGCGATACAGTTCCGAGGCTGATGAAAGAGTTAGGCAGAGTTCTCCGAGTCCTCGTGACTGTTCTTGCAGCCCTGACCGTCTCCGCGTGCAATCCCCAGTCGGGGAGCGGAAAGGATGGCTCCATCATCCGCCTGTCGATTGCGACCGGCGGCACCGGGGGTGTGTTTTATCCGCTCGGAGGAGGCATCGCAAAAATCATCGGCGAAAGCATTCCGCACGTCGAGGCAACAGCCGAAGTGACGGCGGCATCCGTTGACAACCTGAAGTTCTTAAGAAGTCGCCGTGCGGATCTTGCATTTACAACCGCCGATACGCTGGCGGAGGGCGTGAATGGAACGGGTAGGTTCAATGGAACAAAGATACCCATTCGAACGCTGGCCGGACTTTATAAGAACTACACGCATGTGGTCACGCTCGCATCGTCTCCAATCAAAACGATGACGGATCTCAAAGGCAAGGTCGTCAGCATAGGCTCGCCCGGAAGCGGCGCCGAGGTGACGGCCATTCGCGTTCTGCAGGCCTACGGAATCAACCCGGAAAAAGACATCCAGCGACAAGGCCTGGGCGGGACAGAGTCCGCTGACGCTCTTAAGGACGGCAAGATCGATGCATTCTTCTGGAGCGGCGGTATTCCCACTGCCGCGATTCTTGATCTCGCGCACACATCCGGCATTACTATCCGGATGCTTTCCAACGATGGAGTGCTTGAGTCTCTTCAAAAACAATATGGAAAGGGACTCTACGTTCCGGGGAATGTTCCAAAGGCCACTTATCCGGGTCTGGAGGGCGACGTGGGTGTGGTCAGCATTCCCAACCTTCTCGTCGTGCACGCCGACATGGACGAAAACCTCGTTTACGAAATTACCAAGGCTTTGTTCACACATCGCACGGAACTGATCGCCGTTCATCCTGAGGCTGCAAACGTCTCGCTGGAGTCTGCGGTAAAGGAATCACCGGCGCCATTTCACCCCGGCGCAATTCGTTACTACAAAGAGCAGCACGTCTGGCCGGAATGAGCGAGGAGTCCGAAGTCTCTGTACGAAAACTTTCCGGCATCCCGGGAATCGCCTCGTGGATGCTTGCGGTGGGGCTCTCGCTTTACTCCCTTCTATGGGTTGTCACGATCATTCAGCCACAGGTTTATCGCGTCAGTTTCCTGCTGGCGGCGCTTGTTCTCATATTCCTCATCTATCCTGCGCGCCAGGGCCAGAAGCTGCATGCTGTAGACGGGCTGATGATTGGGCTCACTCTAATCGCTTTTGTCTGGCCTCTTCTGGATTTTCGGAGCTTCATCTATCGAGCTGCTGAACCCGGCTGGATGGATCTGGTTGGCGGAACCCTTGCCATCGTGATTGTGCTTGAAGCCACGCGGCGCACAGTGGGATGGGTTTTGCCGATATCGGCGATCGTGTTCATCCTGTATGGCTACTACGGGTCACTTCTCGATCGTATAGGCCTCGGACTGTTCGCCCATCGGGGATACCCGCTCGACCGGCTTGTGGGATCGCTCTATATGACGCTCGAAGGAATCTTCGGGGTCCCTCTCGATGTCACGGTGACCTACATCGTCTTGTTCGCCATCTATGGCGCTGTTCTTCAGTTTTCCGGGGCAGGCACATTCTTCCTCGATTGGGCGATGGCAGCGATGGGACGCTCGGGAAGCGGCGCAGGCCCTGGCAGGACCGTAACGGTTGCCGGATTCCTCCTGGGAACTGTCTCGGGAAGCGGTGTTGCAACAACCGTGACGCTGGGTGCCGTCGCGTGGCCGCTTCTGAAAGGCGCGGGTTATCCTGCCGAGGTCGGAGGAGCAATCCTTTCAGCGGGAGGCATCGGTGCGATTCTCTCTCCTCCAACCCTTGGCGCAGCGGCATTTCTGATCGCCGAGTTCCTGAAGATCTCTTATCTGCAGGTCCTGATCATGGCTGTGATTCCAACGCTGCTCTACTATCTCTCTGTACTGCTGATGATCGAAGCGGACTCGCGACGATTGGGAACGAGAGCCGCTCGAACCGGCGCTCTTTCCCTGGGACAGCTCACGTGGCGTTACGGATATCACTTCACATCACTGATTGCGATCGCGCTCTTCATGGCTCTCGGAATGTCAGCATACCGGGCGGTTTTCTGGGCAACGCTTCTGGCATTCGCTCTCAGCTTTGTACGGAAAGAAACTGCACTGGGACCGCGGAAGCTCGGACAAGCGCTTCAGGATGGAGGCTTAAGTATTCTCCAGGTGATCGCAACGACGGCGACTGCAGGCATCATTGTCGGTGTTGTAACGCTGACGGGTCTCGGGCTGAAGATTGCAGGCAATCTTGTCACACTCGCAGGATCGTCCCTGGTTCTAACGGTTGTCTACTCCGCAATTGCCGTTTGGCTCCTTGGCCTTGCTGTGCCGGTGACGGCCTCCTACATCATCGCCGCTGTCATGGTTGCGCCCGCCCTGACGCAGGTCGGCGTCAGCCCCGCTGCAGCGCACATGTTTATTTTCTACTATGCAGTTCTTTCCGAGGTCAGCCCACCGACGGCACTCTCACCGTTCGCGGCCGCGGCAATCACGGGAGGCAATCCATTCCGCACCATGATGATTACGTGGAAATACACGATACCCGCGTTCGTTGTGCCGTTCGCATTCACGCTGGCGCCGGAAGGAATGGGGCTGTTGCTGCGCGCCCCGATGGCGACCGTCGCATGGACCTTCTGCACTGCAGCTCTCGGCGTGGCTGCTCTCGCGTTTGGCGCGGGCGGGTGGTTGAAGCGAAGCGCAAATCCCCTCGAACGGACGCTGGCGGTCGCTTCGGGGCTGCTCCTGATTTATCCGAGTTCCAGCGCCGATGGGCTGGGAGTGGTCGTATTGGCGCTCTCTGTCGCGCTACACCTGTGGCGCGTTCGATCTCCCAAAACGGCGGGAAGCGTTCACTAACCTCTATTTAGAGGCTGCCATTCTGTGAAAGATTCGACGACGATAGGGTTCGTAACCGAAGTGGTAGAGCTTCGCGACTTCGATTCGTCGCGTGAACCGGCTGCAAACGACAATCGCAATGACCGCGCCGATGAGAGGGCCGAGCCAATAGACCCACCAGCCGTCCCATCTTCCTGAAATGATCGAAGGACCGAACGTCCGGGCGGGATTTGTGCTCGTACCGGAGATGTCCGCCTCCAGAGGCACCATCACGGCATAAAGAAATGGAACCATGAAGGGCGTGAAGGGGCGCAATCGACGGAATGCAATGAAGACAAATAATGCGGCAACCAATCCAAAAGTGGTTGCCGCCTCACCCATCATGGCGGCTTCCAGGCTGTAACTGGCACCGGGAACCGTAGCTCCAAAATCGATGCTGCGACCCATCGCACCCCAGAGAAGCAGCGGTAGACAGCCCAGAAAAGCACCGGCTAACTGTGCCAGCACATAGCTAGCCGCAGTCTTGCCATCCATTTTCTTCATCATCCAGAATCCAAAAGTGACCGCCGGATTGATATGCGCTCCGCTGACTTTTCCGACAACCGACAACGCAATCGTTGCGCCTACGCAGCCAAACAGAAAGCTGGTGATAATTCGACGCAACACGACGCTTGGAATCCACTGCTCCATTGGACTGCCGGCCCCGAACATGAAAATTACGAGAGAAAGACCTCCCACGAGCAGCAGTCCCGTGCCGATCATCTCGAACACAAGCAAGCGCCATGGTACTTCCCATTTATCCTTATGGCTCTCCATTACGTTCTCCTACGCAACCTTCACTTCGAAGACGTGATAACCCCACGCAGGCAGGTCGAGATAGAGCCCTCTTGAGACGACGTCGTTTCCAGCTCGAAGATAGCGGGCGGAACTCATGAGGTCGTTGAAGCCGACCGAGCGGCCGGTGAACTCCTTGAAGGGCAACGGAACGTAACATTGTCCCTGACTGGCTGCGTAATTCACTGTCACGAGCAAACGATTTTCAGAAGCACCATTCCAGGCAAAGACGATAAAACTTTCTGAAGTCGGATTCCCTTCCCAACCAGGTGTGCATTCCAACAGCTGCCACTGTGCGTCGCGCAGGGTATCCAGACGCAGGGCGCTCAGAAGGCGATCATAAAAGTGTTTCAACTCCCCGTTGACCTCTTCGATCGGCGCCCGAACCAGGTGCGGCGAGATGCGCTTCTTTCGTCCCTCAAACTGACCCTGGTGAAAAAAGCGCAATCCCGGAGACAGGAAGGTAATCACGGCCGCGGCTTCATGGGTCTTTTGATCGAATGTGGCGGCTGCCCGCGGCTCATCGTGGTTCTCAAGAAAGCGCGAAAGCTTGTTCTGATAGTCGAGACCGGCGTGGAAATGCTCGCGCGCTGCGTGCGCATGCCCTTCGCGGAGTCGATCGTACAGTCTCTTGTCGTAAGCGTAATTGAAACCCTGTTGCTGCAGGGTCCATTCGAGATCCCAATAGACTTCCGCCATGAAGCAGAATTCCGCCGAATTCCGTCGAACCCGGGTAATTGCCCGGGACCAGAACGGATCTGAACGGCGTCCCCAGGTTCGCTCGAAGACATCGGGCAGAACCAGCATCGCCATATCGCAGCGAACTCCGTCGCATTGTGCGGAGATTCTCAGCAACTCCTCCAGCATGGCTTCCTGCGTCGCTGAATTGCTGTAGTCGAGTTGCAGCGTATCGGGCCACCCGGGGAAATACGGATCGCGGCCGTGGGCCAGAATACGATCGGTGCTTTGAACTCTGGTGTAGTTCTGAGGCGCTTGCTCGAGGTCGGCCTTTGTTCCTGAAATGTAATATTCAGGATGTGACTTTACCCAGGGGTGATCCAGCCCCGTATGGTTGGGAACGAAGTCGAGCATCAATTTGATGCCGCGTGCTTTCAATCGATCGCGAAAACCGGAGAGTGCAGCATCTCCGCCTAGAAGCTGTGAAACCGCGTAGCCTGTAATGGCGAATCCGGAGCCTCCAATGTCGTCTTCGCTCAAGTCCTCCAGAGTTTGTTTGAACTCGCGTCGCCATTCGGCGTTGGTGCGAGAAACTTCGCGTCCCGCTGAGCCTGTTTCCCACACGCTCAGCAACCAGATCCACTCAAAGCCCATCGCAGAGAAACGATCGAGCTCTGTGTCCGGGATGTCGTCAAGGGTGGCTCGTCGTCCCAGGTAGCCGGAGAGTTCCGTGAGCCAAACCCTTGTGTTTATCTGATACAGCGAGGGGTAGCGGCTCATCAGGCCGTTCGCCGGCCGTGAGCGGCCTGCGCCTGAACTGATGGCCGAAGTGCCTTGCCAAGCTCGAGCAACTTCTCCGCCGGCAATGCGGCAAACACCTGCATGAGTCGCACAACGATTCCCGTCCACCCCGTCTGATGACTTGCCCCAAGACCAGCGCCGTTGTCTCCGTGGAAGTATTCATAGAAGAGAATCAAGTCGCGCCAGTGTGGATCTTCCTGAAAGACTCGTGTGTCACCATAGACGGGACGCCTTCCATCTTCGTTGCGCAGGAAGATGCTCGATAGTCGGCGCGTCAGTTCCTGGGCAACCTGATACAGATTCATCTGGCGCCCTGAGCCTGTGGGGCATTCGATCGTGAAATCGTTTCCGTAGTAGGTGTAGTACTGCAGTAAGGCCCTGACGATCAGCCCATTGACGGGCATCCAGATGGGACCGCGCCAGTTCGAGTTACCGCCGAACATTCCGCTGTCGGATTCCGCCGGCAGATAACCGACGCCGAAGTCCTCCTCACCGACCTTTATCGCGTAAGGATGATCGGCATGATATCGAGATAGAGCCCGTATGCCGAAGGGACTGAAGAACTCGTTTTCATCAAGCATCTTCTCCAGAACGCGGCGCAGCTTGTTTTCGTTGAGAATCGCCGCGAGTTTTCGGCCCTTGTATCCTGGCTTTGTCGGATCCTGGATGTAAGCGGTCAGCTCTGGACGAGCCTGCAGAAACGTCTGCAGGTGACGAGCGACGTCGGGATCTTTCCAGATTCCCTCGCCTTCAAAGACAGTGACCGCACACAACGGCAGCAATCCCACCATGGAGCGAACCTTCAGCCGGTTTGAGGAACCATCCGGCAGGCGCAGCACATCGTAGAAAAATCCATCCTCCTCATCCCACATGCCGACATCACCACCGGCGTGAACCATTGACGAGGCTATCCAGAGGAAGTGTTCAACAAACTTGCGGCACATATTCCGGTGCGAAGATCGTTCTTCGGCAAGCTCCGATGCGATCTCCAGCATGTTCTGACAGAACAGAGCCATCCACGCTGTCCCATCGGCCTGCTCCAGGTATCCCCCGGTTGGCAACGGAGAGCTGCGATCAAAAACGCCGATGTTGTCCAATCCCAGGAATCCGCCTTCAAACACGTTTCTTCCTGAACGGTCTTTGCGATTGACCCACCACGTGAAGTTCAACAGCAGCTTTTGAAAGATGTGCTCAAGCCACTCAACGTCACCCTTGCCCTTGTGCAGTTCCTCGAGGCGATACGTAAAGATGGTGGACCAGGCATGAACCGGCGGGTTGACGTCACCGAAATTCCATTCGTAGGCAGGAAGCTGGCCGTTGGGGTGGATGTACTCCTCTCGCACCATGAGGTCCAACTGTTGTTTGCCGAAATCCTCGTCCACGAGTGTCAGCGCAAGAACGTGGAAGGCCAGATCCCAGGCCGCGTACCACGGATACTCCCACTTGTCGGGCATCGAGAGAATGTCGGCATTGTTCATGTGGTGCCAGTGTTCATTGCGCAGAGCCGGCTTTTGCGGATTGAACGGATTGGAGCCTCGTTCCTTCAGCCACTTGTCCACGTCGTAGTAGTAAAACTGCTTCGACCACAACATGCCCGCCAGCGCCTGGCGCATCACATTAGCCTGATCAGCACTGAATGATGAGGGAATGACGCTGCCATAGAATTCGTCCGCTTCCCGCTTCCGTGACTTAAACGCCGTGTCAAAGCCGTTGCCGAGCATCACCGCCTTTCCCTGCTTCGTCGATGCTGCTGCAGGTTCAACGGTCGTCAATCGAAGACGGAGCACCTCACTCTGTCCACCTTCAACCGTCAGCGAATAATGCGCTGCCGCCTTTGTTCCCCGCTTTTCAGGGTTCACAGCATCCTTTTGACCCTGAACGATGTAACTGTTAAATCCATCCTTGACGAACGGAGTGCGATTGGGAGTGTCGAAGAGCCGTTCGGTGTTGGTTTCGTTTTCGGTAAACAGCAGTTCCGGATTGCCCTGAAGGTAGAGGAATCTCATTCCGAGGTCTCGATGAGAAGCCGTAATGACATTGCCGGCGGGAGTGGGACGCTCGACGTAGAGTCCGGGGCGAGTTGTTTCTTCCCCCCAGGACCAGGTGTTTCGGAACCAGAGTGTCGGCAAAACGTGAAGGGTGGCGGCCGACGGGCCACGATTGCAGACCGTGATCTGAATCAGAACGTCTTCGGCAGCCGCCTTCGCATACTCGACGAAAACGTCGAAGTAACGATTGCCGTCGAACACGCCGGTATCGACGAGTTCATATTCGAGTTCCTGGCGTCCACGCCCCTTATTCGTTGCAACGAGGTTGTCATACGGATAGGCCTCGTGAGGATACTTGTACAGATACTTCATGTAGGAGTGCGTAGGCGTTGAGTCGAGGTAGAAGTAGTATTCCTTAACGTCCTCCCCGTGGTTCGCCTCACTGTTGGTGAGTCCGAACAGCCGCTCCTTGATGATGGGATCCTTGCCATTCCACAACGCCAATGAAAAGCAGAGCAACTGCTTGTCGTCGGAAATGCCGGCGAGTCCGTCCTCACCCCAGCGGTAAGCTCGCGATCGTGCCTGGTCATGGCTGAAGTAATCCCAGGCATTGCCGTTGTCGCTATAGTCCTCCCGGACAGTGCCCCATTGCCTTTCGCTCAGGTATGGTCCCCACTTCTTCCAGGGATTCGTTCCTTGACGAGCTTCCTCCAGCCTGTTTTTTTCCGCACTCACGGTAATCTCCTTCGTTGTACGCGACAGCCTGCGCACGTTCGGCTTTGGAGGAATTGAATACCGCTTGGGCTGAAAGGCTAGAACTGTAAAGGCTGGCAGGTCACTTTCTCTGGAGTCTTTCTGCCGATATTTGCGCCTGGCGAGAAAGGTCAATGGACTCCGCGAGTATTCGACCCGCTTCCGCAGGCGCATGGAAACCCATAGAGTTCTCGGCCGCAACGAAGTCCAGGCGCCACTGGGCCTTCCGCTGCAGTTCCAATACGGGTGCAAGTTGTTGAGACGACGCTCCAGATCTTTTCGCTGCGGACACCGAATCGAGCATTTCTGTGAGAGCGGTGGCTGCCCTCTGCATGAGGGTATGGGTTCGAGCCTGGATCGCCTCGGCACGCGCACGAATCTCTTCTTCGGGATAGGCGTGACAGACCTGACAGGAGCGCGAGATGTTCAACAGGGGACTTCGCACCCAGTGGTCGGATACTTTCAAGGCGCCTTCCCTCATGTACGGCATATGGCAATCCGCACACGCAACACCGGAACGCGCGTGGATGCCCTGGCTCCAAAGTTCGAACTCCGGATGCTGCGCCTTGAGAACTTCAGCGCCGGTTTCCGCATGTTGCCAATCGTAGAAGCGACGGCCGTCTTCAAATCTGTAGGTTTCGTAATAGCTTTCGATCTGCTCAACCTTCAGCCCGTTGTTCCATGGAAAGAACAGGGTCGCCTTTGGACCGCAGTAATACTCCACGTGGCACTGGCCACATACAAAGGACCGCATCTCCTGACGCGTTGCATCAGTATTCGGGTCATAAGGCCTGGCGCGGTTCCCTGATCTCCATCGCTCGATGCTTGGAATATGAGGCGTCGGTTCGCTGGCTGCCGCGAGTGCCTGAATGCCTCGAATAAAGCCCGGACGTGTTACACGGAGCTCCATGGTGCTCGGGCTATGGCAATCCACGCAGCCGATTGGATGTGCCCCGTCCACATGTTCGAAGGTCGTCTCTGTGCCTTTCACCACAGGGTTTGCGGAGCCAGTTTTCACCACTTCGGCATGCGCATCCGCATAACTCAGCTTTCCGAGCGCCTCAAAGCCTTTGAACACGTCTCCCGCCCCGAGGCGGCGATACGTCGGAATAACCGAACTGTGGCAATGCAGGCACGACCCTGGCTGCGGCTTCTCGGTAACTCTGCGGGTCTTCTCCTGATCGAAGAGCATGAATGCATGCCCGCGGCGATCCCGATAGTCGATGGCAAAGGCGTAGCCGTTGAACATCCGCTTCAGCCAAGGATCGCGATCGATCTTTTCTTCGGGCAAGGCTTCGGAACCGCCATACTTTGTGCGCGTCACATCGTTCGTGCGAAGGTAGCCATCGTATTCACGAGACCAGTTGATGCCCCATGGAGCGGCGTCGGTTGTCGCTTCGGTAACATCAACCAGACGAACGTAGGGATTCTTCGCTTCCTGCTTGCGCTCAAAGATGCTTGTTAGGAGCGACGTTACAAGTGAACCCACCGCAGCAAATCCAACGGCGAGGCCAACCAGAAGCAAGGTCTTTGATCGTGATTTCACTTAGTTGCGGGCCCCGTGTCCAACGCCGCGATGACAATGAACACATTGCACCGCGTCGGCTGCGGTCTTGCTGCCCTGGACGATATCGTGAACGAAGTTACCGTGACAGTTCAGACAGTTTTCCTGAAGGATTTGAGCATTACGCGGCGTGATCATGATCGGTTCGTGAAAGTCCTGAAAAGTGAATCCTTTTGAGTGCCGATAGCCATTGTCTGCCTTGGCCAGATACTTCGCGACAAACGTATGCGGCAGATGGCAATCCACGCATACTGCTGCGCCGTGGTGAGGTCCTTTCGTCCAGGACGCATACTGGTCATTCATGATGTGACAATTGGCACAGGCGCGAGGATCCGTTGAAAAATAGCTCAGGCCCTCACCGTAATGGAAAGTGAAAGCCCCGATGCCGAGCACAAGTCCCGCAAGGCTGGCTAGCGCGACATAAAGCCGAAAGCGTTGCACCGGTTGGTTGTAGAACGACCGCTAAGGCGTGTCCAGCACTAAAATCGGATACTCAAGCTTGGTTAATCCCTCACCCGGCCCTTCGGGCCACCCTCTCCCGGTGGGAGAGGGAATGACCTGAGGGTTGTCCTTCTCCCACCGGGAGAAGGTGGCCCGAAGGGCCGGATGAGGGATTAACCAAGCTTGAGTACTCCCCCTAATTGCCTCGGATGTTCTGATTGAAGTGGAAGAGATTGTTCGGGTCGTACTTTCTTTTGATTTCCGACAGCCGTTGATAATTCGCGCCGTATACAGCAGCAACGCGGTCCCCTTCCTCTTCGGTCATGAAGTTCACATACGCACCCGCGGACGCAAACGGCGAAGCCGCCTTGAAGAGTTCACGCGACCACGCAATGCACTTTTGGTCGTCAGCAGGGCTTTCCCACCGACCGTGGACGTTCATAATGAACTTCGCATCACGATGGCGGTAGGCCGTCGCATCCGGCGTAACGCGATTCGCAGCGCCTGAGATGCACGCAAGGATGACTTCACAATGGGGAGACGGCAACTTCGCGGCGTACTCGATCATCGTGTTAAAAATGCCATCGCTGAGTTCCGTGAAGTTGTGCGACTTCCAGTAGTTTCTCGCGCCGGCTGTAAGCAAAGGATCGAAGGCCTGCTGCCAGTTTGCATAGGGAGCCGGCCCGACGTGTTCTCCCTGAAGACTCCCGAATCCGCGCACTTGATCGACCAGTTTCTGTCCCTTAGCAAGATCGCCGGCGTAGAAGACTGCGAATACGACGACTTCCTTACCGTGGACGGTCTCGGGAAGAAACGGCAACGGCGGCGCCTTTCGCATCACAATCCAGACATTCAATTCCTCCGGTGCGGATTTCATGAATTCTCGATACCGAGACAGGACCTGCTTTCCTTCTTGAAGGGGGAAGACAAGCAGTCCGGCCAGAACTTCGGGGCCTACCGGATGAAGTGCAAACTCAAACTTCGTCACAACTCCGAAGTTCCCGCCGCCGCCGCGGAGAGCCCAGAACAGGTCCGCATTCTCCTTTTCGCTGGCCACTCTCTTCTGGCCGTCCGCAGTGACGACTTCGGCGGAAAGAAGTTGGTCAATCGTCAGTCCGTGCTGGCGGGTCAGCCAGCCGAACCCTCCGCCGAGCGTCAGACCGGCGATGCCGGTCGTGGAGTTGATGCCGACAGGTGTTGCGAGCCCATGTGCCTGGGCGGCCGCGTCGAAATCACCCAGGGTCGCTCCGGGATCGACCAGCGCTCGTCTCTTGTTTGCATCGACAGAGACCTTCCTGAGTGTCGAGAGGTCGATCATCATTCCGTTTTCACAAATGGCGTTTCCCGCAATGTTGTGGCCGGCGCCGCGTATGGTCAGTTCCAGTCTGTTCTCGCCGGCGAATGAAATCGCGCGTTGAACGTCCGCGGAGTCGGCACACTGCACAATCGCCGCAGGACGTCTGTCGATCATTGCATTCCAGATCTTCCTGACTTCGTCATAATTCGAATCTTCCGGACGTACAACACTGCCCTTGATGCTTGCTCTGAAACGATCCAACTCTTGCTTTGCTACGGCCATGATCATCTCCAATCGTTTTGGCTATTGTTGGTTGATATGTTTACGCCATTCCTTATGAACTGCGGCGACACGCAAAGATAACCCCGCTCGAGAAAATCTTGCCTGACTGATCGTCCGCAGTTTGTGACAGAGAGTCCGAAAAACCGGCAGAATTTGCGCTGAGCTTCCTGCAGGCCACGCCACCCCCTAGTTCCAAGCCTCGACGCAACAATCTTGTGATTTGTCATTCTCCGAATTCGTTCGCTATAGTACGTCGTCCATTAATTCTGAATCTCTGAGCTCTGTGACGTAGGCATGCAGTGAACATGCGTTCTGAATAGCGGCGCTATTCCCTGCAGGGTTGGCGCCTTACCTGTTCGAGGAGGTTGTCATGTCGAGAGTTTCTGAGTTCTTGCGAAGATGGTCTGCCCGCGGGTCGTCCTTGCCAAAATCGCGACGCGTCCGTCGCGCCTTCGAAGTTGAACCTTTGGAATCCCGGATAATGCCGGCTGTTACGGCCACTTTCAGTCCCGGAGCCGGCGTTCTGAGTGTATTTGGCGATGCGTTGGACAACACCATCACACTCAGCCGAAACGCTGCGGGACAAATTCTGGTGAACGGTGGCGCGGTAGCCATTACCGGTGGAACGCCGACCGTTGCAAATACTTCAACGATGCAGATATTCGGCCAGGCAGGAAACGACAATCTCGCGCTGAACGAAGCAAACGGAGCGCTTCCAGCGGCAAACATTTTTGGCGGTGACGGCAATGACGTAATCACCGGCGGCTCCGGAAACGATCTCCTCTTCGGGCAGGCCGGGAACGACACGATTCTGGGCCGCGGCGGAAACGACCTCCTCTTCGGTGGCGACGACAATGACACTCTGACCGGTGGTGACAGTGACGACCAGGTATTCGGCGAATCCGGCGATGATCGCATGATCTGGAATCCTGGCGACGACACGGATCTCAATGAAGGCGGCGACGGAAACGACACTGTTGAGGTTAATGGCGGAAACGGAACCGAGCAATTCACGGTGACCGCCAATGGCACACGCGTACGCTTTGATCGAGTCAACCCGGCGCCATTCAGTATCGACATCGGAACCTCTGAGAACCTCGTGTTGGAGGCCAACGGAGGCGACGATAGCTTTTCAGCTACAGGCAATCTCGCCGCCCTCATTGAGATCACTGTAGACGGCGGCACCGGGAACGACACTATTCTCGGAAGCAACGGCGCTGACCTGCTGCGTGGCGGCGACGGCGATGATTTCATTGACGGCAACCAGGGCAACGACATCGCCTTCCTTGGCGCAGGCGACGACACTTTCCAGTGGGATCCTGGCGATGGCAGCGACATCGTAGAGGGCCAGGATGGGACGGACACCCTGCTATTTAATGGCGCTGCCATCAACGAACTCTTTGAAGCCTCTGCTAATGGTGGACGCGTACGCTTCACGCGCAATGTCGGCAACATCGTCATGGACCTCGACGACGTCGAGCAACTCGATCTCAATGCACTGGGCGGCTCGGATACGCTCACCGTAACCGATCTGACCGGAACCGACATGGTGCGTGTCAATGCAGACCTTGCGAGCACGATTGGCGGGTCGGCGGGAGATGGACAGCCTGACGTGATCGTCGTCAGCGCCACCAACGGCGCAGACATCATCGATATCACAGGAGCGGGGACTTCGGTTTCAGTGCTTGGCCTGGCAGCAAGAGTGGATGTGAGGAACTCGGAAGGCGCGAATGACTCCCTGGTCGTCAATGCGCTGGGCGGAGACGATGGGATCACCGCCACAATACTGCCTGCAGGCGTTATTCGACTGACAATAGACGGCGGCGCCGGCGATGACGATTTGTTCGGCAGCCAGGGCGCGGACAGATTCGTTGGTGGTGACGGCGACGATTTTGTTTTTGGCGACAACGGTGATGACCTCGCCTTGCTTGGAGCCGGCGATGACGTCTTCCAGTGGAATCCAGGCGACGGCAACGACACGATTGAAGGCCAGGATGGTATCGACGTCCTGATCTTCTTCGGCGCGAACGTCGCCGAGAACATCGACATCTCCGCTAATGGAGGCCGCGTACGCTTCTTCCGTAATGTCGGCAACATCACCATGGATCTCGATGATGTTGAGCAGATCGACTTCAATGCGCTCGGCGGTGCCGACAACATTGTCATTGGCGACCTCTCGGGTACAGACGCCACGGAGATCAATCTCGCTCTTGCGGGACCCAGCGCCAGCGGTGACGGGGCGGCAGACAGCGTAACAGTCAACGGCACCCAGGGCGCGGATGTCATTCTGGCTGTAGGCTTCGGCAACAGCGTATCGGTCAGCGGCCTGCAGGCAGTCGTCCACATCACGACAACCGAGGCTGCCAACGACACACTGACTATCAATGGTCAGGGTGGTGACGATTACATCAGTGGCGCGTGGCTCCTTGCCGGAGTCATCAAGCTGGTGATCAATGGAGGGCTCGGCGATGATGTCATCTTCGGCAGTGAAGGTGGCGACCTCGTCAATGGCGGCGATGGCGACGACGTTGCGTTCCTCGGCGGAGGAGATGATGTGTTCGTGTGGAATCCCGGCGATGACAATGACATCGTCGAGGGCCAGGCCGGCTTCGATACGATGCTCTTCAACGGCGCAAACATCTCCGAGAACATCGACATCTCCGCAAATGGAGGAAGGACGCGCTTTACCCGTAACGTCGCCAATGTAACGATGGACCTCAATGACGTCGAGGGAATTGACTTCAACGCCATGGGCGGCGCCGACAATATCGTCATCAACGACTTGTCAGGTACTGACGTTACAGAGATCAATCTCAACCTTGCCGCTGCAGGCGGAGGTGGCGACGGGGCTGCGGATACCGTCGCGGTGCACGGCACGAGCGGTGACGACGTTATTGTCGTCGGCGGCGACGCAACCGGAGTGAGCGTCTCTGGCCTCGCAGCAAGGGTGAACATCACCGGCGCGGAAGCCGCAAACGACCGGCTCACAATCACCGCGCTGGCTGGAGATGACGTCGTCGAAGCTTCGGGGCTGACCGCTACCGGCCTTGCTCTGACAGAAGACGGTGGCGACGGCGACGATATTCTTGTCGGCGGCTCGGGCAACGACACGCTGCTCGGTGGCCCTGGTGACGATGTGCTGATCGGAGGCCCAGGCGTCGACATCCTTGACGGCGGCCCCGGCAACAACATTCTGATTCAGTAGGAAAATCGGGGCCAGACCACGCGTTTCGTCTGGCCTCGATTTTTTATTCGCCGAGGGCGTAGCGGATCACAAATCGATGCACCACAAATGGAGCACGCCGTCCGTTGATGACCACCTCAAGCTCCCTGCACAAATTTCGCGAAGCGATGTTCTCAAAAGTCGGTTTGCTCGCCTGTTAACGAGCCGCAGGGCAACTGGCGAGGTCAGGCTTCATGGGCTTCACTTCAAGATTAAAGTTACCGCCCGCTCCAACGACTTCAGGCTGGCCGGCGAAGCCCGCGCGCGCAGACCGCACAAAAACGCTCTTTGCGTCCATGGGCAACGTTGCAGCGCTCGAGCAAAAATTCCCGAAGATGCCATCCTGCCGTAGATACTGTTCCACATTCGATGTGTAGAAGGTGGAAACGATCGTTTCCTTCTGTTTGAGCCAGGCAGCCACGGTGCGGATTGCTTTCGGTCCGCCAAAGTTACCGACGATCGGCACGATCATGTTCCGCGTCTGAAGATCCTTCACAAGTCTAAAGGTGTCCTCGGACGCAAGGTAGCTGCGGTTCCTTCCGGCGCCATCGGAACCCATCATGAGTTCGGCATACGTCGGAAAGTTTCCGCCACCGCCACCGTTGAGCTGATAACGAATGTCAGGTCCCTGCTCGAACCAGTTTCTGTAAACGAAGTCAATACCGTCGAGATCGCCTTTCGACAGAGGGAATGCGTGCTTCGTCTGAAGCGCGGATTTGATCTCTTTCAGGTTCTGCTCATAGAGAGCCCGGCTCGGAGCTGCCGTGCGGAATGCCGCAAAGATGTCGGCGGCCGTCGAGGTTGCAGTAAGGCCTGCGGGCTTGTCCCTGGAAAAGACGCGCGAGACGAATTCCACTCGGTTCGCGGACATTTCAAACAGGGCCTTGTAGACCAGGTGCAAATCCAGATTCCCGCGCCGGATGTCCACAATGATGGCGACCGCAGGTTTAGTTGCCGCGATATAGGTAAAATTCTGTTCCGAACCAACACCCACATAGGCGCGGCCAGGAACGGCGGCATCCACCAATTGGGGGATGACCGTCTGGAACCGGATCTCATTCGAGACAAGGTTCTCGGAATGAAATGTGCCATCCGGTTCTGACGCGTCCGACGACAGTTTCCAGAATTCCTGGTCGGTCAGCCGCATGGGGAGTTTTTGTGCGGACGCGTAATCCTGCAGCAGAGCAGGCAGTCCAACGAGAGCAATCGTCAGGACAGCCTTCGAAAGGGCGCGAAAACGACGTTTGGCCATTGGTAACTCCGGGTTGTCTGCGATAATACATCGCAGTTTAAAGCAAACATCAATGGGTTTCGGGGGCAATTGTGCAAGTTGTCAGGGTCGAGCTCAAGTACGCTACTCCTGAAAGTCCTGTTATCAAGCTACCGGCGAGGTCCCAATGAACCAGAGGTTGAAACGCTGTCTCGCAATCGCACTGGTCACGGCCGCATTTGTCCCTTCTGGAGCCCGCGCGCAATTTCCGTTCGGTGGCCCCGATCAGCAAGTGCTGTCCCGCTACGACCGGGACGGAGACAAGAAACTGAACGCGACAGAGCGCCGCGCAGCGCTCAACGCCCTGGGAGGCGGTGGAGTCGGCTTCTACCGAGGTTCCGTCGCCGCGAGACCCGGACCGGCTGTCGCTCCTGCGTCGGTGAGAACGTTTCCAGCCACGGTGCCGCTTTATGACCTCGGAACGCTGAGAACGCTCTTCCTTCAATTCGAGGATGACAATTGGGAAAAGGAACTGATGGCGTTCAAGCAAACGGATATCGAAGTTCCTGCCACGCTGACCATGGACGGAAAGGCCTACAAGGAAGTCGGTGTTAAATTCCGCGGGAGCTCCTCGTTCGCAATGGTTCCCGAGGGACTGAAGCATTCGCTGAATATCTCCATGGACTCGTTTACAAAGGACCAGTCGATGCTCGGTGTCGAATCTCTCAACCTCCTCAGTTCACATGCAGACCCGACGTTCCTGCGCAGCGTGTTGTATTTGCAAATGGCGCGAGACTTTCTGCCCGCAGCGAAAGCAAACTTTGTGCGCGTCGTGATCAACGGCGAAAGCTGGGGCATCTACCAGAATGTCGAACAGGTCAATAAGGCCTTCATTAAGGAGTGGTTCAGAACGGAAGGCGGCACTCGATGGAAGGCGCCGGGAATGCCGAATGGCCGTGCAGGTCTAGAGTACTGGGGAGACAATGTTTCATCGTACAAAGGCACCTATGAAATCAAAGGCAAAGACGACCCCAAAGCGTGGGCGGCTCTGATCAACCTGACGAAGGTCCTGAATTCAACACCGCCCGACAGGCTCGAAGCGGCATTGACTCCCATCCTCGACGTCGATGGCGTGCTGCGCTTCCTCGCAATCGACAATGCGCTTGCCAATTACGATGGCTACTGGGTCCGCGCAAGCGACTACAACATCTATATGGATCCGGGCGGCAAGTTCCACATCCTGCCCCACGATATCAACGAAACGCTCGGAGGAGGCGGACCCGGCCCCGATCCGCTTGTTGGTCTGAATGACTCGTCGAAACCTCTTCGATCGAAGCTGCTTGCCGTGCCCAGCCTCCGGGCAAAATATCTGCAATACATGCGCGACATCGCAACGAAGTGGCTCGACTGGAAGACTCTTGAGCCACTCGCGACGAAGTATCAGGCACTGATTGCGGCAGATGTCCGAACTGATACTCGAAAGATCGATTCGGTTTCGGGGTTCGAGTCAGGGCCGGCAGCGATCAAGGCCTTTGCAGACCGCCGTCGAGAACAGATCCTCGCGTTTCCGCAGAGATAAATCCCCCTCCCTCCGCGAGCAGCAATATGTTGAGTGAAACGGGGAAAGCAGAAATTTTGAAAATGGAGAGTCCTGCATTGGAGATTCGAGATTGGAAACCTTAAATCGGACTACAGCCTGTGAAAAGGAGTCCAATCTGCGATTTCCAATCTCGAATCTCCAATGCAGGACTCTCCATTTTCAAATTCTCTCCATAGGGCCACAACGATGAGACTCATCAATCGGCGGGAGCATTTGAAAAGCATTCTGGGCCTGGCGCCGGCGCTAGCGCTACCAGCATTGCTTCCACAGGACCCTCCAATCCCACCGCGCGGTATCGGTCACCGCATTCGTCACCTCTCCTACAGCGACATTGGCGGGCGGCCCGACAGTGTGCAGATCATGATGAACCGGCGTCATATCTATGTCGGCCACATGTTCAGCAATGGTGTGACGATCCTTGACGCATCCGATTCGCGTCGCCTGAAGCCCGTGAACTTTTTCACCGCAGGCGATTACACGCGGACGCATCACCTGCAGGTCTCCGACGATCTTCTGCTGCTCGCCAATGGCGCGAACATTGTGGCGATGCAGTCCTACGACAACCTCCGCGGCTACTTTGAGAACGCGCTCGCCGACAGCATCACAAACCGCAAGAAGTTCCGCTCCGGTCTCAGTATTCATGACATCTCCCGCCCTGCAGAGATGCGGGAGATCGCCTTTCTCGAAATGCCGGGCTTCGGCATCAATCGCCTGTGGTGGACCGGCGGACGTTACGCTTACGTTGCCGCCCACTTCGATGGATTTACGGACCACATTCTGTGCGCCGTCGATCTCGCCAATACCACGAAGCCGGAGATTGTGTCGCGATGGTGGCTGCCGGGCATGAATCGTGCAGCCGGTGAAATATCCACAACACCGCAGGGTCGCAGAGTCGCGCTGCACCACATGATTACAAGCGAGAATCGAGGCTACGCGGCATGGCGTGATGGCGGGCTGACAATCCATGACATCAGTGACGCCTCAAAACCGAAGCTTTTGTCGCACGTCAACTGGTCGCCGCCGTTTCCTGGGGGCACGCACACAGCGCTTCCGTTGCCCGGACGCAACCTCCTTGTTGTGGCGGATGAAGCCAACGCGGAAATGTGCGCGAAGGGGACGTTCTACACCTTCGTTGTGGATATCCGCGCTCCCGAAAACCCTGTGACGATATCCGCGCTGCCGACCCCAAAGGACAGGAACTTCTGCTCCCGCGGCACGTTCGGCCCTCACAACCTGCACGAGAATCGCCCGGGCAGCCTTCGAAGCGAAGAGACAATCTTCGCGACTTACAACAATGCCGGCGTGCGCGTGTTCGATATTCGTGACGCATTTGCTCCGAAAGAGATCGCGTTCTGGGTACCGCCCGCACCCGCAAAGCTTATCGATCCGCGCCCGAACGTCGCTCTCGCGGCGAAGTCGGCGGATGTTTACGTCACGACGGACGGCGTAATGTATGTCAGCGATTGGAACGCCGGCCTGAACGTTTTGCAATTTGAAGGTTGAATCAAGCCGGTATAGTATCCGCTCAATCTAATACCAGCGAGGTGACTATGCGCGTGATCATCGCGGCCGCGTTAAGCCTCTTTTTGACCGGGTTCGCATTCGCCCAGGAGTGGGCCACATACACCAGCAAGACGGATTTCTTTGCCGTGAATATACCCGGCCAGCCCCAAGTGGAAGAAATCACTTATCGGACCGAGTACAACCTCAATCTGCCTGCACACGTTTACAGAGTGACAAACGGCCCGAGCCGATATTCCGTTACGGTTGTCGATTACTCGAATGCGGAGAAGCTGCATGCGGAGCGGACCAAAGATTGCCAGGCGACTCTGGGTAACGTGGATGCCTGCAACCCGTTGTTCCAGTCGAGAACCGAGATGCGCGGCGCCATTGTCTATGCGACCTGGGCATTCCTGCAGCGAGACGCAAAGCTGACGCACTTTACATATTCGTATGCCGACCTTGTCGAAGGGCACCAACTGCAACTCACAAACAAGGACGCGTCCCGCACTTTCGCATCGATCTATATGCACGAAAATCGACTCTATATTCTGGAAGGCACGGTGCCCGAAGGCTCTCCACCCCCGGGGTTGTTCCAGCAATCGCTTCAGTTCCTCGACAAGGATGGGAACAGGATTCGTTATCAATCGATCTACTCCAACGGATTCCCAGCGCCACCCAGGACGATCTACCGCTGACGCAGGAGATTGAAATGAAACTCAAAACGTTTGGTCTGGCAACCCTTTGCACGTTGGTTCTGGTTTCGCGCGGCACCGCACATCATTCACACGGAAATTACGACGTGACGCAATTCATACCTGTGCAGGGGACCGTGAAGGAAGTCCACTGGATAAACCCTCATTCGTGGATTTATTTCGAAGTCAAAGACGAGACAGGCAAGACCGTGCAGTGGGCTGCTGAGGCCGCCGATCCGTCCACGATACAAAGGAACGGTGTCAAACGCGAAGACGTCAAGCCCGGCGACATGATCAAACTGCGTTGCCATCGCTTGCGGGACGGTTCCAATGGATGTCTTCTTGGTTTCGTGACACCAATGCACGGAGATGCCGCGCGCGGGAACGGGATCGAGAAAAAGTGGGATTGAATAGACTTCGAGATCGGACGAATCCGTCAACTCAAATCTGAAATTGCAAAATCTCAAATTGACGGGTAGCGGGCTACCCTGGAATCAGGCATTTGCCCTCCTAAGTTAGGAGGGCAGCGCGATCGAAGATCGCGCGAGGGGTGGTTCCCAAAGCAAACCCTGCAAGAATGCGGCTTAGGAACCTCCTCTCGCGCGATCTTCGATCGCGCTGTCCTCCTAACTTAGGAGGACAAATGCGCCTGATTCCAATTTGAGACTTTGCAATTTCGAATTTGAGTTGCCGGACTCGTCCGGAAAGACCCGATCCCTTTCAAGGAACAAGCATTCGGATCATTCCATCCTGACGTGATGTGATCAGCAACTCACCGTCGCGAGTGCGACTGATATGCAGGTCGGCTCGGGAAATACTTCCACCCATCGTTTGATTGACCAGGTCCTGCAGCGATACATCGACTCGTTTCCCTGTCGCGTCCCGCGTGAACAGCTGAATTTCTTCCACAGGCGCGACGGTTTGAGGAATACCGTCGTCTGCCTTCTTCAACTCCGCAAGGTCCGTGGTAAAAACCCTTCCGCTCTGGATGTCGCCGAAAACGAACTTGTTCCGGAGTGCAGCGATCCTGCCGCGGTACACAAAACCATCGGTGACGGCTCGACCCTCGTCGTGATCGTAAATCGCGACCGGATAAGTGAAGCCATCCTTCACTCTGCCGCTGAGGACGTCCGAAGGCAGTGGGAACAACTGGTTCAGTTCTCCGCCACGCGATCGGCCGTTCTCCCAATATCCTTCCCGCTTCATCCAGCCATAGTTCTCGCCGTTGCGAACGATGTTGATCTCCTCGATGTGATTCATCCCGATATCGGAGGCGAACATCGTGCCGTCCGTATCCCAGGAAAGCCTGTGAGCATTCCGGAAACCATAGGCATAGATTTCGCCAAGCGTTTTGGGATCGTTATCTGAAGCAAACTTGTTTGCCATCGGAATCGTGTAGTCTCCGAGCCCCTTCACCCCTCCCGTCACCTTCGGGCTGCGCGGATCGAACCGGAGTATTGCGGTCATGATCGAATCGAGGCGCTGTGTCTGGGCGAAATTGTTCGCGTTCGGACCTCCGCCATTACTGAAACCATGGTCGCTGCCGCTGGTATAGAGCAGGCCGTAATCCGCATCACCGGGCTTTGCTGAAGGGTTGAATTCCACCGCACCCATGGGGTGGGTGAGATTCTGGACCACGTGAGCCTCCCGCAGAAGTTCCCTTCGCGTCCCCTGAAAAACATTGGCTGACGGCGTGTTCGCATGCCACTCCGTGATGACATTGTGGTACGTCACATCCTTAAGCTCGAATCCAGGCGGAATGAAGTCCGGCGTCTTTGGATTACCCGCACCACGCTCCCCGTGCACCGTGTAAAACAAACCGTTTTGCGCGAACTCAGGATGAAAGACAAACCCGATAAAACCACTCTCCAGCCGGTTGTAGACGGCATTGGGGAAAGCTTCTGCCGTGTTGGCATAGACCTGAAGCTGATTGTTCGACCCTATCAGGTAGAGAAATCCGCGCGAGTCGTTGACAAAGCGGCGGCCATCGGGAAGATCACGAACGTAGCTGACGCGCGCCCATCCCGAGGGCGACACATCCTGATCAGCGGGCCGCATTCCACGCGTGTCGGGAAGCCGCACCAGATCTCTGATCTCGACTGCGAGCCCGCGTTTTTCAATGGGCGCCGAAATAGGATTGCTCGTGATCTGAGCCTCGATGGCGCCGGCAAAGCAGATCGCAATAATCAAACCGATGCACTGCGCTTGTTTACGCATGAACGCTCCCTGGAAGCGGAAAATGTTGTAGTCAGGCAATCGTCGGATTGAGTTTATAACAGCGCTTAGCCAACACCACCCCGGTGCTTCGCGCCACCCCTCCTCGCCTGAGGAGGGGAATTCGCGGGCCATCAGCCGGAGGAACCGATCAGTTCGTCAAGGTCTCCCAGAAATCGTTCCGGTGGGCCATGGTGATCCGAGAGATAGAAAAAACCGCCGTCTTGAGAGTCCACACGAGACAAGAGGAACTGTGGTCCGTGCCGCTCCGCGAGTATGAGGTACTCCGCGTCATCAAAAGTCGTGCGATAGGCGGTCGTCTCATCGTAGAGCGCCCAGGCTCTGGTCGGCTCATCCGGATGCCTGCTGACAAAATCCTTCCACACCGGCGGTAGAGCCTCGGGCTCTCTTTGTCCGGTCGGAGCGCGACGGGGATCACCGAGCAAGGTTGCATGGGCAGGCTCGGTCCACGTCGAGAAGGCAACTTTCTTAGGGCCAGGCAGAATGGCAAAGTCGAAGATGTGCCCTCCTATACTGGTCAGTGTCGCCCGGTAACGTTTGCCCTCTACGTGGAACACCACTTCGGCGAGGTGAAAGTCGTCGGTGCAGGGAAACGTCCGCACAGTGTTCCAATAATTCCTTCCGCCACGCCTGCAGTAGTAGTCGATCTCATTCCACGCCGGAGGCAGGCGTTGGACGTGGTTGATCGCTGCAACCTGAGCGTCGAAGATCGGCTGCATCGAGTGTGGAAGCACCGTGCGGATCTGCGCGAACAGTTGTTCTTCAAGGGGTGTGAACCGCTTCCAGAGCAAGCTCAGGCGCTGAAGCATTCCGGGCCTCGCGGATTTAGTCTTTCAGGCCAAACACCCAGATCGAGCCGCCCTCAGGAACCGGGGCAAGCAATCCGGGCGCAAGGCCGCGCGTCAGAGTGCCCTGAACTCCCCGAGCATCGACACCCCATCCCGAAAGAACAGCAATGTATTGCTTTCCGTCGATGGAGAACGATGTCGGCTGGCCCAATACGCCGGAGTTGGTTGGAAATTCCCAAAGAACCTTCCCGTTTCGGGCGTCGAAGGCACGGAACATCCGGTCGTTAGTGCCGCCGGTGAAAACCAGATCGCCGGCAGTCGCGAGCATCGGTCCCCAGTTGTGGGATGTTGCAAATGTGTGCGTCCACACTTTCTTCCCCGTATCGACGTTCCATGCCTGCACTTCGCCGAAGTGAGTAGCGCCCGGCACAGTAGCTGTTTGAATCTGGGCTCCGCTGAATCCGCGCGTGGGGTTGTACGTGATTGGCTGGCCCGTGAGCGTCGAGCAGATGTTCTCGTTAGCGGGAATGTAAATCATGCGCGTGTCCGGGCTGAACGCGATTGGAGGCCAGTTCTTTCCGCCGGAGAGTCCGGGGCAATAGCTTGCCTGTTTGTTGGTTCCCGGCTTGTGTGCGGGGTCAACGTCAGGACGGCCGGTTTTCGGATCGAGGCTCCTGAAGACATTCTGTGTTACGTAAGGCATGCCCTCAGTGAAGGAGATCTTGCCGTCGCTGCGCTCGAGAAAGTACAGGTAGCCATTACGGGCAACATCGATCAGACCCTTGATCGTTCGACCATTGCGCCGGTAGTCAACCAGGATCGGAGGTGAAACCTCATCCCAATCCCATGACTCGTTCGGACTGTATTGGAAGTGCCCCTTGATCTTCCCGGTCGCTGCATCGATCGCAATGGTTGACGCCGTATAGAGGTTGTCCCCTGGACGCTGATCGCCCATCCACGGACCGCCGTTACCGACGCCCCAATAGGCAAGGTTCGTTTCCGGATCGTAGTTCCCTGTCACCCAGATCGGTCCGCCGCCCGTTTTCCACTGATCGCCATTCGGCCAGGTCTCGCTCCCAGGCTCGCCCGGAGCAGGGATCGTGTAGGTGCGCCAGATTTCCTTGCCGGTTTCCGGATCGAAAGCTGCGACAAACCCGCGGATTCCGTTCTCGCCTCCGGATGCTCCAATCATGACCTTTCCATCCGCAACCAGCGGCGCAAGAGACATGTAGTAGCCGTTGAGCGAGTCAGCAACGGTGGTCGCCCACGCTTCGGCACCGGTCTTTGCATCGATCGCCACCAGCACGGCATCGCCGGAAGCGAAGAACACCTTGTTTCCATACAGGGCGATACCACGCGTGGTCTGGTGCAGAACGCGTGCTCCCTGGACCGGCATTCGCCGGTAGGTCCACAGGACACGTCCGGTCTTCGCATCGAGAGCCATGACCTGATACCCCGGAGTCGAAACGAACATCACTCCATTGTTCACCATCGGAGGAGCCTCATGGCCGTTGTTCTGTCCGGTAAGCAAGACCCACTTCAATTGCAGCTGATCCACGTTACCGCGCTTGATTTCGTTGAGAGGGCTGTAGCCCCATCCGTCATAGGTGCGGCGAACAGACAACCACTCGCCGTCTTCAGGTTTTTTCAAGCGCTCGGCTGTAACCGCCTTGTAATTCTGAAGCAGCGGCGATACAGGCGCCGCTGGTTGTTGTCCGCGCCCACCGCCTCCCTGCGGCGCTGCGCCAGCGCCTGGGACCGGAGGCACCGCGGGAGCCTGTTGACTCGTGCCCATCTGCGATGCAAAGGCGACCGCCAACACAGCGATCGCCAGGATAGTCATTGTTCTTTTCATCTTTTTCCTCGGTTAAACCGTCGTGAACGTTATCAATAAGGCGACAGATTACTCAAGGGATTAGGGGAGTATCGGGTGCTTGGTTAATGGGTTGGTTAATAACCAAGCATCTCTAATCAACCTACAGGACGACATCCAGATAGCTGGATCCAACGTTGGTGAAGTTGAAGGCATGGAGCCCCAGTCGTGAAGCGAGTTCCTGGCAAACGGCAATACCGCGGACGCTGTTGCCGTATTTATCGAGCCGGGGAGAGAACGTGGCAATTCCGAGTTGGCGATTAACCACGGCAATGACGCCTCCACTGACTCCGCTTTTCGCGGGAACGCCCACCTGGTAGGCCCACTGGCCCGAGAAGTCATACATCCCACAGGTGAACATGATCGATAGCATGTCCTTCACACACCGGACATCAAAAACCTGCTTTCCGGTCACAGGGTTCACGCCCATGTTGGCAAGCGTGGCAGACATCATGGCCAGATCGCGACATGTCACGAGGATGGAGCATTGTTTGAAGTAAAGCTCGAGCGCGATCTCCGCCTCGGCGTGAACCATCCCGAAATTCAAAAGAAGATAGGCAATCGCGCGATTGCGGTGGCCCGTCCGGCTTTCGGAACGATAGACATCCTCATCAACCGTGAGCCGGCGCCCTGCCGCAGAGCTGAACCGTTCCAGCATGTATTCCAGTGCGTGCTCTCCGTGACGAGCGTGGAGCAGAGAGGTGATGGTAATCGCACCGGTGTTTATCATGGGATTGTAAGGACGATTTGATCCCCGCTGAAGCTCGATCGAATTGAACGCATCGCCGCTCGGTTCAACACCTACATGCTCGAAGACCTTTTCGTGCCCGAGCTCCTCAAGGGCCATGCCGAACGTGAACGGCTTCGAAACGGACTGAATTGTGAAGGGCTGATCACAATCGCCGACTTCGAAGATGCGTCCGTCCGCGGCGGCAATACAGATTCCGAAGTGGTCGGGGTTGGCCTTTCCAAGCTCAGGTATGTAGGTTGCCAGCTCGCCCTGGTGATGGGGTTGAAATTCGCGGTGCAGGTCGTCGATGAGGATCTCTAGTTCGTGTCTCTCCATAGCTGTTCTCGTCCAATGCCAAAGGTCATTGCGCGACATCGACGTCAGCCTGAAGAAGGTACGGCTTCGTACCCACAGGGCTTTGTAGACGACTCGCCGGTGACTGTCAAGACGTTTGATGGCCTACAGAAATGATGGTTGAAAAGCAAATCAGTCCGCCCGAACATAAGGGCCCCTGGGGAGCGCTTATGGATGTTTCGATTGAGACTCGCAAAATGGACTCTGATGTTGTGGTCATGGATGTTGCCGGAAGGCTTTCAGCAGGCGAGACGGGCCTGATGTTTCGAGGTAATTTTCAGCGCTGCATCACTGAAGGCAGCAAAGATTTCGTCATTAATCTTGCCCAGGTTTCCTACATTGACAGTTCGGGACTGGGAGAGCTGATCACCTCACACAACTCTCTGAGAAATCGAGGAGGCGCGGTCAAGCTACTGAATCCCACCAGACGGATACGAGATCTCCTTCAAATGACGAGGCTGCTGGGGGTCTTCGAGATATTCGAGGATGAAACCGCGGCGCTGCAATCTTTCAGGGCGCAGGGTAGCTAGACGGAAACGCTTTCGACAAGTTTCACACAATTCTTGCCGGCCTCTTTCGCGCGGTAGAGTGCTGCGTCGGCCGCCTCCAGGACGACTTCGGGCCTCTCGTTGTCGCGTGAATTGTCAGCGACTCCAATACTTATCGTGATGCTCACGAGTGACATTGGAGCAGGCGCTCCGTCCTTTCGCGCCATCTTGTCGAGGGGCTTCTCGCGATCGTTCAACTCCAAACCCATGTGCGCAATCGCATCGCGCATGGATTCAAGAAACGGCTGAACCTCATCAGCAGAGCGACCGTTAAAAACGAGGGCAAACTCTTCTCCGCCGTATCGAAAGGCGCGCCCTCCACCCTTGATTCCGAACAGCGTCGAAGCCACTGTCTTGAGAATCTGGTCCCCCGCGTCGTGCCCGTATGTGTCGTTAAACTGCTTGAAGTTGTCCACGTCGCACATCGCAATGGTGTAGCGCCGACGCAACTGCTGCAGAAAATCATTGAAGGCGCGGCGACCCGGCAGGCCTGTCAGTTCATCCCGGTAGGCCATATCGAAACCGTGCTCGAGCACAGCGAACACCAGGACCAGGCCGACCGCACTGCCGTAGAAATGCAGCGCACCGGCGTGATCCTTCTGATTCATGGCGACAAACATCACGACGAGTCCCCAGAGCAGGCCGGCCTCGACGCTGGTACGCCGCCGGCAAACCAGGACAAGTAGAAAGATGCCAACTGCCGCGAAGGAAAGGAGTGCAGGCCACGGCAACCATGTCCACGACGTCGAGTGTTTGCCCCACTGCAGGAACGCGTGAAGTTTTCCGGGAACGCTCTGGCCGAGCATCTGTGCCAGCAGTACCTGCATGCCGATGATGCCGCCCTTGATCGCGCCTTCGAATGTCGCCAGGCCCCGTTCTTTCACTATTGCGAAAAGAGCAAAGTTCAACGGCAGAAGAAAGGCGACTGCAGGCCCGATGATGCTGGACTCCGGTGCGGTGCTGACTGTCCAGACAGCCAGACCGACGGCGATGGACGCACAAAGCACGCGCGCGTAATTCTGGTACCAGCTCAGCAGGGTTGACGCCCCGACAGTAGCGAAGCAGGTGAATGCCGCGTATGGAAGGGCCTCCTGTCGCACCGTTTGTTCCTGCTGTAGCGCCCACGCAATAAACAGCAGAACGGCGCCGGGTAAAACCAGGCTGATGACGCGTCGAAATGTGATTACGTTACGCACGTTCCCCTTTGCCTCTTGCAATCGGGTCTTAGATCGATCGTCTCCGGAACAGCAGCAGCAGGGCCAATCCCCACCCCGCGACGCAAAACCACGTGAGTGGCCTGGCGATAATGGAAGCAACCGTTTCAGTTGACCTCGGCCGGTCCGGAACAACCTCCGGCTGGCTCACCGGCACTTCGGGATGAGGCGGAAAATTTGCAGTAGCCTGAGTTACTACTTCCGGCGGAACTTCCACAGCGCGCTTTGCCAGCTCCGCCTCGAGCCGCGCCACTTCGGCCTCAAGATGACTGAGGAGAGCACCGCCAACAGCACCAAGCGCCAGAGCGCGTGCATTTTCCGCGATCTGCGCGGCCGTGCGCGACAGCTGCGCGACATCGCTTCCGTGGGGGTTGGCCGAGTATGCGCTCTCCGCTTTCCCAAGAAAGTCCTGAGCCCGCTTCAGCGCATCTCGAGTGCGCTTTTCTTCATCTGCCGCCGCTCCTGCACTTCCGTTGGCGAGAATCCCCGACCGGGAGGCAAGCTCCACCGCCTTCCGCGCTTGCTGCAGTGCATTCGGCGCGAGATCGGAAGACATGGGTTTCTTGTCGTAGTCCCCATAGTGCGTATAGAAGAAGAGGCGTCCTTCGATTCTCTCTGCCAGAACTTTTCCGGGAGTCTCGGCACTGTAGAGCACCACCATGTCGCTGGGATCCACGACGGCGTAGTTCGGTTCTGCAGTCAACATCAGCCAGAATGTCTGATACGGAGTCGTGACATTGATGCTGATCGGTTTGTCGTCAACGAAAGTGATCTCTCCGAGATTCGCTGCTTTCCCATCCACAGAAACAGCCCACAAAACATATGTCAGGAAATCCAGCCCGTACTGGCTGGCCGGCTTGAGTCCCGTGATCTGCCCGCGATTGATATCGAGTTCGACAAAGCCAGGCCGGCTGCCGACCTTCAACTTGATGTGAGCATCAGGCGCGATAGCCGTGCCGCGCATCATCACTTCCGTTGAAGGAGAAAGATACCGGTAGCTGAGAATCTGTCCGTCCTTCCCCTTGATGTCCACGACTCGGAGTTGGGAAGGTCTTTCCGGAGCGCTCCGACGCTGGGCAACCAGCGGCGATGCGCCAATTCCCAACAGGAAGAGAAACGCCAACAGCGGCGTCCGTGTTGAAGAAAGCAAAGAAAGCGAGGCTTTCCTGCCCACCCGACGCCCACGATCACAACAAGTCATCAACCACCTAAGTCGAGCAATCATTTCAGTTAGATTTTCTATAGCATGGGGTCTTTTCACCTTCTAAAGGGGTTTTTTGGGGGGCCTTTGGGTGGCGGATTGTAGCAAAAAGGGCGCCCCATGGCCGGGCATATTCCAAGCGCGCAGCCCAGGAATCACAACAAGTTGACTCGAGTACCCCATTGCAATAACGTCGGCAGCCCGAGGAGGAACCTATGAGCACCACTTCGCTCTCGACATTCTCTCGACCGCGCTTCTATGTAGGTATGGCCGCGTTCATGAGCCTCATTGTGCTCGCCGGCTTCTGGCCCACATATTTTGGGCAATTCCTCAACGGAATCCCCAGTCGGCCCTGGGTGGTGCATCTCCACGGCATGATATTCACCGGATGGATGGTGCTCCTCATTACCCAGGTGATTCTCGCTGCCACTGGAAAGAAACAAGCGCATCGCACCCTTGGCACTTTCGGCATCGCTTACGGGTTCCTCGTTCTCGCCATGGGGGTGGTGATCAGCATCGCTGCCCCCGTCCTGCATGTTGTCGCCGGCGAGCAGACGATAGATGCCGCCTCCGGGTTCGTGATCATTCCCCTGGGCGATATGGTTCTCTATGCGGGATTCTTCATACCGGCCGTGATTTACCGCCGACGGCCTGAGATTCACAAGCGACTGATGCTTCTCGCCACGACCGCGCTTCTCTTTGCGGCAGCCGGACGAATGAGCAATTTCATTCCGATGCCGTTAGCAGTTTTAATTTGGGTTTCTCCCGTGCTTCTGGGAATGGCCTACGACAAATGGTCCCGCCGAAAGGTGCATCCTCTCTATTTCATTGGTCTCGTCATTCTCCTGGTTGGATTCTTTCGCATCTTTCTTGTGGAGTCCGAGGCATGGTTGCCGATCGGCCGGGCGATCATCCGGGCCTTCGCCTGACCTGACCGCAGGTTGAGTGTGATTCCGCCCAGTACCCGTGTGGTGTGGTAATGTTATGGGCTTACCGTTCATGTTGTTCTGTGCGTTCCGCTGTGATCGTTGAAGTCTGCTAATTGCCAGTCTGGGGTTTGAACAATATGTGGACACCATCCGAACCGACGACCCGAAGTTTCCTCCGAACTCTCAGGTATGGGTTACTCGTCATGATTGCGGCCGTCGCCATCGTTGGCACGACGATGACCGCGCGCCCGCAGACGAAAAGTCTGCGCCTGGCTTCGACACCGTGGTCTCCGTTCACCAATGTCCCCGGCAAAGCGCGCTTCGCACTCGACCTTGTGCACACCGCCCTTGGGCGAGTTGGAATTACGGCTGAAACAACCATCATCGATGAAGGAAAGCTGACGCCCGCGCTCATCAACGGCGAATTTGATGGCAGTGCGGCGCTCTGGAGAGACGAAGCGCGAGAAAAGGCGCTGATCTATTCCCGCCCCTACCTCGAGAACCGCTTAGTCCTTGTTGGCCGCAGCGGGAGCGATGTCTCCGCGAAATCCCTGGCTGATCTCACGGGCAAACGGCTGGCGTTAGTTGACGGCTACGCCTACGGTGATAGGACGAAGGGGCCCGGCGGGCCAACCTACGTTGCGTCTGCCAGCGAGGAAGACAGCATTCAGAAGCTGTTGAACGGTGGCGCGGACTACACCCTGATCGACGAACTTGTTGTGGAGTACCTCCTCAAGAACTATTCGCAGGAATCGCGAGCCCGCCTGGCGTTCGGCAAGACGCCGCTGATCGTCCGGACATTGCACTTCGCGGTCAACCGCAAGGTTCCTGATGCGCAGCGGATTGTGGATCTGTTCAACGCCGAGTTGCTGGGCATGATTTCTGATCGCAGTTATCATCGGCTGCTGCAACTCGAGTGGATCTCCGCCGATGTTGACGGTGACGGGCGCCCGGAATACGTGCCTCGAAGCGATCAGCCGGGTCCGATTGCGCCAGACCACAGCTACAGGCTCTTCAGTGAGCAGACTGCAGCCGATCCCGCCGGCGGTCCTCGCTTTTATCTGGGAGGGAAGGTCTATTCAAGCTGGTCGGCTGTACCGGATGCGCACAAGCAACCCCGCGCTCCGGGCACGCTGAATGACGGCGCGCAGTTCAGCATCTTTACCTTTAAGTTTTAGCCGCACGCACGACTCGAACCGGGCAGGCCGTCCGATCCGCGCTTGCACTCGGCTATCCGGGGATGGGAGAATTTGCCGCAAGAATTTCCAGGATTGGAACAAACCCAGGAGAGACCCATGAAAAGGATTGCCGAAGTTGCGATGGCCTGCTCGATAGCGCTCGTGCTAGCTGTTCCCGTTCTTGCGCACCACAGCGCCGCTGCCTATGACACCCAGAAAGAAATCAAGATGACCGGCCCCGTGAAGGTGTACACCTTCAAGAATCCCCACGTCTACATGACGATTGAGGTGAAGAAGGCTGACGGGTCAACTGGCCTGGTGGAGGTTGAGGCAGGCGCCGCGTCCGTGTTGAACCCTCTTGGTTTCAACAAGGACTCGGTTAAGGTCGGCGACGTGGTTACCATTACCGGTAATCCGTCCCGAAACAGTCCTGACAAACTCATGCTGGGGAAGGATCTCGTCAAAAGTGACGGAACGTACTATCCGCTGAACATCGCGTCGCGCAGCGTCTACGCGGGAAAGAACGAAGTCGCGACGAGCATCGCAGGAACATGGTTTTCTCCGCGGACCGCTTTCACAGGTTTCCTGGGTGGCGCGCGAGGATGGTCCGTCACGGACAAAGGCAGGGCCGCCATGTCCACGAACGACCCCAAGGCGACAACCCAGAAGGACTGCATTCCGATCGGTGCTCCTGCCCTGATGTTCTATCCCGTTGCCGACACGATTACCGTCGAGCGTGATCGCGTTGTGATGAAAGTGGATTGGATGGATGCCGAGCGCATCATCTACCTTGATGGCCGGAAGCATCCGCCTGCGACCCAGACATCCATGCTTGGCCATTCTGTCGGCAAGTGGGAAGGGAAAACCCTGGTCGTGGAGACCACGAACTTCAAAGAACATCCGATGGGCTTCAGCACCTCGCTACCCAGCAGCACCCAAAAGCGCCTGACGGAACGTTTTGAACTCAGTCCGGATGGCAAAACCCTGGTGTACTCGGGCACTGCTGAAGATCCCGTGTATTTGAGCCAGCCATTCCAGTGGACTGGACGCTGGGAATACCGGCCGGGAATGCCCCATTCAAATCAGAAATGCGA
>Ga0070675_100000112_pt1 | contig 47658 bp, 45 predicted proteins | sample KBSM43metaG_FD_65343 | JGI IMG/M metagenome (GOLD analysis project Ga0070675, IMG submission 65343) | Miscanthus rhizosphere microbial communities from Kellogg Biological Station, Michigan, USA - KBS M4-3 metaG | ecosystem: Host-associated > Plants > Roots > Rhizosphere > Soil ... | reverse complement strand
GCAAAACTCTTCAATATTCTCCAACCCGACCGCGCCTGGTTCGGAGAGAAGGACTATCAGCAATTGTCCATCATCCGAAGGATGGTTCAGGATCTCAGCCTTGCCGTCGAAATTGTTCCCGTTCCTATCTATCGCGATGTTGATGGACTTGCTCTCAGTTCGCGAAACGCGTATCTGGACCAGGAAGATCGCGCCGCGGCGCCAACCCTCTTTCGTGCACTATCGAGTTCGCGCGCTGTCATTGAAAAGGGCGAACGAAGAGCCGCGGCTGTGAAGGAAATCGCTCATCGCATTCTGGCGGAGCAGCCACGCATCCGTCCCGAATACTTCGAGATTGTCGACCCTGTCGAGCTTCAACCGGTAAGTGACATCCACGGAGAAGTTCGCATCGCCGGTGCGATCTGGATCGGAAAGACACGCCTCATCGACAATATCGGGGCGTCTCCTCGGTAGCTCGCCTCCCGCTGACAGGACATCCGGCCAGCAAACTCTGAATCGCCTCGATGCTTACGTCAGGACGATGGCGGAAGAATAGACGAAACTGCGTGACCGATTCGGGAAGTGAACATGCACTGGTGTTGTCATGCCAAGACAGAAACTCAATCGCAAAGACCCCAAACGCCGCGGCCCGCAGGGTCAGGTCCAAAAAGCCGGCCCTCATGATCCGGAGCATCAGGAAGGTGTTGCGGATACAGGCTCGACGAGGCCGCGACCGCGGCAGTCGGACAATTCGGACAATGATGTAGCAGCCGATCGGCCACGAAACGTGCGCAAGGAAAGTCCCATCTAACGCGTGCTTCAGGTGTCGCGGAAGCAGACACCCGCTCCACGTGTGCCTGGGTAATCTCCCCTGTCGAATTCCTGCTATAGCTGCTACGCTCCACGTGTGCCGGTTCCCGCCGGTTAGAATCCCCGAGGAGTACATTTTTATGGCAATACAAACTGAAGCCGCACTCATCCTTAAGCTCTATGACCTTCGCCGCGAAGAGACCATGCGCACGGCCCGCAACTGGTATTCGCGCGAATTCAATCCTGAATCGATGGCCGATATAGAGAAGATATTGTTCAGCGAACACAGCGGACATCTGCGGATGGTGGCGAGTTACTGGGATATGGCGGCCGCGCTCGTCAATAACGGTGCGATAAGCGCGCAGCTGTTCAATGATACCAACGGCGAACAGTTTCTCGCCTTCGGCAAGCTTGAGCCGTTCTTAAAGGACATCCGAGCCGCGTTTGGGCCGCAGTTTTTGGCGAACCTTGAGAAGTTGATCGACGCGACCCCTGGTGGACGTGAGCGCGCGGCTGCTGTGAGAGAGCGGATGAAAGCGATGCGGGCACGCTTCGCGGAAGCGCAGCCAAAAGCAGCCGTCCAGTAAGGACGCGTTCCGTCGCGATGAAGGTCCACCTGGTCGATGGTACCTACGAATTGTTCCGCCATTTCTTTGCAGTTCCCTCGACTGTCGATGCCGCCGGACAGGAAGTTGGCGCTATACGTGGCGTTCTGAGCTCCGTGATGTCGATGATCACGCAAGGCGCCACGCACATCGGCGTTGCGACGGACCACGTTGTTGAATCTTTTCGCAATGACCTCTACGACGGATACAAGACCAGCGCCGGTGTACCTTCTGAACTAATGTCGCAGTTTCCCATCCTTGAAGAGGCGCTCCAATCCATGGGTGTGGTTGTTTGGCCCATGACGTACTTCGAAGCCGACGATGCCCTGGCCTCTGCAGCCCATCGCGCGGCGCACGATGAGCGGGTTGACCAGGTGATCATCTGCACTCCGGACAAGGACCTTGCACAAAGCGTTCGCGGCAAGCGGATCGTTCAACTCGATCGCCGGGCCGGTATCACGCGTGACGAAGCCGGTGTTATCGCAAAGTTCGGAGTGCCGCCCGGATCCATCGCGGACTATCTCGCTCTCGTTGGAGACAGTGCCGATGGATTCCCCGGAGTTCAAGGCTGGGGGGCCAAGTCCGCGGCAGCGATTCTTGCTCGTTATTCTCGTCTTGAGGACATTCCGAAAGACTCGACCCGGTGGGATGTATCGGTTCGATCCGCATCACGGCTTGCGGAATCGTTGTTTGATTCGTGGAGCGATGCGTTGCTCTTTCGCACGCTGGCCACACTGCGCCTGGATGCGCCAGTTTTCGATTCCGTTGACGAACTGTACTGGAAAGGGCCACGAGCCGATTTCGCCGGGATGGCCGAACGCCTGAAAGCCCTGGATCTTTCTGTTCTGGTGCAGAAGCAATCCGTCGAGATGCGTCTTGCTGCGGGATCGTCAGATACGCATTCGAATCCTCTCTAGATTTTCTGTTTGTCCGGATGATAGAGTCACGCGCGAAATAATCGACGAAGGCGACGCTCAAGTCCCGAAAGGAAGTGCATTGTGGACTATCGAACGTCCCGTTTGTATTTTGCGTTTCGCTTGGTCCTCATCCAGCTCATTCTGTTCTTTGCGGCTCCTCTTTTTGCTCAACAAGCGACGGAAATCTACAATGGGATCCCTGCCGTCAGGGAAGAAATCCTGATTCGTCTGAGAGGCTCGGATGCCGCTACGTTGGCCCGCGCACAAAACGCTGCGCCGTTTGGCACGATTCGAGCGTTGAGCCCGGCGCTTGGATTGCACCTTGTTCGAGCTCCAGGCAACAGCTTGCCCGCGTTACTGAGGGCTTTTTCAAATCATCCCGACGTCCTCTACGCTGAACCGAACTACATCGTGCGGGCTATTGCTACGAATCCCAATGATTCATTTTTCCCAAGCTTGTGGGGGATTAAGAAGATCGATGCGCCAGCCGCATGGGATACATCGACCGGAGGAACCGGGGCCGTAGTTGGAGTAGTGGATACCGGGTTCGATTATACGCATCCTGATCTTGCGGAAAACGTCTGGAGCGCACCTGCAGCTTTCTCAGTCACTATTCGCGGGCACAACGTCTTCTGTCCTGCGGGATCGCACGGATTCAATGCGATCACAAGCAGCTGTGATCCCCGTGACGACAACAATCATGGCACCCATGTGTCAGGCACGATTGGGGCAGCGGGCAACAATTCGCTTGGTGTAGTCGGTGTGAACTGGAAAGCCCAGATGATGGGACTGAAGTTCATGGATGCTACTGGCAGTGGGCCCGTTTCTGGTGCGATCGATGCCATTGAGTTCGCAATACAGGTAAAAGCAAGGTTTGCGGGAACGGCAACGCCGGTCAATGTTCGCGTTCTTTCAAACAGCTGGAGCGGAAGCGGTTTCTCGCAGAGCCTTCTGGATGAAATCAACAAGGCTAACGCAAACGATATCCTGTTTGTTGCTGCGGCCGGAAACTCGGCGGCAAACAACGATCAGTCCGCGTCCTATCCTGCAAATTTCTCGACAATCGCATCCAACGTCATCTCCGTCGCCGCGACAGACGATGCAGACGGCCTGGCCGGTTTTTCAAACTACGGCGCAGCGAGGGTTCAGCTGGGTGCACCGGGCGTCGGGATCTACTCAACGGTCAGTAACGGGCAATACGCCTTTTTCAGTGGAACTTCCATGGCGGCACCTCACGTTGCGGGCGCTGCCTTGCTCGCGGTGTCGGCGTGTCCTTCACTCAACACGGCTGCCCTGAAAAACGCCATCCTGGCGAATGTCGATCCCATTCCGAGCCTTGCCGGGAGGACAGTTACGGGCGGTCGCCTGAATATCAACAGAACGATCGGCGCCTGCGCGCCTCCGTCTCACGGCACGTTGAAGGCGACATTTCTTGGCTCCGGTCAGGATTACGTTGGGCCGGCCCAGGTTGCTCCAAGCGGAACGGCGGACTGGCGCATGTCCCTGGAAGGCTTGCGCTCAAATCCGGTGAAGATTCAGATTTCCAGTTCTTCGGGCGGTGTCTGGGAAGGTCCATTCAATGGTTTGAACTGGCTGATTTTTCCTCAATATGATGGTGCAGGTAACGCGCAACTGTGGTTTGAGCCCTGGTCCGCTACGGGCTTTCATGTGAAGGTCTGGTATGCGGACTCTTCGACAGATGAAGTCGATGCCACTTCACCTTCGACAACGACTTTCAAGGCGACCTTCCTGGGAGCTACCGGTCAGGATTTCGTAGGGCCGGTTCAGATCGCTCCCAGCGGCGCAGCGGATTGGCACATCCAGTTGCAGGGTTTGCGATCGACTCCTGTAACTGTTCGCATTTCCGCGCCAAATGGATCTTTGTGGGAAAGCCCATTCACAGGCGCAAGCTGGCTGATTTTTCCCCGATACGATGGAGCTGGAAACGCGGACCTCTGGTTTGAACCGTACACTGCTCCGAGTTTCCATGTGAAGGTCTGGTATTCAGACGGTACGACAGACGAAATCGATGCTACGAACGGGGCATCGCCGCCAACGCTTACAGCTCGCTTCCTGGGAGCTACCGGTCAGGACTTTGTAGGGCCGGTTCAGATCGCACCCAGTGGCGTAGCGGATTGGCATATCCAGTTGCAGGGTTTGCGATCGACGCCGGTAACCATTCGCATTTCTGCGCCAAATGGGTCTTTGTGGGAAAGCCCGTTCACGGGCGCAAGCTGGCTGATTTTTCCTCAATACGTTGGAGCTGGAAACGCGGAGCTCTGGTTTGAGCCGTACACCGCTCCGAGTTTCCATGTGAAGGTCTGGTATTCGGACGGAACAGCGGACGAAGTCGATGCGTTGTAGCTTCGGGGCGGGAGTGCGGGGCGGCTAACCCTTACGGTCCTGCCATTCCTCGTACCACGCCATCTGAATAGCTTCGAGCTTTTTCTCGTTGGAGTTCTTCGCGTCGTCACTGAAACCGTCAAGTTCCATGACCCATTTATGAAGGTCGGTGAATCGGATGGTCAAAGGGTCTGTTTCCGGATGACGATCGGACAGGGCAATCGCGATGTCTTCCGTGCTCGTCCAGGTTAGCGGTCGGTTCATTCGATTTCCCTCACACGTTTGTCTTTCAGTTTTTCAGCAATCGTGGCGTTCATGATGATCTCAGCCAGATGATGGGTTGCCTGATCGAGGCGCTCTGTGGCCTCTCGAATTGCGCGATGATCGGCGACCTTAACAATTTCCTGCAGCTGGTCCGCTGCCAGCTTGATGCCAGCCTGTTCGTCCGCTGAAAGCTGGGCGAATTCCGTCCTTTCCGTGCTCTTTGCCGTGGCGCGCAGGACGCGCTCCGCTTCGTTGCGCGCCTCGATGATTTCGCGCGCCTCAATATCGGATTCCGCGTGCTCGAACGAGTCGAGAATCATCCGCTCGACTTCTTCATCGGTAAGCCCATAGGTCGGCTTGACGGCGACGGATTGATACTGGCCGGTCCGCTGCTCCTGAGCGGAAACGCTGAGGATTCCGTCGGCATCAATCAGAAACTTCACTTCGATAATCGGCAAGCCTGCCGGCATTGGCGGAATGCCCTTGAGATCGAACTGCGCGAGGCTTCTGCAATCCTGAACAAGTTCGCGTTCACCCTGCAAAACGTGCACCTTGACGTTCGTCTGGCCATCAACGAAAGTCGTGAATCTCTCGCTGGCGCTTGCAGGAATTGTGGAGTTGCGGGGAATGATCTTCGACATCACGCCCCCCATGGTTTCAATTCCGAGCGCGAGGGGAGTAACGTCGAGGAGCAGCATGTCGCGCTTGCCTCCAGCCAGAATGTCGGCCTGGACCGCGGCTCCGAGAGCAACCACTTCATCGGGATTCAGACCCGTATGTGGTACGCGTCCGAAGAGCGCCTGAACCCGGCTGAGGACCAGAGGAATTCTTGTAGAACCGCCGACCATAACCACTTCATCAATGCCGCTCGGCTGCAGGCCTGCGTCCTGCAGTGCCAGGCGGCAGGACTTCAGAGTTCGTTCCACGATGGGCTCAATCAGTTTGTCGAACTCGGCCCGCGTAATCCTGCGCCGGTATGCCAGGCTTTCGACGGCAATTTCGGCATTGTCGGCTGAGGAAAGGTCTTCTTTCGCTTTCTTCGCTCCGGCTCGAATCGCCGGCAGGCTCGGAGTGCTCTCGTCCAGTTTGAGGTCGGCCAGAACGAAACGAATCAATTGCTCGTCAATGTCGTCGCCGCCAAGGTGCGTGTCGCCGTTTGTGGAGAGTACTTCAAAGATCCCGTCGCTCAGCTTGAGGATTGAAATGTCGAACGTGCCGCCGCCAAAGTCGTAGACCGCGATAGTCCCATGGCGCCTTTCCTGAAGTCCGTAGGCGAGGGAAGCCGCAGTAGGTTCATTGACAATGCGCAGGACATCGAGTCCGGCAATGCGGCCGGCGTCTTTAGTGGCCTGCCGCTGCGCATCATTGAAGTACGCGGGAACGGTAATGACAGCGTTGACAACTTCCTCGCCCAGCGCCGCCTCGGCATTGCGTTTGAGTTCCCGGAGAATGAACGAGGAGATCTGCGGTGCCGTGTACTCACGGTTGAATATCTTCAGGCGAACGATACTGTCGCTGGATGGCGAGACTTCGAAAGGCAGCAGCGCAAGATCGTCGCGCACATCCGCGAGCCCCTTGCCCATGAACCTCTTGATGGAGAAGACCGTGTTCCTGGGACTCTCAATCATCTTCGCCCGGGCAGGATTTCCCACGAGAACGTTGCCGCCCTCCTCGAAGAACACCACCGACGGTACGAGGTTGCTTCCGTCGGCTCCCGGGATCACGCGTGGTGTCCCATTTTCAACGATGGCAACAAGGCTGTTTGTTGTTCCAAGATCAATACCGACGATCCGGGGCATTACGACGTTTCCTCCAGGTCCCTTTGCAGATTTCGAATATACGAGGACTCCGACAGGATGTCTGTCAGCCTCGATAACTGCTGTTTTCTTTGTTCTTCCGATGGGCCGGCGGCAGAGAGCTTGTCCCAATCATCCGCTGCACGCTGAAGCTGCTGTTCAAAACCCTTCGCTCGTTCCTCGACCTCACGGCGTAGTGCCTCCACCTGTTCCTTGCCGGCGGATCCTGCCTTTACTTCCTCGAGTTGCTCGTTGATCTCGAAGACTTCCATCAGGAAGGACTTCGGAACCTTGCTGCCATCGGGCTTGAATCCCTCGATCTCGAGCAGATGCTCGACTCTTCGCACGGGATGCCTCAGCGTCCGATACGCATCGTTCAGAGTTGCAGTCATCTGAAGGGCTTTCTGACGTTCTTCCGCCGGAGCAGTGGTGAAGTAGTCCGGATGGTACCTCCGGCTTAGCTCATGGAACGTCTTCTCGAGCGCTTTCAGATCGAGGCTGAGGACCCTGGGCAGGCCGAAAACTTCAAAGTAATTCATGGGAGCGAGCGGTCGATGCGGCGGTTACGTCGAGAACGAGCTTCCGCAACCGCAGCTTTTCTTGGCATTGGGATTCATGAAGACGAAGCCCTTGCCCATCAGTCCGCTGTCGTAGTCGAGGACGGTTCCATTCAGGTAGATATAGCTCTTGAGATCGCAGAACAACTTGACGCCGTCGCGCTCGAAGACCTTGTCGCCCGTACGTTGCTGCGATTCGAAGCTCAGGTTGTAGGACAAACCCGAGCAGCCTCCGCCCTTCACCCCGACGCGCAGTCCTGCGGCGTTGACCTGTTCCTTAGCCATCATGCGTCGAACTTCGTCGACGGCATTGTCTGTGATCTCGATTGCCATTACGTATCCGTCCTAGTCGTGTTTCTTCTTCCAGTCGCTGATCGCCGCCTTGATCGCGTCTTCAGCAAGTACCGAGCAGTGAATTTTCACCGGCGGAAGACTCAGCTCTTTCACGATGTCGGTGTTCTTGATCTCAAGAGCTTCCGCGATCGTCTTGCCTTTTACCCACTCTGTAGCCAGGCTGGAGCTGGCGATGGCACTGCCGCAACCGAAGGTCTTGAACTTCGCGTCCTCGATGACTTCTGTTTCGGCGTTGACCTTGATCTGCAGCTTCATGACGTCACCGCATTCGGGGGCGCCAACAAGACCTGTCCCGACGTCTGTGTCTTCCTTCGGGAGAGCGCCGACATTGCGCGGATTGTTGTAGTGATCGATAACCTTGTCTGAGTAAGCCATGATGCTAAATCTCTCCTTAAATGCAGTCTTCTTAGTCGGGCCCACCGTCCGGATCGCTTCGGGACATCACCTTCGGCGACCTTCTTACCACCGGCCGGTTCCCCACGCCGAACTAGTGTTGTTCGGCGGCTGCCCATTGCACCGATTTCAGGTCGATGCCTTCCTTAGCCATCTCGTACAGCGGAGATAGTTCTCTCAATCGCCGCACAACATCGATCACGCGCTTTGCCACGTAATCGACTTCTTCTTCGGTATTGAACCTGCCGATTCCGAATCTAATCGATGTATGCGCAAGGTCCTCACCGACACCCAGAGCCTTCAACACGTACGAGGGTTCCAGGCTGGCGGATGTACAAGCCGAACCCGAAGACACTGCAACGTCGTTGATGCCCATCAGCAGCGACTCGCCCTCGACATAGGCGAAGCTCATATTCAAATTGCCGGGGAGTCTCTTCTTGAGGTCGCCATTGATATAGACCTCATCCAATTCTCGCTCGAGTGTGCCGCGAAGCTTTTCACGGAGGCGGAACATCTCCGCCATTTCCTTGTCCAGATCTTCTTGCGCAATCTGGGATGCCTTGCCAAGTCCCACAATGCCTGGAACATTCAAAGTGCCTGAACGCATGCCGCGTTCGTGGCCGCCACCGTCAATGATGGGGGTCAGAAGGACTCGAGGATTTCGCCTGCGCACGTAGAGAGCACCGACTCCTTTCGGGCCATACATCTTGTGCGCGGAAAGGGAAGCGAGGTCCACGTTCATGTCGTTCACATTGAACGGTACCTTCCCGACGGCCTGGACCGCATCGGTATGAAAGAGAACGCCGCGCTCGCGAGCAATTTTCCCGATGGCCTGAATGTCCTGAATCACGCCGACTTCGTTGTTCGCGGTCATGATGGTGATCAGGATGGTCTTATCCGTAATTGCCGCCTGAAGGTCTTCCAGGCTGACCAACCCCTTGTCGTCCACGGGCAGGAAGGTGACTTTGTAGCCTTCCTTCTCAAGGTGCTTACAGGAATCCAGAATCGCCTTGTGCTCGGTGACGCACGTAATGATGTGGTTGCCCTTCTCGCGATACATCGCTGCTACACCCTTCACAGCAAGGTTGTCGGATTCAGTCGCGCCACTGGTAAACACAATCTCCCGATGATCGGCGCCGATCAGGGCGGCGACTTGCTTCCGTGCCTGCTCGACGGCGTTCTCCGCTTCGAATCCGAACGTGTGATTGCGGCTTGCAGCATTACCGAACTTGTCGGTGAAGTAGGGCATCATTGCGGCGAGCACCCGAGGATCGAGTGGAGTCGTCGCGTGGTTATCCATGTAAATAGGCAACTTCATGATCTTTCCAACCTTCGGCCGCTCACCCGGCCAATTCGTAAATCGAGGTATCGCCCAGAACTCGAACCATTTTTGCCCGCACAGCCATTAGCGGGTCTTTCACCGAGCATCGTTCCAGTTGCTCGCAACTCGAACCCCTTTCACACGGGGTGATTCCGATCGGTCCGTCCAACGCTTCGATCACATCCACGATCGAGATTCTGGAAGGGTCGCGACCCAGGACGTATCCGCCACGCGTTCCCTGCTGGGAGACGACCAGCCCCTTTCGAGCCAGGCGTTGCATGATCTTCGCCAGCAGTTCCGCAGGTATCCGATATTCCCGGGCAATCTCCCGAGCGCTCACCGACACTTCGGTGTGCTGGGCTAAGTGCTTCAAAGCAATGAGGCCGTAATCGGCTTTCTTGGATAGGCGGAACATGGAACCTGTTTATCTGCTAAATCCGACCGTTTCGGTCGCACATTAGTGAATTTAAGGGTTTGGAGGGTGATCGTCAAGGGGGAATTCACAAAGAAGAGAAATGGCAGGGAGGGGAGACAGAGCTCCCCTCCCTGATTTCCGCTACTTACAGGTGAAGTTGGCAGCATCATCTGTGCTGCCGCTACCTTTATATGTAGCAACCTGAGGGTAGGGGCACAGAGGACGGGTTCGGACAGTTTGTCCCTGCACTACGCGCGACGCGGGAATCGACGCCGGCGTCTCCTTTTTTTCCACCCAGGTTTCCAGGGCGGTCAACATGTCAAACTGATCGGTGCCAAGTCCGCCGCCGCAGTGATTCATGCCCGGAACCATAAAGAGGCGGAAGTTTTCCTGCACTTTGCTTGCGCCGCCCATCTTGCTGATCACGGAGTCGTAGTAATCCGATGTGCTGCCGGGCGAAATCTGGGGATCCGCCCAGCCGTGGTAAGAGATGATCTTGCCACCTCGATCGAAGTACGGCTTCAGGTTCGGATCGAGGGCATCCATTGATGCGCTCGCCTTGAGTGTTTGATCGACATTCGCATCCCAGTTCAGAGTTTTGAAATCCCAGTTGGGATCGCTGAACACGATGTACTTGAAGAGATCCAGACCGGGGCCGAAGGGCTGCGGGCCCGCCATGGTATTCCAGTTCAGTTCGCTGCCCGGGGAGAATCCTGCGACGATCGACTGCTTCGTTCGGCTGTTGGTGACCGGCCCATAGATTTTCTTTGCCGTTTGAACTTGAGCGGCGGTCAGGCAGTCCGCCGCATCGCCGGCTTTGCACTGCAGCACCTGCGGATCGAACTTACATTGTTTCGGGTTTTCGATGACGCCATCCTTCACGTTGTCGAGGGCATCGCATGCTCCGAGAACCGCGTTATTCAGTACCGTCCACTTTTCTCGAGGCAGGTTGCTCTCGGCCTGCGCCTGACCCACCCAGACAGACAACAAGGCCCGCCCCGACCAGTTGACGCCCGGTGAACCCGCAACCACGCCGTCGTAATCCTGCGGGTACATTTGCGCTTCCTTGATTGCCTGCTTGCCACCCGCCGAGCATCCGACAAAGTAAGAATACTTGGCAGTTGTGTCGTAGAACGCGGCAGTGATGGCCTTGCCCTTTTCAGTCATCTCGTGGACTGCGCGGTGACCGAAGTCGATGAGTTTTTCCGGATGACCCATCGCGAAGCTTGCGCTGCCACCCTCGTGGCCGGTATCCGTGCTGGCTGTCGCATATCCGCGTTGAAGTGCGGTTGTCAGGGCAGCCGTTCCGATGGAACCCTGCCACGCTCCGTTCCCAACGCCCTGAAATTTGCCGTTCCATCCAGTTGCCGGCATCCAGACTTCGATCTTGATTTCGGAATCGCTGGTCGGCCGTATCGTCGCGCGCACCCGGCAATGTGCGGGGACGGCTGCGCCACCACGCGCCCCTGCGGCAGCAGCAACAGATTCAGCCGCTGTGATCGTGGTATTCGAGAGCTTGAGTGAGCTCAAGCTCTCACAAGGCGCAGCCATGGCAGGTGCGGGCACTGCGGCCACGGCGAACACCGCGAGCAGGACAAAGAGCAAAGCGTGTCGGGTCTTCATAGTGGAGAACTCTCCTTGGTCAGACAATTTCTTCTAAAGATCCTCGCAAGTCAACTGTTTGGAGGGATCCCGACAATAGAAAGCAGTTCACGGAGGTCCGCAATTCGCCGAACCGATCGTATCGCTGCATAGCGGCCGCTGCGATCCAGGAGGTAGGTGACCAGGCCTGCATTTTCTCCCGCTTGAAAGTCATCGACCAGGCTGTCTCCGGTGAAAAGGGTTCTCTGTGGTGCGACGCCCAGGGCTCGCAGTGCGGCATGGAAGATTTGAGGCTGCGGCTTGGCAAATCCGACCTCGCTGCAGATCGTTATGGAGTCAAAGAGCGAGCTAATGCCGAGGTCATTGAGGACAGAATAGAGTCGCGAATCAAAATTGGAAATGACGCCAAGCTTCAACCCATGGCGCCTCAGGTCTTCGAGGCTTTGACGGGTTTCCGGAAACAGCATCCATCCCCGCGAGTCCCGGAAAAGATCATAGACTTCATCGAAAAGCCGATCAAAATCGTCCACCATTCCGACATCGGCGAAGACGCGAAATACAAGGTCCTTCCACCACTGCTTCTCCGTAGCGGAGTTTAACGGACCCGAGTGAGGGAAGTGTCGCGTGAAAGACTGCTGAATTTCCGACGGGGTGGCTGTGGAGCCATATCGTTGGGCGATGGCGTGGTAGATTTCTCCAACACTGCCACGGGTTGTGAACAGCGTCTCCGCAGCATCGAACAGGACGGCATCAAAGTTCATTGGAGCGGGGGAACAGGGGGACGGGAGAGAATTTTGAAATTTCCAATTTCAAAATTCTCTCCCGTCCCCCCAAATTTCGTCATTACTTCGGCTGCTTGACCAGGCGAAGGTAAGGCTTGAGCGTCTTCCAGCCTTCGGGATACTTGGTCTTCGCTTCATCGTTGGAAACGGCGGGAACAATGATGACCTCGTCACCGTCCTTCCAGTTAGCCGGCGTCGCTACCTTGTGATTCGCCGTGAGCTGGATGGAGTCAATCACCCGAAGGATCTCATCGAAGTTCCGGCCGGTTGTCATCGGATAAGTGATGATCAGTTTGATCTTCTTGTCCGGTCCGATGATGTACACATTTCGAACCGTGAAATTGTCGGCGGCCGTTCGGCCCGATGCTGTGCCGGTGGTTTCAGCGGGCAGCATGTCGTACAGCTTCGCCACCTGAAGATCGGGATCTCCAATCATCGGATAATTGGGAGCCGTGCCCTGGGTCTCTTCGATGTCCTTCGACCACTTCTTGTGGTCATCGACAGAATCGACGCTCAGGCCGATGACTTTCATGTTCCGCTTGTCGAATTCCGACTTGAGCTTGGCGACATAGCCGAGTTCGGTTGTGCAGACAGGCGTGAAGTCCTTTGGATGCGAAAACAGCATCGCCCATTTTTCCCCAATCCAGTCGTGGAACTTGATCGGGCCCTCTGTTGTTTCCGCGGTGAAATCAGGCGCAGTTGCGCCAAGCCGAAGTGGCATACATCCTCCTCTTGGGTGTTAGAAATGATTCCGATCCGATGACAGACCGTTAATTACACGCCTTTTGGGGGCCAAGGTCAAAGGCCTTACTCCGATCTTCGTACGATCGGGGCAGCGGGAAGTCGGATTCGCTCAATTTGAAGAACGGTGGCGTTTGCGTCCTTCCTGCTGGTCCTCCGACATCTTCCGGCAACTCCGCAAGAAAGCGCGCATGAGCCATACTGGCCTCGACACCCGCTGCTGCCAGTGCCTTGAGCCAGTCACCAGAAGTGCGAGCACGCTGCCTGCCGGAAGGTTTTTTCGCGGAATCGAGTGTTCGACCGGCGAGTAATGACCTGAGCCTAAAGAGGACGCGAGTCTTTCGCACTCCTGGATGTCCGGCAGGGAAATTGCACGTGGACCGGCATGCTCTGCCGCGCGCCCAACCAGGATCGCAATGCCGTCTCCGGGCTTATAAGCGGACACGGTTGCGGCGATCGGCAGATCCATTGAGACGGCTTCAAATGCAAGACGTGCGGCAGGATTCGCGGCCAGCGGCAAGTTCTTCGGCAGTGGCGTCGTCCGGCACTAAGATCTTTGAGGTAATCGCGTCAATGAAGTCATCCCTATTGCGATCTTCCACTCCGAAGTCGCGCAGGTCTGAGTGCATCCGCGGATCATAGCATCCACGAGTCATGTAAGATGGACGGCCATGGCAGATGTGCGTCCATTTCGCGGTTTGATGTACAACCCGCGTGAGGTTTCCATCGACAAGGTCGTCACGCAGCCATACGACAAGATTTCGCGCGAGATGCAGGATCGTTACTACGCCCTCGATCCCCACAACATCGTTCGAGTGATTCTTGGCAGGAACTTCGAAGGCGACACCTCGGAGAACAACGTGTATACCCGCGCGGCAGCTTCCCTGAGGGAATGGCGCGCTGCCGGCGTGATCGAGCCGATGCAAAGTTCGTCTTTCATCGCATGTTTTCAGCGATTCACTGTTCCGGGAACGAACCAGCAGCGTTTGCGAAAAGGCTTTATCGGGCTGGGTCGGCTGGAAGACTACTCGAACAAAGTTGTGTTTCCGCACGAGCGCACGCTGGCCGGACCGAAGAAGGACCGGCTCCAGCTCGTGCGTCACACGAAAACGCACTTTGAGCAGATCTTCATGCTCTACGAAGAGCCCGAGCAAAGGATTGATGCGCTGCTCGATGCCGCTGCGCAGGGGCGTCCCGACATCGAGGTAACCGACGAATACCATGTCACTCACACGCTGTGGATTCTCAACGACCCTGCCATGACTGCCAGGATTCAAACCGCGATGAAAGACAGGAAGCTGATCATTGCCGACGGGCATCACCGCTACGAGACCGCGCTCGCCTATCGGGATGAACAGCGCGCACAGAGTGGCGGTGCATCCGACGCGCCATACGAGTGGCTGCCTATGACTTTCTTCAACATCTACAGCCCTGCGTTGACCGTTCTCCCAACTCACCGCATCGTGCGACGCCTTCACGAGTTCAACAGCGCAAGTTTCTTCAAGCAGGCGTCGGAGTTCTTCGATGTTGAGCCCGCGCCCTCGGCTCCGGACGCCTTCGCTGCGGCGCTGACTGAGGCCGGAACGAACCGGTTGACCATCGGCGTTGTGACGGACGGGGGAAGTCGTTGCGCGCTGCTTGGTCTCAAACCCATCGATCTGGCTTCGGTGATGAGCGATCTTTCGCCGAAACAGCGAACGCTTGATGTGGTTGTGCTTCACCGATTGCTCATCGAGAACTGCCTCGGGGTAACCGAGGAGGCGGTCAAACAGGAGAGCAATATTTCGTATGTTCGGGCATTGGATGCAGCCCTGGATGCTGTAAGGAATGGGGCTCAGCTTGCTTTTCTGCTCAACCCGGTTCGCCTGGAGCAGATGCGCGACGTCGTTTACGAAGGGAACGTCATGCCTCAGAAGTCCACAGACTTTTATCCCAAAGTCCTCTCAGGCCTCGTCCTTTATTCGCTTTTGTAATAGGCAAAAATTCGCAGACTGCACTCGTACGAGAAAACTAGGTGTTGACTAGGTACCCACAGGTAGTTTAAAAGTATGCGACCATACTGGACGATATCGTTCAGTCTTCTGAATATGACGTCCGGGTCGCGCCAAGTTGACGTTGCCGGACGTTTTTCTATTTTCGGATGAACCACACATAAATGCTGCCAAGCTGGCGCCGCCTGCTTCGGATGCGGCAAATAAGAAATCAACGATAAGACGGGGGTTTAAACTATGCGTTTGCGCTTTCTAGTTGTGTCCATGATTGTGCTGGCTCTCTCAGCAGGAACGGGATATGCACAGACTTTCACGGGCACGATTGACGGTTACTGGAGTTATAACGGGAACACGCCAGTCCAGGGTGGTCAGCGGGTTAACGTTGGCCGGGCGTTTGATTTATACGACCAGGCTTTCTCCCTGAACTATGGAGAGCTGGCTGTTGACTACAAGCCCAACAACGTGGGCCTTCGGGTGGATGTCGGATTCGGTGACGCCGCGGAAGTCGTTCACTACAACGAAGTGAATATCTGGCGCCACATCCAGCAGGCCTACATTACGGGCACATCGGGCAAGTTCACGCTGGACTTCGGAAAGTTTGTTACTCCGTTCGGGGCGGAAGTCATCGAGACAAAGGATAACCTGAACTACACGCGCGGCTTCGTTTTCACTCTGGGCATTCCGTTCTACCACATGGGCGGTCGAGCCACCTATGCCGCAAGCGACAAGGTAAGCATTGCAGGTTATGTGGTAAATGGCTGGGACAATGTGAAGGAAAACAACTCGGCAAAGTCGATCGGCGTCAATTTCACGGTTAAGCCCCATGAGAAGATTGCTCTCATCGGTAACTTCCTTTATGGCAAAGAGAACCCTAATACCGATGAGGCTCGCCGGTTGTACGAAGGCATTGTCACAGTCACCCCCTTTGATCGATGGACTCTCACAGGAGACTTCGTCTACGGGGAAGACCACTTCGTTCCTTCTGCTCCCGGTTTCCCGGCCCCCAAGGGGCTGTGGAAGGGCTTTGCCGGATACAGCAAGTTCAAGGTCATGGAAAAGCTGAATCTCAACGGCCGCTACGAGTATTTTACTGATCGTGACGGCTTGAGAACCGGTACCCCGCAGCAGCTTCAGTCCGGCACTGTTACAGCTCAGGTGCCCGTGAGCGATGTCACGATCTGGAGCGAGTTCCGAAAGGACTGGTCCAACAACGATATTTTCTTGAGAACCCGCGCGGGCGTTCTTGGTCCTGAAGACAGTTTCAGTGATCATCAGAATACGTTTACGTTTGGTGTGACCTACGCCTTCACAAAGATGGTGAAGTAAATACGAGGGCTGCCATGGACGCTCCGGCCGCCGATTCCATTCAGGCTGCGATTCGTGCAGAAGGACTGGACGGATGGCTCTTTTACAGCTTCCGTGGCAGCGATCCGATAGCGGAGAATATTCTCCGGCTCGATAGTGCGAGGCTCGCAACAAGACGCTGGTTTTACTTTGTGCCTGGCAGCGGGTCTCCTCGTAAGATCGTCCACGCTATCGAATCAGAAATGCTGGACAGTTTGCCGGGGGAGAGGATGGTCTATCTCCCCTGGCAACAGCTTCATCAACACCTTCGCGATGCATTAGGATCTTCACGCCGTGTCGCGATGCAGTATTCCCCACTGAATGCGATTCCCTATGTCTCACGCGTTGACGCTGGAACTGTCGAACTTGTTCGCAGCTTTGGTGTCGAGGTTGTTTCTTCCGCGGATCTGGTCCAGATCTTCGAAGCAGTCTGGACGCCCGAACAGCTTCAAACGCATCTTTACGCCGCGCGCCACTTGAGAGAGATTGTGGACGTTACCTTCGCTGAGGTTGCACGCAGAACTCGCGAACGTGTCCCAACGACGGAACTCGATATCCAGGATTTCATCTGGAGTGAATTTGAAACGCGGGGGATGGCGTCCTCCCATCGGCCCATTGTTGCGATCAACGCCCATTCAGCCGACCCTCACTATCAGCCCGACCTTGAACGCAATCTGCCAATGACGGAAGGAGACTTTCTACTTCTCGATATCTGGGCAAAACAGAAACTTCCGCACTCCGTCTATGACGACATTACTTGGACGGGATACATCGGACGGACCGTTCCTGACCCTCACCAGAATATCTTTAACGTTGTGCGTGGAGGCCGTGATGCGGCAATCCGGCTGGTTCAGACGACGTATCCTCGTGGTCCGTTGTTTGGCTGGCAAGTCGATGATGCTGCCCGGCAGTCCATAGCGGCTTCGGGATATGGCGAGTATTTCATTCATCGTACAGGGCACTCGATCCATGAAGAGGATCACGGGAATGGAGCAAACATCGACAACCTGGAAACATCCGACAGCCGCCGGCTGATGCGTGGAACATGCTTTTCGATTGAACCTGGTGTTTATCTGAAAGGAAAGTTCGGAGTGCGCAGTGAAGTGAATGTGTATCTTGGGGAACAGGAAGCCGTTGTTACCGGCCAGCCGATTCAGGATCACGTCGTTCCCATTCTGTCGCTTTGAATTTCGGAGGAGACTCGATGAGAAACGTACTTGCAGGTATTGCTCTGCTGATCGCGTATCAGGCTGCGGTGTTCGCTCAGAAAATTGACGACAAGATTGCAGATCGCTTGTACGAATCGTCGAAGGTGCTCGGTGAACTCCTCAACGCACCCGACGGCGACGCTCCGAAATATGTTTTGGAACGCGCCGAGTGCGTCGCCATTATACCGGCCGTAAAGAAGGCAGCGTTCGGCTTTGGTGGCCAATACGGACGTGGCGTTGTTTCCTGCAAGAAGGACAAAGGCAAGGGGGCCTGGGGGCCGCCGTCGATGTTCGGTTTGAGTGGCGGTAGTTTTGGGTTGCAGCTCGGCGGTCAATCCTACGATGTCGTGATGATGTTCATGACTCCGGATAGTGTGGAGCACCTCTTGAAAGACAAACTCACTCTCGGAGGAGACATGGCCGCCGCGGCAGGTCCAAAAGGGCGCGCCATCTCCGCAGAGACAACCGCCAGCATGCGCTCCGAGATCCTGACCTACGCCCGAAGCCGCGGCTTGTATGCCGGTATTTCATTCACGGGTGCAGTTCTCAGCCCCGACAAGGATGCAAACAAGAGTCTTTATGGCAAAGAGATTCCGGCCAAAGATCTGCTGCTCACCGGCGACGTCGCTGTGCCGGCTCCGGCACAGAAGCTCATCGATGCTCTGACAACAGCGGGCCCGACGCCGGCGGCGGGTGCCACCGCACCATCGGGTGCTACCGCACCTGCGGGAAGCGCCACGCCAGCGGGGAGCACCACGCCAGCGGCAAAGTAGGGTTCCTTTCCGCTCCCTCGCGCGATACAGTAGAAAGTTCCCGTATCAGGGCACGATGTTGATCGAGCACTATAACGCCGCACGAAACCATGTTGCTGTTGTCCGGCAGCATGGGATGGGTCTTCTCAAACTCACCGGCCCCGAACGCCAGTCCTGGCTGCAGGGGATGGTCACCAACGAAGTCGAGAAACTTACTCCGGGGCAAGGTTGCTATGCTGCACACCTGAATGCTCAGGGCCGGGTTGTGGCCCAGATGATCGTTCTTGTGACGGAGGACGAAGAGCTCTGGCTGCTGGTCGAAAAGGCGGCGACGGCAAAGCTGGCAGCAGTCTTCGACAGGCTGATCATCATGGAAGATGTTCAGGTGCACGATGCCTCGAACGACTATGAAGTTCTGGGATTGCTCGGACCGGAAGCCGACAGAGTTTTCGAGCAATGGAGTGGGCAGCCCTTTCCCGACAAGATTCCCTATCGTCATCAGCGCATTGGCACCGCGCGCGTTTGCCTTACGGATCTCGGATATGAGGTGATCGTTCCCCGTGACGCTGCCGGCGAGGCGCTGCGAAGGCTCACAGATGCCGGCGCAATAGAGATCGATGAGGACACTTGGAACGTGCTGAGGGCGGAAGCAGGTCTGCCCATCTATGGTGTGGATGTGGATGAGACAACGACGATGCCTGAACTTGGGCCGCGTGGAATCAGTTACGACAAGGGATGCTACATTGGCCAGGAAGTCGTGGCTCGAATCAAGTACATCGGGCATGTGAATCGCCGCTTCGTCGGATTTCTTTGTCAGGGTTCGTCGGTGCCTGAAGCGCGATCCCTTGTGCAGATCCAGGGAAAAGATGTCGGCTATGTCACCACCAGTGTGTTTTCACCGGGGCTTGATAAGCCCATCGCTCTGGGCTTTGTGAACCGCGCGGCAGGAGAGCCAGGCACCGCAGTGATGCTGATTGGAAAGTCCGGCGGTATACCCGCCGTGGTGGCGTCGCTTCCGTTTCCCGGTCGCTCTTAATCAGCTCGGGGATTGAACTTCGAAACGCGCTGAAGGTCCTCAAAGAGGCGTTTTTCTTCCGGAGACAGACTCCGGGGAGAAGCGATCTTCAACTTTACAAAATGATCTCCGCGCCCTCCGCCGCGAATGTTCGGACCCTGCCCACGCAGCCTTAGCTTCTGGCCTGATGTGACGCCGGGAGGAACTTTGATATCCGCCCGCCCATCCAGAGTCGGGACCTGAAGACTTGTGCCAAGGGCGGCCTCCCAGGGCGAGATCTTCACCTCAACTTCAGTGTCGTCTCCCTTGACGGTGAACACCGAATTCGGATCCTGCTTCAGGCGAATGTACAGGTCGCCTCCGTTTGGGCCGCCGCCCGGAACTCGAATCCGGCTGCCATCACGGGCTCCGGGAGGAATACGAACGTCGATCGTCTTGTTCAACCTTCCGACCTGTACTCTCAGTTTTCGCGTCGTGCCGTGATGCATGTCGGTCAATGGAAGAGTCAATTCAGTCTCTGCGTCTTCGCCCATCGCCTGCGTATCTGCGCCACGTGCTCCGCCGAAGAACATCTCAAAGAAGTCACTGAAGCTTCCACTGCCACCAAAGGTTGCCCCACCCTGCCGTCCGAAGCCTCCGCCTGGGCGGCCACCCTGCCCAAAGATCTCGGAAGGGTCAAACTCCGTCTGCCAGTTTGGCGGCGGTGTGAAGTCGCTGCCACCCTTCCAGTTGGGGCCAAGTTGATCGTAGCGGCTTCGCTTTTCCTTATCGCCAAGGACTTCGTAGGCTTCCTGAACCTCTTTGAACTTTTCCTCGGCCTGCTTGTCGTTGGGATTCAAGTCGGGATGGTATTTGCGAGCGAGCTTCCGATAGGCCTTCTTGACCTCGTCCTCGCTGGCAGAGCGCGATACACCAAGAGTTTCGTAGTAGTCGCGGAACTTAACGGGCATGCGTATAGATTATATGGTGACTTCAAGGCCTTCCCAGGTAGCGATCACGCCGGGATGGTCCTTTTTGCCATTCTCGACCATTGCGTCGATGATGGTGTCTTCGTAATTTGGGCTGTAATGGAAGAGCGCGATCTGCGCGGCGTTGGCTGCCTTTCCAATCTCGACGGCCTGCTTCCAGCTGCTGTGTCCCCATCCTTTGTGCGCCGGAAGATCTTGAGGTGTGTACTGAGCATCCACAATGAAAATGTCTGCGTCCTGGGCGAGTCTTCTGACGTTGGCATCACTCCACTCAACCCCGAGTTCAACATCCGTGCAGTAGGTCAGAGTTTTCTCGTTCTGCATGACGCGAAACCCGAATGATCCCTGGGGATGATTTAGCGGCAGCACATCGATCGTGGTGTTGGCGACGTTCAGCCGGCCTTCGGCCAGACTGATGTAATCGCGACCACACGGCAGGTTCGACATATCCACGGGAAAATAAGGTGACGCCATGATTCCGGAGATAGCATCCAGCACGAGTTGCGCGTCCTGACGGTCGGCAAAATAGAACGTGAAATGGTTTTTCGGGTTGTAGAGCGGCCCGAAGAAGGGAATCCCCTGGATATGGTCCAGATGGAAGTGGCTGAAGAAGATATGTCCTTTGATGGGCCTGCCGCCGAATTCTTCTTCCAGCTTCTTTCCCAGCAGGCGGATTCCAGTCCCGCCATCAAGAATGAGTACCTCGGCGCTATCCGTCCTCAGCTCAATACAGGAGGTGTTGCCTCCATAGCGCATGTTTTCCCTTTGCGGCGTTGGCGTAGAGCCACGAACTCCCCAGAACCGCGCAAGCATCCAGACTCCTCCAAAAGGTTCGGCAGTTTAGTGTTGGCCTGCTTCAGACTTCAAGAACCTTGGGCAGGTTGACGAGATTGGCACATCCTGCTTTCGAGACTAGCACGACGTCTTCAAGCCGGACGCCTCCCATTCCCATGTAGTACAGGCCGGGCTCGACCGTAACAACATGTCCGGTCCGAAGGCGCGTAGCGTGCCGGGCGTTGATACCCGGCGCTTCGTGAATGTCGAGCCCCAGTCCGTGGCCCGTGCCATGAAAGAAGCCCTGCATCCTGCCATCCTTCGGTCCGGTTTCGAACCCCTCGCTCTTGAAGTGGTTCAGGATCTCCATATGAATGTCGTAAGCGTTCACACCATCTCGAATGCGGCGGAACCCGATCTCCTGACCTTCCTGAACACAGCGATAGGCGTGTTTAAGCCTGTCGGACGCCTTGCCGCGAACAACGGTTCTCGTAATATCGCCAAAGAATCCCGTTTTCTGCGAGCGGGGAAAGATATCCATGATGATTGAAGAGTTCGCTCGAATCGGCCCGCTGCCCTCATTATGGGGATCCACGCACTGGTCACCGGATGCGACGATGGAGTGACTTGGGACGAACCCAAGCGACATGATCGTTGTGTTGATCACGCGCTTCAGGATCTCCGAGGTCAGTTGCGTGCCATCGAGATAAAGGTATCCATCCTTGCCGATGAGTGTTCGGCGCACGGCCGCAATTCCAGCCTCAATGCCTGCCTCAGCAGCCCTGAGGGAATCGGCAATGTCCCGCACTTCTTCGGTGGTCTTGATCTCGCGATCTGTCCAAAAAGGATCTGGTTGTGCAACAACGCGGACTCGCTTCCGCCGGAGTTGATCGGCCAATCCAAGAGGAAATGTCGAAGGGACGGACACGCTGGAAACCTTGAGGTCGCGGAAAATTTCGAGAAGAACGTCGGCGAGGACGGGCGCTGTCTTTGTCTTCGCGCCAAGCCGCTGGACGTAGTCGCTGTAAGCGAGAACCTTGTCTACCGATGCCTGGTCCTTGGCGCGGTCGATCTCCAGGTCGGACATGACAAGGGTACGGCGTCCACGCTTCTCAATGAAGATGAACGGGTCGGGGGCGAAGAATCGTGTGGCCCAGAGCATGTTGGCGTCGCTTTCACTGGCACTGTAGATGAGGCGGGCATCAGTCCGGTTCATTGTCATTTCGTGATGTTATAGTCTTCGCACATGTCGAAAACAGCAGGAATCCTGGTTATTGGAAACGAGATTCTCTCCGGCAAGACTGCAGATGAGAATTCCGTATTTCTGGTTCGGGAACTGCGGGAACTCGGTGTCGACGTCCGCAAGATCTCGGTGATTGCCGACGACGTGGAGACCATCGCTCTTGAGGTCCACTCCTTCTCAAAGTCGTACGACTACGTATTTACCACAGGTGGCGTCGGACCAACTCACGATGATTTGACGATGGAAGGCATCGCTCGCGGGTTCGGACAGAAGATCCAGAGAAACCCGGAGCTTGAAGCAGCCCTCCGCGGATACTATGCCGCGGAACTGGTCGAGCCCAATCTCCGAATGGCAGACGTCCCTGATGGAGCGCGGCTGATTGGTGGCCCTGGGCTGTGGTTCCCGGTGATCGTCGTCGAGAACGTATTCATCTTTCCCGGAGTGCCCGAGATCCTCCAGCGGAAGTTTCGGCGGATTCGAGAGATGTTTCGCGACAAGCCGTATCACCTCCAGCAGGTGTTTCTGCGTGCCGATGAAGGTCAGATCGCGGCGATTCTTAATGATGTGCTGAGCCGGTTTCCGGATCTGATGCTCGGTTCGTATCCTTACTTTGATGACCGCGCGTACTCCATCAAGCTGACGCTGGAATCGAAGGACGCGTCGTACCTGGAGGCCGCGCACCAGGCGCTGGTGGAGGAACTCGCGAGGATCGATCTCGTGCCGGTAGCGGGAGAGTAAGGCGAACTCCCTCCTCAGTCGAGGAGGACATGAACATCCTCACCCCGAAGGGGAACAAGAATTTTGAGATTGGACGAGTTGGAGATCTCAGGTTGTAGGTTACAAGATCTTAGATTGGACTGGCATCCACCGTGTCGGCGCGTCCAATTTAAGATTATGTAACCTACAACCTGAGATCTCCAACTCGTCCAATCTCAAAATTTCTTGTTCCCCTTCGGGGTGAGGATGCGTCAGTTCGCGCTTCGCTTACGCGCCCTGCTTCATCAGCTGTCTTCGGAATTTTTTAAGTTCCAACACGCGTTCGGGCGTTGTTTCGGGGAACTCGGGATCCAGCTTTCGAAGAGTGCTGAGAACAATCTGCGACGCGATCAGCCGGGCATTTTCCTTGTCGTCGCCGGGAACGATATACCACGGTGATTCATCCGTGGTCGTCGCGCTGATGCATTGTTCATACGCATTCATGTAGTCCTTCCAGAATTCCCGTTCCTTCAAGTCCGCTTCGTTGAACTTCCAGTTCTTGTCGGCGTCGTCGATTCGCTGGAGGAAGCGTTTTTTTTGTTCTTCCTTCGAGATGTGGAGAAAAAACTTAATGATTCTGGTGCCGTTCCGGTGCAGGTGCTTCTCATGGTCGAGTATCGACTGATAGCGGCGCTTCCATATTCCCTCGCCGTTCAGTTGGCTGTCGGGAATCGACTGATTGCGAAGAATCTCCGGATGCACTCGCACAATGAGCACCTCCTCGTAGTACGAGCGGTTGAAAACACCGATCATTCCCCGTTCCGGAAGGCACAGAGTCGTGCGCCAGAGGAAGTCGTGATCCAGTTCGGTCGCACTCGGATGCTTGAAACTGTAGACCTGACACCCCTGAGGATTGACCCCTGACATGATGTGGCGAATGATCCCATCCTTGCCCGCACCATCCATCGCCTGAAAGATGAGCAGCAGCGCGTAGCGATTGCTCGCGTAGTGCTTCTGCTGCAGGTCACTCAGTTTACCCACGTCGTCTGCGAGAAGCTTTTTGTAGTCCTTCTGCGAGGAGTAATACGCCGCGACGCGAGTCGGCCACTTCTTGAGCTGAACTGTTCTGCCTTCCTTCACACAAAAGTCTTTCGCATCGATCTTCATGGCTGCTTTCCGCCCTCCTGGAACAATGAACGCTGCAACATCATCGGGATATCTTCCAGCAATCCGTTAAATCCGAGTTCTTCGCACAGCGGCACCAGCGATTCTCGCTGCCCGCGGCGGTAGCGGACTGTGTCCGGCGTTACGGTGAGCGGCGCATCGCAACGAATTGTCGCAAGCGTGCGGCTCAAGCGGACTGTCTCCATGGTGTCGAGGATCTTGCGCAGCAGGCGGCTGCGTGACCGCATGTCTACTGAGTCGAGTACGCTGTCGTCCTCCACGAGATCCTCCACGCAGGAACACGCGGACAGAATCAGTCGTGCTGTCTTTGGGCCGATGCCGGGGACACCAGGAATGTTGTCCACAGGGTCACCATTCAACGCCAGCAGATCGGGGATCTGCCGCGGTTCGACGCCGAATCTCCTCCGCACGCCTGACTCATCCATCCAGAGGTCATTTGCCAGGTCATAAATGCAGACGCCGGCTCGCACGAGTTGCGCGAGGTCCTTGTCGCCGCTGACGATCACTGTCGAATAGCCACGAGACCACATTTTCATCGCCACGGTTCCGATCACGTCGTCGGCTTCGAAGCCATCGGCTTCGTAAGTGGGGATGCCCATGGCCTCAGTCATACGGCGGCAATAGTCGATCTGAGGCGATAGGCCTTCAGGTGTTTCTGTTCGATTTGCCTTATAGCCATCGAACAATTGCCGGCGAAAGGATCGATGCCGCTCGAATGCCGCTACCATGAATTCGGGTTGCTGCTCCTTCAGAAGCCGGAGCAAGGTGCGCGTATATCCAAGTACGGCGTTCTTCGGCATGCCGGCTGGAGTCGTAATGTCCGGTGGCACAGCATAGTAGGCGCGAAAGATGTAATTGAGGGAATCGAGGATAAAGACGCGTGGTTCCGTCATGGGACTACCGGGGTCGGACGTCCGTTAGTATCGACCGCGACATAGATGACTTCTGCCTGTGTGACCTGAACCGTCTGGCGGTTACCCTCCGAACCCAACCGCTCGGCCTCAACGTTGACATCGACAGTGACAGAGGTGTTGCCGACCCGCACCACCCTTGTGAAAAACGTCACCAGATCGCCCAGATAGACAGGCGCGACGAACGCCACTTCGCGCATGGCCTTCGTTACGAATCTCTGGCTGTAGTGCCGGCGCACTTCGATTGCTGCTGCGAGGTCAATGTAGCTCAGGATGACGCCGCCGAAAATAGTGCCGAAGGCGTTGGTATCCTTCGGGAGCATGGTGATTCGGATCGCAGGGAAACGGTCTTCCATGTCACCTCAGAAAGGGGTTATTGCGGCGCTCGAGACCTACAGTCGTCGAAGGGCCGTGGCCCGCAATGACGAGTGTGTCGTCGTCCAGCGTCAGAAGTTTGTTGTGAATCGAAGTCAGAATGTCCGGCGTGGATCCGCCCCAGAGATCGGTTCTGCCGATGCTGCTTCTGAAGAGTGTGTCGCCCGCGAACAGAATGTTTCTCCCGTTGGCAAGCAGGAAGCATGTGCTCCCCGGAGTGTGTCCGGGAGTATGAATGACGCCAAGCTCAACACCATTGCACGAGACAGAACTGCCGTCATTGAGGAATCTGTCGATGCTGCCACGTTTTGGAGCAGGCATACCCAGCCACTCGGCCTGGGTGTCCAGAGCTTCAAAGAGGAAGAGATCCGCTTTGTGTATCGACGCCGGAGTTCCCGCCTTTTGCTGAAGTTCGAATATGGCGCCGACGTGATCGATGTGCGTGTGGGTGCAGACAATCTCCTTCAGCGTCAGGCCGTGCGTTTTCAGTTTTGCGAGGATCAGGTCGGGATCGTCTCCGGGATCGATCACCATGGCTTCGCGGGTTGTCTCATCGCCTACGATTGTGCAGTTGCACTGGAGAAGTCCGACGGGGAACGTGTCAACGATCACGGATTTGTGCTCCTGGCGCCCAGCACTCTCAGAGTTCCATTGGTTGCACCAAGCCTGGGTTTGAAGTCCGTGCTCGCAATGGTTTGTTCATTTCCCGGTGCCAGTTTCTGCCTGACCACCAACTTGTCGGTTTCAAGAACCTTCCCTTGATCATCCCGGTATGTTGCTTCGAGTTCGATCTGATCATAGGTGGCTTTGCTGCTGTCGTTCTTCAGCCCGATGATCCAGGCCGGCTTTTCGCCAAATTCCGGGCGGAATTCCGATTTGATGATTACAACATCGCGCTGAGGATCGGCAGGGCGCAGCCATGAAGAAAAGGTGTCTCCGTAATTTCGAAGGAAGAGGATGACGACGAGTGCGACGAGAGCTATCCTGCGGCCAACCACCCATTGTCGCGAACGCAGGAATCCGAACATGCTCATCGTTCGGATCGCGCCTCTGGCGGCGTTTCCTGCAGGGTCACAGCCACGTCCAACTTCTGGTCTCCACGCTGGATGGTAAACGTCACTTTGTCCCCAGCCTTGAAGTGATCGATCTGTGCTGCCAGTTCTTCAATCCTCGTAATCGGTTTGCCCTGAAATGCCAGAAGAATGTCCCCACCGACGGGATACGCCCGTAATCCGTTGCCCGTCTGACCTGACGCCGCGCGTATGCCCGCGACGTCCGCCGGACTTCCCCGGTTGATACTCTGCACCATGAAACCCTGGTTTGACGTGATGCCGTACCTGCGCGCCAGACCTTGCGGATATCCTTCCATCGGGAAAACGACGCCGATTCCCACCCACGGGCGCTTTACATATCCATATGCGATCAAGTCGCTGGTTATACGTGCGACTGTATCCACGGGTATGGCGAAGCCGATACCAACGCTACCGCTTGACGGCGAAACGATCTGCGAGTTGATCCCGATCACTTCGCCGGAACTGTTCAGCAGCGGCCCGCCGGAATTGCCGGGGTTGATCGCAGCGTCTGTCTGAATGACGTTTTCGATAATGCGTCCGTTTTCCGCTTCGATCGAACGCCCGGTCGCGCTGATGACGCCGGTTGTCAAAGTGCGTTCCCATCCAAATGGATTCCCAATCGCCAGCACTTTCTGCCCCACGAGAAGGCCTGCGGATTTGCCGAGTGGGATCGGAGATAGTTTCTCCCTGGGTGCGTCGATTCGAATCACTGAGAGATCGTTGCTTGGGTCGTAGCCGATGATTTTGGCCGGGTACTTGCTTTTGTCAGCGAGGGTAACTTCCAGCCCTCCGCCTCTCATGGAGGCTTCGATCACATGAAAGTTCGTTGCGATGTTTCCATTTGTGTCGAGGATCAGACCGGACCCCGTTCCGGCTTCAACGGGAACGACCTGAAAGCGCGAGTTCAGGCCCATGGTCGATGAAGTGATGTTCACTACGCCGGAACTGTACTTGCGGTAAACCTCGATGTTGTTCTGTTCGTCCGCGCTCAGGGCTGCTGCAATAGGGGCAGTGGGAGCCGCCGCGGGTTCAACCGTTTTTGCGGGTTCCGCAGGTGCGCCTGGCTCTGCCCAACTGACTTCAGGCGCTCGAGCCCCCTCCGTTCGCAGGGGGCGCCACTCCAATATCACGTAAACCAGGGCAGCGGTAGTAAGTGATGTGAGAAATGCGACCTTAATCGGGGTACTCATGCTCCAAAGGATAGCAGACTGGTTAGTGCTCTCGAAGCCAGATGCAGCTGACCGGAATCAGAACGGTAAACACCGCGGCAACAATGCCGACGCCGGCGAATCCGGAGACATCGAACACATAGGCCGAGATGCCTGCCGCCGTTGCAATGCCAAGCTGAGATGCGGCATTGCGAATCGCGGTGTATTCACCCCGGATTTCCGCTCCGACGATTTCCGTGGTGAGGGCATGAAGGGGCGCCTGCCGAGCCGACGCGGCGATGCCAAGCATTGCGATTCCCACCCAGAGAGTCCAGCCCCACTCGAGCCGGGCGACCACGAAAAAGAGAGGTGCCAGGAGCAGGTTCGCCCCGATGATGACCCTTCGTTTGCCCGCGTGATCGGCCAACCATCCCGAAAGCGGGGCCGCGGCCACTGCGGCGACTCCGGAAATCATGAAGACGAGCGCCACGCTGTTTACGCTGACACGTTTTTCATTGGCGAGCCAGGCTCCGACGTACGTCACGAATCCCACAAGGCCGCCCGACGTCAAAAAGGCGGCTACCATTCCCGCCAGGCGGTCAGGCTTTGCAAAATGCAGATGAAAGTTGGGAACGATGGGGTGCGCAACCGGATCCTTTTTCGAACCCGGCAGTTTCCAGGAAGCGAGAACGAATACGACAACTCCAAGCACGCCCAGGCACCCAAAGACGGATTGCCATCCCCACACAGGCGCCATCAGCGCTCCTGCCGGAGCGCTGATAACGAACGCGAGAAAATATGCCATGGAAATCACGCCCATGGCGCGCCCGCGCTGCGCATAGGAATAGTGATCGCCGGCGAACGAGAGCGCGCACGTTGACAGAGTGCCTGCGGCAAACCCTGTCAAGGTCCGTGCGGCGACCAGCGCGGCAAGTGTGGTAACGTGTTGGGTTGAAAACGACGCAGCTGTAAACAGAGCGAGCCCGCCGACGAGCACTTTCTTGCGACCGATTCTATCGGACAAGGGGCCAGCAAAAAGCGCGAATACGGCCGCCGCCAGGGAATAACTCGTAACGATGATTCCCGTATGACCGGCAGAGGCATGAAATTCGCCTGCAATGAGGGCGAGGAGCGGTGAGACCAGCTGGGTGTCCGATACTCCGAGGAAAAGGACGCCGAACAGGATCAGCGCCACCTTCCACTCGAACGCTTTGCCGCCGGCCACGCGCGGATTCTAGCACATACGGAAACTTTGCCCTTTTAGTACGATCAAGTCGAGGACGACATGAAGAGGAATTTCGAAGACATCGAGGACATCAGCCAGCGGATTCACACCATACCCGAAGAGTTGCCTGTTCTGCCGGTTCGCGACGCGGTCATTTTCCCCAACGCGGTGATTCCCCTGAATGTCGGGCGCGAGAGTTCCGTCAAGCTGATCAATGACGTGCAACAGGGCGATGGCATGCTCGTTGTGCTGACTCAGCGCGACAAGCGCGTCGATGCCCCGGCCCCGGCCGATCTCTACGAAATCGGAACCGTCAGCATGGTGCACCGCGCCATGAAGACGCCGGAAGGGAACCTCTTCCTGATCATCATGGGCGTGGCGAGAGTAAGCGTTCACGAGTTCACGCAGTTCGAGCCCTATCTCCGCGCTAAGATCAAAACTGTTCAGGACGAGAAGGAAGACGAGAACAGCGTCGATTTTCAGGCCTTGCGACGCACTGTCGTCAGTCAGTTCGAACGCGTCGTCAAGCTGTCTCCTCAGCTGCCCGACGATCTGCAGACCATCGTTGTCAATATGGAGGATTCCAGCCGGCTTGCGGATTACATCGGTACGAATCTTCCCAACCTCTCGATCATCTCGAAGCAGTTCGTTCTCGAGCGATCCTCAGTCCGCGAACGCCTCGATTTCCTGCACACGGAGCTCGCCAAGGAACTTGAAGTTCTCGAGCTGCGCACCAAGATCCAAAGCCAGGTGCAGGAAGAAGTCGGGAAGAGCCAGCGCGAGTATTTTCTCCGTGAGCAGTTGCGGGCCATCCAGCGTGAACTTGGAGAGGGTGACGACAACCAGCGCGAGATCGAAGAACTGCGGCAGAAGGTTGAAGCTTCAGGAATGCCCGAGGAAGCCCGCAAAGAAGCCGACAGGGAATTGGGACGCCTTTCACGTATGTCTCCCGCGGCTGCCGAGTACACCGTCAGTCGCAGCTATCTGGACTGGCTGGTCGCTCTGCCGTGGAATGTTCTGACGACAGAGCGCATTGACCTGTTCAAGGCCAAGGATGTTCTCAATCGGGATCACTATGATCTCGACAAGATCAAGGAACGCATTCTGGAGTATCTGGCCGTTATCGAGTTGAAACCGGGCGGCAAGGCTCCCATCCTGTGCTTTGTCGGGCCGCCGGGAGTCGGAAAGACGTCGCTCGGCCGATCGATTGCTGATGCAATGGGCCGCAAGTTTGTGCGCGTTTCGCTGGGCGGCATGCGCGATGAAGCGGAAATCCGCGGGCATCGCCGAACCTACATCGGAGCGCTCCCCGGACAGGTCATCCAGAACATCCGGCGCGCAGGATCTCGCGATCCAGTGTTCATGCTCGACGAAATCGACAAACTGGGAGCGGACTTTCGCGGGGATCCCGCATCGGCCTTGCTGGAGGTTCTCGATCCTGAGCAGAACTCTACGTTTCGGGATCATTATCTCGATGTCGCCTTCGATCTCTCTCGAGTGTTTTTCATCACGACCGCGAACGTTCTCGATACCATCCCTTCTGCGTTGCGGGATCGCATGGAGGTCATCGAACTTCCCGGATACACGGAAGAGGAAAAACTACAGATTGCCCGGCAATACCTGGTCCCGCGCGGTCGCGAGAACAATGGGCTCAAGCCGGAACAGATCGAGTTTGAAGACGATGCACTCTCCATGATCGTGCGGCACTACACGCGTGAAACCGGTGTGCGTAATCTCGAACGCGAGATCTCGGGTATTTGCCGAAAGCAGGCCCGTCGCATGCTGGAAGGCAAGGGCGACCACCTCGTCGTGACTCGGGAAGTCGTCGAAGAGTTTCTGGGTCTTCCGCGTTACCGTCTGGAAGAAGAGGTGGATGAACGCATCAACCGGCCTGGCGTCGTCATCGGTCTGGCATGGACTCCTGTTGGCGGCGACATTTTGTTTGTCGAAGCAAACATCTCGAAAGGCGCACGACATCTCACCGTTACCGGTCAGATTGGTGAGGTTATGCAGGAATCGACAAAAGCCGCGCTGACCTGGGTGCGGTCCAAGGCTCAGGAACTTGGCCTGGAGTCGGACTTCTATAAAGACATGGATATCCATGTCCACGTTCCTGCCGGCTCAATTCCGAAGGACGGCCCTTCCGCCGGCGTGACGATGGTGACGGCGATCACCTCGGCACTGACCAACAAAACGATAAAGCGCCGCATGGCCATGACGGGAGAAATCACCCTGAGCGGGCATGTCCTGCCTGTCGGCGGAATCAAAGAAAAGGTTCTGGCAGCGCGACGCGCCGGCATCAATGAGCTGATTCTTCCGGCCCAGAATGAGAAGAACGTCCGGGAAGACATCCAGCCTGAACTGCTCAAGGGCATCAAGATCTACTATGTCCGCATGATCGATGAAGTCCTGAATCTGGCGTTTCCTGAGCCTGTCCTGACGGGCGTTCAGCCACATCCAACAACACAAGTGGTTTAGAATATTCGGCCGATGGCGTTAACTGCATGGTTTGAATGCTTCTCCGGGTGTGGTGTCCGATACTCCCTCGAGGAAATCCTTTATCGCTGCCCTAAGTGTGGCAGCTTGCTCGAAGTGCGCCACGATGTCGCGGCTCTTCAACAGCGACCCGCTGAGGAGTGGAAAAAGCTTTTCGATAGCAGGCTGGGAAGGGAAAGCGGGGTCTGGTCCAAGAAAGAGGTTGTTCTCCCCGAACTTCGCGCGGAATCCATTGTCTCTCTGGGGGAGGGAAACTCGCCCCTGATTCGATCGCAAGGCCTGGCGCGGGAATTTGGCGTTGCCGAGATTTTCGTCAAGCAGTGCGGCACCTCGCATACCGGTTCCTTCAAGGACCTGGGCATGACCGTGCTGGTCTCGATGGTGAATCAGATCCGTTCGAAGATCCGGGCGGTCGCCTGCGCTTCGACCGGCGATACCTCGGCCGCGCTGGCGGCCTACTGCGCAGCCGCCGGGATTCCCTCGATCGTTCTGCTGCCCAAGGACAAAGTTTCGCTCGCGCAACTCATTCAGCCGATTTCGAATGGCGCGATTACGCTGTCCATCGACACCGATTTTGACGGCTGCATGAAGATCGTCCAGGAGATTACCCGCGACGGTTCGATCTACCTGGCCAATTCGATGAACTCGCTTCGCGTGGAGGGCCAGAAAACCATCAGCTTCGAGATTGCCCAGCAGCTGAACTGGGAAGTGCCCGACTTTGTGGTCGTCCCTGGGGGAAACCTCGGAAATGTCTCCGCTATAGCAAACGGCTTCCTTTTGATGAAACAGATGGGGCTCGTGGACCGTATTCCTCGTTTAGTGTGCGCGCAGACGGAACTGGCCAACCCGTTCTATCGCGCTTACGTCAATGGTTTTGACCGTTTGGATTCCATGACCGCCGGTAATACTTTGGCGACGGCGATTCGAATCGGAGACCCGGTCAGTTTTCCCAAGGCGGTGCGGGCGATGCAGTTGACGAATGGAATTGTCGAGCAGGTAACCGAAGCCGAGCTCGCCAACGCCGCAGGCCTGGTGGATCGGTTCGGGTTCTTCAATGACCCACAAACCGGAGTGGCGCTAGCCGCGACAGCAAAACTGATTGGGTCCGGCACGATTCCGAAGGTGTCTAAGGTAGTGGTGATCAGCACGGCACATGGTTTGAAATTTGTGGACTTCAAGCTGAGGTTCCATCGGAACGAGCTCGCGGGTACGTCTGCCGCTTTAACTAACCTTCCCATCGAGGTGCCGTCGAATTCGGATGCAATTCGCGACGTCATCGATGGCAAAATACCTGCACGAGTCCGAGGGTAGATAGTAGCGTAATCTATTCAACAACTTAGGGTCTTTCTGCTGGGGAACGCGTGATCGTCTTGAACACAGGCTTACGTGCCATTCGCACTCTCCTTCTCGTGTGCCTCTTTTCCAGTGCAGCGCTCGGCCAGTCTGTTTTGAATTTTCCCGCCCGCGATGTGACACGCATTGAAATCACCAACACCACGCCTTACCTTGCAGACGTCAAGTTCACCCTCTACAACATCATCGATGGATCCCCCGCATCGGGACTCTGGAATCCAGTAAGCCGGCGCGTTCCGCCGAAAGGCCAACTGTCCATCATTCCGTCGGAGATCTTTCGGATGACCGAGGGTGCTCGGCCGGATACCTGGATACAGGCTTCAAGCTCCGTGTCCGGGCTGGAAGGGTTCTACATCTCAGGTGACCCCAGGTCGCCGGGAAGCGGTGGCGAGGCCTCAGTTGCTCAGACCATCCAGACAATCCCGTTTCTTGCTCCCGATTCGCGGACGACTACGACGCTCCTGGTGACCAACCCCGCGGCGCAGACAACGAACGTTAGCGTGACTTTTTACAGCGCGGGTGGCGTTCTGATTGGGACCAACTCCTTCCTGCTGGCCGGGCATGCCCAGGCAGCTCTGCCCGCTCTGCAGCGAGCGACATCCGCCCGGACGTTCTCGGACGTTGGTGTCGTGGCGACCGCGGTGTCCCAGTCGGGAGAGTCTAGAGTCCTAGTCGGCGGACACGGCCCCAGGGCACAAGCTCAGGCATTTGTCGCGCCGTACTTCAAAAACAGCGACAACACCACTTCGCAATTAGTGCTTGTGAACTCAACGGGCCTGGATGCTGAAGCGACCGTCACTTTCTTTACCGACGAGGGCAGCCAGCGAGGCGCGGCAGCTCGCGTCTCGTTGAGGCCGAATGGATCTTCGCTGATACCTGGTGAGGGCGATGGCTGGCTCCTCGTCGAATCGACGGTGCCGATCGGCGGAATGATCATTGTGAACTCCGGGAACTCCCGCACCACTCTGCCTCTGCAGACGGCGCCGGACGATAAGATTCTTTTCTCGCGCTTTCACGGGGATGATCTGCTCAACTCGACCCTGAGTCTGGTCGGCACCAGGGAACGCGATGCTGCAGTCACGATTACTTTGAGCCGCCCTGATGGAACGACTCTGGCGAGAGTAGACAAACAGATGTCTCCCCTTTCCAGATTCTCCGCGAAGATCACCGAACTGGTGCCGCTTCCCGAAGGCCCTTTGGAGGGATACCTTACGATTCAGTCCACCGCACCGATCTTTGGGCTCGAACTGATCAACGGGAATCAGGGCGCAACTGTCGCCGCCGTCGGTCCGCGGGAGATCTCTGCAGGATTCCAGGCGTTTCCCTTTGCGGGCGCGCCGAGGATTCTTAGTATCGAGCCGCTCCCTCCGGTCGGTCCCGACGGGGTGAAGCGGATCAGCATCGCCGGTCAGAACTTCGATAGTACGGCCACGCTGACGATCGGGGGGCGTGTTGTGGCGATGACGCCAGGACCCAGCGGCCGCTTTATCGCAGACTTGCCGGATTTGGAACCGGGATATGTCAACGTCAAGGTGCGAACGGGCAGCCTGGAGTCTCCCGCGTATGCTTTGCCCGTTGTTCCAAATGATGTGCCTTTCGTTCAGAGATCCGGCGTGGCGATGTATCAAAAAGTCGAGGTGGTTGAGGCCGGCCTGGATCCGACTCGCATCGTGCTGTCTCCGATTCGAGGTGCGCGGGTGGAAGTATTTGATCCGGTCGTCAGTCAGGTGGTTTCTGTTTCTGAAACCGACGAACAGGGCGAGTTTCTGGTTGGCGTTCCAGCGGACCGCCCTGGGTTGACGATTCGGATTGTAAGCCGTCTCCGGTCCAGCGACGTTCGAGTCCTCGATAACATGACGGGCAACCGGCTTTACTCTCTGTCGAAGGACCTGGGCAATCCTCGCGATACAGACCCGATTGAGCTGATCGAGAACACCCGGGCTTCGGGCGCGTTCAATATTCTGGATAACATCCAGCGTGGGAATGCGCTGGTTGCAATGTCAGATCCGCAGTTCACGACGCCCCAGCTCACCATCTACTGGAGTGAGCGGAACAATGAATCGGTTCTCGCTCGACTGACGGGCGGCGCCATACGGTCCACATTCTTCAGGCTGGCGGACAATACCGCCTTCATCCTGGGCGATCGCAGCACGGATTCCGATGAGTTTGACGACTCCGTGATTCTTCACGAGTACGCCCACCTGCTGGCCGCGCGCTTCTCCCGCGATGAGTCCCCCGGCGGGCCTCACATGATTGGAGACATTCTGGACCCACGGCTTGCGTGGTCGGAGGGATGGGCGAATTTCTTTTCGTCGGCCGTCCGCGGGACTTCGATCTATCTCGACTCGAAGGGGCCCGGAACGCCCGCCGTCCGCTACGATCTTGAGGAAGATTCCCCGGCCAACGACCGGCCTGGCTACTGGAGCGAAGCCTCGGTAGACAGCCTTCTGTGGGACCTCCTCGACGAAAATCAGGACAACGTCGATACGGCCCAGTTTCCGTTTTCATCGATCTGGATAGTGTTTACGGATCTCCGCAACCTTCGATACGTCTACCTGCCCTATTTTCTGGAAGCTTTCCTGGCGAGAAACCAGGGGTTTTCGGACTCTCTGCGGGCCATGGTGATTCGGCGGAACATCGACTTTCAGCCCGAAGTCCGTCCCAGTGTTGTGAATCCCTTTCCCAGACCCATCGCAGTCGGTGATACCCGCGCGGGAGATGTCGATTCCTTTACATCGAAACGCACGAACCTCGCGCTGTCCTCACACTTCTGGTCATTCTCAACGCCGACGGGCGGTGTCGCTACCATCACCCTCAATATCGACAGTCTCGGACCTGCGAACAACCCCAACGCCAACGATCTGGATCTGTTCCTTTACGATGGCAATGGAAAGCGTATTGAACTCTCGGACCGTGCACTCAACGGGCAACCGGAAATGATTTCGGGAGTTCGCCTCAACCCGGGTACCTACTACATCGAAGTCCGAAGTTTCTACGTTCGTGCCGAAACCAACACGATGGTGTTCAACTCCGGCCGTTATCGGCTAAGTCTGCAACTCCGCTAATCGTTCCTCAAACCCCTGCAACGACAAAGTAATGGAAAGATGCTTTTGTCCTTCCGCGTCGTCTATGCTTTGCAAATCCGAATGCCATTGCTCGAAGCCCGGAGGCGATATTGGGATTCTCAGATTGGTTAGGCGGCACGAAGTGCGCGGAATGCGGTCAGAAGATTCAGGGACCTCGAGTTGCCCGAACCGTGATGGGCGCCAGCGTGTGGGTTTGCGGTGCGTGCGATGAAAAGCAGAAGGAGCAGCGCCGCCTCGACACCGAGCGCAGCGCAGCCGAGTCGGCCGAACGGCGGCAGGAAAACGAGGCTGAGCGACAGAAGCGGGTCGCAGAGGCTGCTGCCGCCATCGGGCAACGCTCAGACGTGGATATTGCGGAAGCAATGTCCACCATCACGCTTCGAGAGTATGACGGGTTCTTCAAAGAAGTGCAGCCGCTATGCGGCAACGCTGAATTCAATCATCACGCTGCGTTCCTGTATTTCCTTTCCATCGCAACATACGCATTTCGCAAATCCCTTGGCGTGCAACTCGACAGCGCAAGACTGGACCGGATCGACGAGACAGCCGCACGTTATGCTTTGGCAGGATTCATTCACGGGATGTTCCGCAAGATACCCGGATTTGTTCAGACCGAGCCCATCAGAGAAAAGCTGCTTTCAAAAGTGACTGAGAATTATGGGAAGGTCTGCGAGGTCCACCGAAAGAACGTCGAGCGCCTGTGGGAATTGCAGGCTGAGAAGAATGAAAAAGGAGTCTTCGCTTATTTTTTAAGACCCGCGGTGGAGTGGTTCGGTCAGTCTTTTGCCGATGCTCCGGTGGAGTTGAAGACCCGCATGTCTCAAGCTGCGGGGAAAGCGCTCTTTAAGGCTCTGGCGGTCGGAGACTCTTTACAGCAGCAGCTTGCAACATTGGGTTCTTTTGTGAACCGCGAGATTGATTTTCCAGCTCCCGAGTCCTGGATCCTGAGGCACGAGAGACCATTCACGTATTACGACCCCGCTTCACCACAGTACAGACTGCTTGTGAGCCCTGGCGTTCCCGTTGCTGGATCTGAGGCGCCGGAGGCTCTCGTGCGCAGGATTCTTGTGGCGGTGGCACCGGAAGCAGTCTGTGTACCGCTCGGGTCCGACAGAGCAATTGCCCACTACAAGACCGCCGTTGCTGAGAATGGCCAACCAAAGGAAGACCACCACTGGGTGTTCGCCGAATCAAGAGAAGGGGGAGGTGTCCTCCAAGCACTGTTTACCCTGTCTGTCGTGGAGGATCGTGCCGACTCTTCCACTACAGAAGCTCTTGTGGTGTCCTTAGGCGAACGAATCCAACAAGCCCGGTTTTTGGTGTGAGATCCAGCATGAGGCACCCCTCGAATTCTTGACACGTCTGCCGTGACAGGCGCATAAGTAGTTCACTACAGTTCAACAAAATTCACCAGAGCTGGACGGGAAAGTATCACTCAAGGAGATCAAAATGGGTGGGACGGTTACCGTTTTATTGGCCGTGGAGATTGCTCTCACGGTCCTTGTCCTCGTCATGTGGATGTGGCGGGGGTTTTTGGATATGAAGGAAGATGACCATCTCACGCTGACAGAAGCGGAGTCGCATCTTCAGCGCGACCAGGCAGCGATCCGCGCGCGAGTCAACTCACTCTCACGCTACATTAAAGTTGTCGCCGTGGCGTGGGTGCTGCTCGCGGTTGGGACGCTCGGGACCTGGGTGGTCAGGGAACTCAAACTAATATAGTTATCGCCAGTCGTTTTCCAGCAGGTATTCCGCGATCCTTCGTCGATTGTGAACCGTATTTGCCGGGATGTGTGCAGACATCGCGCGCAGACGGTCCAGTTGCGTCCGCAGCGCGTTTCCATCGAAAAGGGCCGCGAGAACCTGCGTCGCGCTCCACTGGACCTGGGCCTGTGCATCGCTGACAAAGGTTTCCGCCAACAACTTATGAAGCTCCGTTCCATGCTTGCCTGCGCGGCAGATTGCGCTGTCCATCGCGTAGATCGCCATCGTCATGTCCGCGAGATGCGTGAGAATTTCCTGTTCGTCTTTGAGAGACTCGCCGTGCTTTTCGGCGGCTGTGTTGGCAACAAAATGGAGACACTGTCGCGCGGGGCCGAGCGTTCCGGTCGATTCCACGCTGCCGGAAAAGAGATGCCGCTTGAACAGCATTCTCGCGATCAACAACCGGTTGATCTCATTCGTTCCTTCGAAAATGCGATTTACTCGGGCATCTCGATAATATCGTTCGACCGGATACTCGGACGTGAATCCGTAACCGCCGAAGATCTGGACAGCTTCATCAACCGCGTAATCCAGCGCCTCTGATCCAAAAACCTTGAGAGTTGAACACTCGACGGCGTATTCCGGGTCGATTCCGATGAGCATGTGAGCCGTCCGGTACACCATGCTCTCGGTGACCCAGAGCCGGGTGGCCATCTCGCCCAGCTTGTGTTGAATCGCGCCGAAACTGGCGATGGGTTTGCCGAAAGCCGTTCGCTGCTTCGCATATTGAAGTGCCACTCGAAGCGCGGCCTTGCCTGCGCCGACAGCCATAGCACCCAGTTTCGCCCGGCCCGTATTCAACGTGCAGAATGCGACGCGATGTCCCTTGCCGATTTCGCCGAGCAGATTTCCGTCCGGAATCGCCGCGTCTTCCAGCAGCAGCGCCCGAGTCGATGATCCCTTCAATCCCATCTTCCGCTCTTCGGCGCCTGTTGAAACACCGGGATGGCTCTTCTCGACGATAAATGCACTGAACTCGGCGCCATTGACCTGGGCGAATGTAATGAAGACATCGGCGAACGCAGCATTGGTAATCCACATTTTTTCGCCGCGGAGAATCCAGTGCGCCCCATCAGAGCTGCGCCTCGCAGTCGATTTCGCCGCCAGCGCGTCCGAAGCGCTGCCGGCTTCCGACAGGGCGTAGGCCGTGATCCTTTCACCCTTGCAGATCGCGGGCAGATACTTTTGCTTCTGATCCTCAGTTCCGAAGTGAACGATCGGCAGAGTGCCAATGCCTGCCTGTCCACCGTAAGAAACTCCGAATGAGGCGACACGCGCCATCTCTTGCATAACGAGCATGGCTGAAATCTTGTCCAGATCAGATCCGCCGTATGCTTCAGGGACTTCAATTCCGATGAGCCCCAGATCGCCGCATCTTCGCAGAAGGTGAACAGTCGAATCCCACTCCTGCTTCTCAATGCTTTCCTGCCGAGGCAGCACTTCCGCATCGACGAACTGGCGGGCGAGATCGCGGATCATCTGATGTTCTTCGGTGAGATCTTCAGGGGTGAAGACAGAAGACGCCGTAGTTTCGCGAGTAAGGAAGCTACAGCCTTTGGCTGCGCTCACAGGACGCGGCGATGCTGGAACGCCCGCGGATTCTCGCCGCTGTAAGTCGCGACGATGTGCCCGTTCCCGATGAGGTGGTACTTGTAAATGAGAAGGCCCTCGACGCCGACAGGGCCACGTGCGTGGGTCTTGTTGGTGCTGACGCCAACCTCTGCTCCAAAGCCGTAACGGAATCCATCTGCGAATCGAGTGGACGCATTCCAGTAAACACCGGCGGAATCGACCTCGTTAAGAAAGCGCTGCGCCGCCCTGGCGTCTTCCGTCACGATCGCGTCTGTGTGCGCGGAGCCATGGCGGTGAATGTGATCGATTGCCTCATCCATGTTGCCGACAATGTGAACGGCCATGACGAGATCCAGAAATTCATGCCCGAAGTCGGACTCCATGTGCAGGTCTACTCCAGCGCTTTTCAGAGCACTGAAGAGTTGCTCTCGAGCAGGGAAGTCCCTGTGGACGATCAGCGTTTCCGCGGCGTTGCATACCGCCGGGTATTGAGCCTTGGAATCCACGGCGACTCGCATCGCTTTTTCGGGGTCGGCGGACGCGTCGATGTACACGTGACAGATTCCATCCGCATGGCCAAGCACCGGAATTCGAGTGCTGTTCTGGATGCTCTGGACCATCTCATTCGACCCGCGCGGAATGACGAGGCTGATAAGGTCATTCATCGCGAGAAGCTGGGTTACTTCCTCTCGAGTCGTGACTAGCTGAACCGCGCCCGCCACGCCGTGCCGTTCGAGAACCCTGTGGATGATAGAGCCGAGTGCGGCGTTGGAATTCGCTGCTTCACGTCCGCCTTTCAGCAACACGGCGTTTCCGCTGCGAATCGCGAGGGCCGCAATCTGGCCGACGACTTCAGGTCGCGATTCGAAAATTGCGGCGATGACGCCAATCGGTGTCTGGACCCTTCTCAAAATCAGGCCATCGTCGAGTTGAGTCTCGAGAAGCACCTTGCCCAAAGGATCAGGCATAACCGCAAGCTGCTCAATCCCGTCGATCAGATCCCGGAGCTTGGGTCCGTTGACAACGAGACGCTTGTACAGTGGTGGCGCGATCGTTCCCTGCGCAGCCTCAAGATCCTTCTTGTTCGCGGTGAGTATCTCTGTTGCTCCATCACGAATGGCCTGCGCCATATCTCTGAGGATTTGTGTGCGGTCGGCATTCGCGAGCCTGAAGTAGGCGGCGCGGGCTCGTTCGGCTTGTTGGCGGGTCTCGCTCATGGTCTTGAGACGAACAACGTTCCTTCGGACTCTCCGTTCAGAATGCGGCGAATGACGCCGGGAATTGTGCCGTTGGCAATTATCGCCATTCCTCCCGAGGACATCGCGACACCCGCCGCTCGAATCTTGGTCGCCATGCCGCCACGTCCTCGCGACGATTTGTTGCCCACCAGAGCTTCGATTTCCGTCGTGATGTGATGAACCTCAGGAATCAGGGACGCGTCCGGATCATCATTGGGACTTCCTGTCATCAGGCCATCAACGTCGGTTAGAAGGATCAGGAGGTCCGCGCCAAGTCGGCTCATCACCAGGGCGCTCAGCTGATCATTATCGCTGAAACTCGGATTCCGGTTGGTGGTTTCCAGTTCTTCCGTCGCGACCGTGTCGTTCTCGTTGATAACGGGAACAACTTCCAGGTCGAGCAGGGCCATCAGCGTGTTTTCAACATTGCGAAAGCGTGCGGGATTTGAAAAATCTTCAGCGGTCAAGAGGACCTGTGCGGCGATCAGACCATGTCGTGCAAATCCCTGCTGATAAAGATTCATCAGCCGGCTCTGGCCCACGGCGGCAAAGGCCTGCTTCTTGACCAGCACATCGGGTTGCCGTTGGTGAAGGGCATTCGCTCCAAGCGCGACAGCGCCTGAAGACACCACCAGAATCTGACGGCCTGCCTCTCGTGCAGCCGCCAGGTCTTCGATCAGCGCGGCAATGCGCTCAAGTGCAAGCGAGCCTTGACCGTTAAAGAACAGGTTGGATCCGAGTTTGACAACAACTCGAGGGGCATTTCGAATGCGTTCGCGCATCAGTTCAAATAGGAATTCCCCTCCTCAGTCGAGGAAGAGTGGCCGAAGGCCGGGGTGGTGTTGGTCAAGAAAACATCCAGTTGGAACAGCACCACCCCGTCTGCGCGGTGAGTGGTGGCTTCGCGGCTTCTTCCTGGCCGCGCATCCACCCCTACTCGCCTGAGGAGGGGAATTTTGCGATCATTACGCATCAGTTCATCATGGCTCGAATGCGCCGAAGCTCCTTGAGGTGCTCTTCGACCTGAGGCCGATCCTTCGAATCCGGAGCGCCCTTGACGTATTGCTCGAAATCCTGGACTGCAGCGTCAAAACGGCGCAATTGTACCTTGATGATGCCGCGGTCCCGGTACTGCTCCATCGCGTCAGGATCCGTGAGCAGCATCATGTCGACCATCGCCAGACTCTTTTCAAAGGTATGAGCTTTCAAATAAATCGTTTTCAGGTTGTTCAGCATCCTGAACAGCATCTGGCGCGGGCTCACGATATCCAGCATCCGTTCTGAAAATTCCTGTTCGTCACCGAACATCTCGCGGAAGCGCCGCTCGCAGTCTTCGCGTGACAGGATTTGACCACTGTTGAAGGGATCAAGAAAAAACTCCTGCGTCCGATCGCCATACTTGACGAGAAAATGCCCGGGCATGCCAACACCGAAAATCGGGAATCCCACTCGTCTGGCCACCTCGAGATAGACCGCCGACAGCGTAATGGGAATGCCCATACGCCTCTCGATAACGTCATTGAGAAAGCTGTTGCGGGGATCGTTGTAGTTTTCGGTATTCCCTCGAAATCCAAAAACCCCGAACAGAACGTCGTTCAAGGTGTCAATCGTGTCGAGGGGCGAGAACCGCGGTTGGAGCCGGGGCCGCACAACGGCGGCGAACTCGTCCAGTGTGTCCAGGTAAGGTGTCAATTCAAGCTGCGGATACTCTTCGCACGCCATCAGCAGCGCGGCCTCAGCCAGAGGCACGGCGCCATCGGGCAGGGTGACGAGCTGTTCAAACGTGCGTCGTGATCGCGTGCTCATACTTTGTTTAACCATTCCGAAAAATCTGAAATCGAATCAATCACCCACTGAGGCTTCGCGGCTTCGATGCGGCTCCGTGGGTAAGAATGCGCAACGCCCAGGCATGGCATGCCTGCCGAGTGTGCCGACTGGATGCCACCCAGCGAATCCTCCACGGCGGCGCATTCCGCCGGTGCAAGTCCCTTCAGGTTCTCCCTCAGTCTCGTGAACGCGACGCTGAACGGCTCCGGATCCGGCTTTCCCCGACGGACGTCTTCCATTGCCACGATCGTCGAGAAACAGTCCAGAAGGTTTGCCTTGCCCAGGATGTGCCGGATCTCGTCGATTCTTGCGCCCGATGCCATCGCGACTGGGCCACGCGCTGCTGCCGCCCGAACGGCATGCGCCGCACCATCGAACAAGACGTCCTTTTGCTCAATGGCCCTGAAGTAGTAATCCCCCTTCCGGCGTATCAGGTCGTCGAGTTCGACCTGCTTGAGGGCCCTCCCGTTTTTCTGCCACAGCTCCTGAAAGCAGTCCCGGTCATTGAGAGGCAGATAACGTTCCATGTATTCGCTTTCCGAGAAAGCAATCCCTTCCTCAACTGCAACCTTATGAAGCGCTTGCATGTGAATGGGATCGTCATCGGCGAGAACGCCATTGAAGTCAAAGATGACGGCGCGAATCATGAAGAAACCCTAGCGTAGCACGAATGACAGCTGCGACGGATCATGTAGAATGACCGCTTGGCCATCATGCATGACGTCATCATTGTTGGCGGGGGAGTGATTGGACTTTCCGTTGCCCGCGAGCTTGCAGTTCAGGGCAAATCCGTCCTCGTACTCGACCGGGGCAACACACGGGACGCGACGTCCTGGGCTGCCGCGGGAATGCTTGCCCCGCAGAGCGAAGCAGACGGCGCCAGTCCATTTTTTGATCTTTGCCTTGCGAGCGCCAAACTGTATCGCGACTGGGCCAATCATCTCCACGAAGAGAGCGGCATTGATCCTGAATACGCGGATTCCGGGCTTCTGTATGTGGCCTCCACGGAGGAGGCGCTCTGCCGCCTGAAGCGTGGCCTCGAATGGCAGCAGTCCATGGGTTTGAGAGGCGAGTTCCTTTCCCCGGAAGCCGCAGTTCAGCTTGAGCCGCATCTGACCCTTCCGATGGCCGGGGCAGTCTTCATGCCCGACGAATGCCATGTGACTCCCCGCAGACTTCTCGAAGCCCTTGCAGGGGCGTGTACAGAGAAGGGCGTTGAGATTCGCAGTGGCGTTCGAGTTCTTGACGTTCAGCGGGTGGGGGGGCGGGCGGCAGGCGTCCACACGTCGACCGAACAGTTTGCCGCCCGGGCCGTCGTGATCGCATCAGGTGTAAGAAGTCCGGAGATCGGAGGGCTTTCTCCTGCTATCCCGGTTACACCCCGCAAGGGGCAGATCCTGTCGCTGGCGTCAGACGCGCGGGAATTTCGGCACATGATCCGATGGGAACACGCCTACATGGTGCCGCGGCGCAGCGGCGAATTGATCATCGGCGCGACAAATGAGGACGCAGGCTTTGATCGCAGTATTACGCCGGCAGGCGTGGGTAGCCTGCTGCAGCACGCTCAACAACTTTCAATGCATGTTGCGCAGCTTCCAATCGGCGAGATCTGGACCGGCCTTCGCCCGGCAACACCCGACGGCCTGCCCGTGATCGGCAGAACCGCAGTGGAAGGTCTGTTCTACGCGACCGGCCACTATCGAAATGGGATTCTGCTGGCTCCAGTCACCGCGTCTTCGGTTGTGAGCCTGATCGACAATCGCCCTGCGCCGGTGCCCCTGGAACCCTTCGCGCCATCCCGATTTGCAGTATAATTCTCCGCCGATGAGTGGCCTGCAATCCATTGCCGACAAGGTACAGCGCGGTGAGCGCCTGTCCTTCGACGAGGGCGTAACCCTCTATCGATCTCCCGAACTCGCTTCCGTTGGCCGCATCGCCAATCTGATGCGAGAGCGTCTGAACGGGAACAAGGCCTATTTCAACGTTAATCGGCACGTCAACTACACCAACGTCTGCGCCATCGACTGCCAGCTTTGCCAGGGCGCCTACGCGCGCAAGCCGGGCGAAGAGGGCGGTTACACCATGCAACTCGATCAGGTATTCCGCTTTGCCGAGCAGGAGTATTCGGAATCGCTGACAGAGCTCCACGTTGTCGGCGGACTTAATCCTGAGCTGCCGTTCAGCTACTACACCGATTTGCTCCAGGGACTTCGGAGTCGCTTTCCGCAAGTGCACCTGAAGGCCTTCACGATGGTGGAACTCGACTTCTTCACGAAGATCACCAGGCAGCCGCTGGAGTGGGTCATTGAGAAAGTGCGCAACGCCGGCCTCGGCAGCTGTCCCGGGGGCGGCGCCGAGATCTTCGCAGAGCGCGCACGGCCATTAATTGCCGGTCACAAGATTTCGGGGAAGCGATGGCTGGAAGTCTCACGCGCGGTCCACAGGATGGGAATACGCTCCAATGCCACGATGCTCTACGGTCACATCGAGACGCTCGAAGAACGTGTGGATCATCTGATCCGATTGCGCGAACTTCAGGATGAGACCGGGGGCTTTCAGTGTTTCATACCGCTCGCATTTCATCCTGAAAACACGTTCTACGCGCATCTTCCTGCGACCGGCGGAATCGACGACCTCAAGACGATTGCCGTCTCGAGGCTGATGCTCGACAACTTCGCGCACATCAAGGCCTATTGGGTCACCTTAACGCCATCGCTCGCCCAGGTGGCGCTTCGTTTCGGTGCCGATGACCTGGATGGAACGATCATCGAAGAGCGCATCATTCATGGCGCTGGAACACCGACAGAAAAGGGAATGACTCGCGCACAGATTGAAAGGCTGATCCGAGAGGCGGGCCGCGAACCGGTTGAACGGGACACCCTCTACAATCCGGTTCAACGAGTCTCGGAGCTTGTTTAAACCCCAGTTTGTTGCCGCCGCCAGGCGTGTCATCCCCGCCGCGCTGTTCAGACGCCTTGATCCGTTTGAAGCCACCATTGATTCGTTTGTCGGAGAAATCGCTTCGACAACGCCTTCTTCGGCAAGCGTTCTCGATGCCGGCGCAGGAGAGTGTCGCTTCAAGCCGACGTTTGCGCATGCGCGTTATGTCGGTGTGGACTTTGGGCAGGGCGACAGTTCCTGGGATTACTCCAGACTCGATGCTCTTGGACGGCTGGAGGAACTTCCTTTCCCGGACCATTCCTTTGATCGTGTCATTTCCATTGTCGTGCTCGAGCACACGGCGGAGCCCTGCCGCGTGCTGTCGGAGTTCCGGCGCGTTCTTTCCGAAAGCGGAACCGTTCATCTTGTGGTTCCGCACATGTGGGAAGAACATCAGCGTCCCCATGACTACTTCCGCTTTACGTCCAACGGCATTCGCCACCTGATGGCAGGTGCCGGATTCCGCGTCGATCGAATCGAACCCATTGGCGGTTTCTTCTGGATGCTGAGCCGTCGTCTGATTGCGGTCCTCGGTTTTGCTCAGACGGGCTGGCGCTGGATTTTCTTTCCGGTTCTCGCGCCCGTATTCGGATTTCTGCTGCCGCTCTGTTGCTACTACCTGGATTCTCTGGATGAGGACAAGGCGTTTACCCTCGGATTTATCTGTGAGGGATCGAGAGTAAACACGGCCTGATGATACGAAAGGTTCAAAACCGCATCAGCGTTGCTGCGAGCTACTTTCGCCACAGAGCGGTTCTGTCGGGCGGGCCTATCGAGATCACTCTGGAGAGCACCGCGCGGTGCAATCTCTCCTGTCCCATGTGCCCGCGCCACAGCTACACGTTTGACAACGAGAACATGGACCTCGAACTGTATCGGAAGATTGTCTCGGACTGCAGGGGCTACGTCGAGTTCGTCTGGCCCTACGGGATTGGCGAGCCTTTAATGCATCCCCGCATCTTTGACATGATTCGAATCACACGTGAAGCCGGCATTCGTACCGGCCTGTCGACTAATGCGACATTGCTGGACAGCGAACGAGCCGACTGCCTGCTGGATTCGGGACTGGATTACCTGATCATCGCTTTTGATGGAGCGTCGAAGGAGACTTACGAAAAGTATCGGCGTGGCGCGACGTTTGAGAAGACCATCGATAACATCAAGGCATTCCTCGAGAAAAAGCGTGTTCGCGAATCCAGGGTTCATGTGGTTGTTCAAATGGTTGTATTGAAAGACAACGTCTCGGAGATTCCGCAGTTTCGCAACCTCTGGTCGATTTCCGGAGTGGATGAGATTCGGTTCAAGCGCGATGAGATCCGCCACGAAGGAACCGCGGTTCCCGAAGACGTGTTGAAAGGACAACGGCAGAATCCCTGCCATTTGCTCTGGAGAGGTCCCCTGTACGTGCGGTACGACGGCCTCGCGTATCCATGCTGCTACATGTACCGCGAATCTCCGGTCGGAGATCTGAAGACGCAAAGCGTGATGGAGGTCTGGAATTCATCGGGAATGGTGAAGCTTCGAGAGGCACATCTCAGGAAAGACGTTTCGGAGTATCCGGCTTGCATCACCTGCCAGGCCGCGCGGCCCAGCAAGGCGGCGGTATATGGGAGTCTCGCATTGGACAGCCTCACGGTGCGGAAGGCCGTTCCTGCCATGGAACGGCTTGCGCGGTTCTATCGCGTGGGTGTCTTTGAGGGAGCTACTTCTCCACGTTCATCGTGACGTCAACCCTGACGACTTCACCGGTCACCTTGTCTGCGGCCGCGGTGAATTGTGTCGTCTGTCCATCCTTGAGGACGACAGTATTGCTTGAGGAAAAGGTGCGAAGGGTCGGAGGGCTATCGCCCCCGCGCCGTTCCATGACCGATGCGTCTTCGATTCGGACCTGCACCTGGAAGCGTCCATCTTCCATGGAAGTCGCACTGCAATCGATGTTTGTGCCGATACTCTTGTAGTCAACCTGGCCTTGGCCCAACTGTACCGGGACCAACGATCCCATTCTCAGATTTACGGGTTCCGCATGATTCGCTGTTACGGCGAGCATATAAGGAAAGCTGCTGACCTTTTTGTCTCCCTCATATCGTGAGATGACAACCTGAACCTTCAGTGGCGTGAGCGGCCTGGCTTGCTGGCTTGCGCTTGGAGCGGGACTGGCATTGGGACTTTGTGCCAGGGCCGTTGCCGTCAGAGTCGCAACGAAAAGTGCGGTCGCCATGGATCTCGAGATGTTCGGTTTCATAGGTCTCCTCCAGTTTCCGAGGTCGCCGAGCTCAGCGGCGCAATAACAATGGGATCGATCGCTGCGATAGGCATGGGCTCAACCGCTGTCGTGCGCGCTTTCTCCGCAGATTCAAAAAGCCCCTCCAGTCTGGCTGGATCGATCTTCCTTTCCTGGACATCCTGTAGAAAGCTTCTAAGGGCAGCTACTTCTCGCTCATCGATCAGAACCTCCGGCTCTGCGGAATGAGGGCTGACATGAATGGTCGTGGGTTTCGGCGTCGCTTTCGGCGAAGGAAGGGGCGTCGGAGTCTCAACTGCAGGCGACAACACCACCGCTTCGGGCGGCGTCGTGGACTCCGGGGTTATGGGTCT
>Ga0070675_100000109_pt1 | contig 47889 bp, 40 predicted proteins | sample KBSM43metaG_FD_65343 | JGI IMG/M metagenome (GOLD analysis project Ga0070675, IMG submission 65343) | Miscanthus rhizosphere microbial communities from Kellogg Biological Station, Michigan, USA - KBS M4-3 metaG | ecosystem: Host-associated > Plants > Roots > Rhizosphere > Soil ... | reverse complement strand
GACGGCGTGTTCGGCCGCACGCGTCGTGAACTGGTCGGACCCGACAATCCGCTCGGCCTCGACATCACCGATCCAGCGGCACGCGATGACGTGTGGACACAGAATCAATTGAATCTGCCGATCGGCCGGCCGGTGATTGTGCACCTCTCCAGCAAAGACGTGATTCACAGCTTCGGCCTGCCTCAGATGCGGATCAAGCAGGACGCGATTCCTGGCGTCGAACAGCGCCTCTGGTTCACGCCGACGAGAACGGGCGAGTGGGAGATCGCGTGCTCGCAGTTGTGCGGCCTCGGCCACTACCGCATGCGCGGGTTCTACACCATTCAGACGCAGGCTGATTTCAACGCCTGGCTCGCGAGTCAGCCGACCGGCCTCTGACCGGAACGATCCAATCGATTCACACGTTCAAGTTTCAACCTGATGAAGCACCTTTCACACGTGTCCATTGGTGCGTCTGGCTCGCATGGATGCGCTTTCTCGACACGTCAGTGTTTCTTCAGCGCTTTCAAATATTTGCGCCGCAAACGTGCGAATGATGCTGATGCGCAAATGAGGGCGAAACGAACTGGCCCGCCGCTTGCTCAATCTCGGGGGTAAGGGCACCTGGCCCGCGAGAGGAGATTGAATGGCGAGGAAAGCGATCCCCGCACACCCGACGCGTGACCGGACCCGCGACAACGAGTCGCTGCTGCTCCGATCCGCGGAGTCGCTCGGTCGCATGATCGGATCGCTGCAACGGCAGCTTGACGTCGCGACCGGCCGGCTTCACGCAGGCAAGCCGAATGGAAGCGGCCGGAAGAGAGTGGCCGCTGCACGAGGCAGCGCGAAGGCAAAGAGCGGGATGACGGGTACGCGCGCGGTGGCGCGCAAGAAATCGTCGGCGCGGAAGAGCACGAAGAAGCGCTGACCGGGCCCTCCTGCTGTCGCCGGTATAATCCGGCACGGCAGGAGGATCGTGTCTCGACCGCGACATCGCGCAGTTGCACGCACCGCATCTGCAGCGACCCTCCCCCCGATTTATCGCGACTCCGACCTGCTGCAATCATTTTTGAGCGATGCGGCTCATGTCCCGGGCGGCACCGCGGACGGCGTCGTGTTTCCACGTGACGTCGCCGAAATCGCATCCGTCGTGCTTGCTGCGAAACGTGTCCTGCCGGTCGGCGCGCAGTCCTCGCTGACCGGTGGCGCGACGCCTCGAGGCGACGTCGTGCTCAGCACACGAGGCTTGTCGGACATCGCGGAGCCAACCCGCGGCACCGTGCGCGTCGGTGCCGGGGTTCCGCTATCCGAGCTGCAGCGGTTTCTTGCCGCACGCGATCTCTACTACCCGCCGGTGCCGACCTTCGATGGGGCATTCGTGGGCGGCACGATTGCCACCAACGCCGCGGGCGCCGCGACGTTCAAATACGGCGTCACGCGCGATTGGGTCAGCGGCTTGACGGTCGTACTGGCTGACGGATCGATCCTCGACATTTCGCGCGGCGATGTGCGCGCGTCCGTTGAAGGCATCATCGAGATCGAGACGAGCGCACGTAAATTGATCCGTCTCAACACCCCGACTTATCAGGTACCGGCGCTTCCGAAGGTATCAGCTGGCTACTTCACGCAGCCGCACCTCGACCTGGTCGATCTGTTCGTCGGCTCCGAAGGAACGCTCGGCGTCATCGCAGACGCCACGCTGCGCGTCAAGCGCCGCCCGCTACGGTGTGTCGCGCTGATCGTGTGCAGTTCCGAAACGCAGGCGATCGCCGTCACGGCGCGGTTGCGTGTGGAAGCCGCGGCCGCCGCGGACCCGCTCGACGTTGCGGCAATCGAGTACATGGACGCGAGATCGCTCGGGCTCGTCGACGAATCGACATTCGTACACGCCGGCATTCGACGACCCGTTGACGCCTCAACGATGCTGCTCGTGCAAATCGAAACCGAAGGCAACCTCGACGCGCCGCTAGCGCGGCTGCAGAATCTTCTGCAGATCACCGGCATCGCCGACGATCCGGTCGTCGCGCTGCCGGGGGACGAGCGCACCGCCACGCGGCTGTTCGAACTGCGCGAGGCAGTGCCCGCAGCCGTCAATGCGCGCGTCGCCGCGGCCAAGGCGCAATTCGGCGAGGCAATTCAAAAAGTGGCGGGCGACTTCATCGTGCCGTTCGACGCGCTCGCCGAAGCGTTGGCACTCTATCGCGAGGCATTCGAACGACGCGGCCTCGACTACGCGATCTGGGGGCACATTTCAGACGGCAACCTGCATCCAAATGCGATTCCGCGTTCACTGCAGGATATCGAGAAGGGACGCGATGCGCTGCGCGAGATGGCGCGCGGCGTGATGGCGCTTGGCGGCGCTCCGCTTGCCGAACATGGCGTCGGCCGAAATTCGCTCAAACAGCAGTTTCTCACAGACATGTACGGCGAGCGCGGGATCGAGCAGATGCGTGCCGTCAAGCACGCGCTCGATCCGGATGGAAAGTTTGCCGTTGGGGTGTTGTTTCCGTGAGCGCCGCGTCTAGACGAGCAGACTGATGGCGGTCGCCGCGAGCCCCGCGATCAGCAGCCACAATGGCAGCGCACCCGCGTCCGCGCGTTCCGGTTTATCGATCCGTTCTGCACTCACACGCCCCTGCGCGGCGAATGCGGCAGCCAACGAGCCGAGCAGCAGCAGCCAGCCGGCGCCGAGCATCACGCGCGACGGCACGCTTGCCTGATGCATGAACAGCACGGCGATCGACGCAATCCATCCCACCAGCGCGGTTCCCGCCAGCAGACGCAGGCGCCCGATCTCCCGATCGATCGTCTGCCGCCGCAACTCCAGACGAAGCGCTTCCTCCGCTCGACGACGTTGCTCCTCGATCTGCGCGCGCTCGAGTTCGAGGCGCGCGTGATCGCGATCGAACGCCTCCTTGAGCGCGGCGACGACAACGTTGGTCAAGCGTGTTTCGATTTGCCCGGCGAGGCCCTGAGCGGCGGTCGGCGACAGCGACGTTTCCGGCTTGGAACCAGCCGAGGAGTCCTTGAGACGACGCGCGGCATCGCGAAATGCAATTACCGCGTCGTAGGCCCGGAAGAGATTGGTGAGATTCATCAACGTGGTGCGTTCAAAAGGTGTTCCCCGCGCGCGAACTCAGCCAGGCGTCCCGAAAACGGCGCTGGGCCTCGGTGAGCGCTCGACCCGCCTGTTCGGCAGCAACGACGTCGAGGGTCGGATCCGCGACGGTTCGAATCGTTGCCATCAACGGCTGCCCACGGCCGCGGTGCAGGTACGTAACGGTCAACGCGTTCCCGGGCGCGGCGTCGCGAATCGCCGCGTCGACCTCTTCGGCACTTCTTATTGGCTTTCCACCGATCGCCGTGATCACATCGTCGCGATCGAGGCCGGCACGATAGGCCGGTGAATCTGCCGGAACCGCCCCAGCGATACGCACGCCGGCCGGCGAATCCTGCAGGCGCAGCTGCCCCGCGAACCCGGATTGCGGGGCATGCGGCCGCACCGCCAACCCGGCTGCCGCGAGCAGCCGAGCGTAATCCGGCACCTCGTGTCCCTGGATGAAGCGCGTAAAAAAGTCGTCCGCGAACGCGCGGTCGCCGGCAACTGTCGCCAGGACCGCCTTCGCATCCGTCATCGTGTAAGGATGATCCACGTACCCCGGCGCGTGACCGCCAGGTTTGCCGAACTGCCGCCACATCGCGCGCATGAAATCGTCGAGCGTGATCTTGCCGTCGCTGCGCTGCCGAAGCGTCAGGTCGAGACCAAGCGCAATCGACTCGCCCCACGTGTAGTACGAGATGAACGTGTTGTCGAAGTTGGTGCGATCGATTGACGTGGCGGCGTCGACAAACGGCGCCATCTGGCTCATCTCCTCCGCCGTGTGAATCTGCCGACCCGGACTGAACGTGACCTCGTTAATCGCAGCGGCAATGGTGGCGGTGAACTCGGAAAGCCGCGTCAATCCCGCGCGCTGCAGCACGAGCGGGCCATAGTAGTTGGTGAAACCTTCTGCCAGCCACAGCTCGCCCGACATGTTCGCATCGTCAAAATTGAACGGTTCGAGCGACTTCGGACGGATTCGCTCGACGTTCCACGAATGAAAGAACTCGTGCGACAGCGTGCTGATCAGGCCCGCGCGATTGGTTCGAAGCGAGGACGAGGACGCCAGGATGGTGCTGTTGCGATGCTCCATGCCGTCGCCGTTGGCCCAGGGCAGATAATCGGCGATGAAGGTGTAGGTGCCGCCGTCGTACGGCGCGAACTCGCCATACACGCCGCGCTCCTCTCGAACGATCTTCTCGACATCGCGTACAAGTCCGTCGAGCTCCGCTTCATCTCCCTCGTGATGGATGGCGATCCGGAACATGGGCTGGCGCTGACCATCAGCGACCGTAAATGCGCGGAGCGCAAACGAGCTGAGCTCTGACGGGCTGTCCATCAGATATTGCAGGTTCGGCGCCGTGAAGGTCTGCGCATCGGGTCCAGGGAACAGCTGCGTGGCCACACGCCAGTTGGATCCTGCTGGCGGCTCGAATCGCACATTCAGAGGACGTGTCTCCAGGCCACGGGCCCAAATCACAACGGCCGGCATGTTGATGTGTGCGTGAGCGAGATCGATAGACAGGTACGTTCCGTCGGTCCGGTCGCCAAAGACGCGATACCTGAGACGAACGGTCGAAGGGTGAGTCGTCACCACCCACTGCTGCGGAGCCGTGTGTGTCGTGGCAAGCGACGCCCCTCCCGAATCGGTCACCTCCAGGTCGAATACGTTTTTCGCGAACTCGTGAAGTGCGTAGCGCCCCGGCGAAGCGCGGCTCATGTGCAGCTCGAGCGGATCAGAAGGCAAGTCGGGAAAAGAAACCTCCACCTGCATCCATCGGTGCTCGGGCTCCGGGAATGTAAACCGATAAGAAACAGGAGCCTGCGCGAAGACCGGAAGGTTGATCAGGAGCAGCAGTGTTGTCGCGGCGAAAATCCTCATGAGAGACCAGATTAATTCTGCCGCATCCGCAAAGGAGCGGTATAAACGAAATCAATGAGCATCGCCGTTGCCGTTCCTGCATCCACCGTCGTCCTGCTCAGGGGCGATCACCCGTTCGAAGTGTTTCTGGTACGACGCAGCGACAGCGTCGCGTTTCTGGGCGGCGCACACGTGTTCCCGGGCGGCCGCGTCGATCCTGCCGACCGTATCCATGACGTCGTCGGTGGTGTCCGCCTTCAGGCCGACTCATTTGTGGCCGCGACCGAGAACCTCACGTCGCGTATGCCCGACGTGCCGGCGGACGTCGTCATCGCGCACCACGTGGCGGCCGTCCGCGAATTGTTCGAAGAGGCGGGCGTCCTGCTGGCGCGGCCGCTGACCGCTGCGTCGGTGCAGCGGCTCACCGCGGACCGGCGCGAACTTCTCGCGGGGCGAATCACGTTCGGAGACATCGTGCGGCGCGAGCGCCTGCATCTGGCGCTCGATGAACTGGCGTATTTCGCCCACTGGGTCACGCCGGAGATCGAAATCCGTCGGTTCGACACACGCTTTTTCATCGCACGCGCACCCAAGGGGCAGACGCCGATTCACGACGCGGGGGAGACCACGCACAGCGAGTGGGCCGAACCGGCACGCGCGATCGAGAGCTGCCGCGCCGGCGTCATCTCACTGCCGCCGCCGACCTGGACGACACTCCAGATGCTCGCGCGGTTCGAATCGATCGACGCCGTATTCGACTGGGCGCGGCGGAAGCCGATTCCGCGCGTGCAACCGCGATTCGAGAAGCGCGGCGGCCAAACGCTTCTCTTTTATCCTGGTGATCCGATGTACCCGCCGGTAGAAGGATTCGACGCCACCGAGACCAGATTCGTGCTGGAAAACCGGCGCTGGATGCCGATCACGCCGGATTGACAATCGGCAACGGACGGCCGGTCTCGTACCTCCGCATCGTCCGCAGCACAACGTCAACCATCATGTCGAGGAACAACGGATCGTCGTTGACGGCCGCCGCGCGGACCATCGGCAGCCCGAGCGACGTGCAGACGTCTGCCGCTTCGCGATCCAGGTCGTAGAGCACTTCGATGTGATCGCAGAGAAAACCGACGGGACAGATCACGGCTGCAGCGAGTCCCTGTGCGTGTTCGCGGCGGAGGTAGTCGCAGACGTCGGGCTCGAGCCACGGATCCTGTGGACGGCCGCTTCGGCTCTGGTACACCAAGGCCCAGGGCAGTCCTGCCTGCTCGGCGATCGCCGCGCACGACACCGACAGCTGATGCTCGTACTGCGAAGCGTCAGCCATCGACTTTGGAATGCTGTGCGCAGTAAAGACGATGCGCGCATTCTCACGCACGTCGTCTGGAAGCCGCTTCACGGCCTCGCAAATGTGTAACGTATTGGCAGCAACGAACTGCGGGTGATCGAACCAGCTGTCGACGAAGGTGATGTCGACGTGACCGCCTGCCTTTTGGAGCGCCTCCTGCGCCGACGCGACGTTCTCGCGGTACTGCTGACAGCTCGAGTAGGAATGATGAGCGGCGGCGATGAAGCCAATCGCGTTGCGGACTCCATCCGCATGCATCTTCTTCAGGGTATCGGTCAGGAAGGGATGCCAGTTACGCATGCCGACGTGGACGGGCAACGGGTGGCCCACGGCAGCAAGTCGTTCGCGCAGGCCATCGGCCTGCCTCTGAGTCAGCTCAGTCAGCGGTGATACCCCGCCGAACAACTCGTAGTGATGCGCGACCTCTTCAACGCGCTCGGGGCTGACTCTGCGGCCGCGCAGTACATTTGCGAGGAATGGACGAATATCGTTCGTTCCCTGGGGGCCACCGAAGGACACGATGAGCACGGCATCGAACATCGGAGGTGTCGGAGAGTTCCTGAACGACTCGAACTCTTTGCATTCTCTCCGACGCAACTACGCCGCGCAACTTTCAACGACCTCCGATCGGAGTTCGCTTCAGTGGCCAGCCTTGGTGTGCAGCTTCTCGAGCGCCGCCTTGAAGGCGTCGCGGTGGCCCATTTCGTCCCGCCGTATTTCCTCGAAGAGCGACGCGGCCGCGGTATCACCCGCTGAACGCGCTTGCTCCGCGAATTCGCGGTACATCGTCTCGATTTCGTACGATTCGCCCGCGATTGCATCCTCGAGATTCGCGGCATTGTCGCCGACCAGGTGCGCGAGGTCAGCCTCTTCCTGGAGGTGCTCGAATCGCTCAACCTTCGCGGCGCGCTCGAACAGATCGGCGAGTTCGTTGTTTCCACTCTTGCGCGCGTGCTCGCCATATAACTGGTACTTCGCCGCAGCGAACGCTTCGCCCTGCATGGCCGTCTTCAGATGATCGCGTGTTGCCGACGTCACCGGACCAGTTTCACCAGATGCCGTCATCGCCGCCAACGCGCCGATCACGACCGCCAGCAGCACACCTGATAGCAGCGTCAGTCTCATGGCAACTCCTTACGGAGTATCACTGCAACTGATTTGCCGCTGATTACGCGATGAAACGCCAATTTTCGAACGGGTCGGCCGGAGGCAGTCACGAGATTCGGTGATGACTATGCGCGTCGGTACGCCTAAGACGCCACGGGTTTGACGGTCGTCAGTACTTTGCGGCATCGGCCGACTGCTGTTTCAGGAGCTCGACGAGCTTCTCGCACGCGGCATCGCACGCCGGCGTCGCGCCAGGTGCCGCCGTGGATGTCGTCGACGATAGGGGAGCGGCGTCTGGTCGTTGCACGGCAAGATACAAATCGTATGTACCGGCAAATGCGGGCGGTTCCGCGAGGTGTATGGGTATGACGCCCGGTGCGATACCGCCCGTTTGATAGGTTGATGCGTACGCGGCTCACCTTTCCGGTACGCGAGAGGCGGAATGCCGCCGCCAGTGTCTGCGAATCGCCGAAGTCGTTAGCGGCCGGGTACCTGGCCCAACGGGTTTACATTCGGCGGCGATGATGGCGCGGCAAATGGATTCGCGCCAGGCGGAATAGCACCCCTGATCCAAGGGCACTGCTTCCCGTAGGCGAGCTCGTACTGCGAAGCGTCAGCCATCGACTTTGGAATGCTGTGCGCGGTAAACACGATGCGCGCATCCCTCCGCACGTCGGCTGGAAGCCGCTTCACGGCGTCGCGAATGTGCGCCGCGTTGGCAGCAACGAACTGCGGGTGATCGAACCAGCTATCGACGAAGGTGATGTCGACATGACCGCCTTCCTGGTGGAGCGCCTCCTGCGCCGACGCGACGTTCTCGCGGTACTGCTGACAGCTCGAATACGAATGGTGCGCGGCGGCAATGAAGCCAATGGCATGCCGCACGCCGTCCGCATACATCTGCTTCAATGTGTCCACGAGATACGGGTGCCAGTTGCGCATGCCAACGTAGACGGGTAGCGGGTGGCCCGCAGCCGCAAGCCGTTCGCGCAGGCCGTCGGCCTGCCGCTCGGTGAGTTTGGTCAGCGGTGAAACGCCGTCGAACAACTCGTAATGATGCGCGACCTCTTCGACGCGTTCAGGCGTCACTCGTCGTCCGCGGAGCACGTTGGCGAGGAAGGGGCGGATGTCGTCGCGCCCCTGAGGGCCGCCGAATGAGATGAGGAGAACGGCGTCGAACATCTTCAATCTTCGATGTGCAGTTTGAGTATCTCAAATGCAATCGAAGAAGGATGATGTCCGACTCTGATCAATACGAGATCAGTGCGTACCCGGCAAGGCCAGCGCCGCCTGGATAGTTTTCGTATCCGCAATTACTCAGGTATAGGTCGTAACAAACCTGTTGCGAATAACCACCCCTTCCACCCGTTGTGCCGACTGGAGCAACCGATCCAGTTATGGCTCCTCCGCCTGGGCCCGCGGAGTAGGTGTATATCGTGCCATCCGAGGGGTAATAAATAGGCTGAGGTGGTTTCCCATCGAGGCCGGCAAGTGCGACGACTCCTGATGCACTGGATTTGCGACCACCGGTTCCGTCACCCTTTCCGCCGTCGGCTTCTCCCAGGACGTTACCCTGCAGCATCAACTGCGTCGAGGAACCATTGGCGCCGTTCATAGGCGAGCTGGAAGCGGTGCCAGCTGCTCCTCCCGCTCCTCCTGCGCCGAGGACAATGCGAAGATTTGCACCCTGGGACACTGCCACCACGATACGCGTGTACGCTCCACCGCCTCCTCCGTGACCGACTGGTGGCGCACCTGAACCGCCAGCCCCAGCGCCCCAGAGTTCGACTGTCACGCGAGTCACACCATTCGGCACCGTAAACGTTCCAGACGTCGTAAATGCTTGTCTCCCCGGGGTAGTGGTCGTCGCCGATACCGGCGCTGCCGCTACTCCCGAGAACGGGCTCACGACCGACGCAGTAGCCGTTGGCCATTTGTCGAACGCCGTCACGACGGGCAGGCTCGCGATACTCCACGTTTGCGTGCCCGCCGAAATTCCTTTCACCGTGTACGTCGTGCCCGTGACTTGCACTCCGTTGTTGGTCCCAGGCCCACCAACCATGTACGTGCTGACTCCGGTCGCCGCATTCCACGTGAGCTTCACCGTACCGTCGTCAATCTGGTCCGCTCTGAAGCCCGTGGGATCTGAATACGTAAATGCGGTAAGGGTGCCGGTAGGTGATCTGTTCACTGCGATCACGCCGCCGTTCAGCGTTGGGACGGTCGGAGAAATTGTTCCCGTGGCACCCGATGGCGCCGGCGACGGAGCTGGAACGACGAGGCTCCCGCCGGGTAGCGTGGCGATCGTTGGCGGCGGCTGCGGCGGGCCTGTTACGAGGACGCCACCAGGCAAAGGAGGCGCCGTTGTACCCGCAGGTGCCGGCACTGCTATCGGCGCAGGCGGTTTCAACCCAAGCTGGCTCACTGATGGCGGCGCCGGTGGGGACGGCGCAGCGCCTCCGCGCACGAAACTCCACGAACACGTGACCGTCGAGGTCGTGCCAGGCGGCGCGCCCGGGAAGTTTGGCGACGATCCTTGCGGGGCAGAATTCGCGATGCTCGTCGCCGTCGCTGGGCCTTCGATCACCGGGAACGTCCATTCGTCGACATAGGGGATTGCAGCGCCGGTCGTCGTGCCGGTGCTCCGCAACTGTGCGGCGCCCCCAAAGCGCACGGTGCCTTCAGCGGTCATCCGGATCGTCAGCGTGTCGGGCATGGGCTGACCCGCTGTCGTCCATTGCTCGGTCCTCCCCTGGCCTCGGTCACGGGTCCCCTGACCGGTGACTTGCCACGTCGCCGCGTACTGCTTGATGGCAGGAGTCGACGCAGGCCCAGGGGTCGAACCCGTCAACACCCAGGTGTGTGTCTGCTGATGGAAGTAGTTCTGACCCTGACCGGTGAATTGCCCGGTCAACACGCACTGCGCCCAGCCGGCCCACGGACCGTCGGCGGCTGTTCCTGTCTGTGCGAAAGCCGATTCAACGACGCCAAAGCAAAGAATCGCCGCAAAGATGGTCTTCGTCATCGGACTTGACCTTTCGTTGAGCGGACCGTTTCCACTTCTCTATTTCTTCTGCGGCTGCGCCTTCTTCAGGTTGTCCGCGATCGACTTGGCCGCGTTCTCCAGCGCGTCGCCGAGCGAGTCGTCGAACGACGGTCCTCCCTGCCCCGGCGCACCAGTCAGTCCGGTGTTGCTCGCCATCGCCTGCTTCATGAGGAACGACGCGGCTCCGGCAGTCGGATCGAGGCCGGGCATATGCGGAGCGCCGGCGATTCCCGCGCCGAGACTACGCGCCTGCATCTCGGCCAGCGCCGGATTGCCGAGCATCCCCATCCCACTGAGGCTTCCGGCCATCGACTGATTCAACGCGTTCATCATCAGCCTGCCGGTCATCATGTTCATGTACATCGTGCCGGCGAACTTCGCGATGTTGAGCCCTGACTTCAAATCGAATCCGCCGTTCTTCCCCTTCACGTTGGACGAGAGCCGCGCCTTGCCGTCAGGCTGAAGCAGCTTGATGGCGACCGTGGCTTCCGTCGGATCCTGGCCCGAGGCGCCACCCGCGAGCTTCGATGCCGCTTTGAGCGCTCCCCCGATTCCGCCCCCGGCCTTCGATGCCTTCATTTCCGTGACTTCCGCGACGAGCACATAGTCGAACCCGTGCGCCGCCGCCTGCTGCATCACCTCTGCCTGCGTTCCCGGAAGCGGCGCTGCCGAGAGCTTCATCTCGTTCAGCTCCGCGACCAGCCGTCCGCGCAGCGCGCGCGTATCCGCCTGCTGTGACGTCTTGTTCGCGACCTCGAGAACGCCCACGAGCGGTACACCGGGCGTCTTGGTCACCGTTGTCGGCGCGGCAAGTTCCTGCGTCAGCTTCACTTCACTGGCGTCGCTGATGGCCTTCGACAGCGCGGCAATGTTTCCCGCCTCGGTGAATCCCGGCGGAATGTCGAACAGCGACGCATCGAGGGTCGAGATTTCCAGTTCGCTGATCTCCATCGAAACGACGTTCGGCTTTCCGTCCTCGCCGGTAATCGTCGTCGAATACGCGACCGGAAATCCGAGCACTTTCGGGTCGCCGTTCTGCGTCGCCTTGACTTCGTCAAGGCACGCGCCGGGAGGCATCTGCGACGCGTCTAGCGCGGTTGGTTGCTGAGTGGTCGGGGGAAGATCGATGTACCAGCCATCCATCTCGATGTGCTGCTTCGATGGATCGCAGGCACCGGGCGCCGGTTGTTTGTCGATGATGGTCTTGACGTGACGCGCCTGCATCCCGAACAGCGGCTTCCGCTCGCCTGTGTCGGTGATTGTCGTCGTCACGTTGACGACGCCGGGTTTCTGCGGGGGCGCAGCGGGAGCGGCTGCCGGCGCTGGAAGACCGGGAACGCTGCCGTCAGGGGTGACGAGATAGGTGTTCGCGCTGCGCATGATCTGTACGGTACGCTTCAAGTCGTGCTGTCTGAGCAGCACGGTGTCGGCGAATTCGTATCGCTCGCGATTGCCCTTGATGAACGTCAGGCTCTCCGTTCTTTGCGGCCCGGTCGAGTAGACCGTTTTCATCCGCAGATCCTGCGCGACTGGTTTCGGCGGCGGCGGAGGTTCGGCCGGCTTCGCGGCAGGCGGCGCGGGGGGACGCTGCGGGGCGGCAGGCTGCCTCGGTGCCGGCGTTCGGGGCGGCGTCTGGCCGCGAGCGCCTGGGCGCTGCGTTGCCGTCTGGGCATCAAGCGGCGCGCCGAACAACGCCAGCGAGCACGCAAACACCAACGCGGACATGACGTTGAAAGATCCAGACATGGGTGGAGCCTCGCTTCTTTCGCCTGCAGAAAGTCAGGTCCTCATCGCACTAACGCGCGGACACCGTAATACGCGTGCTTCGATGAGAATCGGGCTCAGGCGCCCGGGAGCGGGCAAGAGGCGGAAGATCACTCATGATCCGCCGCCTCTCTTTCCAACGTGCGAGCCGTGCCTGTCGGAATGGGAAGGCTGGGGGGAGCCTATGACCCGTAACGCGCGTCTCGCAGGAAAAACGGCTCAGGAGCCAGTCAGTTCCCGATACAGCCACCCTTTCGCAACGGCCCATTCGCGTTTGACCGTAGCTGGCGAGATTCCAAGTGCGGCGGCCGTTTCCTCGACGGTCAGGCCGCCGAAGAACCGCAATTCGACGATGCGGCCCTGGTCGGGGTCGAGCGCCTCGAGCTTCTGCAGCGCCGCGTCGAGGGCGACGGCGTCAAGTACGTCAAGGGAAGGTTCCGCGGCTGTCGAGAGCGCATCGCTCAGCTCGACGTGGATGACGCCGCCGCCGTGTTTTTCACGCAGCTCACGCCGCGCGTGGTCGACAAGAATCCTCCGCATCAACTGCGCGGCAATCGCGAAGAAATGTCCGCGGTTCTGCCAGTCCACTTCTCGCTGGGCGAAAAGCTTGACGTAAGCCTCGTTGACGACGGTGGTGGTTTGCAGCCGGTCGTGACGCCATTCGCGCGCCAGTTGTCGCGAGGCAATCGTCCGGAGCTCTTCGTAGACGATGGGGATCAGGCGGTCGAGCGCCTCACGGTTCCCGTCTTTCCACTCGTGAAGAATGCGTGTGACATCGTCTGGAGACCGCGATCGCCCATCCATCGGTCGGGTGAGTTAAGCACCTTTTGGCCATGTCAGTCAAAGCGAAGCGTCAGCGGCGTGGTGCCAACTTCTGTTCAATCGTTGCTATGAGTTGCGGCTCGTCGTCATCGAGCGGTCCACCGGCTTTGCGCCCGCCCGCACGCAGCTCGTTCAGCACTTCAAGGCTACGCTGGTACCACACACCAGCGGATCGGTCATTCCCCCCATTGGTCAGCTGGGTGGAAGGGCCGGCATGTGCACTGACGACGTCGCCCATCGTCGCGTATGCCATCGCGAGCTCGAAACGGAGCCTCGCGTCTGCCGGGTCCTCTGCCGAGGCAGTCTCGACCAGGTCAATGGCGCGCTGAGAAAACGCTTCGGCTGCGGCAACGTCTCCGGCCGCGAGCAGCGCTTGGGCGAGTCGCGTCGACGCAGTGGCGACCGTGAGACGGAAATAGACGTACGACGGGTCGGACGCAGCCAACAGTTCGCCTCGCGCCAACGCCATCCGGTAGTGTGCCGATGCCGCCGGATAATCGCCGCTTCGAGCAAGCACTTCGCCGGTCTCGAGTTGCGACACCATGAGATCGATCGATGCCTGACGGTCGGCGGGGCTGCCGTCGACGATCGCTTGCCGGAGCGATAACGCCGTCTGCTGGTGTGGCCATGCGGCGGTCAGATTGCGTTCCCTCACGAACAGCTGTGCAAAGTGAGAGTGTGTGCTCGAAAGTCGCCGCCGAAATGCAACGTTGTCAGGCTGTGCCGTCACCAGTGTCGAGGCCGCGTCGAATGCCGGCTCGAACTGCGCACGGGCGCCGGCAAGGTCGCCGAGTTTCAGCAGGATCTGCCCGAGCCGCCCTCGAGCGGTCGCGACCTCGTTCTGAATCGCCAAGTCCGTTGGGTTGGCGCTGAGCAGTCGTTCATCCAGAGTAAGCGTTCGACGCGCCGCTTCTGTCGCTTCATCGAGCCGGCCGGACTGAACGTACGACAGCGACAGCGTGGACGCCGTCTGCGCAGCGGCGCGAACGATCTTCAGATCGTCCGGCGTTTTCCGCAGAAGCTCGTCCAAGACCTCGCGCGCGCGCTGATGCAGCTTCAATGCGCCCGCCGTGTCTGCCGTCTCGCGAAGAATTCCGCCGACGTTGAAGTAACTCGACCACAAATCCAGCTGCGCACCGGATGTGAGGGCACCGCTCGTCGCCAGTTGCTCGCGTATCGCGAGCGCTTTCTGGTAGCTGGCCAGCGCCGCCCCGGTATCACCAATGTTGGCCGCGTACGAGCGGCCGAGCACGTTACCCAGCTTGTCGTACGCCTGCGCCAGCTCCTGCTGAAGCGCAGCGTTGTCTTTCTCTTCTGCCGCAAGGCCGTCGAAATATTCGAGCGCTCGCTTGACGAGCAGCTCGCGCGTGGCGAGAGTGCCTGGAACGTTCTCGATGCTGTCCTGCACCTCGAAGATCAACGAGCTGGCGAGCCGTCTGACATCGTCAAAGTGCCGCTGTGCGAGCTGGCGCTGCCGATCCGCTTCGCGCGCCTGCCACAGCGCCACGGCAAGCCCGCCGACGAGGGAAAGGACAATCAGTGCGGCCGCGATCACGCCCACGCGGTGCCGCGAGATGAACTTGCCAATGCGATACAGCCACCCGTCATTGCGGGCTGCGAGCGGAAGGCCGGTCAGATAACGGGTCACGTCATCGGCCAACGCACCCGCAGATGAGTAGCGCTCCGCCGGATTCTTCCGCAGCGCTTTGAGCACGATGGTGTCCAGATCGCCGGCGAGCTGGCGGCGAAGCGGGCGTGTGGAAGCGACGGCGCTCGGCCGCAGCGGTTCCTCGTCACAGATGGCGACCGCAAGTTCGTGCGCCGCATACGACCGAACTCGATACGGGCTGGCGTTGGTGAGGAGGCGGAACAACAACACGCCGAGTGCGTAGACGTCGGTCGCGGTGGTAATCGGTTCGCCCTTGAGTTGCTCCGGGCTCGCGTACTCAGGTGTAAGCATCGCGGGCCCGGTGGCCGACCGGCCGGCGACCGCCGCTTCTCCCGACCGTTCGAGCAGCTTCGCGATACCGAAGTCGAGCAGCTTCGGCACACCGTCGCTCACGAGAATGTTGGTCGGCTTGAGATCCCGATGGACAACGAGACTGCGGTGGGCCACATCAACGGCCGCACAAATCGTGCGGAACAGCTCGAGTCGCTGCCGGAGGCTCAGGGCGTTCGCGGTGCAATACTCGTCAATCGGCACACCCTGAACGTGTTCCATCACGAGATATGGAACACCCTCCTCGGTAGTACCGCCGTCCAGCAGGCGGGCGATGTTTGGGTGCTGAAGCGTGGCGAGAATCTGCCGCTCGTCTCTGAACGATCGGAGACCTTCGGCGGATCGCGCGTCGTGCGCAATCTTCAGCGCAACGACCTGACGGTATTCCTCGTCCGCACGTTCCGCGAGGAATACCCGTCCCATGCCGCCGCGGCCGATCTCCTTGATGATGCGGTAGGGACCGAAGCGGCCGCCGATCCGTGGCGCGGTTGCGCGTGCCCTCTGTTCGATGAGGTTGATGGCTGAAGCAGCCGCGAACACTGGGGCTTCAAACAAAGTGGCCGCGCTGACGGCGGAAAACAGGAGCGAGCGGACTTCCTGCTCGAGCGGCTGGTCACCGGCACAGGCATCAACGACAAAACCGGCTCGTCGCGCCTCAGGCTGCTCGAGTGCCGCCGCGGTAATCGTTTTGACGCGAACCCAATCTTCGCGAGTCATCCTTTGAACCGTACGCGCGAACGGGGGGTAATTCGGCTCAGCGAGAGTTAACCATCGAGTTCCGGCCTCGTCAAAGAGAGCCGATCAGCCCAATCATGCGGACAGGCGGATCATCGCGAGCAATGACCCGGCGATCGCCGCCAATGCGCCCAAACTTGCCACGTACATGAAGCGCGGCCGGTAAGCAAGATGGACGGATGCCGCACCGATTGGTACGCGCACGGCGAGCAAGCTGTCGAAGAACGCAAAGGTCGACAGATGCTGATCGCCAGCGCTTGCCGTCCAATCAGGGCGAAACATTTCCGCAATGACGAGGGTGCGGGGCGCCTCGAGCCGATTGAACGTCACGTCGATGGCACCTTCCGAGCGGACGATTGAGACGGCTGCAGGCTGCAGGCTCGCCATGATCGAGAAGTCGCGGCACAGCAGGCGATCGTTTGGGCAGTCGGCGAACCGTGGCGCGTGGACGGTCTCGGCGGCGCCATCGACCAGGATCGCGCCGGTCGACGCGTCCTCGTTTTCATACAACACGAGGTCTGGCGCCGCGGCGATACTCAGGGGGCGTTCGTGCAGGTCGGACGCGACAGTCTCACCGCGATGCGCGATCACGTATCGAATCCCGAGCAGGTCGAGCGAAGCGGCTGATTGCAGAAAGGACTGTGGCGGTGTGACGCGGGCGTAATAGAGACGTTCATCCGGCCATATCGGATCGGCGCTGACGCCCTTGAACCATCCATCGAGCACGTGAACGCCGCGATACGCCAGCCCGTTCACGCCGAGGCCCGCTGGGAGGTACGTGCGGTTCATCACTTCGTTTTCGACAGCCGGAGAAAACGCCACCAGTCCGGGCCGAGCGAGCGTCGAAACCAGGTGGTCCGCCGAAGGTACTGCGGCAGTCGCGGCGCGGAACCAGGGCGTTGGCGAACGTGCTTCGTCCCACGCGTACCGGGCATACGGAGCGGCGATCAAACCAACGGCAACGATCTGTAACAGCAGCAGGAATGCAGTGAGCTGCCGAATGTACTTTGCCTGCAGGCCACGTTCTGCCGCCATCCCCGCCAGCAGAATCGCACACAGAATGACCGGATCTCTGAACTGATAGCGTTGCGTCGCGAGCGGAATAGGCACGACGGTCGTGAACAGGCACGCCAGTCCGATTGCGAGCCCAAACACAAGTTCGCGGCGATTCCATCCCTGACGGACACACGCGGCGATCACCAAAAGCGCGAACGGACCGCCAAAGGACAACGTTCGCGCGTCGTTTTCGAGTGCAGGCCCAATCTGCGACGCGAAGTTGGTCAGCGGCCGCAGGAACACGTCGAGTGCAACCGCCGGCGGCAACGGACGGGCGTCGACTTGAAGGCCGACGTCCGAAGCAAACAACCTACGCTCTGAGATGAGCAGTGCGGCATTCGGCGCACAGATGAGGAGTGCGATCGCCGCCGCCACGCTTAGTGGACGCAATCGCGCGATCATGCTGTGCCACCGCGCCATGGTCACGGCAATCAAGAGGACCGCAAAAACCACAGCGTAGGCAGGATTCGAGTTTGCGATAACGAGGCCGCTGCACAGGCCAAGCAGCACGCTCGATCGCCAACAATCGCGGCCGTCGCTGTCCAGCGCGCGCCATAGGCATAACAACAGCCACGGCATCGAGGTCCACACGATCCAGTGTGACGGCCACGCGTCGCTCAGCGCGTAATTGATTCCCGGCGCGGCCAGCAGAAAGGTGAATGCGCATGTCGCCCGAACCAACGGACGGAAGCCAAGCATTCGGCCAAGCTGCCACATCCCCGCGGCGCCAAGAACGGTATGCGCCAGCAACAACAGACGAACCCAATTTGCAGGCTCTAACACCGCAAGTAGCGGCAGAAGCGGATGGAACCAGAAATTCGGGATGAACGGTTGGGGGAGCCCCAATGCCAGGCGGGAGGTCCAGAAGGCGTAGGTCCCTTCAGAAAGGGCTCGAACGTGCAGCCACGATGTCAGGACCGCGTGACGAAACTCCTCGTCGTCCGGCGGGGTGCCGGCCGCCAACACCACACAGGCGCCAATGACAAGCGTCAGCGAGGCCCAACGATGCAGCTGTGAACGGTTCAACCTTTTGCTGGCTGCGTGGCGTGTCGGGGATTTGTTTAGCGAGTTTTGGCGGTGAGGCAGGGATTCGAACCCTGGGTAGGACTTTAAAGGCCCTACAACGGTTTAGCAAACCGCCGCCTTCAGCCTCTCGGCCACCTCACCGCAGCGAGAAAGCTAAGTATAAACGAGATCGCGACTTAGACGCTTGGCGATAGTCTCCACGATTGTCCCTGAAATTGTCCCTGCCGGGCTGTCAGAACCGGCGCGGAACGGCGCAGCGTCCGCACCCGGAACGTTGAGCACGCGAGACGCACGTGGACCTCGCGCGGGAACCGGAGTCATCCGGGATGACACGACTTCCGGAGCGGCCTTTGGCCTGGGCGCACGCCTATAGAGGACCTTACCGCGCGTCGATCAGGACGTCTTGCACGATCCGAAATGGTCGCTGATAGAGCTGGACGTGCTCGTTCAGCGGCTTGAAATGATAGTCGTCGTGGGCGCGCTCCGTGCGGGATGCGTCGCAGCCTTCGTGGCCAGACCCGAGCTCGACGATCCGCGCGACAACCACAGCTTCCGTCAAGGCGTTTCACAGTGCGCCCTCCGTGGTCGTCAAAAGGACTGGACGATGTCATTGGCACAAGGAGGCCCACTCATGCGTATGTTCGATGTTCAGGGAATCGAGATCACGGCACCGCGGCGCAAGGTGTTTGAGTTTCTGCGCGAGCCTGTGAATCTGCCGCGCTGGGCCCATGCCTTCACGTCAGTTGGGAACCGTCGCGCCCGCCTTGAGACTCCCGCGGGGGCCGTGGATGTCGGCCTAGAGGTGACCGCGGACGCGGACACTGGCGTCGTCGACTGGCGCCTTGCGTTCCCCGACGGCAGTGTTGGCATCGCTCAATCGCGAGTGACCGAGACGACCCGTGGAACATGCATCTACAGCTTCGTGCTGCACGCCCCGCCCGTGGCGCTCGAGCATGTCGAGGGTGCGCTGGACGCGCAGCGCGCGCTTCTGCAGTCCGAGTTGGCGACACTGAAGTCGCTGATCGAACGGTGACGATGATGCCAATAGTGCTGGAGGACCTTGCACGGCAAGCGATCGGCGGGGACCGCGAAGCACTCGATCGGCTCGTCACAGCCCTCCAGGGCGACGTGTACGGCCTCGCTCTCCGCATGCTGTGGAATCGTGACGATGCGGAGGATGCCACGCAGGAGATCTTGGTGCGAGCCGTCACGCGACTGGCGCAGTTCGATTTCCGCAGCAAACTCAAGACGTGGGTCTATCGCATCGCCGTCAACTACATCCTCGATGTGAAGAAGAGTCCCGTCGAGCGCATGCACCTGGACTTTCAGCGGTTCGCCGACGACCTGGTCGAGGGCCTGTCGTCGGATGGGCCAGCTGATTCCGAGCGTTCCGTACTCGTCGAGGAAGTGAAGATCGGCTGCACGCTCGGTATGCTCCAGTGTCTTGATCGGCCGCATCGTCTGGCGTACGTGCTCGGCGAGATTCTGGACCTCTCAGGCCCGGAGTCCGCCGAAGCCCTGGGGATCTCTGCGGAGCTGTTTCGCAAGCGCCTGCAGCACGCCCGCACGGCGATCGAAGCGTTTACTCGGTCGTACTGTGGCCTCGCCTCGGACAGCGCGGCCTGCGCCTGCCATCGGCGAGTGCCTGCGGCCCGTCGCCTCGGCCGCGTCCGTCTCGATTCGCTCGATTTCGCCCAACAACCGTCGTCATATCAGGAGACCCGTGGATTCGTTCGCCGCGCCGAGCAGGCGCGATGGGCGCTTCAGGTCCATCGCACCAGTCAGCCCCGGGCGTCGGCCGTGGACTTCGCACGTCGGCTCGCGCAGTCACTCGACTCACCGCGTGATCCGTCGTCGCACTAAGAACATCGGCGCCTGGTCCGCGAGCTGGCCGATTACCGGGAGGCGTCGAGAGTGCGCTCGATGACATGCCCACCGAACCGCGCAATGAGCCTCTCGGCAATATTGGAAAACGCGTCGTCGTAGCCGTCGGCATGGCGCCGTTCTTCTATTCGCCGCACACGCTATTTGTAGCCGAGCGCGGGCTAGAGCACTTCGACCTGTCCATGCGGGCCCAATATGAGCTGACGAAGCGCTTCAGCGCCGAGGGCAGCATCCGCCCGTACATTGCCAAGGATCCCGCGCGTGCGGCCAACAACCTCAACGACCTAGGCAAGGTGCGACGAGCCAACAGCAGCCAACTGGGTCGAACGAGGAAGTTTGAGAGCGCAGGTTCGAACGCACGGGTTCTTTTCGTCGACAACCAATACCGAGAACTTCTTGGCTCGCTCCGGTTACCTTCGCATTAACCAGCGCATCGAGCAAGGACTGGCACACCATCGAATCGGTGCCGCACAGGCTGCACCCTGTTCCGGCTTGCGTTGTAAACCGGACATTTCCAAAAATTCCGCGCGGAGGCGCTCCGGCAACAGAGTCACGCTTCAGCAGACAGGTGTTCGCTCACTCCTCAGTCCGCTCCGCTACTGACGACCGCGGCCGGCCCACATCGGGAAACCCTTGGCGTCGCGGAACGTCATCGTCTCGGAGCCTTTCTTGATTTCGCGCACGAGCAGTACTTTACGACCCTCGACCGTGCTCGTCGCACCAACCACATCGATCTGGTCGCCCTTCGCGATCACGTACTTCTTCTCGGTTTGGTACCAAGATGGACCGAGCGCGAGTTCCAGCGTCGTGTCGGAAGTCTTGAGCATGACATGCATGCTCTGATTGCGGCCCGGTTTCAGTTCTTCGACGGTGCCCTTGACGGTCGTCTCCGCTGCCACGCTGTAATTGGCGTGCCCGCCGCGCCCGCGTCCTTGCGCCGCAACTCCAGCAGTCAACACGACGGTCAACGAGGCGACACCCAATAGCACTGCAGCTTCCTTGATGTTCATACAACTCTCCCTCTGAGTGCGATTACCCTCGGCCTGACGATGATCCTATTTCCGTCGTAACCGGCGATTCGAGCGACGCGAGCGCCTGACGGAGCAGGCGATCGGCTTCGCGCGCCACTTGCGCCAATGCCAGGTTCTCACCGACGACGCCGAGCGCGGCAAGCGGGGCCATCGCTGCAACGACGCTCGAAGAAGGGCTTGTCTCGTAGACGATCACGTTGCACGGTAGAAGCAGCCCGACTTCCAGTTCGGCGTGCAGCGCGCGATCCGCCAGCGGCGGATTACACGCGCCGAGAATCACGTACTTCCGAAAATCGCGATCGAGCTTGGCCTTGAGCGTCTGCTTGACGTCGATCGTCGTCAAGACGCCGAACCCTTGCGCCTTGAGCGCGTCGGTCGCTCGCACGATCGCCTCGTCGTGGGGAAGCGGGACAGATACCTTCAAGCCGTAGCGCGTGTCTTCCATAGCAACTCCCCTAACAGAGATGCAGAAAGCTGGCCTACGGTGACACGTTCGTTTCGCCCGTAGAGCTGATGGCCGGCGGGTCGAGTGCCGGCTATCCGGCAGTCCGTTCTGTCACCTTGCCCGGTGCGCGTGCATCTCTCTAGCAGAACTCCGAGGTGGAGCAAACATGCAGGCGTTTCCACATCACTATACGGTTGAGGCGAGTGGCCCGGGTACCGGCGATGTCGAACTGCGAGCCGACGGATTGCCGACACTGCGGTCGGCGTCGCCGATCCCGTTCGACGGGCCCGGTGACCGATGGTCGCCCGAAACACTTCTCGTCGCCGCTGTCGGCGATTGCTTGATCCTGACCTTCCGCGCCGTCGCGCGTGCTTCAGGCTTCGCCTGGACGTCACTCGAATGCGACGTCACAGGGACCTTGGATCGCATCGAGCGCACCACGCGCTTCGTTGGGTTCGACGTCCGCGCTCGCCTGCAGGTGCCGCGCGGGACGGATCCAGACCGCGCCCGACAAGTGCTCGAGAAGGCTGAAAGAAGCTGCCTGATTTCGAACTCGCTCAGCGGGGCGATCCATCTCATTCCAACAATCGAGGTCGCGGCAGAGCCCGTCAGCGAATTGACAACGGTTGATTGAGGATCAGGAGGTCGTGATGAGGTTTCTGAACGAAGGCCAGTGGGATCGCTCGATGAGAATGCTCGTCGGCATTGTTCTCGTGGTTGCCGGATGGATCGAGGGTGCCGTGCCGGAAGTGATGCTGATGGCGAACTGATCCCGATCCTGGAATCGCAGGCACCGCCGGCGGCGTAGGGCGGTGGCCTGGTTGACCTTCGTACAATGGAGCCGTGTCGAGCGCGGACGGCAAGGCCGAGTACGCGGGACTTGTCAAGGCAGCGGCCACGGGCGATCGTGGCGCGATGGAAGCGCTCCTGGTGAGATCGCAGGAGGTGGCGTACCGGTTCAGCCTCCTGGTGTGCGGTCATCCGGAAGATGCGGAAGACGTCATGCAGGACGCGCTGATCAAGACGTATCAGCACGTGGCCACGATCAGCGAGCCCGAGGCCTTTCGGACGTGGTTGTACAGCACCGTCAGAAACGCCTGCCTGATGAAACGGCGGCGGCGCGTCGGCGAACCCTCCAACTTCGTGTCGGTCGAACGCGGCATCGAGACCAGCGAGGGAACGGTTCACGTGGACGTTGCGGATCCGTCTCGCGCAATCGATCAACGGCTGATCGATGGATGGGTGGATGGTCGGCTTCGTCAGGCGTTGAAGCGCCTGCCAGCGTCGTACCGGATGATTGTCGTCATGCGCGAGATCGAAGGCCTCTCGACGAAAGAGGTTGCGGCGATCGCTGGCGTCTCTGAGGCGAATGTGAAAACGCGGCTCCATCGCGCGCGGCTGATGCTGCGGAAGCAGTTGGAACACGTATGAGCGCACCGCCGAACACGTGCAAAGAGGTGCTATCGCACATTTCGGGGTATCTCGACGGAGAGCTCGATGCGATGGCGTGCGATGCCATCGATCGGCATTGCCTGGAATGTGCGAGCTGTGCGGCGCTGGTCAACGGCCTGCGGGAAACCGTTGGTCTCTGTCGCCAAGCCGCCACGGCACCGCTGCCGGACGCCGTTCGGCAGCGTGCCCGTGAGAGTGTGCGGCGACTCCTCGATCGACACGCAAAAGAGAGCTGACCTGGAAAGTGCGTTAACGCTCATCGCAGTATTGGCAGTCTGGTGGGCGCTGCAGGTCTGGCTGCTTCCACGGCTTGGGGTTCCGACGTGAGCTGTTCCGCAGCCGCCCGGGACGGGCGGTCGGAACGATAGCGACCGGAATCAGCCGAATCGTGACGGTGCAAAGGCCTCCGGGTCGGCGACGAGCAATGGGCTGCGGGTCTTGAAGGCTTCCGCGTAACGGACGCCCACCAGGCTACCGATATACCGGTCCTCAGCGGTGTACTTGTCGAGCAATTCCGCCTGCGAGCCGCTGAAGACGGATTCGTACACCGTGAGGGCTTCCAACTTACGCTCGTAGACGGCGGTCACATCGACGGCGAAGTCGAACGACGGCCACGCCAATTCCATGCGGCAATGCCCAAAGAAGAGCCGTTCGATCTCGTGAGGCTCGGTCCCCGCGAGCCCCTCGCCTTCAGCCATCGACTCCCACTTCGGCAGCCGAGCGTAGAAGACGCCGTTGACAACGATGTCGGTCACGGCTTGATGATCCGGATGGACGCCCGATCCCGCGGTCGTAAACACCAACCGTGGCTTGTGGAGGCGAATCAGGCGTGCAACGGCGACGCGCGCGTCGACCGTATCGCGGATCAATCGGTCGCGAAGCGGCAACGTGTGCCGATCGACACCGAGGATGGTGGCGGCGCGAGCTGCTTGGGCCGCGCGCTGGCCGTGTTCACCGTGTCGCGTCGGTTCACCGTCGCACAAGTCGACGAAGAGAACGGATCGTCCCTTGGCGACGAGCTTCGCCGCTGTTCCACCCATGACGGCTTCGAGATCGTCAGGGTGGGCACCGAACGCCAGTACGTCATACGGTCCGGACATCGATGCGACGCTCCACCATGGAGATGCAGATCGCTGATTCTAGGTGACAGACGCAGTGGGGTCGCGCTACCGAGGCTGGCCTTTGATCGCATCACCGCTCTGTTCAGGGAGAATGAGAGCAGGAGTCGTCTTACCCGGTTGCCGCAGCCGACGCTGGTGAGGAACGCGAACAAGTCGTCGGGTTCGCACGGGAGGACTCCCGGGCACTCGTTTACGCCCCGTCGTTCGTAAGGATCTCCTACGGAACGGCCGGCCAAAGGACACGCATGATGGCAGTTGTTGCGATTCTGATCGGATTGACGACGGGTGTTATTTCGGGCCTGATTGGCCTCGGCGGCGGCGTCTTCATCGTCCCTGCATTGGTATACGTGTTCAAGATGTCGCAGCACGAGGCGCAAGGCACGTCCTTGGCGACTTTGCTGCTGCCAATTGGTCTCTTTGGTTTCCTGGAGTACTACCGTCAAGGCCATGTCGATCTCCGCGTCGCCGCGTTGCTGGCGGTCGGTTTCGCAGTGGGCGTGTTCGCAGGGGGACGATGGGCGCAGGCGATTTCAGACCTCGTGCTGCGCCGTGTATTCGCGGTCACGCTCGTCGTGGTCGCGACGCGCATGTGGTTTGAGCGTTGATTGAGCCGGAACGCATGGTCGAAGACGTTCAGCACGCCGTCAAGGAGATGTGCCACGTGAGCTTCAGGAGAATCCTCATCGCGGTCGACGAGAGCCCCATCGCCGCGCATGCGGCGGATGTCGGCGGGCAATTGGCGACCGCCGTCGGCGCGGAGTTGGCCCTTGTCTATGTCGTCGACCCCACACAGACCGTTGCGCCGGACAGTGGGGTTCCGGCGGCCGATCTGATTGCCCTGGCCGAAAAGGACGCCAAGCGACTCCTTGCTGGGTTCCGGCAACGCGCGCCGCAGGGAAACCCGTCACTCGAATTCGTCGCCGTCGGGACACCCGCTTCAGAGATCGTCAAGACCGCCAAAGAGTGGCCAGCGGACGTCATCGTGATCGGCAGTCACGGACGTCACGGTCTCGAGCGCGCGCTCCTGGGCAGCGTGGCAGAGGGCGTCATGCGTCACGCCCCGTGCTCCGTCCTTGTCGTTCGCACACCCGCGTGACGAGCGTCGGGGGCCAGCCATGCAGAGCACCGACTCCGAGACACCACCCAGGTCGGCGGCTGACACGATTCTGTCCCTCGGTTCGAGTCGTGCCACAGTTCTGACCGCGGTCGAAGCCACGCTTCGGCTGAATCGAGATGGGCCGAATGACGCTCCGGAGGAGCGGGTTCATCCCCTGAGTCGATTCCTACGGAAGTTCTGGGGCCTGTCGGCGTGGATGCTCGAGCTGATCGTCGCGCTCTCCTTCATGCGCGGCAAGCGCGTGGATCGCGCTCGGACTCTAGTTGGTCAACGCCGTCCTCAGTTTTCTCCAAGAGCAGCGTGCGTCCGCCGCCGTGTCAGCGCTTCGCCGCCGCTTGCAGGTCACCGCGCGTGCGCGCCGGGATGGTTCTTGGACGCCGCTTCCTGCCCGAGAGCTCGTCGTGGGAGAGGTGGTGCGCATTCGCGCCGGCGACTTCGTCCCCGCCGATATCCTGATCCTCGCCGGCGCCGGGCTCGCCGCGTCGGCTGGGAGTTTCTCCACGTCGCCATCGATGATGCGACGCGCCTGGCCTACGTCGAAGTGCTCGCCGCGCAAGATGCGCCCACGTGCGCCGCGTTCTTACGTCGCGCCGTGCGCTGGTATGGCCGCTGCGGGCTCCGTATCCGCCGGCTGCTTACCGACAACGGCTTTGCCTAGCGTGCGCGCGTCTTCGCCCAAGCGTGTCGGCCGTGGGCCATTCGACATCGCTTCACCCGGCCCTACCATCCGCAAACGAACGGCAAGGCGGAGCGCTTCATTCAAACCCTGCTGCGCGAGTGGGCGTACCGCACACCATACGCGAGCTCCGCCTACCGAACCGCCGCACTCCGGCCTTACGTGCGCTTCTATAACCGCCAGCGTCCGCATGCGAGCCTGGGTCGACGCTCACCGTGGATGCGTCTCCAAGAGGCTGCCTAATGAACAACCTCTTTGACATTCACCGCTAGCTCACCAGGGTGCCCTTGCGCCACGCCGCCGGCGGAGAGCCGGTCGCGCGCTTGAACGCACGGTTGAACGCCGCCTCTGAGTCGTAACCGACTCGCGTCGCGACCTCCTGTATGCTGCGCATCCCCTCGCGCATCATTTGCTTCGCCAGCTGCATCCGCCAGTTGGCCAGGTAGCGCATCGGCGCCTCGCCCACGAGCTCCGCGAACCGTTGCGCCAGCACGGAGCGTGACAGTCCCACCTCGCGCGCGACCTCGTCGACGGTCCAGTCACGAACGGGATTCGCGTGCAGCAGACGCAACGCCTTGCCGACGTGCGGGTCGTTCACCGCGGCGAACCAGCCGCGCTGGTCGGTCGACAGACGCTGCATGTACTCGCGCAGGATCTCGACGAACATCAACTCCGTGAGTCGTCCGAGCATCGCGACATTGCCGGGCCGCGCAGCGCGTGCTTCGTTGACCGTGAACTTCAGCGTCGTACCCAGCCACGTGCTCGATCCCTGCGGGACGACGGTCGGCCGGACGCCGCACGCGTCGACCGCCTCGATCGCCGAGTACTCATCGCCGCTCCGCACCACCATCATCGTCGGCAGCGCCTCGACCAGCGGGCTGAACCGCTGATCGCAGTTCAAGTAGCCACACACGAAACGCGACGTTCGCCCACCCCCGCCATGCGATAGTTGCGGCGGCTCGTCATGCTTGCCTGGTGAAAAGATGGACGCCAGCGGCGTCGGCTGACCGGAACCGTGACTGCGCATCGTGTGCTGATCGCCGCGCGGGAACACGATCACATCGCCGCTCGCCATCGTCGTCAGCGGATGCCTGTGACACTCCACCTCGCATTCGCCATCGACGAGGATGTGAAACAAGACGACGCATTCCGCTTCCGGCATGACAGCGGAAGCCAGCATGTCGGGAATGGGTGACTCGATCGCCCAGGGCGACGAGAAGTCCGCCGTGAAAAACACCGCTCCCGACAAACGGACGACGCGGAGCACGTCGGACAGAACGTCCATCACTGCATTCCAGTCAGCTCAGGCATCCCTGCCCGGAGCAGCGGTCAAGGATTTCAAACCCTCAATCAAGACGTCAAGCGAATCCGGCGTTCCGGTCAAGAGTCGCAGCGTCCCGGTCATAGAACCACGACGTCCGTGGCTTCAGGATCGACTCATGACACCGAGCACACTTTCACGAGGAGCAAGACGATGCCGCTGCTGACACCTGACCCGACGTTCTACCCTTCGCCGATGTTGGCCACGCAGGCGCCACCAGAGAAGCTGGCGTACCTCGCGCTGATCAACCCGCAGAGAAACGGCCGGCCCGACGCAATCGGCGTCGTGGACGTCGATCCCGACTCGAAAGCCTACGGTCGCCTGGTTGGTCAGACCGACATGATCGCCCCTGGCGACGAACTGCATCACTTCGGCTGGAACGCATGCAGTTCCTGCCTCTGCCCGTACGCGCCGCATCCTCACATGGAGCGGCGATACCTGGTCGTCCCCGGGATCAATTCGTCGCGCATTCACATTCTCGACACGAAGCCCGATCCACGCCAGCCGCGGATCGTCAAAGTGATCGAGCCGGAGACGCTCTTTCAACGCACCGGATACGCAGGGCCTCACACCGTGCACTGCGGGCCCGACGGCATCTTCATGAGCGCGCTGGGCGCACCTGACGGCAACGGACCTGGGGGCACGTTCCTTCTCGACCCCGAAACGTTCGACATCAAAGGACGATGGGAGCTCGATCGCGGATCGCAGCAGCTCGCGTACGACATGTGGTGGCACCTCGGGCACGACACAATGATCACGAGCACCTGGGGCACCCCCAACATGGTGAAGGAGGGCGTGAATCCCGAGTTGCTGCTTGCGGGCAAGTACGGGCACTCCGTCCACGTGTGGGACCTGCGCCGGCGCCGTCACGTGCAGGAACTCTCGCTCGGTAACGAGCAGCAGATGGTGCTCGAGCTCCGTCCGGCTCACAACCCGACGCGCGCGTATGGCTTCGCCAGCGTCGTTCTGTCGTTGAAGGATCTGTCCTCGTCGATCTGGCTGTGGTATCGCGAACCGGGCAAGCCGTCCAACGGCTCGGACTCGTGGGCGATCAAGAAAGTGATCGAAATTCCCGCGCAACCTGCTGACCCGGAACAGCTGCCGCCACTTCTGCAAGGCTTCAAAGCCGTCGCGCCTCTGGTGACCGATATCAACCTGTCGGTTGATGACCGGTTCCTTTATGTCTCGTGCTGGGGCCTGGGCGAGTTCATTCAGTACGACGTCACCGATCCGTTCAACCCGAAGAAAGTCGCCTCGCTCAAACTTGGCGGCATCGTCAATCGCGCCGCGCATCCGAGCAGGCCGAACCAGCCGCTCAATGGCGGGCCGCAGATGGTGGAGCTCAGTCGCGACGGCCGCCGCGCCTTCTTCACGAACAGCCTCTACACGCCGTGGGATGAACAGTTCTACCCGGACGGCGTTCGGGGATGGATGGCCAAAGTCGATCTGCATCCCGACGGCGGCATGGAACTGGACCGAAACTTCTTCTTGGAGACGAACGGCCTGCGGCCGCATCAGGTTCGACTCGAAGGCGGCGACGCCTCGTCGGACTCGTATTGCTACGCGTAAATCGCGCGATGAGGGAATGTCATGGACTGGAAAGCGATGGTGCTTCTCGGGGCCTATCACGGCATCAATCCCGGCATGGGATGGCTTTTTGCCGTGGCGTTAGGCATGCAGCGAGGCAGCGCACGCGGTGTATGGAGTGCGCTGCCGCCGATCGCCCTCGGTCACGCCGCTGCCGTCGGCGTGGTCCTGCTGACGGTCGGCCTCGCGCAGATGGTCGTACCGCTTGATGCGCTCAGGGTCGTCGTGGCGTCGGTGCTGACGATGCTGGGACTCCACCGGCTGTGGAGCCATCGTCATCCGCGATTCGGCGGGATGGAAGTCGGCTTCCGCGATCTGACTGTCTGGTCGTTTCTCATGGCCTCGGCGCACGGCGCGGGCTTCATGGTCGTCCCGTTCGTGATGTCCGCACCGACGATGCTGTCTGCCGCCGGTCATGAACACGCGCACCACATCGCTGCCGCCGGTGCGAACGTCGCAGCGGCGGGCATGACGGCGGTGGCCATTCACACCCTGGCCTATTTCGCGGTGATGACGATGGCCGCGTGGGGCGTGTACCGAAAACTCGGCCTGGGTCTTCTTCGCAAGACCTGGCTCAACATGGACGGGGTGTGGGCCGGCGCGCTGGTGCTCACCGGACTGGTCGTGTTGCTCAAGTAGCGCATTGTCGTCGCGCGGCTCCTTACGAGCCGTTGTCGGGGCCGCGTTCCAACATGCGTGCAAACTGCGTCGCTTCGTCCTGCCGACGCGGTCCGTCATTTGAGTACAGTTCGGAAATGCCGTATCGACTCGAGCACCGGACGACGAAGACCGTCATGAAGGGAACGCACTATCCGCTGGGCGCGACCTTGACGCCGACCGGCGTCAACTTCGCGCTCTACTCCCAGCACGCCACGGAAGTGTTCCTTCTTCTGTTCGACCAGGCTGACGGCGATCCGACCGATGTCATCCGTCTCGAGGAGCGCGACAAGTTCGTCTGGCACGCGCACGTGAACGGTGCGAAGGCCGGGCAACTATACGGCTACAAGGTGCGAGGCGAATACCACCCGGAATGGGGGCTTCGATTCAACGACGCCAAGCTGCTCCTCGATCCATACGCAAAGGCGGTGACTGGAAAGTTCCACAACACCGACAATCTCCTGCTCCCCTACGATGCGCAACCGGCGGCCGGCGAAATCGTCCAGGATCATCGCGACAACACCACCATCGTTCCGAAGGCCATCGTCGTCGATGATGCCTTCGACTGGCAGGCGACACGATCTCCGGATCTCCGACTCGAACAACTGATCATTTACGAAGTCCACGTCAAGGGCTTCACCGCGCATCCGTCATCTGGCGTGCGGAACCGCGGTACGTATCTCGCGTTCATCGACAAGATCCCCTACTTGAAGAAACTCGGAATCAACGCGGTGGAGCTGCTCCCGATTCATGAGTACTACGTTGACGATTTCCTTGTGCAGAAGGGCCTGACGAACTATTGGGGCTACAACTCCATCGGGTTCTTTGCACCCGAATCGTCGTACTGCACGGGGCAGACGCCGGGGTGTCAGGTCGCCGAGTTCAAGACACTGGTGAGAGAGCTGCACAAGGCCGGCATCAAGGTGATTCTCGATGTCGTCTACAACCACACAGGCGAGGGAAACGAGATGGGCCCGAGCCTCTGCTTCCGCGGCATCGACAACCCGGCCTATTACAGCCTCACGGGATCAGGCGACGCGCCACGACGCTACTACATGAACTACACCGGGACCGGAAACAGCTTGAACTTCGACAGCCCTGCCGTGATCCGTCTGGTGATGGACTCGCTTCGCTACTGGACGGAGGTCATGCACGTCGACGGGTTCCGCTTCGACCTCGCTTCAGTGCTCGGACGGGGAGGCCAGTACGGCTCTTTCGCCGCGTCATCCTCGTTCTTCGATGCCGTCGCCCAGGATCCGATCCTGAACCGCGTCATCATGGTTGCCGAACCCTGGGATATCGGCACCTACCAGGTGGGCAACTTCCCTGTCGACTGGTCCGAATGGAACGGCAAGTTCCGCGATTCGATGCGGTCCTTCGGCAAGGGCGATGCGGGCACGCTCGCGGACGTAGGATGGCGGCTGACCGGATCCGCCGATCTCTATGGCGAGGACGGCCGCTCGGCGTTCAACAGCATCAATTTCATCACCTGCCACGACGGCTTCACGCTTCACGATCTCGTCTCCTACAACTCGAAACACAACGACGCGAACGGTGAGAACAATCGCGACGGCTCTGACGACAACCGCTCGTGGAACTGCGGTGCCGAAGGCGCGACGACCGACGGTGGGATCGTGGCGCTGCGGAAGCGGCTGATGAAGAACTTCGCCTGTTACCTGCTGTTCTCGTCGGGGACGCCGATGATCCTCGGTGGAGACGAGTTCGCGCGCAGCCAGCAGGGCAACAACAACGCGTACTGCCAGGACAACGAAATCAGCTGGTTCGACTGGACCGCCGCCGCCGCCAACGAGGAACTCACGGAGTTTTTCCGGAAAGCGATCGCGCTGACACGTCGTTTTCCGATCCTCCAGCGCCGTAAATTCTTCCTCGGCAAGGATCTGGACGACGACGGCGTGCCCGATCTGACCTGGTATTCGGGTGATCTGGAGAGACCCCGATGGGACGACGGAAACGCTCGCACCATTTGCGTGCAGCTCGACGCGAGCGAGGACGGCACGGACAACGGCGTCGAACGGTTGTTCCTCATTCTGAACGGACACTACGAATCGCAATGGATCAAGCTGCCGCAGCTCGGCGCCGATCTATGCTGGCATCGGTCAATCGACACAAGCCTGCCGAGCGGTGAGGACATTCTCGATGCGGGCAAGGAGCTGCCGATCGGTCCGGCCGATCATTACATCGTGAATCCGCGAAGCACGGTGGTGCTGTTTGCGCAGCAACCGAAGACCTGATTTGTCTCAGTCTTTCTCGCGCGAAAACTTTACGCACCGGTTTGTCCGCGATCAATGCAGTTTCTGGCGGAGTGTGATTGGCCGGATCGCGACCTAAGCTCCATTCGCTTCAGCGCTTCGAGTTCGCGGTCTGCGTTTTGCTCAGATAGCCAGCGCTCGGCGTTCCCCATCGAGCGTTTCACTTTCACTCTTAGCGCGCAGGATCTGCGGTAGGTTGACCGATAGAGGTCTGTCTGTCTTCGGCTGCATGTCGCGGTCGCAGTCTGCAGCGCGTAGGTGCGAGTGAGTTACAGCCCAGAACGAGGAGAGTCCAGGGATGAAACTACGAATCATGACAGGCACGATCGCGGTGTTGACAATGTGTGGTGTGTCGGGCGCGTTTGCGCAGAACGCGGCGTCCAACAAATCGTTTCTGACACATAGCGCAAACAAATTGACGTTCGTTCCGATCAGCGGCGGCGGCGCCAGCGACGTGGTCACGTTGTTTGACGAGGCAGCGCTCGTCAAGACGTCGACTGGGGGAGCGCTGACGGCTACGGTATCGATGGAGACCCTTCTGTCGACCTTCAACACGGTGACCGCGACGAATCAGCAAGGCAAGAGCACGAGCAGTTCGCGCGCCGCGATCAAGGCGTGGGTCGAAGTGGACGGCGTGGCTATGGAGCCCGGCGAGGTGGTCTTCAACGATCGCCTGCAGGCAACCGGTCTGACGGTCGCTCTAACCTGCGCGGTTCCAAACACCACGTGCACGGTCGACGGGACCGTCACGCTGGACCTGTTCCAGGCGACGAAGTCCGCGCAGGCGTTCACGTTCTACCTCGGTCCGCTTTCGCCGACGATCCACAACGTGGTGGTGAAAGCGCAGGCGGTGGTCGAGTGCCGCCAAAACGGCGGCGTGATTCCGTGCACGTCCTCGCAGCTCGATAGCTATATCAGCGCGAGCACGCAGGCCGGTATCGGAAAAGCCTCGTTGATCGTCGAAGAGCAGCAGAACTGGGCCGAGGAATAAGGCCAGCAATCTTGGTTCAATGGGTTCATGGGGTTCAATCGGAAACAGGACCTTATGAACCCAATGAACCTAATGAACCCATAGAACGCTGCGCTACAGCGTCCCGCGCGACAGCACGATGCCGGCGAGGAAGCGCGACTCCTTGTTATTGCGGCCCGATGTCCGAATGATGCGGTAATCACCCTGCAGTCGAACCGCGGCATTCCGCGCGACGCGCACGTCGACGCCCGCGCCCGGCTGATACGTGAATCCGGTGTTCAACGCGCCATCCCACTCGATGCCACCCCTGATGTGCGAGCCGCCCACCAGTACCTGTGCAAATGGGGTGACGAGTGAGTTCGCGTGCGACGCGACTCTCGGTCCCCCCATGAAGGTGAGCACCGAGATGTGCAGGTTGGTTCCACGAAACCGTTCGGTCGCAAATGGCCCGCGCTGGCAGTTGTCGCACGACCGGTGGCTTCCTCCAACTTCGGCGACGACGCCAAGCCAGCTGTTGACGTTCCCCGTCGCGGCTACCGCCCAGCCGCCGGGAAAACTGTCGGACCGGCTCGTGTCCTGCATGAAGGCGTACGAGCCGGCGAGGTCGAACTGCGGGGTATCGGCCGCAAACAGCGGCGTCGTCCCCATCAGGAAGAGACCGAACGCGATGACGGGAACTTTCATGGCCCCTCCTCGCAAGTTAGAAGGAATACTCAGCGCCGAGCTCCACGATTCGCGGCGACAGAATGTTTCCGGGACGTGCGAAGTTCACACCGGACAGCTGCGTAATCGACTGCTCGGTGTTGATGTTGGTCGCGTTGAAGACGTTGACCCGCAACGCGAGCTTGCGGCTTCCCGACAGCTTCAGCTGCTTCTCGACACGCATGTGCAGCAGATTGATATCCGGCAGACGCTGCGCACCGATTGGCTCGACGCGTAGCAGGAGGTTGGCAATCGGCTGGCCCGCGGGCGCGGCGAAGTTCACCGTGCGCGCCCACGGCGCTCCGCTGCGGTGCTCGAAATTCCCCGAGAGCTGCACCGACCACGGAAAGACCCATGCAGCCTCGAGCCTCGCGGTCGTTTCGCGGATGTTGTAGGCACTGTTGATCTCGGCGTTGGGATCGAGCGTTGCCAGAAATACCTGCAGTCCAGGCATGGTGAAGTCGTTGCCCACGCTCGCTGTGTTCTGCCAGTGCGGCACGTTGATCCACGTGGTGGAGTACGACGCCATCGCCATCCACCGGCGATCGAGCCGCTTGCTCGCGGCGAGCTCGAACGTCTTGTAGATCTGGTCGTCGTCTCGCGCGCCGTTGACCAGCATCGGCTGCTGGAACTGTCGTCCGGCGAGCGACGTCGGGTACTCATAGAAGGTGATCGACTTGCCGGGATCGTCTGCTGTCGCCAGCACGCCGTCGGGTCCAGGATCCGGGCGCGTAATCGGAATGTTGTACGAGCTGTAAGGCCGCAGGTTGTTCTGCACGCGGAAGACCTGCTGCCGGGAATAGATGCCGGTGGCTCGGATCGCAAGGCCGGGGATCAGCTGGTGCTCGATCGATGTCGAGAACTCGTTGCTCATTGGCTCAGTAATGTTCGGGTTCGACACCGCGCCCGCCAGGCCATCTTCGCTTCCGGTGAAGAGGCTCGTCGACTGGAAATCCGGCGGACCGAGGTTGAAGTTGATCTCACCCGGATCGTAAAGAAGGTTGTTATTCAGGTCGTGCCACAGGAAACGGGTCACGAGGTGGACGTTCTCGTTCGCCATCTGCAGCTCGTCGGAGTGCCAGTTGTGCGCGAACCGTCCCCAGCCGCCCTTGATGACGGTGCGCCCATTGCCTTTGGGGTCGTACGCGGCGTGCAGACGCGGAACGACCGAATTCCACGTGCGGAAATCAATCCGATCCCAGCACTTCGCCGGATAGACCGTTTCAAGCGGCGCTTCCGACGCCGACCGGCATTGTTCGGGGATAAACCCGACGGCGTGCGCGTAGCGCACACCGAGATTCAGCGTCAGTCGCCGTTTCATCGTCCAGCTGTCCTGCCCGAACGCCCAGAACGTGTGCGTGAGATCCTTCGGCACACAGTCCGGCTGCCCGTCTTTGTAGCAGTTGCTGTACGCATCCATCGCGAACGCCACCGGTGCCGGTGAGCCTGGAGGCGTTCGATAGATGAGGCGATAGTTGCCGACGGTCGGCCCATGCGGGAAGCCGGTGTTCTGGTTCTTGGTTCCGTCGCGCGAGCTGATTTTCCGATCAGCGTGCGCGGCCGCGTAGTCGAAACCCGTCTTGAAATCGTGATTGCCGCCGAAGACGTTCGGCTTGTACCACGTCATCCTGCCGAGCGTGTGATTGCGCCCTTCGAACGAATCGATGCCGTAGTTGTTGTTGCAACCGGTGAGGCGATTGGTGAGCAGGTCGAAGGTGTTGACCTGGTCCGAATAGCATTGACGGGTGACGTTCCAGATCCACGCGCCGGACTGCACTGAGAAATATTTGTCGCCTCGAATCCCTTGCCACTCAATCTTGCTGGTCGTCGCCTGCGTCGGGCTGTACATGCGGGAGTCGAACGACGAGAATTGATCGTTGGTGCTCTCACCGCCCTGCCGCACGTACTGCACGAAGCCGATGAACTTGTTTGCCGGATTCATCTGATACGAGAGCTTTCCGGTGTGGAAGTACTGGAACATGTCGGTAACCGAGGGCGTCACGCCGTCATCGTGAAAGGCGTTGAACGTCTGCACGTGCTCGCCGCGGCGCCGCGTCGAGTAGTAGAACCACAGCTTGTTCTGGATAATCCGGCCGCCGAGCTCGCCGGCTGCGTCCCATCGCGAGTTCGTCGGGTTGCCGCCGGTGACGCCTCTCGAGCGAAGCGTGTCGTTGACGTTGTCGAATTCAAGGCGGTGGTTCGTTCCGAAGAACGATCCGTTGCCGTGGAACTGGTCGCCGCCTGACTTCAGGATGACGTTGATCTGAAGTCCTTTGGTCGGCGCATCCGCGGTGTTGCCAACGGTGGAGACCGTCGACTCCTCAATCGCCGAGTAGTCGTAATGATTCCCACCCTGCGTGCCGGTCTTCGGTCCGCTGGTGACGACTCCTTCGAGGGCGACCCACTGTTCGCCGAGCTCACCGAACACCTTGAACTGCGGGTTACCGGTGACGAAGCTCCAGTCGAGCTGCGGACGCGCGCCGGGCGCCTGAATCATCAGCGCGACGATGCTGTTGCGTCCTGTAGGAATCACTTCGAGTGTCTCCCTGGTCAGCTGCGTCGTCGCGGTGGTGGAGGTCACATCGACAACCGGCGCCTCGCCCGACACGGTGATCGTTTCGCTCAGTTCACTGATCCGCATGACAACGTCCAGCTTCGCGGTGAATCCCGCAGTCAGGCGAAGCTCGGTGCGGCGCAGCGTCTGAAAGCCCTGGAGTGTGTACTCGACGGAATAGGTGCCGAGTGGAAGCGGCGTTAGGCGATATTCGCCGTTCTCGTTGGTGACGTCGACGACTTGTTTGACCTGAAGGGCGGGACTGGTTGCGGTGACAGTGACGCCTGGCAGCACGGCGCCGGTCGCATCCGTGACCTGGCCGATGATGCTGGCCTCCTGCGCCCAGCCGACGACCGGAAATACGCAACCCAGAGCGAGGAACGCAACGATCCGAAGAACACGCCGTACGCGGGATCCGGTCTCCATGACGCGCGCCTCCTTCATAAATGGCGACGGCCCGATGACACAACGCGACGAGAGCTGTTCTTGCCCGGCTTTTAGGGAGTGGCTACGAGGTCAATGAAGGCAGGCGGGCCGGTACAGCGCGGCACTCCGCCAGCGAGATCAGGAACGTTGCTGGAACCGATGCTCATACGGAGTCCTTGTGTTCGACCGGCGGCGAGATCCTATCTGGACGCAGGAATTTTTCAAGCGAAATTCATGGGCCCGACACCACGCGTCTGGCGAGCGGCACTTTCACTCCGGAAACCCTGGCGCCAGCACGCGCAAAAACGCGGTTGCGTTGCGAACGTCCTGATCGGTCATGAAGCGCGTGGCCTCTGCGCGCAGCCTCTCGCCGTGCTCGCCGCCCACGAGGGTGCTGAGGCGCGAGCGGCATGCGGCGGCGTGCATGTGCATCTGGGCTGACATGAATCCTCCGGTCGCCGCGGTCAGTCCCTTGTTTGCCGCGGCGACATCGCCTTGCTGACACGCCACGGTCGCGCGAATGAGCGTCGCGAACGGATTCGACCATGGCATCCCTTCACGGTCGATCCGCCGCGCCTCCTCGAGAGCGACGGCCCGCAGGTGCTGGCCGGCCTCACCGCGCGGCGCCAGCGCGAGAGCGCAGCGCGCGCGCCAGTTGGCGGTCTCGACGCGCGTATGCTGCACGCGGCGGAACAGCGGCCGCCGAAATTCGGCGCGGTGCCGCTCGATGAGGTCCCACGCCTCGCGCGCGCGTCCGAGATAAAGGCGAATCTGGACCATCGTCAGCAGCCGAAGGTATTGCGGACGCTCGAACCCGCGCTGCGACCAGCGCGTGACGGCTTCGTCGGCCTCGCGTTCCGCTTCGAGCGCCTGGTCGGCTGCGAGCCAGATCAGGCTGAGGCGCGTGCTCAATTCGAGTTCCAGGTAGAAGTTGCCGCGCTCGCGTGCCGATTCGAGCAGCTGGCGCCAATGGTGCGCGGCTTCCCGAAGTTCTCCCTGGTACACCAGCGAGAATAGAAAGAAGTTCTGCGCGAGGTTCAGCTCCCACGTCACGCCCGTGCAGTGGTCGCGCAGTAACGTCACGGCGCGCGCGCATCGATGGGTGGCCTCGGCCCACCTCCCTGTCACAAACGCTCCGATCCCGGCCCACATCGACGTGAGGGCAGCGATGTAGTACTGGCCGCCGCTTCCAGCCAATTCCTCGGCGTGCCGATACAGCTCTCGCGGTGATCGTGCCGCGGCGACGGGAATCAGCACCGAGAAACCGCCTTCGAGTGCCAGCGCGCGTGCAATCCGGTACGAATCGCCGACACCAAGCGCCGAGAGCAACTGTCGAACGTTGAAATCCGCCGCGCGGATCGGATCGACCATCGCCAGACCGACGGTGATCGACCAGCACGCATCGATGCGAAACAGGTCTTCGTGGGTCATCCGCGATTCCGGCTGGGTGGTGAACTTGAACCCGCGCCATCGCAGCTGGAGCCTCCGAAACGCGAGCGACGCGAGCGCCGTCGCCTGTCCGCGGGCGAGCGGCACGCCAACCGTGCGGAGCACCTCCTCGATGACGCGAAGACCTTCATCAATCTGGCCTCCGATGAGGAGCAGCTCGGCTGCTTTCCTTCGCCGGTCGATCTGGTCGTCGCCGTGCGCGCGCTGGGCGGCATCGAGGTACGCCCGCGCGGCTTCAATCGGCCTTCCCGCGTTTTCGAGTGCTTTCGCGAGATCGGCAACGCGCCTCGCGCGCTGCGCCGAATCGTGCTCGAGCGCCAGCGCTTCGCGATAGAACGTGACGGCGAGATCGAATGCGAGCACTGCGCTCGCCTTGCCGCCCGCAGCCGCGGCTTGAATCGCCGCAAGTTCGGTGTGACCTGCGGCCCGATGGTGCTCGAAGAGTGCCTCCGGATCGTCGTCTCCATGTGCAACGAGGACGCGCGCCATCACGGCGTGGATCTGCCGCGCGACATCGGGAGCGACGCTGGCGGCAAGTACCTCACGGACCCGGTCGTGATACATCTCCACGCGATCAGCCGACCGGCTGTTCCGTACCAGGTGGGCCGACCGAAGGCGCGCGACCAGCGGGCGCTCGTCGCCGCGGTATCCGCACGCCTCGAAGACACGCGCCGGCAGCATCGGGCGCCCGCAGACCGCCAGCGCCTCGAGAAATGCGCGCGATTCCGGCGGCAGCGCATCGAGGCGTCGCGCCAGCATCTCGTCGAGGGTGGGTTCGCCGCGAGATCCGCCACTGACCGCATCGCGAGCGAGGGCATCGATGAGAAACGGATTGCCTCCGCTCGCGTGCGCGATTGCGGCACGCTGCAGGGAAGCGGCATCGAGTGAGCCGGAGAACAGCGATCGGATCAATTGGTCAATCTCGGTCGGAGACAGCGGAGACAGCGGCACCGAGAATCGCGTGCCGATGTCGATGCGCTCCACGACCGATCGCAGAAATGGCTTCGCCTCGAACTCCTCGCTCCTGAACGACAAGACGACCAGCAGCGAGCGTGGGCTCGGAGGACGAAGCAGCTCGGTGAGCCACGTGATGCTGTCAACGTCGGCCCAGTGAAAATCGTCGATGTCGACCACCACCGGCTGCTGCTCCGCGAGGCGTCCGAGCAGCTCGCGAAACGCCGTGAACGCTTTACGCCGAAGCGCGATTGGATCTGCTTCGTCCTGAACGTCCTCACTCAAGCCGATTGTGCGGAGCACCGGAAAGAGACGCCCGAGCGCGGCCGCACCGCGAGGGACGAGCGCGACGCGTTCCGCCTGCGGCAGCGCTCGGAGATGGCCAGCAAGGCCGTCGATCACACCGTCGAGCGCTTTATAGGGAATGGCCTCGTGTTCGTGGCAACGGCTCCGAAGCACGAGCACTCGTTCGTTGGCGAGCGTGTCGATGAAGTGTTGCACGAGCGCGCTCTTGCCGATCCCGGATGGCCCATGCACCACGACTGACGCGCTGCGGCCGGCGCGCGCCGTTTCTAACGCGGCACGAAGGGTACTCAGCGCGTCCGCACGGCCAACGAATCCCGACGCTGACAACGTGCTTCCGGAGTCCACGGTTCCCAACTCGACGGCCGACACGCGCGCAAGCACCTCGCGTCCGGACAGGCGCAGTGCCGGATCGCGGCGAAGGAGCGCCATGCACAGCTCGCTGAGTTCGTCAGGTGTTTCGGGAGCAATCTTCGTCACCGGCTCCGGATCGACGAGCATCTTTCGCTCAATAACCTCACGCGGCGTCCCCACAAACGGCGGCGTCCCCGTCAGCGCGTGATAGAGCGTTGCGCCGACGCTGTACCAGTCGCTGGCGGTCGAGACGTTCGCATCGAACCACTGCTCGGGCGAAAGGTAGGCCGGCGTGCCGGCGAGCTGACCGTTGATGAACTCCCGTTGGTCGACGTTGGTGGCGAGCCCGAAGTCGAGGAGAACTAGGCGTCCGACCGCTGACACGAGCACGTTCGACGGCTTGATGTCGCCGTGCCGTATCCCACGTCGATGCAGTTCGAGCACCCCCTCGATCAATTGGACCAGCGCCTCGCGCGCACGCGCCGCCCGACCCGCCGCCGATGGGTCCTGGCGGACGTAGTCGACAAATGTCGTCCCGTGGACAAGCTCCATCGTGAAAAAACATGCGTCGTCGTCAATGACGAGGTCGTAGAGGGAGACAAGGTTCGGATGAGCGACGTCCGCGAGACTTCGGAACTCGCGCTTCAAGCGATAGACGTCGTCACCGCTCCAGCGGCGAAGCGTCTTGAGGGCAACCGCCTGCCCACGCTCGCGGTCGTCGACTTCGTAGACGACACCCATGCCCCCTTCGCCGATTCGACGCCGAACGACATAGCGCGCCGTGCCTTCGAATGCATCGCCGAGCTGCTCGAACGCGTCGAGCGTGACGCCGTCTCCGGCAATGAGAAGGGTGGGATCCTCGTACAACGGCGCCGCTCGGAGAGCGGACGCCAGCAACGATTCCGCTTCGACGCGGATCGTTGCATCCGCGCCGCACTGGGCCGCGAGGTACGCCGGGCGATCGGCATCGGGGCACGCCAGTGCGCCCGCGACGATCTCCTTCAGGCGCGCGTACTCGGCGCTGGTCACGTGCGCGTACGCGTCAGAACAATGCGGGTTGGCTCACTTCGGTGCACGGCGATCGACGTCCCCGCTCAATTCGCGCAGGAGCCACCCTTTGGCGACAGCCCACTCGCGTTTGATCGTCGCGGGTGACACCGCGAGCGCCATCGCCGTTTCTTCGATCGTCAGCCCGCCGAAGAACCGGAGCTCGATAATCCGGGCTTGCGTCTGGTCGAGCGCTTCCAGGCGCGTGAGCGCGCGATCGAGATCGAGGACATCCACCGCGTCGACCCCGTGCGAAGGGGTCGGAATGGACGCATCGAGTTCGACTGGCATGGCCACGCCGCCGCGTTTCTTCCGTGTCTGCCGACGCGCGTGATCGAGGAGCACACGCCGCATCAGTTGCGCGGCGATGCCGAAGAAGTGACCTCGATTCTGCCAATCGACCTCGCGCTGATCGAAGAGCCGCAGATACGTCTCGTTGACGATGGCGGTGATCTGCAGACGATCGTGTCGCCATTCGCGGCTCAGGCGGCGCGCAGCGAGGACACGCAGCTCGTGATGGACGAGCGGCACAAGGCGATCGAACGCTTCTCGGCTGCCGCCGTGCCACGCATGGAGCAGCTGCGTGATTTCCGAAGGACTGATCGCGTCCGGCATGCGTAACTGGCTGTGGGCCGGCCAGTTGAGCACACGGGACACGACGAGTCAATCGGACGTACCTCCCACGGCCTTCCGACCGGGATCGCTCGACCTCACCGCATCCAGCCGTTCAGGGAAGGAAGTAATCACAAGACGTTAATGGTCCCTACTTTCGTCGCCATCAACTGCCAGTTCTGGGCCGCCGTCAACCCGTTGCTGTCAGCGCACTTGATCGATAGCGTCTCTGGGGCTGAAAACGTGCGCGCGCCCTGGAGTGCTCCTGGAACAATTTCGATTTCCGGTGACGTCGCGGCACCAATCGCATCGATGAGGGTCACACCGGCGTACAAGTAGCAGTACGACTGGGCAACGACGGTGGAGTTGTACCGGTTGATCACGAGTTTTGCCGCGATCGTGTACGACCCTGCTGGAACCTGCATGCTAGCCACTAGTGTCAGCGGCTGCGGACCACATGTGGTCTGGTCACACAGCAGCTGGTTTGTGCCCACACCTGCGTTCACCACATACACATCACCGACACTCGGTTTCACCATGGGAGCGGCCAAAAGAGTGAACTGCGACGCGAAACCTGCGAGGAGGATACAAACTCCTCCGGCGATGATCCCAAGATGTCTCATGTGAGTCCCTCTCTGTTGAAGTTGCGTCTGTAACGCGTCAATCGGGGAAAAACCGGGTCACGGTGAGCCGGTTTGCACGCAATTGGCGCGTTAAGCGCGGTGGGTCGTCATCGCCACCCACCGGATCGACGCGGGTCGGCACGGGCTCCCCGCCGGCCCGTCGAGACCCACATCCAACTGTGGAGGACGCCGTGAGCACGCATGTATCGGGACAACCGTTTCGTCGCCCTGTCTTTGTGGTCGTCATCACGGCGTTGATCGCCGGGCTGTATGGACCGGCCGTCTCTCCCGCGTCGGGACAGCTCGGCGCGCTGCGGGACGCCGCACGGCGGGCCGCCGAAGAGAAGCGCAAAGCCGACGAAGAGAAACGCAAGGAGGAAGAAGCGAAGAAGCAGCCGCCCGCAGGGGCCCCCGCCCCCGCTCCGGCGGAGGCGCCGCCGGCGGCACAACCCGCCGCGGTCGCCGGATCCGCCTCCCAACCGACGACCTCATCGACGTCACCGGCCGCCGCTCCGTCGTTTGCCAGCTACAGCAAGTTCGATTTCGTTCCGGGCGAGAGAATCGTCGCGGCAGAGGACTTCGCACAAGACGCCATCGGCGACTTCCCAGCCAGGTGGAATACGAACGCGTCAGGTGAGATCGTGACGATTGCGGGCCAGTCGGGACGATGGCTGAAACTCACGCGGGCGGGTTTCTTTACTCCCGAGTTCATCACCGACCTGCCGGACAACGTCACCGTGGAGTTCGACCTCACGACACCTCCAGACTTCAACGCCGGCTTCCCGCTGCAGACCGCTTTCGTTCAGCTGGCCGACCTGAAGAAGCCGGCAGAGTGGCAGGGGGCACCCAATAACTTCTTCTTCACGGCGCACCCGGCGCCCACTCGGGGCACTTCGGAACTCACCACTCGTCAGGAGGGCGAGAGTGCCGCCGGTAACCAGACCCAGACGACGCAACTGGCGGCGAACGGGAAACCGGTGCACATCGCAGTCTGGCGGCAGCGGCAGCGTGTGCGGGTCTATATGAACCAGGAAAAAGTCTGGGATAACCCTCGCGCAGTAGCGGCGTCGGCCAAATTCAATTCGCTCGTGTTCTTCGTTTCCGGTGGCTGCGGCGACTGCGAGTACTACCTGGCCAACTTGCGCGTGGCCACGGGCGCGCCGGACACGCGCAACAAGATCCTCACCGAAGGTAAATGGGTGACACACGGCATCCTGTTCGACGTCAACAGCGACAGAATCAAGCCTGAATCTTATGGGACGTTGAAAGAAATGGCCGGCGTCCTCACCGAGAGCGGCGACCTGAAGGTGTTGATCGTCGGTCACACTGACTCCGACGGTGACGATGCCACCAACATGGACCTGTCGCGACGGCGAGCTGCATCGGTGAAGGCGGCGCTTGCGAGCGAGTTCAAGATCGACGCGAGCCGCATGGACACCGATGGCAAGGGCGAGAGTCAGCCGATCGACAAGAACGACAACGCCGCCGGAAAAGCAAACAACCGCCGCGTCGAGTTCATCAAGAAATAGCCGCGGTGCGGCTCGACCCGCCATGAGCCCTGCTTGACCGGCGGCCGTACTCCGGCCAAGAATGCCGCCGCCGGGAGGACTCATGAAACGGTGGCTACCGATCGTCGGCGGCATTTCGCTGAATCTCGCGCTCGGGTCGCTCTACGCGTGGAGCGTCTTCGTACTTCCGCTCGAAAAAGAGTTCGGCTGGAATCGCGCGCAGACGTCGTGGGTGTACACCATCGCCATCGTCTGTTTCGCGGCGACATTCATCGTCGCGGGGAAATTGCAGGACGCGAAAGGACCGCGCATCTGCGCGTTTCTTGGTGCCCTCCTCGTCGGCGGAGGCTTCGCGCTCTCGAGCGTCACCACCTCTCTCGCATTTCTGTACATCGCGTTCGGCGTCATCGTCGGTGTCGGCAACGGATTTGGCTATTCAGCGCCGACGCCCGTCGCCTCGAAGTGGTTTCCTGACAAACGCGGACTGGCAGTGGGACTGATGGTCGGTGGATATGGCGCCGGCTCCGCGATCATCGGGCCGCTTGCGACGAAGCTCATCGCCGCGTATGGCTGGCGCGCGACGTTCCAGATTCTTGGTGCCACGTTTTTTGCGATGGGACTGATCGGCACGGCGCTGCTGAAGAATCCGCCAGCTGGCTACAAGGCTCCGGCTGGCGCTCCCGCGGTGGCCGCGCGGGCCCGTGCATCTCTGGACATGCGCACGCGCGACATGATGGGCACGACAACATTCGCGGCGCTGTGGATTGCATACTGCCTCGGCACGACAGCGGGGCAGATGATGATCAGCCAGCTCGTTCCGTTCATGCGCTCCGTCGGGCTGACCCCCGAAGCGGCAGCCTTTGCGATCACGATTGCCGCATTCGGGAATGCCGGTGGCCGCATCCTCTCGGGTGCGCTCTCCGATTCGCTGGGCCGCCTGACGACATTGAAGGTGATGGTGGTCGGATCGCTGCTGGTGATGTCGGCGCTCGGCATGGGCGTCAGTCAGATCCTGGCGCTGTACGCGCTCGTGGCCGCAGGTTACTGGTGTTACGGCACACAGCTGTCGGTGTTTGCGTCGACCACGGCGGACTTTTACGGCACGCGGTACCTCGGCATGAACTACGGGGCGCTCTTCACCGCGTGGGGCGTCGCGGGCATCGTCGGTCCGTTCATCGCGGCGCGGGTGTATCAGACGACCGGCTCGTACTCGTACGCTTTCTACGGGGCGGCGGGGCTGGCGCTGATTGCGTTCGTCTCGCTCTCGTTCGCGCGTCCGCCGCTGGCCACGCCGGCGCCGGCGCTCGAGCCGGCCGCTGCAACTCGCTAGTACTCTTAAGGAGTGCCGGCGCCGCGCGTTCGATTCGCTCCTTCTCCAACGGGCTACTTACACGTGGGCGGTGCTCGCACCGCTCTCTTCAACTGGCTGTACGCGCGCCGTCACAGCGGCACGTTCATTCTTCGCATCGAGGATACCGACGCCGAACGATCGTCGGCCGACATGGTCACGGGCATCCTCGACGGAATGAAATGGCTTGGCCTCGATTGGGATGAAGGTCCAGGCATCGGCGGGCCGCACACGCCGTACTTTCAGTCGGCACGGTACGATCGGCACCGTGCCGCGGCGGCGGCGCTCGTCGCCGACGGCCGCGCCTATTACTGCTACTGCTCCGCCGAACGCCTGCGGCAGGAGCGTGAGCGCGCCGAAGCGCGAGGCGTGGCGTGGCAGTACGACCGTCAGTGCCTGAATCTGTCCGCGGAGCGGATCGCGGAACTTGAAGCGGCGAACACACCGCGCGCCACGCGGTTCAAAGTCCCTCCCGGAAAAACCGCGTTCGACGATGTCGTGCACGGGAGGATTGAATTCGACGGCGACCACATCGAAGATTTCGTGATCGTGCGATCGGATGGCCATCCGATCTATCACCTGTCCGTTGTCGTCGACGATATCGACATGGCAATCACCCATGTCGTCCGCGGCGACGACCACATCTCGAACACCCCGAAGCATGTGCTGCTCTTCACCGCGCTTGACGCGACGCTGCCGGTGTTCGCGCACGTTCCGTTGATCCTCGGTGCGGACAAGAAGCGGTTGAGCAAGCGGCATGGTGCGACGTCGGTGATGGAGTACGAGCGTCAGGGTTACCTTCCCGACGCACTCGTCAACTTCCTCGCGCTGCTCGGGTGGTCGCCGGGTGATGACCGCGAAATCATGTCGCGCCGCGAGTTGATCGACAGCTTCACGCTCGAGGGGATCACCGGCAGCAACGCCGTGTTCGATGTGGCGAAGCTGGATTGGATGAACGGGCAGTACATCGCGCGGATGCCGCTCGAGCAGCTGACGAATGCGGTGGTGCCGTTGCTGGTGCGTGAAGGACTATGGCCTGCAGGTGCCAGGGTCGATGACTGGCTGCTGCGGCTCATCGAGCTGTTGCGGCCTCGTGCGAAGCGGCTCATCGACTTCGTCGATCAGGCGCGGCCGTTTCTCGTTGAAACGGTCGAGTACGAACAGCAGGCCATAAACACGCACCTGAAGGTTCCACACCTGTCCGAGCATGTGAAGGCAGTGGCGCGCGCGCTGCGCGACGTCGTGCCCTTCGATGAGCCACATGTGGAAACCGCGGTGCGACAGACGGCGGAACAGCGCGACATTAAAGCGGCACCGCTTATCCACGCAACGCGCGTCGCGGTAACAGGTCGCACTGCCAGTCCGGGCCTGTTCGAGGTGCTCGTGCTGCTCGGGCGCGAGCGGACCGTGATGCGGCTGGAACAGCTCGCCGCCTTTCTCGCGACACAAACTTAAGAATTTACTGAGCAAATTATCCAGATCCGTGATCCGCGCCGGCGGCGAGGCCGCCGCGCGGGACGATGTCCTCCAGCGGCTTCGGGAAAAATGGGCAGGTAAGTTCCGTTATGGCTGAGAGTTACCGAATTTACCACTTGAGCCGTGGCACCCCCGTTGCACTCCACCTCTGCGAACGCGGAGGCCCGCACTCGAGGACTTGCTCCGAGCGACGCCGAGCACGTCGAGGCGAAGTTCGAGCCAGCCCGAGAAAGGCAAATCGAGGCGGGCAGTGTGAGTGGCAATTGGCAGGAGGTCAGTGTGGCTAAAGAGGACCGCGGATTCGCTTCGATGGACCGCGCGAAGCAGCGCGAGATTGCCAGCAAGGGTGGCAAAGCCGCTCATCAGAAGGGCACGGCCCACGAGTGGACAAGCGAGGAAGCGCGTGAAGCCGGACGCAAAGGCGGCATGGCCAGCCATCGTCGGCGCACGGAACTGACGGGCGACCAGGGGACGAGTAGCAGCGAGAGCGCACAGAACCTGGAATCGTCCGACATGTCGCGTCGCGACGACGACGATTCGGGCGAACAAATTCGCTGAATCGTTCGTTATTCCTCGCGGCACTTTATTTTCAGGCGGCCGGGTGCGTTGCGCCCGGCCGCTTCTTCTTTGTACAATTTCGTTTTCCCGCCGGCGCGCCGAGCGACGTCTAGGGCGCGCCGTCGCAATCGATACTGGGAGGTCGTTCAACGGTAGGACACGTGGCTCTGGACCACGTTATCGGGGTTCGAATCCCTGCCTCCCAGCCAGCCTTCGCTCGCCTTCGGCGAGCTTCGGCTAGGCGGGCGCTTCGCGCCCGCCGTTCACGCGAGCATTGCTGCGGGCGAAGGCTGTCTCGACGAAGCCCGCGAAGCGGGCGAAGTCGGACAGGTTGTTCCATTCTGCTCGGTTCGAGCCAGCTTCGCGCTGCAGAATTTGAGCGCCCTCCGGTACTGTTCCAGTTTTCCTGAGGGATTCATACAGATCCAACTGGCGTTGGCTTCGCTATCTCTGTACGCGTGCACAGGGCGGAACGGCGGTTCGTTTATATCCTTCGCAGCATCTCCAATCCATTACGCCATTACGTCGGCAGGACAGGCGATGTCCGCGCTCGACTGACTTGGCACAACGACGGCCCGTCCGGATACACGGTCGCAAACCGTCCATGGTCGCTGGTTGTGTCAATCGAATTCCCGGATGAGCGAAACGCGACGCGATTCGAGCGGTATCTGAAAACTGGCTCCGGTCGAGCGTTTGCGAAACGCCACTTCGCAACGAACATATGATTCGAGTTGGACTGCCTTCGACGCTCGCCCAATGAGTGACCTGACCAATCTTCATCGGATCTATAAGCGAAACTACGCTCGACTGGTCGAAGCCGTGTCGAACGCGATCGATCGGGCCGATCCCATCGGTCTACTGGCGATGGGGTGTCCGACCGACGAATATGCGCCGGAAGCAGGATCCATTGTTCCCAGGTTGAAAGTCGCCAACAACGCCGATGACGTCCAATCGATTCTCTACGAAGAGTTCGTACGCTGGTTCGGCGAGGCCGGCCCGCGAGACTCGTACAAGACAGCGGCAGATGACGTGTGGAAGGCGCTGGTGGAATATCGCCGCACCACCACCGCCGCGCCAAACCCTCCCGAGAACAGTTCCTAGCGCAAAAGCTTCGGCGCAGCGCCGACGGTTATGCGGCATGTTCGACGAACCAGTTGCGGAAATCGTCCCGAACACCCAGCCATGCAAAATCGCCTGTCTTCCAATCAATCCGCGCAGCCAAGTCATCCACTTACAACGCTCGCATTCAGCACGGTCCCGCTGTCGCAAGCATTCTCCAGGTAAGATTGCGGCGATTTGCCGACCATCAGCCGTCGCGGGTTCATGGCGACTGCGATCGCCGCCGCCGTAACGGCGCATCCTCGCTACCTCGCTGCGCAACGTGCGCGCACGAGACTCATCCTCCTCGGGACGGGAGGTGGCCCGAGGCCGCGACGCGCGAGCTCCGCTTCCGCGCAGGTTATCGTCAGCAACAACCTTGCGTACGTGATTGACTGCGGGGACGGCGTCGCTCGGCAACTCGTCTTCGCCGGAGTGCCGCTGACGACGCTGCGAAATATCTTCATCACGCATCAGCACTCGGATCACAACGCCGACTACGGCAACCT
>Ga0070675_100000107_pt1 | contig 48865 bp, 36 predicted proteins | sample KBSM43metaG_FD_65343 | JGI IMG/M metagenome (GOLD analysis project Ga0070675, IMG submission 65343) | Miscanthus rhizosphere microbial communities from Kellogg Biological Station, Michigan, USA - KBS M4-3 metaG | ecosystem: Host-associated > Plants > Roots > Rhizosphere > Soil ... | reverse complement strand
GTTCGAACCAGCGGCAGATGTTGCGAGTATTTGTCGTCCAGTGAAACGCGAAGCGTGATCGCCTCGCGCCCGGGAATGTCCCAGGCGCATTCGAAACAGCGCGCCGCGACGACGGCGGTCAACTCCGCCGGTTTATCGATCGAGATCGTTTCCTCGGCCAGCTCGCTCGAGCCGCGAGACCCGGAGGCGATCAACGCAAAGGTCGCAAAGGTCGCAAAGAAAAAATACCTGTTCATCCTCTGCGGCCTCTGCGCCACTTAGAACGCGAATCTCGCCGACAACTGCATGATCCGCGGATCGCCGCCGAGCGTCGAGATGACGCCGGCTGTCGCACTGACCACGTTCGTATCGGGCAGTCCGAAATTGGCCCGATTGAACATGTTGAAGATGTCGAGCCGAACCGTCGCGCTGTAGCGCTCGGCGAACTTGAACATCCGTTGAATGCTGGTGTCGAACGTCGCAAAGCCTGGTCCTCGAAGGCGATTGCGTCCTTCGTTGCCGAACGTGCCCGACGGCACCAGCGTAAACGCCGCCGGGTCGTACCATTTCTCCACGGTGCCGGTGCCGGTGGGGAACGGCGGGTTGGTCAGATTGGGCAGGCCGGTTGCGCCGGCGCCGACGTTGTTGTTGCCCTGCGTGACCGTGAACGGCCGCCCGGTGCGGACGCTGTAGATGCCGCTGATCAGCCAGCCACCGAGAATCCGCGCTGCCAGTCCATCCTTGACGTACGGCTTGTTTTCGCCAAACGGCAGTTCCGCGATGAAGTTCGCGACAAAGCGATGACGGATGTCGAAGTCGCTCGCCCCGTACCACGAGTCGAGGTCGCGTCCGTTCTGCGGACGGCCAGACGAAGCGTTGAGATGTTCCGGGGCCGAGTCTTTCGCGTCGCCGATCGTATAGGACGCGCGGTAGCTGTAGCCGCGGCTGAAGCGCTTTTCGAACGACATGTCGACGCCGCGATATTGGCCCTTGCCGGTCATCTCGCGCCACTGCACGTTGCCGAACGCCGGGTAGGGCACCGGCCCGTTGGCGTTGGTGGTGCCCGGCAGGTTCTGGTTGATGTTACGCAGCACCGCGAGGTGGCTGGTGTTCGAGCCGACGAAGTCGGCCGATGCGACCAGATCGTGGCCGAGCTGGTGCTCGAAGCCGCCCCCATACTGCTGCACCATCGTGCGCGGGTTGTTCACGTCCGACGATCGGATCATGATCCGCGTGAAGTTGACGTTCGACGGATCCAGGAACCCGGTCGGAAACCCATCCTTCATGTACAACACCGGCGTCGTCGCGCCCGAGGCCGACTGGACGTCGATGTTCAGCAGGTTCGGCGGGTTGAGCGCCAGCTGGTCTTCCGAACCGATCCGCTCGAACTGGTTGTAGAAGATTCCGTAGCCGCCGCGAACGATCGTGGTTGGCGCGAGCTTGTAAACCGCGCCGAGCCGCGGCGAGAAGTTGTTGCGATCGGGTTTGACCAGCGCGCGGTCTTCGATCGACCCATCCGTCGCGTAGAAGATGCTGCCGTTACCCGCAGGATTGAAGTTCGCCATGCGGTTGTCGGCCTCGTAGGCGGGCGTCATGTAGTCGTAGCGCACCCCGAGGTTGATCGTCATCTTGGCGCTGGCCTTCCAGTCGTCCTGCGCGTAGAACGACGACGACCAGAGCCGTTGATTGACGATGAACACGTTGGTCAACTGCGCGCGCTGGGCGTAGCCGAGCAGGAAGTCGCCGAACGCGTTGCCGGTGAACGCGCCGTTGAAGGTGAGGTTGCCGCGGGTCGGCGCGACGTCGAAATACTCGTTGTGCATCGGCATCAGCATGTCGGCGCCGAACTTGAACTGATGGTTGCCGCGCAGCCAGGTCAACGTATCGATGTACTGAAACTGATTGGTGTGCTGGAACTTCGGCATGAAGTTCGGCGAGCCCAGGCGAATCAACCCGGAAACGTCGATGCCGACGATGCCGCCGACCACCGTCGGGTTGTTCGGCACGCCCTTGAAGCCGATCTGCGCGTTGCCGTCGACACCGAATGGATCCTGGGTGCCGTCGTTGGTGCCGCGCGCCCACGAGAAGCGCGCTTCGTTGACCATGCCGGCGCTGAAGATCTTGGTCCAGCCGCCGACCGCGCCGTTCGATTTCAAATAATTGCGGCCCCACGCGGACGTGGACGTGCCGTCGAGGACGCCGCCGAACCAGCCCGGCACGTAGCGGAAGCGATCGCTCCAGATGTAGCGGCCGAAGACGCTGTCGGTGTCGGACGGATGCCAGTCGACGCGCCCGAGAATCCGGTCCGATTCGTCCTGGACGTTCGGCTGATTGATGAAGTTGTTGCTGCCGGTGGTGTTCGGCAGCGGCATCAACGACATGATTTGCGCCGCGACCGGATCGATGCGGTTCGACGGAATCGTGCTGCCCGGGAAGTTCGTGCCGGTCAGCGGATCGCGGACGTTACCGGTCAGAACGCCGTTGCGCTCGGCGGCGGTGAACACCCGGCCGGTGCGCAGCACGCCCTGCTCGATACGGGTGCCCTCGTAGTCGAAGAAGAAGAACGCCCGATTCTTCATCAACGGACCGCCGGCATTACCGCCGAACTGGTTCTGATTGTTCGTCGCTTTTGGCTGGCCGGCCTTCTTGGCGAAGTAGTTGATCGTGTCGAGACCGTCGTCGCGGAAGAACTCGTATGCGGTGCCGTGCATGGCGTTGGTGCCCGATTTGGTGTTGATGATCACCGCGGCGCCCGGCGACCAGCCATATTCGGCGGCGTACGGGCTGGTGACGACCTTGAATTCCTGAATCGCGTCAACCGATGGCCGCGAGATCTGCGTCGTCAGCTCCTGCACGTTGGTCGAGAAGCTGTTGTTGGCGACACCGTCGAGCAGGAAGTTGTTCTGCAGGCTGCGATTGCCGTGGACGCTGACGCCGCCGGTACGGCCGGCCGACGTGCCGCCGGCCTGTTCGGTGTAACGGTCGCTCTGCACGCCGGGGACCATGGCCAGCAGATCGTCCCAGTTGCGGATCGCCAGTGGCAACTTCGACACTTCGGTGTTGGTGACGACCGTGCCGAGCACCGCCGATTCGGTGCTGAGCAGCGGCGTCACACCGGCCACCGTAATCATTTCGCCGACCGATCCAAGCGGCAGCGACACGTCGAGGCGGGCGCGGGTGCCGATCGACATCGACACCATCTGTTCGAATTTCTGGAAGCCGGTGGCTTCGATCTGTACCAGGTACTCGCCCGGCAGGAGGTTGAGGGCCAGATACGTTCCCTCCTCATTCGTGGTGACGCGGGCAACGACGTTCGTCGCGAGGTTGGTGATCGTGACCTGCGCTTTGGGAATCACCGCGTCCTGCGGGTCTTTGACTGTTCCGGTCAATGTGGCGCGGTCGACCTGAGCCCAGGCCGCCGCGCTGTGCAGCAGAATCACGGCACAGACGACGACGTAGCCGTGCAACGAACGCTTCATTCGAAACCCCCTCCCGATCGAGTGCTGATGGCCGCGCGGCACCATCAACGGTGCTGCTGAACCGCTTCGGCGGCGGCACAGGATGCGCCGGTAAATCCTCAAAGTCAAGGCGTTTTGTTCCCGCCGAACCGCTTTGCTAGAATCGCTCGCACGTCGATGGCGAACATCTACGACGTCGCGAAGCGGGCCCGGGTGTCGGTGGCCACCGTGTCGGCCGTCCTCAACGACAGCGCCTTCGTCAGTCCGGGCCTGAAAATGCGGGTGCGATCGGCGGTCGCCGCACTGCACTATCAGCCGAACCTGCTGGCTCGTAGTCTGGCCAAGCAGCGCACGCAGACCATGGGCATGATTGTGCCAGATATTGCGAATCCATTCTTCCCGGAAGTTGTCCGCGGCGCGGAAGACGTGGCGCACGATGCGGGTTACACGCTGTTGATATCGAGTAGCGACAACGATCTGAAAAAAGAGGAAGCCTACCTGCGTGTCTTTCTCGCGAAGCGGGTGGATGGAATCATCCTGACGAAAGCGCCGGGCCGCCTGCCCGCGGATGTCCAGCAGGAGTTCATCAAAGCGGACCTTCCGGTCGTCCTTCTGGCCCGCACCGTACCCGGCTTCAAAGCCGATGTTGTCGAGCTCGACGATCGCGATGCGGCTTACGAAGGCGTCACACACTTGTTACGGCTTGGGCATCCCCGGGTCGCCTTCATCGGTGGTCTGCCGGGCACGACGACCAGCCGCCGCCGGCTGGACGGTTATCGCGCGGCGCTGAAGGATTGGCATCGGCCGATCGAGCGCGACTTGATCGTCGATGGCGATTATCGCGTCGAGTCCGGCTATCGCGCGGGCCTGGATCTACTGCGGCATCGGCCCGATGCCGTGTTCATCGCGAATTACCTGATGTCGGTCGGCTTCATCAAAGCGCTGCAGCAATACCGACTGCGCTGTCCTGAGGACGTCGCGATCGTCACCTGCGACGATCACCCGTGGCTCGACGCATTTTCGCCGCGCCTGACGACGCTCGATCTCGCGAAGCGGGATCTGGGTGCGGCGGCTGCGCGGATGCTGTTGGAGCGGATCGCCAAGCCGCGCGCCCGCATTCGATCGATGCGGCTGAAAAGCGCGCTCAACGTGCGGGAGTCGTGCGGCTGTATGCTGCCTCGGACACCGCCACCGCTTCCTCAGTAGCGGTCGCGGCTGCACGTTTGATCGCCGTATGCGCACTGGCGCGTCGCACCAACGCTGCGCCGATCAAGCAGACGGCTGCTCCGGCAATCGAGATCAGCGCCACTCGCTCGCCGCGGACGACCACGCCGAGAATCAACGCGACGACCGGCATCAGAAACGTTGATGCGGAGGCGCGGGTTGGTCCAAGCCGTCCCGCAGCGGTCGCCGAGACGAGGTTCGCCACGCAAGTGCCCAACGCCCCGAGTGCCAGCAATGCCAGCGCCGGCCGCAGCGACCAGGTGCCGTGCAACGCGGCCGGTGCGCCGAACGGCGCGGTCAGCAGGACGGCGACGGCCTGCGCGCGCCAGATCACCGGCAGCGCGCCGTTGCGCTGTTGCAGTGGCCCGGCAAGATTGATGGCGAAGCCGTAAGAAATCAGCGCTGCCAGGATCATCAGCACGCCGGCCGTCTGACCGCTTGCCGCGGCGGCCGCGCCAAATCCGGGAATCGCCATCAGCGCCGCCCCGCCGACCCCGACCGCGAGGCCGAGCACCATCGCCGGCGAGGGCAACCGCCGCGCCACGACGCCGGCAACGATCGCGGCAAAGATTGGCGTTGCGCCGTTCAGCATGCCGGTCAACGCCGACGACACGTGCTGTTCCGCGAACGGGAACATCGACAACGGGAACGCGAGCCACAACACGCCGAGCGCCGCCGCGCGTGTCCGATCCGCCGCGAGGATCGGCCGCCGCGCGGCAGGCACCAGCGAGAGCGATGCGAAGCCGATCAGAATGCGCAGAAACGTAACGCCGTTGGGCGAAACCGCGGCGAGCCCTTCGGCGATGAACAGAAACGACGCGCCCCAGATTACGCCCGGAACGACAATCAGCAGCCAATCCACGAGACCTGAAGATATCAAAGTCTGAAGTTCAGACTTCTGATTTCACACTTCGGAACGCGCCGTTGGCCGGTGGCCATGGAGGCGTTTCCTCACTCTTCAGTTCCGGCAAGCGGCTCGCTTCGAACGCTTTCTGATCCGGTCCGAAGCCGCGCTCGTAGATGCCGTGCACTTCTTCGATCAATTCGTCGCGGCGATGGAGCAGCGTGGCGCGATCGATGACGCCTTCGCCGGCCTCCGAGATCAGCGAGCGATAACGCTCGCAAGCAATCCACAGGCGATGGGCGATCGCGCGATGGGCGAGGACGCGCGCTTCGATGCCGAATACGCCGTAGAGTGCGAACGCCGCCATCGCGATGCCGCTGGTCGCGACCGCGGTCACCTGGTAAAACCGCGCGGTGAAGAGCAGGTTGCCGATTGCCGCCGCCGCCGCGACTGCGAGCAACACCGCCATGACGATCCGAAACGCGAATGCCGTCGATGCGAGACGGTCCGCGGCGCGGGCGTGAACCGTGTAATTCCGGGCGACATGTTCAGAATCGAGACGGACGTGGTCGAGGACCGTCAACGAGAACATGGCTCCTCCTTGGGCAAATTGCGGGTTTTCGGTTTGACGCGGATCGAGCATTCAAAGCGTCGGCCATTGCTGGACTTTCAGCCAGCCGGGCGATCACAATCGGACATGCGCGTGACTTCCGCGATCCTCTGGGGTTGGCTGACGGTCGGGACCATCGACTATCTGGATGCGATCATTTTTTCAGCGCTGCGATCGCACGCCACGCCGATGCGGGTGTTTCAAGGCGTCGCCTACGGTCTGCTCGGACGCGACACCTACCAGCGCGGATGGGTGTCGTTCGCGCTCGGCACCGCCATCCACTATTTCATCGCGCTGTGTATCGTCGCGACGTTCATCGGCGCGAGCCGCGTCTGGCCGGTGCTGGCTCGTCGGCCGTGGCTGGCTGGGCCGATCTATGGGGTTGCGGTCTATTTTTTCATGAACAGAGTGGTGATTCCGCTATCGCTGATCGGCCCGCAGCGCTTCGTGCTGGCGCCGTTCCTCAACGGAATCGTGATTCACATCGTCGGCGTCGGCATTCCCAGCGCGTTGTTTGCCGCCGCGGCGCTCGCCTCGAGCGACTGAAGCGATTCGAGCGGGGCGCGTCCGCTGCCATGACGCACTGACCGCAATCGCGAACAGTGCGCCGATCAGGATGATGCCGGCTTGCGACCGCCGCTGTGGCACGATCGTTGGTTGAATCCAGGCACGGCGACCGTTGCTTTCGAGCACGCGCGCTCGCACGTACCCCTCGTCGCCGTTGAACTGATAGGTGGCCGACGCCTCGGTCGCTTCCCGCAACAGCCGCCCGTTTCTGCCGATGAACTGAATCCGATACTTGGCCCACGTATCGGGCTTGACGGTCACGGTCATCGTCTTGGCGTCGACCCTTAAATCGTCGAGCACAACGCCGGTGGAAGCGTAGAAATCTCCGCGATCGAGCGCCTCGACCAGCGCGCGCGCCTCGAGCTGCTGGGCCCGCACGTACACCCAGCCACGTCCCGGCCCTGGCAAATCCGGGTTGTCCGCCTGCTTGAAATAGTGGGCATCATCCACCGCGAGGCCGTAGAGCACGATGCCGCGGGAGAGCAGCACGTCCCAGACTTCTTCAAGCCCCGGCACGCCGCCGCCGCCGACGTTGTTCACTTGCGGATGGCCGTTGAAGATTTCGAACAGCGTGTTGTTCTTTACCTGCGCCAGTTGATCCGAGGTGATCGCCCACCCGAAATTCGGATGATTGATGTTCGGCACGCCATTGGCGCCGCGAATCGCATCGACGCTCCGCTGCAGTACGTCGACGACGGTTGACCCGCCCTGGGCGGGAATCTCGCGTGAGAGGTCGAGACCGTTGATGTGGAGCGGCTTGCCATCGGCGCGGTCGGTCAGTTCTTCGCCTTTGACCACCAGGAATTTCTGGCTGGCGCCATGCAGCGCGTTGAGGCCATCGACCGACGTCAGGAAGTTGTGATCGGTCAGTACGACGAACTGGTAACCATGCTCCCGGTACCAACGCACGACGTCGTCCGGTGTGCTGTCGCCATCGCTGTTCAAGGTGTGGGTGTGGGTGTTGCCTTTGAACCACCGATTTGGGGAAGCCGGCGATGATGGCTGTGCCGCCGCCGCCGATGTGAATACCAGAACAAGACAACCACAGAGACACAGAGCCACAGAGGAGAATGCGGATCGGTGTTCGACGGGCGGCGCGAAGCGCCGCGTAGGCCGGCTGTGCCGGCCTACCCGTCGAACCGGACCGCTCGACAAGTTCGCCGCTCGCCCGATGGATCGCATCCACGCCGCCTCGAGCACTCCGTGCACTCCGTGCACTCCGTTCCTCCGTTACCTCGGCGCGTCGGCATTATCCATCGACGCGCCATTGAAAAAGTAAAAAAGGCGCGGCATCGATGCGACTCCCAAAGCAAGGTCTGGCACAATGCGGCGATGAAAGCGCTGACCAGAATCGTTCTTGCCGGCTGTTTGTTCGTCGGGTGTGGCGGCCGCCAAACCGCGCCGCCGAGAGCCGAACGTGTAGTCGACCTCGGACATGCGCTCGCCGCGACCGATCCGAGCTGGGACGGCGCGCCGGCGTTCGCGCGCACTGTTGTCGCGGCGATTGACAAGGATGGCTACAGCGCTGGGAAGATCGAAGTCGAAGAGCATTTCGGTACTCATCTGGATGCGCCGGCACACTTTTCACCGGGCGGATGGACGGTTGACACGATTCCAGCCGATCGCCTGCTTCGACCGGCGGTCGTGATCGACGTCACCGCGAAAACCGCACCGGACGCCGACTACCGGGTGGCGCCCTCGGATCTGCAGGCGTTCGAGTCGGCGCACGGAATGATCGCGGAAGGATCGCTGGTGCTGATCTCGACGGGGTGGGATCGGTTCTGGCCGGATCGCGCCAAGTACATGGGGGAAGCAAACGGTGTGAAACATTTTCCAGGCTTGTCAGCCGAAGCGGTGTCGATGCTCGCCAAGGAGCGGCGCGTTGCGGCAATCGGCATCGACACCGCGAGCATCGACTATGGACCGTCCACCGCGTTCGAGGCCCACCACGTCAGCATGGCGCTGAACGTGTATCACATCGAGAACGCCGCAAATCTCGGGCAGCTGCCGGCGTCGGGTTTTCGCGTCGTGGTTGCGCCGATCAAGATTGCCGGCGGTTCCGGCGGTCCGACTCGCGTGCTCGCCTTATTGCCGTAACCGGTCGGACATTCCGACGCTCGGCGACCCTCTCGCCGCCTCGCCGTTCTCCTGCTGTCCGTTATTGGCGCCGCAGCGCCGGCAGGGGATCGAGCTGCACCGCGCGCCAGGCCGGAACGATGCAACCGACCATGCCGATGATGGCCACGACTGCCACGATCATCACGAAATCCACGGGATCGAGCAGGCCAGCGGCGCTGCCGGTTCCGAGGAACCAGGTGCCTGTGACCTGCTCCCATGCGATGCCACCGATCACACCAATTGCACCGCCGAGGCCGATTTGGATCGACGCGCGCCGCCACACCATCCAGATGATGTGTCCGGCCCGCGCGCCCAGCGCGCGACGAACACTGATTTCACCGGTTCGCAGCACGACGGCGTGGGCGGTCACGGCGTACAGGCCCACGGCCGCCAGCAGAATCGCAATCAGGACGACGGTTTCCGAGATGCGCGTCGAGCCGCGGGCTGCCCACTGCGCTTCGCCAATCGCCTGGTCCATCGGCATCAAGCGCGCGATCGGCAGGTCGGGGTTGATCGCGCGAACAACGTCGCGGATCGCACCGCCGACTGCGGCGGTGTCGCTGCGCGCCGAGGCCCGCCCCAGGAGGACGACTGCTGCCGGCGCTTCGCCGCGCAGCGGCAGGTAGACGATGGGATCGGGATCCGGAGCGAATCGCTGCCGTAAGGTGGGCGCGATCGCGGCGATCGTCAACCACGGCGGCGCCGCTGCGGTAGCTGGCCGACCCTGATAAGCAATCCGGATTCGCCGCCCGATCGGATCGATCGTCGGAAAGAAGCGATCGACGAACTCTTGATTGACGATCGCCGCCCCCGCGCCGCTGCTGCCGTCGCGATCGTCGAAGGGCCTTCCGCGTAGCAGCGCGACGCCGAGCACGTCGAAATACCGCGGTCCGACGGTCAACGTCCACACCTGCGGCGCGCTGTCGGGCGAATGTGGTTGGCCGTCGATTTCCAGCCTGGCGGCGGGCGCCCCGCCACCGGGCAGCGCGCCAGCAAATGCGAACGAGCCGACGGCGGGAATACCCGCCAGACGCGAATCGATTTCGTCGTAGAGACGCAAGCGATCACCAGGCGTTGGATAGCGTTCCGCGGAGAGCACGATCGAGCCGCTGACCACGTTGCGGGAGTCATAGCCCGTGCCTCGCCGCTCGCCGGCTCGCGCGATCCGCTCGCCCTTGATCAGCATTGTGACGAGCACGACGGTCAACGCGAATTCAGCGATTAACAGCGCGTTGGTCCAGCCGCCGGTGCGTCCCCCCGTCGTGGTGCGCGCGCCGTTTTTCAGGGTGCGATTGACGTCGGTGCTCGCCGCCTGCAGCGCCGGCGCGAGGCCGAAGACGAACACGGTTGCCAGCGTGACGAGAGACAGTACCACCAACATCCGCCCGTCCATGGTGAACCGGATCCAGAACGGCATCTGGGTTTCCGGCACCAGTCCCGTCAGCAGCCGTCCACCGACGGTGGCCAGTCCCCAGCCGGTAGTGCCGCCGAGGCTTGCGAGCACGGCGCACTCGATCAGCAGTTGCCGGACCAGGCGCAGGCGCGACGCACCCAGCGACGCGCGAATCGCAAACTCCTGGGAACGCTGCGCCGACCGCATCAGCAGCAGATTCGCGGCGTTCGCGCAGGCGATCAGCAGGACAATGGCGCCGACGATCATCAGGCCGACCCACGACGGATCGGTGACCGATTGGTTGTAACGGTCGTTGATCGGCACGACGCGAAATGTGATGTGCTGATTGGTTTCCGGAAAGTCGTGTGCCAGCCGTGCGGCAATCGGTTCGATCTCGCTGCGCGCGTCACCGAGCGTCCGGCCGTCGCGCAGTCGTCCGAACAGCTCGAGTCCCCTGGTATTACGCAGATCGGCCGTGAGGCGCGACGGCCCCTGTTGCAGCGGCTGCCACAACTCCGTGAACCGCGGAAACTTGAAGCCTGCCTGGATGACGCCGATCACGATCGACGGCGCTCCGTTGACGCGAATCGCCCGGCCGACGATCGCTGGGTCGGCGCCGTAGTGCCTGGTCCACAATCCGCCGCCGAGAATCGTCACCGACGGTGCGCCCGGCTGGTGATCGGCGTCGGTGAAATCGCGGCCGAGCATCGGTTGCACGCCGAGCAGCGCGAACCCGCCAGTCGAGAAGTACGTCAACAGCGCCCGTTCGGCCGCGCGCGCCTCATCGCCGACCGGCCCGATCGACGCCATCGACGACGCGTGCGCGGTCAGCCCCAGGAAGGCCGGCGCGGCGGCGCGAATCGTTTCGAATTCGCGAAATGACAGGTTGGTGTCGGTGCCGCGCTCGTCGCGTCCGCCGACGAACAGCACCTGGTCGGCGCGCGCGATCGGCAGGCCGCGCAAGCATGCGGCGTTGACCGCCATCAGCAACGTGTTGTCGACGCCGATCCCGATCGCGAGCACGGCGGCGGCGATCAGGGTAAAAACCCGATCGTTCGCGAACATGCGGAGAGCAAAGCGGACGTCCTGTGCCGCATCCTGTAGCCAGGCCGGAATCCAGACGTCGCGCACCTGGTTCTGCGCGAGCGCACTGCTGCCGAACGTTTTGGCGTCGGAGGACAGTTCGCGATGCAGCGCCAGTTCCTCGGCAAGCTCCGCGTCGCGGCGCCGCTGGTTCACCAGATACGACAGCCGCCGCAACAGCCGACTCATGTGGCGTTCAAGACCTTGTGAATGGCGAGCATCAAGCGATCGAACTGATCGCGTTCGCGCGACAACTGCCGCCGGCCGGCCGCGGTCAGCGTATAGAACCGGGCCCGGCGGTTGTTTTCCGAAGCGCCCCACACCGCTTTCACCCAGCCTTCGAGCAGCAGCCGCTGCAGGGCAGGGTAGAGCGAGCTCTCGCCGACCTGCAGCACGTCTTCAGACCGTGTCTTGAGGTGTTGGGCGATCCCGTAGCCGTGCATGGCACCGCGCGCCAGCGCCTTGAGGATCAGAAGATCGAGCGTGCCGGGCAGCAACTCGAGCGAAGGATCTCTTCCCATCGTCTATCGATGGGAGAGACTACGCCCGCCGCGCGCCGACTGTCAATGTCCGGCATCCTGCCGCGTCGCCAAGCCCTTGTCGTGGTATTGTAATGGCATGACGATTACCATTGATAAGGCAGGCCGCGTCGTCATCCCGGCGTCGATTCGCGAGCGGTTCGGGCTGGTGCCGGGCGCCGCACTCGACCTCGCGGTGGATGAAACCGGCATCCGTCTGCAGCGCGTCGCGCCCGGCCCGCGGCTGGTCAAGATCGGCCGGCGGCTCGTCGCCCGCCCGACCGCGGCGTCCGAACGGCCCGCAGTGGACGTGGCGGCACTCGTCGAAGAGGAGCGCAACCGGTGGCCGTAGGGCCATTTCTCGACACCAGCGTGCTGCTGGCTGGCTTGATTGACTTCGGACCGCAAAGCGCCCCGGCGCAGCGATTGCTGCACGCGGTCGCAGAAAAAGAGCTGCAAAATGCCGCCACCGCCTGGCACTGCTGTCTGGAGTTCTTTTCGGTGTCGACGCGGTTGCCGCCCGAATATCGACTGTCGGCCGCCGAAGCCGCCCAGCTCGTCGAGCAGGAAATTACGGCGCGGCTCGCGGTCCACGACCTTCCGGCCGCCGATCGACGCGGTTTGATCCGCAGCGCCTCGCGCGATTCAATCACTGGCGGACGGATTTACGACGCGCATATCGCCGAAGTCGCCCGCGCCGCCGGCGCACCGGTCGTCGTCACCGACAACCGACGGCATTTTCTCAGTGCGCTGAAGCACGGCATCCGGGTCGAAACACCGGCCGAATTCGTGACCGCGCTGAAACCGCGCCGCAGCTGATCGCTCGCCGCTGACCGTGCCGGCCGATCAGCGCGCCTGCGTTGCCGGTCGATCCGGTACGGTAATCGTGTCGCCAGCTCTGAGCGGCGTGTGGACGGGACGACGCCGCGCGTGCGTCGCCTGCTCGAAGCTGTAGCCGAGCGCCAGCAATTTCGGCTCGCTGAACGCCTGGCCCAGGAACGAAATTCCGACCGGCAAATAGTCGCCAGTGAACCCGGCCGGAACGATCAGGTCGGGGAAGCCGGTCAAGTTGGCCAGATTGCTGCCCGATGGAATTCCGGCGCCGCCGCCGGGTGCACCGGTTTCCGCGATGAGCGCCGGCCGCCGCGACGACGTGGGATAAACGATCGCGTCGAGCTGTTGCGAGGCGAACACACCCTCGACGATGCTGCGGACCAGTGGCAGGCCGTGATCTCTGACTGCGGTGTACTTGTAGTCGTCGAGCGTACCGCTTTCCGCCTCGCGTTTGAACAGCGTCCAGCGTGCCGGATTCGGACCCGCGCCGTCACCGCGAGTCGCCGGCAGGCTGTTGACGCGATCGATCATCTCGTCGATCGACTTCGGATACTTCGGACCGGTCGCCGCCAGATACTGTTTGATCTGCGCCGCGAACTCCGGATATCGGATCGCGTTGTAGAACTCCGTCTTCACGTCGAGCAGCCACTTGGGGTAGCGGACGTCGACCACCGTCGCGCCAGCCTTCTTCATCGCCGCGATCGCCGCTTCCATTACCCAGTCGACATCGCCGTCTGCGCCGAGAAAGTCGCGCGCGACCCCGATTCGTGCGCCTTTCAGCGCGTCGGCCTTGAGGAACTTCGTGTAATCGGTTTCGAACTTGCCGGCGCTTTTCTTTGTTGCCTCGTCGGCCGGGTCGACTCCGGTCATGATTCCGAGAGTCACGGCGACGTCGGCAACGCTGCGCGCCATCGGCCCACCGGTATCGAACGACAGCGCCAGCGGAATGATGCCGTCGCGGCTCAACAGGCCATGCGTCGGCTTCAAGCCGACGATGCCATTGGAGGTGGACGGTCCGCGGATCGAGCCGCCGGTGTCGGTGCCCATGCCGACGGTCGCGTAGGCCGCGGCGATGGCGACGCCAGTCCCGCCTGACGAGCCCGACGGGGTCCGCGACGGGTCGTGGGGATTCAGCGCCGCGCCGCCGAGCGAACTGCGAGCCGCACCGGACGCGAACTCCGACATGTTGAGCTTCGCGATGATGATCGCGCCCGCGTCCCGCAATTTTTTCACCACGAACGCATCGTCGGGTGGAATCCATCCCTCGAGCAGCAACGATCCGCCGGTGGTCGGCAGGTCGGCGGTGTCGTAGTTGTCTTTCAACACAATCGGGATGCCGTGAAGCGGCGAGCGCGGCCCCTTCGCTTTGCGTTCCGCATCGAGTGCACGCGCAATGTCGAGCGCCTTCGGGTTCACGGTGATCACCGCGCGCAGCGACGGCCCCTGCTTATCGTAGGCGTCGATCCGCGCCAGGCACAGTTGCACCAGTTTTTCGGCAGTCAGCGTGCCGGCGGCGTACGCCGCGTTGATGTCGGCGATGGTCGCCGCGTCGAGTTCGATCGTTTTGGCCGACGCGGCCGGCGTCAAGAAGAACGCCACGAAGACGAGCAGCAAAGCGACCTGTTTCATGGGGGCGATTGTGCCAGAATTCACCGATGAATCGTCGGGCACTTCTGAAAGCCGGCGGCCTGGCGATGGCCGGGTTCGCGTGGCCGGCCTGCCGCACCGGAAATGGCGGCAGCGTCTCCACCGGCCCGCAACGGCCGCCGCTACGCCTCGCAGTACCGAGGATTTCGTGGGATCGCGTTCTGCGGACCACCGTCGGCCTGCGCCCGCACCGCGACAGTGGATTCGTCCTGCGCGCCGAGAGACTCGACGCCAAGACGATCATCCACAACTACGGACATGGCGGTTCGGGCATGTCGATCGGTTGGGGGTGCGGCATCGTTGTCGCGGAATTTGCCGCGCAGACCGGCGAGCGCCGTGTCGCCGTCGTCGGTTGCGGTTCGCCGGGCCTGACGGCCGCTCGCCAGTTACAGCAGCGTGGATTCGACGTGACGATCTACGCAAAGACGGTCCCGCCGGACACGACCTCGAACATGTCACTGGCCGGTTTCACGCCGACGACCGCACTGATCAACAAGGACAAGCGCACTGCGGTCTGGGATGCGCAGTTCGCCCGCATCACCGAACTGTCGTACCGGCAACTGCAGTTGATGGTCAGCCCTGCGTACGGCGTCTACTGGATGGACGCGTTCAACGGCAGCGATACGCCGACGCCGCCGCAGGGAGGCGGTCGCGGCGGCGACGCGGCAGCGGCGACCGAATCGGAGCTGCTGCCGGAATACCTCCGTCCGGGCCACGCCCGTGAACTGCTCGGACCGGGCGAGCATCCGTTTCCCACCAAGTACGCGTTTCGAAGCACGGCGCTGTCGATCGAGCCGAACGTTTATCTCGATGCGCTGGTGCGCGATTTCCAGATGGCGGGAGGACGGATCGTCATTCGAACGTTCGAGACGCCACGCGATCTGATGTCGCTCGCGGAGTCGGTAATCGTGAACTGCACCGGGCTTGGATCGTATTCGCTGTTCGACGATAAAGAGCTGGTGCCGATCAAAGGACAATTAACCGTCGTCGTGCCGCAGCCAGAGGTAAACTATCGCGCATCCGGCCGGCTGCCGGATGCGCCGGCTGGCGGAGCGGCCGCGAGCATCAATCCGCGCGGCGACGGCATTGTGGTCGGCAACCTGCAAGATCGCGGCAACTGGTCGCTCGAACCAGACGAAGACGTTCGGCAGCGGAACATGGCGGCAGCAATCGCGTATTTCTCGGCCATGCGGCCGACGAAGGAGCGGAGATGAAGAGCACGCGGATTTCGCGGCGGGGTCTCCTCCAGACCGCCGGCACCGGCGCACTCACCATGTGGATTCCAAAACCAGTCAGCGGCTACACGGCGAACGAAATGCGGGCGAAGGCGGCGGACGGTTCGTTGATTGGCGTTTCCAAGTGGGAACTCGATACGCCGGCGCTGTGCGTCGATCTCGACAAGTTCGAAGCGAATCTCGCAACGCTGAAATCGAAGCTGGCATCAACCGGTGTCGCCAGCCGTCCCCACGCCAAGACGCACAAGTGCCCGGCAATTGCCAAGCTGCAGCTGGCGAGCGGTTCGATCGGGACCTGCACTGCCAAGGTCAGCGAAGCCGAAGCGCTGTTCGCCGGCGGCGTCGACAAGATCCTGATGACCACCAGCAACGTCACCGCGAACAAGATCAGGCGCGCGATGGCGATCCGCCAGAAGAATCCGTCATTCATCCAGGCCGTCGATCATCCGCGCAACGCGCGTGAGTTGAACGACGCGGCCCGGGCATTGGGGATCAAGGCGGATGTCGTGGTGGACGTGGCCGTCGGCACGCGGAGTGGCGTGCCGCCGGAGCAAGCGCTGGCACTCGTACAAATGGTCGACAAGCTGCCGAACCTGAAGCTGCGCGGCATGCTCAGCTACGACGGCGGCGCCCAGCACATCAAAGGCTTCAGGAAGCGTTACGACGAGACCCTGAAACGCATCGAGCCTAACGTGCGGGTGTTCGAGGCGATGAAGAAGTCGGGTCTCAATACGGAAATTTTCAGCGGCGGCGGCAGCGGCACCTACAACATCGTCACCAAGATTCCGGGGTTTACCGACGTCCAGGCCGGCAGCTACATTTTCATGGACGCGCAGTACCTGGAGATCGGCGGCATCGAAAACGAAGAGGTCTTCACCGACTTCTCGCCGTCGCTGACGGTGATGGCGACGATCCTGAATACCTATTTCGCCAATCGCATTACGACCGACGCCGGCGCGAAGGCATTGACGCTGAACCAGCCGCCGGCGATTGTCATCGGCGAACCCGGCTTCAAGTACAACGCCGGCTCCGATGAATTCGGGTCGATTACTTACGAGAAGGCCAACAAACAATACGAAGTTGGCGATCGGCTCGAGTTGATCGTCCCGCACTGCGACCCCGCCGTGAACGAGTACGACGTGATGTACGCGACGCGGAAGGACAAGGTCGAAGCGGTGTGGGAAATTTCCGCACGCGGGCATTCCCAGTAAAAGCCGGAACGCCGAGCACGCCGGGCACGCCGAGAAAACTCGGTACTCGTCAGGCTCGGCGGACTCCGCGTGCTCTGCGTTCTATTTCCTCGGTTCGAGAAGCAGCGTGTTGCCCACGTACTCGGTGATCGAGAGCCGGCACGCGGGCGCTTCTCCCGTGAACCTGGTCGCGTGCCAGGTGCCTGCCGGCACATACACGATGTCACCTTCGCTGGCCACGAACGGCGCCTGGCCTTCGAACGCGTAGCGGATTTGTCCCGTGAACACTAGCCACATCTCCGCGCTCTCCGGATGGAAATGCCCTTTGTCCGATGGATCGAGCGGCGGCAGATTTTTCTCGTAGCCGTAAATCACCAGTGTTTCGGACTTGTCGTCGCGGACGAATCGACCACCGGTGTACTTGTCGTTCTTGCTGGCTGCCTCGTGGATGTTGAGGTGCGCTTGATTGTATTGATCGTACTGAGCGACAGTGCGATTGATGGTGACCGGCACCCACGCCATCCCAGGCGGAGGCGCTGCGGTCGGCGGTTGGTCGGCGTCCCGCGGAAACAACGTCTTGGCGCGCGCGACGTTCACGATCCAACGAAGGCTGGGTTTGTCGCCAATCGTCTCGAGCGAGTAGATCGTCTGGCGCGGGATGTTGACCAGGGAACCACGCGTCGCGGTAAACGGTTCCTGGCCTTCGATTTCGACCCGAACCTCGCCTTCGACAACCGCGAACCACTCGCGGGTGTCCGGATGGAAGCGCTTGCCGACCTTGCTGCCCGGCGTTGCCGCAACATATTCGCCAGTCAACCGGCCGTCATCCACAATCACTTCGCGCCAGTTGGCGTCCGCCTTGTGGCGCGCTTTGAGATCCGCCAGCTTGACCCACGGCTTGATGCCGGGCGGGTAGGCGGCGGTCTTGACCGGTTTGGGCGCCCAGGCCGCCGTCGGCGCCGGCCGTGGCGCGGTTTGCGCGGCGGCCGCCGATGCCACGGCGACAACCATGAGAGGGGTGAGGGCGGCGTAGGTCATTCGCGCATTCTAAATCCTGCGGCCGGGGACCCGCTCGTGTTATAAAAATCGCATGACTCGGCGCGACCACCAATCAGCGGGACTGCGATGAAGACCAAAGAGACCGGCCTGGCGCGCCGCGAGCGCCAAATCATGGACATCCTGTACCGGCGCGGCCGCGCCACCGCCAGTGAAGTCATGGACGACCTTTCCGGCAATCCCAGTTATTCCACGGTGCGGACGCAACTGCGGGTGATGGAAGAAAAGGGACACGTGCGGCACGAGGAAGAAGGCCTGCGCTATGTGTACACGCCGGCGGTTCCTCGCCACGCCGCGCGCAAGTCGGCGCTGCGTCATCTGATCGAAACCTTCTTCGATGGTTCCGCCGAAAAGACGGTCGCCGCGCTGCTGGGCAGCGAAGGCGCGCGCATGTCGGATGACGAACTCGATCGCATCGCCGAACTGATCGACAAGGCGCGGAAGGAAGGCGCGCGGTGATCGTTTTCAAGGCCGGCCTCGTCCTCGGTATCGCGTGCGCTGCAGCGATGATGCTGCGGCGGCGGTCGGCGGCGTGGCGGCACGCCGCCCTGGCACTCGGATTTGGCATCGTCGGATTTCTGCCGATCCTCGAACTCGCTGCGCCGGGTTGGGGGGCAACCGTCGCTCCGTCACTCGCCGGATTGTCGGCGGCTGCGTCTGCCGACGTGAAGATCGTCCGAACACTCTGGTACAGCGGCGCGCTGATCGGTGTGTTGGGGATCGTCATCGGGCTGATGCGCATCGCCTGGATCCGTGCCTCCGCTCGGGTCGTCGACCCGCGGCGTCATGCGATCGCCGACGATGCCGCCGTCGAATGTGGGCTGCGTCGGGGTGTGGTCGTTCTCGAAACCGATCGCCCAGTGATGCCGGTGACCTGGGGACTAGTCCGGCCGAAAATTCTTTTGCCCGATGCGGCGCGCGAGTGGACTGACGAATGCCTGCGCGCAGTGTTTCGGCATGAACTCGCCCACGTTCAGCGTGGCGATTGGGGTGTACAGCTGCTGGCGACGCTGATCACGCGAGTGTTCTGGTTCAATCCGGTGGTCTGGCTGGCGTCGCGGCAGTTGCGGATCGAGAGTGAGCGCGCCTGCGATGATGCCGTGCTGAACCTGGGCGTCGAGGCAACCGACTACGCGGCTCAATTGATCCGCGTCGCGCGGGCGACGGCCGGACGACAGGCGCGAATCGGCCCGGCGCCCGCCGCGTCACAGGCGCGCGGTCTGGAGCGCCGCATCGCGGCCACCCTCGACGCGCATGTCGATCGCACACCATTGTCCGGGTTCGCCTGTGCCATCGCTGCAGCGCTGTTCGTCGGCGCGTCCTTGCCGATCGCAGGCTTTGGGGAGCCACCGGCGAGCGCGTCGCCGGCGCTGCTCGGCGTCCAGCGCGAGGTGCTGCGACGGTTCGGCGGCGAAGAACGGAAATTTTCGATCGTCGCAGGCGACGTTTCGTTCTGGAAGAACAAACTCGAAGGCCGAGTCGAGCTGCAAGCGCGTCTAAACGTCGACGGGTCGGTCAGCGGCCTGCGCGTTGTCGAACCGGTTCACCCCGATTTGGCGACCGCTGCTGAAGTTATCGTCCGGAACTGGCGGCGCGAACCGGCGCGCGTGCGGGGCGTGCCGGTCGAAGTGCCGATCCGGATGACGGTGGATTTCAAGAGGTGAGGAAGCGTATAACCTTTCGTCATGCGCGACGCCATCCGCTTCTACGATCGACTGACGAGCAGCCTGTCGCGACGCGATCTGATGAAACTGGCGTGGTTCATCGGCGCGACGACGATTGCGCCGCCGATCGTGTCGCGGCGCCTCTGGGCGCAGCCGATTTTCGATGCTTATCCGTTCCCGCTTGGCGTCGCGTCCGGCGATCCGCTGCCCGACGGAGTCGTCCTGTGGACACGCCTTGCGCCAAGGCCGCTGGAGGGCGGCGGCATGCCGATGGCGACGGTGCCGGTCGGCTGGGAAGTGGCGCGCGATCCGCAATTCCGGCAAATTGCGCAAAAAGGCAGTGCGCTCGCCCGGCCCGAACTCGGGCACAGCGTCCACGTCGAGGTGTCCGGCCTCGAAGCGGGGCGCGAGTATTGGTACCGGTTTCACGCCGGCGACGAGGTGAGTCAGGCTGGTCGCGCGAAAACCGCGCCGCCAGCCGGCGCGGCCGTCGACCGGCTGCGGTTTGGCGTGTGTGGCTGCAGCCACTACGAGATCGGCTACTTCACCGCTTATCGCCGGCTCGCTGAAGAGCAGTTCGACTTCGTTTTCCACACCGGCGACTACATCTACGAAGGGCGTCCGAACGGCGGACGGAACGACGCACTGGTCCGCCAGCACCACGGCCACGAGCCTTACACCCTCGACGACTACCGGTTGCGCTACGCGCAATACAAGATGGATCCAGACCTCAAGGCGGCGCACGCGTCGGCGCCGTTCGTGATGGCGTGGGACGACCACGAAGTCGAGAACAATTACGCGGCGGATCGCGACGAGAACGGCACCCCTCCGGAAATCTTTCTGCTGCGGCGGGCTGCGGCGTATCAGGCCTATTACGAAACGATGCCGCTGCGCGCCACTGCGTTGCCGAGCGGGCCGCATATGCGGATTTACCGCCGGATGCAGTTTGGCAGTTTGATCGACTTCTCGGTTCTCGACACTCGCCAATGGCGATCGGACCAGGCGTGCGGCGACGGTGTCCATACCGACTGTGCCGAAGCGCTCGAACCGTCGCGGACCATGCTTGGTCCCGAACAGGAAAAATGGCTGTTCGACAACCTCGCGACGATCAAGACGCGCTGGACGATACTGGGGCAGCAGGTGCCGACGTTTCGCAGCGATCGCCATGCGGTGCCGGGCGGCGGTTTCTCGATGGACAAGTGGGACGGCTACGTCGCGGCCCGGCAGCGGCTTTACGAACGAATGCAGGAAAGCAGGGCGCCAAACCCGATCGTGGTCTCCGGCGACGTGCACGCGCATTTCGGGGCCGACCTGAAACTCGACTTCATGAACCCGCGCTCGGCGACGGTCGGCGTCGAATTTACCAACAGTTCGATTACCTCCGGCGCCGACGGCAGCGACGTGTGGCCTGGCTGGGACCAGAGTAAACTCGACAACCCGCATATCAAGTACCACAACGCGCGGCGTGGTTACATCGCCTGCACTGCGACGCCGCTGTCGATGCGCGCGGATTTCAAGATCCTCGACCGGGTGACGGTTCCCGATCGTCCCGCCACGATCGGCGGTTCGCTGGTTGTGGAAGCGGGCCGGCCCGGTGGCTCGACCGACTAGTCGGGCGCGGGCCTTCACGGCTGTCGTCATCAGCCTGATCGTTTCCGCGACGGCTGTCGCCCAGGACAAGCAGGACTTTGGCGGCTACTGCGACGCGCTGCGATTGTTCTCGAGCAATCATCCGGACGAGGCGATCGCGCGTCTCAGCGCCTGGTCGGTCGAGAGTCTGCGTCACGTCATGCCGCAGACAACGCGATGCGACGACCGCGGCGTGACTCCCGCGCTCGCCGTCGTCGCGATCACCTACATGGCGGTCGCGCGCGAGGCCGGTCCGCCCGACCGCATAGCGACTGACCTCGCCCTTGCCGAATCGCTGCTGCGCGGCATCACCCCTGAACACCTCCGCGCCGGCGATCGCAATGTCGCGGCGTTTCGGGAGAACTGGTACATCGTTGCCACCAACCTGATGCTGAACTGGACCGATCCGTTGCGGGCGACACGGTTCAGCGATCGCGGCCTGGCCATGTTCAAGAATTCGGCCCAGCTCCACACGCTGTCCGGCGTGGCCACCGAACTGCGCGCGCATCTCCTCAATCGCAACCTGCACGATCCGTTAGTGGTCGCGGCGATGCCGAGCGAAGCGCTGCGGACGCTGTTATTCGCCGCCGAAGATCAATATCGCCGTGCCTTGGCGCTCGATCCGCACGCGATTGTGGCGCGTGTGCATCTTGGTCGCGTGCTGTTCTTGCGCAAAGAGGTCGGTCAGGCGCGTGAAACGCTGACGGCAGCCGCCGGCGATCCGGCGGCGCCGGCGTCGTGGCGATATCTGGCGTATCTGTTCGCCGGAGCGGCAGCGGAATTCGAACACGATCTGAGGCGGGCGCGCACCGAGTACGAGGCGGCGGTCCGAGCGAAGCCCAAGGCCCGGTCCGGGTACATCGCATTGAGCTTTGTCGAACAGAGCATCGGCAACGAGCGGCGGGCGAGGCAACTGATCGCGGACATCGCGGACGCGCCGGATCCGGAAGAGAACGATCCGTGGTCGGAGTATGAGAACGGCCGCTTCGACATGGAGGCGCTGGCCGCATTGCGGGCGCGGTTGGTCCGATGAGGCGGCGCGCAGTCAGTGTGCTGGTCGCGGTTGTGGCGGCGTTGTCCTTATCGGCCGCTCCGCGCGGCGGTGCGGAGCAGACGTTCAAGGCGGCGATCGACCTGGTGCGCGCCGACATCTCGGTCACTCGCGGCGGCCAACCAGTGCGCGGGCTGACGGCGGCCGACTTTTCCGTCCACGACTCCGGAGTAGCCCAGCGGGTGAACAGCGTCACGCTGGTCGAGGATCTGCCAGTCAGCGTGCTGCTGGTCCTCGACACCAGCGGCAGCGTGAAAGGCGAGCGCCTGCAGCATCTGGCGGCCGCGAGCCGCGGCTTGCTGGAGAACCTGCGGCCCGGCGATCGCGCCGGGCTGATCACCTTCTCCGACCGCGTGACCGTCCAGGCGGCGCTCGGCGCGCCACGGCAAACGATTGCCGATCGCTTGTCGTCGTTGATCGGTAAGAACACCACGGCGCTGAACGACGCCGTCTGGATCGCGTTGCAGCTCAGCCCGCTCGCCGACGAAACGCGTCCGCTGGTGCTGGTGTTCAGTGACGGCGTCGACACGGCCAGCTGGCTGACTCAATCGGCGCTCGTTGAGGCGGCGCGCCGGGCCGGCGTGGTCATTCACGCCGTGGAACTCGAGGCCAGCGCCACCTATTCGACCCGCGGTTGGCGAGTTGTGCCGCCGCCGTCGGCGTTACAGCTCGCGGCGGAGGAGTCGGGCGGCCGCAAGTGGTCCGCCACGTCGTCGCGCGATCTGCAGTCGTTGTTCACGAGAGCGATCGCCGAGATGCGCGCGCGCTACCTGCTGACGTTCTATCCCGAGCGTGTCCCGAGGCCGGGATGGCATCCCCTGAAGATCGGCGCGCGAGGCCGCGGCGAGGTCATCGCACGGCCCGGCTACTTCAAGGTAGCGCAGGACTAACACTCACACGAAAAGCCTGCCACAGAGTCCCAGAGTCGCAGAGGTAAGTTCGCGGGTGGCGCGTAGCGCCGCAGAAGGACACCGCGAACGAATCAACGCCGGTAACCAAACGCATCCATGGCGCGACAACATCTCTGTGCCTTGGTGTCTCAGTGGCAAAAGAAATTGGACAAGGCGCGCCATGGATGGCGAGACGCGGCTGACCAGACGGTCAGCGACCGTTCGCCTGCGCCTCGAGCACGCGGCCCAGCTTCTGCACGCCCTCGCGGATATCTGCTTCCCGAATACCGCTGAAGCCAAGCAGCAAGCCGGGTCGCAGTTTGCGCTGCATGACGCAGTCGGACAACGGCAGCGCGTCGATGCCGGCGTGGGCCAGCGCCTGGCACATCCGCTTGTCGTTCGCGGCCGGCCCGTGCGCCGGCAACCACGCGATCAGATTCATTCCTGCGTCGGGCGCCTCGACATCGACCAACTCGGCACAATCGCGCTTCAGCAGCTTGACGAACAGTTCGCGGCGCGCCTGGTAGATTGCGCGCATCTGCCGGACGTGCCGTTCGAAGTGTCCCTCGCGCATGAAATCGGCCATGACGGCCTGCATCAGATACGGTGGGCAGAAATCGGCGTAGCGCCGGACCGTCGCGACCGCGTCAACCATGGAATCGGGTACGACCAGGTACCCGAGGCGCAGCGCCGGAAACATCACCTTGCTGAAGGTGCCGGTGAAGAGCACGCAGTTCGATGTGTCGAGGCCTTGCAGCGAGGCGAGCGGGCGCGTCGTGTAGCGAAACTCGCTGTCGTAATCGTCTTCGAGAATCCACGACCGCCGTTCGCCCGCCCATGCCAGCAACTCGAGGCGACGCTGGAGCGTCATGGTCACACCGAGCGGCAGCTGGCGGGCGGGTGTGACGAACGCCGCCCGGGCGCGCGGCTGCCGCCGAATTCCCTCGGCCACGTTCAGCCCTTCATCGTCGACCGGAACCGGAACCAGTCGACCGCCGGCCGAGACGAACGCACCGCCCGCCCCGAAGTAGCCGGGATCTTCCATCCACACGGCGTCGCCCGGTTCGATGATCGCGCGGGCAGCGATATCGATCGCGTGCTGCGATCCGCACGTGATCAACACCCGACCGGCATCGCAGCGTACGCCACGCGCGTTCACCAGGTAGTCGGCCACCGCTTCCCGCAGCGCCGGTAGGCCGCGCGGTTCGGCGTATGACAACGCGGCGGCGGGCGAACGGCGCCAGCGGCGCGACATCAGTCGGCCCCATACATCCATCGGAAAGATGTCGAGCGCCGGCACGCTGGTGCGAAAAGCGCGAGCCGGACGATCGGACACGACGATGAAGCGTGGCCAGGCCGCGGCGATTGCCGCACCGCGGCTCGATGGCTCGGGGTGTTTTCCGGCGGATTTTCGCACGGTCGGCGGCGGATCGGCGCGCACCAGGCCGTCGGGCAGGCGGGCGCTGACCCGAGTCGAGCCGCGGCTGATGCTGTCGATGTAACCTTCGGCGCGCAATTGGGTGAACGCCTGCACCACCGTGCTGCGCGACACTCGCAAATCGGTTGCGAGAGCGCGCGTCGAGGGCAGGCGGGCGCTGCGGCGGAGCCGGCCGTCGAGAATCTGCTGCCGCAACTCGTCGTAGATGCGACGATGCAGTGGAACCTGATCGCCAGACGGTCGGCGATCGAGATCGATCAGGACGAGCGCGCCGCTGCCGAGTCGCACCTTGCAATCGTAGCCCACGACTGGACTGGTCAAAATGGCAAAAGTGGCTATTTCCACGAACCAGTGCAAGACCGTAGTGTCAGGCCATGCCAGCTTCGAGCCCGACGGTCACCATCCGCTTGACGCTGATCGCTTGCGCCGCTCTCTCGTGCGCAGGACCAGGCACTTCGTCAACCGCGCCGTCCAGCGCGCCGGTGACACTTGCGCTGACCGTCGTGCCAAACCCGATCGTCGAAGACCCGACTTGTCTCTGCGGCGGCCTGCCGAATCGAGTGTCCGCAACTGGAACGGTGTCCGTTCGTGAAACCGCTGGCGTCCCGGTTCGAATCGACGGATTGCGCGCGACGCTCGTCAACGTGGCGACCGGTGCGACGACCTTCGTCAACGACTTTACGGCCGCGGATGCTGCCGGTCATGCCAACGGAGTGAACCGCATCGAGGCGGGTGGGACGCTGCGCGTCATCGACGTCGGCGGCCACGATGATCGCGGCCAGAGCGGCGCCGCAACCCTGACGGTCGAGGTCCGCGCTACCGACGATCGTGGCAACGTCGTCACCACGACGCTGGCGGTGCCGGTGGTGCGTGGCCCGGGCAGGTGAGTGACAATCACGGCGTGTGTGACTGGCAGGACGAGGAACGCCGAGTTCGCAAGCTCGCCGAGTGTGAATCGCTGACGCTGGTAAACCAAAAAGTTGTCTCTGCGTACTCTGCGGTTTCTTCTTTGGGCTATGACTACCACTCACCGCGCCGACAGCCATTGTGCCAGCGACTCCTGCTGTCGCTGCCGCGTGTCGATGCAGTTGTTGATCCGCTCGATCGTCTGCTGCAACGTGCGGCCGGCAGTGGGAAGCTGGTGTCCCTTGAAAAAACCGGCGATCTCGTCGCGCGCTTCTGCCGAGCAGAAATTCGCGAGACTGCTCACCAGGTTGACATCGCCGAACGAGATCGCGACCTTCGGTTCCAGCTCGGTCCAGCGCTGCTTGGTGAATGTCCAGGCGCGATCGCGCGTCGCGCTGCTGCCGAAGAACGCCGACAAATACTGCGACGTATCCTGGCTGCGCAACTCCGGCGACAGCGTGTATTCGAGCGCCCGCTGACTCAACGCTGGATCCTCGAAGTTGGTAAGCCCGTAGAGATAGCGGTAGTGCTCCTCCGGGCTGCCCGCCTTTCTGGCGGCGGCCACCAGCGTGTCAAACAGTGCCGAGTCGCCGTGGCTTGCGGCGACGCTCACCAGGGTTGTCGCGAGGATCGGATCGAGCGATGCGCCGCCGTTCAGCGCGGCAGTCACCGCCTGCTTCGCCTTGGCGATAATTGCCGGTTCCTCGGCCAGGCCACCCAGCGTACCAATCAAAACGTTGCGCAGCGACCGGCGATCTTCGGAATCGCCCGGCGCCGTATCGAAGCCGATCGACTCGTAAGCCGGCATCAGCAGCGATCGAACGAAGCTGCGGAATTTCGGACGGTTTACCTCGGTGGCGAGATAGGAATCGATGAATTGCAGCCGGCTGGCTACCGACGCCAGCACCAGCGCCATCGGCTCTTTGCCGAAGCCGGCGGCCAAATCCAGATAGTTCGCGACCGTGTCCCGGCCGGCGCGCACCAGCGCCCACTCGTCCGAGACCAGCGACAGCCGCTCCGGCGCGTCGAGCGCGCTCTCGACATCACGCGCCAGCGCCTTGATCGCGTCGGGGGAGTAGGCGGTGCGGTAGTAGCCCTTGCCGCCGGCGTTGGCGAACACCCACGGCGCGCAGGTCGCGCCCACCGGGAACGTCTGCTTTTCTTCCGTGAACAACACGCAATTCGATGCGGTGCCCGGCGCTTTCAAGCAGACCGGAATCTGCCAGCGTTCCTTCGCGCTGTCGGCGGACGGATCGAGAAAGAAGCGCTTCTGCGTCAGGGTGACCAAGGTCCGGCCGTTACGGCATGCGGCCGACAGGTTGATTTGCGGCACGCCCGGCTGTAGCACGAACGTCGCCATCACCCGGTCCACGGGCTTTCCAGAGGCCGTCGCCACGGCGCCCATGAAGTCTTCCGAGGTGGCATTCGCATATTGATGTTTTTCGAGATGCGCGTTGATGCCCTTGCGAAACGCATCTTCGCCAACGTACGACTCCACCATGCGTACGACCGACGCGCCCTTTTCGTACGAGATCGGATCGAAGACGCCTTCGATTTCGCCTGGCGTGTCGACGGTGACGTGCAACGGGTGAGTGGACTGCAGCGAATCGAGATTCAGTGCAGTCTGATTTTCCGATGCTTCATCGAGTGCGATGTGCCAGTCGGACTTGTAGGCGGCGGCGGGCCGCGTCGCCATCCACGTGGCGAACCCCTCGTTCAGCCAGATATCGTCCCACCACTGCATCGTCACCAGATCGCCGAACCACATGTGCGCCATTTCGTGGGCGAGTACGCCGAAGACGGTTTTGCGGGTATTCAGCGAGGCCGATTGCGAATCGGCCAGTAAGTCGGTTTCGCGATAGAAGATCGCCGCGGCGTTTTCCATGGCGCCCGCCGCGAAGTCCGGGACCGCGACCACGTCGAGTTTGCCGAAGGGATACTTGACCGTGTGGTACTTGTTCAGAAAGCTCAGGATGTATTCCGCGGATTCGAGCGCCAGGTGCGTCAGCTCTTTCTTGTCCGGCGTCGCGCAAATCCGGATCGGCGTGTTGTCGGCGGAGCCTTCCACGCACTGGAAATCGCCGAGCGCGATCGCCACCAGGTAGGTGGACATTTTCGCGGTCGTCGAGAAGGCCATGGTGTGCTGGTTGGCGCCGGGGCCCGGTTTGTCGGACAACATGCGGCCGTTCGAGATCGCGATGTCGCCGCGGTCGGCGGTGACGGTCACGGCATAGGTCGCTTTGAACGCCGGCTCGTCGAAGCAGGGAAACGCGCGCCGTGCATCGGTCGACTCGAACTGCGTGACCGCATACGAGCGATTGTTGGCCTTGCTCAAGTACAAGCCGCGAAGGCTGCTGTTGAGCGCGGCGTTGTAGTCGATCGCGATGCGCGCCTTGCCCGCGGCCACTGCCTTGGGCAGGGTCAAGGTCGCGGTTTGCGCCTCGGCGTTCATCGCCACGGTCGCCGTCTGGGTCTGGCCGCCGGCCGCGACCGTCGCGCTGGTGACATTCATCTCCACGGCGTGGAGCGTGATCGTGGACGTCGATTGCGTGACGCGCACGTCGATGCCGGTTTGCCCGGAGAATTTCGCGTTCGCGAGGTCGATGGTGAACGCCAGTTGATAGTGTTCCGGCACGACCGTTTTCGGCAGCCGTTGAGCGATAGCCGGAGTGGCCAGCGCGACAAAACTCAGCAAAAGGACGAATCGACGAATCATTCTTTGCAGTGTACTTGCTGGCGGTTTGGGCCTGCCACACCAGATAGCTCAATCGCCACTCACCAGTTGTCGATCCGCAAATTCCCAGCCCCCAGTCCCCAGTTCCCAGTCCCGGTTTTTATGCGCCATAATCCGCGTCATGAGACTGACGGGCATTGCAGGACTCTTAGCCGCCGTGGTGGCAAGTATCGCGACCGTTTTGGCGCAGGACAGTCAGGTCGCCGCGCATGTCGCCGCGGCGAAAACGGCGGCAGGCTCTGATTTCGCCGGCGTCTTCAACCGTATTTGCAGCGAGGCAGCACCGACGTCGCCGCGACCGGACGACGGGCGGGGACGCGGCGCCCGGCCACCGGGTCCGCCGCCACGCGACAGCTGGCACGCCGAGCCGGTCAAGGTCTTCGACAATCTCTATTTCCTCGGGCAGACGGAGTATTCGGTCTGGGCGGTGAAAACGTCCGAAGGGCTGATCCTGATCGACTCGATCTTCGACTACTCGGTGGACGACGAAGTGGTCGGTGGTTTGAAGAAGATGGGTCTGGATCCCGCGACCATCAAGTACGTGGTCATCAGCCATGGCCACAGCGACCACTCGGGTGGCGCCAAGTACTTGCAGGATCGCTTCAACGCGAAAGTGCTGTTGGCGGCGGAGGATTGGGATCTGCTGGATCGCAGCAACGGCACCAAGCCGCGCCGCGACGTCGTCGCCACCGACGGGCAAAAGCTGACGCTCGGCGACACGACCATCACGCTCTACAAGACTCCGGGACACACGCTGGGAACGCTGTCGACGGTGATCCCGGTGAAGGACAACGGCACGCCGCACGTTGCGGTGTCCTGGGGCGGAACGGCGTTCAACTGGATGGCCGGTCCCGCCGCCTACATCACGCCCGAGCGCCCACCGCGCTTCTGGTTCGAGACCTACAGCGCGTCAGCGAAGCGGTTCAAGGCGGTGGCGGCGCAAGCCGGCGCTGACGTGCTGATCTCCAATCACACGATCTTCGACGGTTCGAAGACCAAGCTGCCCGCGCTGGAGAAACGCAAGCCCGGCGATCCGCATCCCTACGTGATTGGCAAGGAAGGCGTGCAGCGCTATCTCACAGTCGTTGACGAGTGCGCGCAGGCGGGAGTGGCCGCGAGCAAGTGAACTTCGGGTGCCTGGTGCTTGGTGCTAGGTGCTGGGTGCTGGTGCTAGGTGCCTAGTGCTGGTGCTAGGTGCCTAGTGCTGGTGCCAGGTGCCAGGTGCCAGGTGCCAGGTGCCTGGTGTTGGTGCCCAGTGCTGTGCTGTGGTGCTGGTGCTCCGCTGCTGTGCTGGTTGAGAGTGCTCGGACCTAGCACCAAGCACCTGGCGAGCACCCGGCACCCAGCACTCAGCACCCGGCACCCAGCACTCAGCACCCGGCACCCAGCACTCAGCACCCGGCACCCAGCACCCGGCACCAGCACCCAGCACTCAGCACCCAGCACTCAGCACCCTCAACAAGACACGCACTTATGATTATTCTTCGCGCCGAGCGACTCGAGCAGCTTGATCGTCTCGGGATAGGGCTGCGTGCGCTGCACCGGACCGTTGGCCATGTCGACGGTCGTCTGGCCTGAGCGGTTCACCGCTTTGACGTCAGCCCCCTTCGACACCAGGTACTGAATCATCTCGTTATCGCCGCGCGAGGCGGCGTTGTGAAGCGCGGTGTTGCCGTCGGCGTCGCGGGCGTTGACGTCGACGTGCAGTTCTTCGACGAGGAACTTCACGGCGGCCAACATGCCGGTTGGCGCGAACCGATGCGCGTTCGCGGCGAATCCCTCGCCGTAACCGGCGCCGGCCGCGGCCAGCAGCGGCGGAATATCGGGTCCGCCGGTTGGAATCGGCGGGATGCCGGTACCGTCGCGGCCATCGCCGCTCCTCGTGCCACCCTGCTGGAAGCGACTGTTCGCCGGCGGCTTCATCGTCGCGATATTCGGATCGGCGCCGAACTCGAGCAGCAATTTCATCGCGGCGATGTCGCTGGCGTAGGCCGCGCGCCAGAACGGCGTCGCTCCGGTTTCCTCGGTGCGCAGCAGGTCGAAATTGTACTGCGCGTACCAGATCTTCCGGCGCACTCGCAGGTTGGGGTCGGCGCCCTTTTCGAGCAGCGCCTTCATCAAGTCGAGATAGCCGATCTGCTGCTGCAGCTGGGCGCGCGGTTGCGGATAGAACGTGCGCGGCGCCCACTCGACGTTCACCGCTGCATACAACGCGGTGATGCCGTTCTCGGCGGCGAGGTTCGGCTGCGCACCGTGGTCGAGCAGGTACTTCGCCACGTCGAAGTGTCCGTTGATGGCGGCAATTACCAGAGGAGTGGTTCCATCAGCCGGCGTTGTTTTGTTGATGTCGGCACCGGATTCAACGAGAGCCGACACCGACCGCATCCCGCCCTGACGCGCGGCGAAGTGCAACGCCGTCAAACCGCCCTGTTTGCCAATCAGTTCGTTGAACGAATACGGACGTGTCGCCCCCGGCACGCCGACGCCACCGCCGCGGCCGGCACCAACTGGCGCGGCCGGAGGCGCCGACTGGCTGCCGGTTCGAGCCGCCGATTCGGCGTTCTGGCGGTCGCGAATTTCGGTCTGCAGCGCGTCTTCGGGCGCGACCACGCCGGTCAGGTCGAAGACCCTGGACGTCAGGCTGCTGCTGGCGCCGCGCGAGAGCAGCAGTTTCACAACCTCCGCGCGATCGAGCGCCGCGGCAAACATCAACGCCGATTGTCCGTTCGCGTTTTCGACGGCGCCGACGTCGGCTTGCCGATCGAGCAGGGCCTTGACCGCTTCGACGTGGCCGCCGGCCGCCGCCAGCATCAACGCGGATGCGCCGGTTGCCGTCGGTGTGTTGGTCGCTGCGCCCGCTCCGATCAGCGCTTCGATGACCGTGGTCGCGCCGTTCTGGCTGGCGAGATGCAGCGGCGTGTAGCCGCCCAGCCGGGTCGTCGCGCGAACGTTCGCCCCTGCCGACAACAGCGTCGTCGCCAGATCGGCATCGGCATTCATCGCAGCCCAATGCAGCGCGGTCATGCCGTCGCCCTGAGCAGCGTTGACGTCACCGCCTTGCTTGACCAACGCCCGCACCGCGGCTGCGTCTCTCCGCATCGCCGCATCGGCGACCGAACTTGGCGACGCCGCTGCGGACACCGCGGTTGCGAACGCGACGACGGCGAGCAACGTCCTCGTCATGCGCTTGTTCCTGCTTGCTGCGTGTTGAGATCGAGCGCCCCAGTAGAGTCGCCAAACGCGTCGATGTTGGTGCCCATCAACTGAACCGCGGCGAGCATCGCGTTGGCCATTGGTGTGCCGTCGCTCGCCTTCAGGTGAAGGTTGCCCTTCAGTTTGCCGCCGGCGTGGCCGGCAAAAAACAGCGGGCAGCGCTTGTGGTTGTGGACATTCGGATTGCCCATCGGCGACCCGTAGAGGATCAACGAGTTGTCGAGCAGGTTGCCGTCGCCGTCGGGTGTGTTCTTCAACTTCTCGAGGAAGTACGGCAGCAAGCCGATGTGGTACTTGTTGATCTTCGCGAACTCCAGAATGCGATCCTCGCGGTCGTTGTGGTGCGACGCGATGTGGAATCCGGTCGTCACGCCCGCTTCCTTGAACACCCGATTCGAGACATCGCGGCTCCACTTGAAGGCGAACGCCCGCGTGATGTCCGCCGCGAACGCGACTGCCTGCAAATCGAACATCAGCCGGATGTGTTCCTCATAGGAATCCGGGACGCCGGCCGGCGCTGCCGGCAGCTCGCGCGTCTCGCCGCTGGTATTGAGCGCCTCGACTTTCTGGATGCGCCGTTCGATTTCCCGCACGTCGTCGAGATACTCAGTCAGGCGCGTGCGATCCGCCGGGCCGAGCGAGTTCTTCAATTGCCCAACTGAATCAGCCACCCAATCGAGGATGCTGCGATCGCGGCGGCGCCGGCGGGCGCGTGCCTCGGGAGTCGCGCCGACGCCAAACAACTGGTCGAACACCGCGCGCGGATCGCGAATCATTGGCAGCGGTTCGGTCGGAGACGCCCAGCTAATCGAATCGGTGTAGGCGCACGAGTAGCCGTAGAAGCACCCGCCAGCCTGATCAACGTTCTCGATGCACAGCTGCATCGAGGGGATCGCGGTATCCTGGCCAAACTGGTGAGCGTAAATCTGATCGAGTGACGTGCCGGCCTCGATGTCCGACCCCTGCGTCTGGTGCGGATGCGCCTGCGTCAGGAACACGGCCGCTGAACGGAAATGATCGCCGCCGATTTCCGGCGGGATGAACGCTTCCGCGTTGCGGACGTCGGTGTTGCTGACGATGGTCAGGTAATTCCGATATGGTTCGAGCGCCGCGAGGCTGGTCGGCGATAAATCGAATCCGGTGCCGACGTCGGCCGGTGACCAGAGGTGGTTCTTCGCGCCAAAATTCGTGCTGCCCGCGGCGCCGTGCACCATCTCCATCGCCACCAGGCGTAAACGCCTCGCCGGCGACGCGGCGGTTTGCGCCAGCGCCGCTCGCGCCGGCACCATCGCTTCGAGGAAGGGCAACGCAACCGTCGCGCCCAATCCTTTCAGTACTGTCCGTCGCGGCAGCCGCTTCTGGGTGATGAACATCATCGATCCTGCGCAGTGGTTTCGACCGGCCGATCGGCCCGCATCTGAAACGCGCCGCTGTTGACGACGCCGTTGATGAAGGCTGAGATCCGATAGTTCTGTTTCTCCGCGTCGCGTACGATCCGCCGAACCGTCGGCATATCGTAGTACTCGATACGCCGGCCGAGCGCATAGGTCATCAGGTTTTCGGTGAATGTCTGCAGGAAGACGTCCTGACGTTTCAGCAGCGCATCGCGCAGGCCTTCAGGCCCGTCGAGTTTCGTGCCGTCATACATCACGCCCGAGGCATCGACGGTGACCCCGGCATCCTTGATGCGCCATTTGCCGGTCGGATCGAAATTTTCGAGCGCGAGCCCCAACGGATCGATCACGCGGTGGCACGACGCGCACGCGGGGCTTTTGCGATGTTCCTCCATTCGTTCGCGAACCGTCAGCACTTTACCCGCGGCAGTCGCGGCGGTTTCGGTCAGCAGCGGTACATTCGGCGGAGGTGGCGGCGGTGGTGAGCCAAGCAGCACTTCCATGACCCATTTGCCGCGCATCACCGGCGACGTCCGATCGGCGACCGACGTCAGGACCAGGATGCTGCCCTGGCCGAGCAGACCGCGACGATGCTCGGGAGTGGCCACGCGCCGAAAAGTGTTTCCCGTGATGTTCGGGATGCCGTAGTGACGAGCGAGGCGTTCGTTGACGAACGTGTAATCGGCGGCCAGCAGATCGATCACGCTGCGATCCTCGCGGACGATGCTGTCGAAGAACAGCTGCGTCTCGCGGACCAGTGCCTCGCCGAGCGTGTGATCGTAGTAGGGATAAAGAATCGCGTCGGGCAGCATCGGCTCGACGTCAGTCAATCGCAGCCATTGGCTGGCGAACCGCGTCGAAAGCGTTTCCGCGTCAGGCGCCGCGAGCATGCGCTTGACCTGTTTGCCCAAGGCCCCGGCCACTGACAAACCGCTCTTTGCAGCCAGCGTCCGCAGCTCGTCGTCCGGCGCCGTGCCCCACAAGAAGAACGACAGCCGCGAGGCAAGCTCTAGGTCACCGATCCTGACGTTGTCAGTGGTGCGCGCCTGTCCCGCCGAAGCTCGCGAGCCGCTTGAGCGAGCGGAGGCGGATTCCAAGCGAAACACAAACTGCGGGCTGGCGAGGATCGCTTCAATCGCCGAAGCGATCCCGTACTCGAAGTTGCGCTCGACGCGTCCTTCATCGTAGAAACGCATCAAGCCTTTGAAATCGCTGTCGGTCAACGGCCGGCGGAACGCCTGCGTGCCCAGCTGCCGCACGATTTTTCCCGCGCAGGCGATTTCGTCGCCGGCGCCGGTCGGTCGGCAGCTGAAGATCTTGCGGCGGCTGGCGGTTTCGGACACGCCAGTGACACGCTGCGGGCCGACGATGCTGAGGTCCTTGACGTGCGGCAGCGTCGTCACGCCGTAAGCCACGCCAATCTGCGTGTCGGCCAACGTGTGATCGATCGGCGCGATCAAATCGTTGACCGGCCCTTCGAAGCGCTGCAGAAACGCCGCCGTTACCCGATGCGCGCCGGCTGTGATTTGCACGGCCGGCGTCTTCAGGGCGAGTCCGGTGGTCACTTCGGCCATCCGCGGGTCGATGTCGAGCAGTGCTTTACGCGTGCCGTCGATCGAGACCTCGAGCTGTTCGCCGTTTGCCGGGCCGCCGTAGAGGAAGCCGTCGGCGTTGCCATGCAGCTCGACGCGAAACAGGTATTCGCCGTCCGCCGGAAACGTGTGCACGACCGAGACCCCGCCGCGCGTGCCAAACGGAGCGCCGTCAACCCGCCGGGTCTGCGACGAGGTCTTCGGCACGCGGTAATGTGCCTCTCCGGTGGCCGCGTCGAGATCGCCGACCGCGAGCGCGGTGACATGGCTGGCCGCACGCAGGAACCCTTCCATCAACGCCGGCGAGAACGCCTGAGAATCGGCGACGTTATCGAAACCTGAACTGATCTGATCCGGCGGCAGAAACGGCGAGACGTCGACATCGACATCCAGCAGGTCCTTTACGGCTCGTGAATATTCAGCGCGGTTGAGCCGCTGAAATGGCCGCCATCCAGGATTCGGTTTGAGCGCCGCGGCCGCGTCAACACGGGTTTCGAGCGCCGTCGCTAGCGCCGCCAACGCGGCATCGTCGGGACGACGCGCGCCAGGCGGCGGCATCATGCCGGCCCGCAGCTTCCGGATCATCTTCTCGGATGTCGCAGCCTGCTGATCCGCCGCTTTGGATAATTCGAAAGAAACCAGAGAAAGGCCGCCAGCTTTTGCGCGATCACTATGGCAACCCGTGCAATACTGCCGCACCAACGCAGTCTGAGGATCGGGAACCGGGGAGGGAGCCTGAGCGTCGGCCGCAATTGGAACCACCGCCAGAGCCAGCGCCAGAACCTTCATCTGGGAAAAGTATACGAAATAAAGGGGGAGAAGTATGGCTCGTGTCCGTGTCTTCTTATGTCTCCTGAGCGCCGTGATTCTGCTCGCAGCCCCGGCGCACGCGCAGGTGCAAACCGGCGCAATTGCCGGCACCGTCACCGATGCCGGCAACCTCGTGTTGCCCGGCGTGACCGTGACGCTCACCGGCGAACGACTGATCGGTGGGCCGCAGACGCAAGTCACCGATTCAACCGGCACGTATCGATTCGATCGGCTGCCGCCGGGTTCGTATCACTTGAAATGCGAACTGCAGGGGTTTCGGGCGTTCGAGCGCGGGGACATCGCGATCAACGCCGCGTTCGTCGCGACCGTCAATGCGAAGCTCGAAGTCGGCAACATGTCCGAGACGATTACCGTCACCGGCGAGTCGCCGACGGTTGACACGAAGTCGAACGTGCAGCAGACGATCATGAACCAGGAGATCCTCGAAGGCGTGCCGACCGGGCGCGACCCGTGGTCGCTGGCGAAGTTGATCCCCGGTGTGCAGGTGGCGACTTACGACGTCGGCGGCACTCAGTCGATGCAGCAGAGCAGCATGTCGGCGCACGGGTCGTCCACCAACGACGTCAGCTACAACATCGACGGCGCCACGGTGAATTGGCCGGGCGGCGGCGGCGGCGCGACGATGCTGTATTACGACCAGGGGATGTTCGAAGAGGTCAACTACATCACGTCGGCAATCCCGGCCGAGATCATGGCCGGCGGCGTCTCGATCAATATGGTGACCAAGGACGGCGGCAACAAGTGGCGCGGCCGTGCGATGTACAACTTCTCGAACGACGGCCTGCAAGCCACCAATCATGAAGATGCAGCCGCCGAAGCGGCGAAAGTCGGCAACACGTTCCTCGGCAATCCGACGAAGAAGACCTACGACCTCAACGTCTCTGGCGGCGGCGCGCTCGTGCAGAACCGTCTCTGGGTGAACGGAACGATCCGCAAGTGGGTCGTCAACAAACTCGTGAACGCCAAGAATCTCGACGGCAGCCAGGCGCTCGACGACAACGATCTGAAGAACTACTCGGGCAAGGCCGTGGCCGCGCTGACGGCGAACAACAAGTTCGCTGTGTCCTATCTCTGGAACAACAAGATTCGCGGTCATCGTCGCGACACGCCGCCGAACAACGTTCCTGACATCGCCGCCCTCAAACAGACCAACCCGGCATCGACGACGCAGGCGAAGTACACCGGCATACGCAAGAAGCTCGTCTACGAGTCGAATTTCAGCGCGATGGTCGGCCAGACGAACTATCTCTATCAGGCCAACACGCCGGCCGGCGCAATCCGCGTTGTCGACAACACGCTGTCAACCGCCGACTTCGCGGCGTCGCGCGAAGAGCATCAGCCGAACTCGCGCTACCAGTTCGACAACATCATGTCGTACGCGACGACCAGTAAAGCTGGTGAGCACCTCCTGAAAGGCGGAGTGCAGTGGGGCCGGCTGTATTACGAGTCGCAGCAGACCGTCAATGGCGACTATTACATCGAGTTCTCGAACCGCGCGCCGCAACAGATTCGCGAATTCAACACGCCGGCCAACCCGAAGAACATCGCGACCGTCACCGGATTCTTCGTGCAGGACGCGTGGACCATCGGCAGCCGCCTGACGCTCAACCTCGGAGGGCGCTGGGACAAGTACGTTGGCACGTTGCCGGATCAGTCGAACCCCGGCGGGACGTTCATCGCGGCGAAGAGCATCACCGAGCAAGAGGTGATGAATCAGTCGAAGGGCGTCTGGCGTCTGGGTGCATCCTATGACCTGACCGGTAACGGCCGCACCGCGATCAAATCGAGCTACAGCCGCTACGCGCTGCAGGTCGGCATCGATCGTGTGACCAACGTGAATCCGCTGTCCGCCGGCTCGCGCACCTGTCCGTGGAGCGATCCGAACGGTGACCGGCAGTTCCAGCCCTCGGAAGTGACCGTCTCGCAGTGCTCCGCGTTCAGCGGCGGCGTATCGACGTTCTACGATCCGAACGGCGTCAACTGGCCGTACTCGGACGAAGTGACGGCCGGCGTCGAAACGCAGCTGACCGCCGGCATCCGTCTCGGCGCGATGTTCTACTACCGCACCAACCGGGATCAGTTCGGTCAGCGCAACATCGCGGTGCCAACGAGTTCGTCCTACACGCCGTTCCAGTTCATCGTGCCCAACGGGCCGGGTGGAACGGTCAGCAGCCCGAAACCGATGACCGTGACCGCGTACAACCTGGCCTCGTCGCTGGCGAGCGCGCAAAACAACATCCGCGACAACGATCCATTCCTCGACACGCAGTACAAGGGAATCGAGTTCACGGCGAACAAGCGGTTCTCGAAGAACTGGCAGATGGTGGCCGGCTTGACGATCGGCAAGAACGATGGCGGCGTGACCAATGGCACTGACCTCAACGATCCGAACGTCACGATGAATCCGACGGGCATCGTCGGCAACGACTCGAAGGTCGGATTCCGTGCGTCGGGCAGCTACGAGTTCCCGAAGGCGATCAACTTCGCGGCCTCGGTCGTTTCAAACGGCGGCTACCCGTACCAGTCGACGTTCGCCATCACCCGTGCGCTGGCGGCGGCGCAGGGCGTCGCGCTGACTCGCGCGAGCCAGACGGTTACGTTGAGCTCGCGTGGCGACGAGCGCTTCGACACCGTCACGTCGATCGACTTGCGGGTTTCGCGTCCGTTCCGGTTCAACGGCCACAAATTCACGCCGTCGATGGACATCTTTAACCTGATGAACTCCGACGTGATGGTGAACCGGACGCTGACAGTGGGCGGGGCGTACCTGGCGCCGGTCGAGATTCTGGCGCCACGTATCATCCGCATCGCGTTTGCTTTTGATTTCTGAGGTAACGGAGTAGACGGAGGCACGGATACCGTGTCTCCGTCGTCTCCGTCGTCTCCGTCTCCGTTAACTCCGGTCAGAATTCGGCGCGCACGCGAATGGTCGCCGCCCGGCCCGGCCCGATCGCCGTTCCGGACAACAGGCTCGCGAAGTTGATCACGTTCAACCGGTCGAACAGGTTGAACCCATCCACCTGCACCCGGCCGCTGTTGGACGCGGTCTTCCATAGCGCGAACGACGCCGACGCGTCGAGCGTCCTCGACGGTTTCACGCGTCCCGCCTCGAAGTCGACTTGCTCCACGATACGCGCTCCGTACTGAAGCGTCAGCGCGGTCTTGTCCACGTCGCCGTCAATCTCAATCGGCAGGCCGCTGTCGAAGCGGAACACGCCCGACAGCGAGAAACGGGGAGTGACGTCCACGCGCAACCGGCTACGAAGTGTGTGCCTTTGATCTTCTGATATCGGAAACTCGCCAGCGCCGGTCGCCTCGGCGCCGTCGGCTTCGAGAAACAATCCGCCCGACAACGGCAGCTGTCCGATGCCGCGCGAATAGCTGTAGCGGACGGACGCGGCGCTACGCCCCCAGCGCGGCAGATCGAGATTGGTGTCGATGCCGTTGATAGTGGCGCTGGCGAATGTGAACGGGAAACTGACGGCCGTATTCAATAACAGATCGTCGTCGAAAAAGTCTGTTATCGCGCGGCGGTAGGCGTTGACGTCGACGCGCGCCCTGCCGAACAGCTCTTTCGCCACGCCTGCTTCGAAGAAATGCCCGTGCGACGACCGCAGCGGCGCTTCGCCGGAACTTGCCAGCAGGACGTTTTCCACCGGCGGTGTCTCGAACGCCCGGTCGTACGAACCATGCATCACCAGGCGGCGGCTCTCGACGAAATACGACGCGCTAAGCCGCGGGCTGAACGCGTGCTCGTGCTCGACGAGGCTGTAATGGTCATAGCGAACGCCTACCGACACTGTCGCCGGACCGATGCGGATCAAGTCCTGGACATAGGCAGCCTGCTCGCGGCCATGCCGTCGATCGGCAAAGGCGAAGCCTTCTGACGCGAATGCTTCGTCCACTGTGCTTGCCGTCAACTCGCCGCCGGCCTTCAGGTCGTGAGCGCCGCTATGAAGCGTGAGGCTGCCGTTGGCGTAAATATCGCTGAACCCGCGATCCTGTTGCGGACGGATCGGCGTCGACGCGGCATTCGACTCGAGCGTCGCCCGCGTGTTGCGCGCCATCACCGCGCCCTGCGCGACGGCGCGAGCTGACACAATGTGCTGATGCGACAGCTGCATCAGCGTTTCATCGCTGGTGCGGTCCTGGCGCTGTCCCGCCAGCTGTTGAAACCGTTCGTTCGGGACGAGGAAATCGGTGCTGCGGCGATGAAAGTAGGCGCGTGAGCGGTCTGTCTCGGTCCACTCCTGTTCGCCGCGCGCGGAAACGCCCACACCTGTGCCGCGATTGGTGAAATTCTCCTCCACCGGCGGATCCAGATAGCGATCGGTGGCCATACCTTCGAGACTGGCACCGACCGTCGTGCCGCGTCGCACGAACTGGCCAGAGGCGTAGCCGCTGAAGGTCGAGAAGCTGCCGATCTGCCCGTCGGTGGTGCCATGAAAGCCTTGGCGGCGGTCACGTACCGTCGTCAGTTCGATCACGCCGCCGAGCTTTCCGCCAAACTCGGCGGGGTAGCCGGCAGTGCGCGCAGTCAGCGATTCGAATTCCTCCACGCCGAGCGATTGCGCGAAGGCCGGCGACCGATTGTCGCGTAGCGGCACGCCGTCGACGACGTACTGCACCTGATATTCGGCGCCGCGCGGATGGAGCACGCCATTGGACGTTTCAAACCAGCCCGGCAAAGTGTCGACCAGATCGACGATCGAGTGGCCTGGCGGCGCGGACGGACGCGATCGCAAGAGGCCGGCCCCGACGAAGGTTGCGGTTCCGGAACGGTACGGATCGATCAGCGGTGGCGCGTCGGGGGCCACACGAACGGTTGTAACCACCGGCGCAAGTTCGAGAGTGATGACATGTCGGAGAGGGATCGGGGATCGAATGTCTACGACTGCCGAGTAGGCCGCGAAACCGGTTCGTTCAATCGAAACGCGATAGAGCCCGAACGGCAAGCTCTGCGCGAAAAAGCTACCGTTGTCGTCGGTAGTGAATCGCCGCTCGACATGAGTGCTGTCGCTGGAAATGACCCCACTCGCGCGTACGGCCGAGCCCGTCGGGTCGCGAACCAGCAGCCGCAGCTCACCAGTTTGCGGCTGAGCGAACATTGGCGCACACAACGACGCGACAATGATCACCGTCGCGAACAAACGCTGCATGGGCTGGCCAGAAATTGTAGCGCAGGGCATGTGACTTGCTACTCCCCATGCAGGAGGCAAGAACCCTAATGAACAACGGAACTTATTACAGTGGCTATGCGAACTCGTCCGGCAGCAGCAACACTACCAACCTCACCGACGCCGTCGTGGACACGATGGTGCTCTGGCCGATGCGGATGACCGGCGCGGCTGTCGACATGATGATCCGTGGCGCGCAGAGCATGACGGGCACCGGGCGCCGCGTGTCATCGAACGGCTACTCAGCGTCAACCTACGATTCCGCCACGATGTCGTCGGGTTCAAGCGCAAACGCCAGCAACCGGGCGAACGCTGGGTGGACGTCGTTGTTCAGCAGCCAGACCAGCGGCACATTCGACCAGGATTTGAGTGGCGATGATCTGAAGTACGTAATTTGGTCGATCGTCTTTACCAAGCCAGGCCACGAATGCATCCTGCAGAAACAGCAGGAAGAGCTGGTGAACTACTCGGCCGACAGCAGCGCCTACGCTGCCGTCAAGATTGCGAAATTCCTCGACGGCGCGCGGCACGGTCACAGCGAGCGGCCGGACACGTGGAGCGAGCGCGGGTATCCGGAAGATCCGTCCAAGTCCAAAAGCGCGAGTCGGAAGGAATCCACGAGCGTCATCAGCACGCCTGGGTCGACGACGATTGCCGCATCCAGCACGGGCGCTGACGCCCGGACCTCGAGCCCTGACAGGCATGACAAGAACGAGAAGAGCGACAGAGGCTGGCGGATTCCGCCGGACGATCAGAAGTACATCTGTTTCCTATACCGGGTGGACAGGCGCCTGCCGCGGCAGGAAGAAGTCACGCGGGTTGAACGGGTCACCGTCGAACGAAACACACGGGTCGTCTAGCGAGTTTCCGGGGCGAGGCCTTCGACCCAGTCGTAGGCCCGCCCGGTCGCCAGATTCTTCGCTTCATCCACGCGCCCATTCGGCCAGGTGACCACTACGCGATCAATCCGGTCGCGTTTGCCAACGCCGAACGTTATTGATAACTCCGACTGCGACAAATAACTCGAGCCGCTCTTGACCATTCGGGTCTGCGCGATCCCGGCGTGCTCAATGCGAACGCTTGCGCCGATGGCGTCGCGATTCGACGTGGTGCCGCGAAGCCGAAAGCGAATCGACCGGTTACCGTTCCCGAGATCGTTGCGGAACAGCCGCGCCGGTCCATTGTTCGTCGTCATCAGCAGATCGACGTCGCCGTCGCGGTCGAAGTCGCCGTAGGCGAGACCGCGTCCAACCTTCGGCTGCGCGAAGTCGGGTCCTGCCTCGGCCGCGACGTCCCGCATCACGCCCTGACCTTGGTTCAAGAAGAGATGCGGCGGCTGCGCGTAGCCGACGTTACCGCGAATACCGCGGACCGTTTCGTCGATATGCCCGTTGACGACGACCAGGTCGAGGCGGCCATCGAGGTCGAGGTCGGCAAACACACACCCAAACCCGAGCGTCGCCCGCGACGGTTGACCGACGCCGGTGCGGATCGCGATGTCTTCGAACACGCCCGGACGCGTTTCGCGGTACAGGCCGATCATTTCGTTTTCGAAATTGGTGACCGCCAGGCTCGGTCGTCCTGAGTTGTCCAGATCGCCCGAATCGACGCCCATGCCGGCGCGCGCTTTGCCGTCGACGTCGAAGGCGACGCCGGCGTCGAGCGCCACGTCCTTGAACGTGCCGTTGCGGAGGTTGCGATAGAGCTTGTTCGGCTGCGTGTCGTTGGCCACGAAGACATCGGGCCAGCCGTCCTGGTCGTAGTCGATCAGGGTCACGCCGAGCGACTTCGAGCTGCTGTCGAAGACACCGCTGGTCGCGGTGACGTCTTCGAACGTTCCGTCGCCGCGATTGCGGAAGAGCCAGCAGGTGTCGCCGCGGTAGGCCTCCGGCGTGCAGTACGATTTCTGCTTGCCGTCAACGCTGCAAAACACATCGTGGTCGGGCGTCCACCTCACGTAATTGCAGACGAACAGATCCAGCAAGCCGTTGCGGTCGTAGTCGAACCACAGCGCGGAGGTGCTGAAGCCGCTGCGGCCGCCGAGGCCGCTGGCGTTGGTGACGTCGGTGAAGGTGCCCTTGCCGGTGTTGTGAAACAGGCGGTTTTGTCCAACCGCTGTAATGAAGATGTCGGGGAAGCCGTCGTTGTTGAAGTCGCCGACCGCGATCCCCATCCCGTACAGTTCGATGTCGAGTCCCGCGGCGCGCGTGACGTCGGTGAAGGTTCCGTTGCGGTTGTTGCGATACAGCCGGATCGACGACGACCGGTCGCCGGCGGCGGCGCCCGGTCGTCTGCGCGACGGCCACTCGCACCCGCCGATCAAGAGAATGTCCTGCCAGCCGTCGGCGTCGTAATCGAGAAACGCGCACCCGGAGCCGAGTGTCTCCGGCAGCAGCTTGCCGCCGTACGAGCCGTTGCGGTGGCGAAACGCGATGCCGGCCGAAGCAGTGACGTCGGTCAGCCGAAGGCCGAGCGCCGATGACGAAGCGGTCGGCTGCGTGTGTGACGGCCACCCGGCCAGCGACAGCGCGCCGCAGCGCGTCAGGGTGCCGAGAAACGCGCGACGATCCATCCTACGCCGTCATTTCAAGGTGACGAGGCCGTGCTGGATCGCGTAGACGACGAGCTCCGCGGCCTTGTGGATGCCGAGCGCGTTCATGATATTGGCGCGGTGCACCGCGATGGTGTTGACGCTCAGGCCAAGCGTCGCGCCGATTTCCTTGTTCGACTTGCCGTCGCAAATCATTTGGAGTACTTCGAGCTCGCGTGGCGACAACGCGCGGCCGCGCTGGCCGCGAACCGGGCGAGGATCGAGGACACTCGCATCCAGCACCCGCTCGCCCGACGCCACCCGCCGGACCGCGGACGCGAGGTCGAGATCGAGCGCGCTTTTCAGCACATAACCGCGTGCACCGGCGTCGAGTGCCTGCCGCACCAGCGTTTCTTCCGCGTGCATGCTCAACATCAGCACGGCTACGTCCGGATCGCTTTCGAGAATTCTGCGGGTCGCGACGAGTCCGCTGGTTTTCGGCATCGCGCAGTCCATCACGACGACCGTTGGTTTGAGATCGGCCGCGAGCTTGATTGCTTCGTCGCCGTCACCGGCCTCGCCGACGACGCTGATGTTGGCGTCGTCTTCGAGGAGGCGGCGAAATCCGCGCCGCACCAGCGTGTGGTCGTCCGCCAATAACACCGTGATCATCGTGGTACCGTCAGCCGCACGAGCGTCCCTCCCGAAGCCGGTCGAACGAATTCGATGTCGCCGCCGACCAGCTCGGCGCGTTCGCGCATCGTGATGATGCCGAGGCCGCGCCGCTCGGTGGCCGCGTCGAGCCCCTTGCCGTGATCCTCGACCTCGAGTGACAACCCATAGGTGGTCGCGCGCAGGCGAACCCATGCTTCCGCCGCGCCGGAGTGCCGCGCGACGTTGTTGAGCGCCTCTTGAAGGACGCGGTAAATGTGGACCGCGACGCCGCTGTCGATCGACACCGCCGAACCATTCCGCTCGTAGGCGATGTGGATCCCGAGCTGCCGCTCGGCATGCGGCACGAACCAGTCGATCGTGTCATCGAGTCCGGCATCTTCGAGAATCGACGGATGGAGCGTCTGCGAGAGGCCGCGCACGTTTTCGAGCGCGGTCTGCGCAATCTCGTTCACCTCGCGTAATTCGCTGCGCAACGGCGACCCCTCCGGCGCGTGCTTGCCGGCGCGGCCCAGCATCGAGCCCATCGCGGTCAGAATCTGACCGAATTCGTCGTGTAACTCGCGCGAGATTTCGCGCAACGTCGATTCGCGAGCCGCGATCAGCTGCTGCGCGAGTTCGTGGCGCCGCTCCGACAGCGCACCGATCTCGACGAACAGCCGGCGGTTGGCACGAATCACATAATAACTGGTGAGGAGGATCGCGATCAGGGTGCCGGCCTCGAAGAGGTAGGCCTGCCGCTGCACCTGGTTGTAAATGTCCTGCACCTGCCGCGCTGTTTGTTCTTCACTTTCGTTGTTCGCGACCAGCAGCCGGGCGACGGCGGTACTGAGAGCGGCCTGCCGCGCCTGCAGCGACAAGCGGATCTGCGATCGGGCCTCGGTTTCGCGACCGGCCCGGGCCTCCGCAAACATCCGATCGACCGCGTCCCAGAACTGGTTTACCGAGCTCGTGAGATAGAGCCGCTGTTCCGGTGTGCGGCGGGCGACCGCGACCGCCTCTTCGCGCCGCAGCGCGTCTTCGAGGTCCTGGCGCACCCGCGCGAACTGCGCCATCCACGCCGTCAGCGGGTATTCGGTGCTGTCGATCATGTCGCGCATCGCCAGCGCCACAGTGTTCAGATCGTTCTGAATGCGCAGCAATTGCAACGAGTCTTTACGGTTGCGATCGGCCAGATCGGTCTGCAGCATGCGCAGGCCCGCCATCTGGCGCGTGATATACCAGCCGTCGGCGACGACCGCCGCAAGCGTGACGAAGAGCGCGGCGAGCAATCCGATCGTGGGCGACCGGGCGCCGGTCCGCTTGCGTGCATCCATTTGACGGCTTAACCATCTATACTAATTCGCTCATGGAACAACGTCCACGCGTCGTTGTCACGGGCATTGGTGTCGTGACCTCGGTCGGAGTCGGAGTCGACGCGTTCTGGCGCGCGCTCCTCGCCGGCGCCAGCGGCATCAGTGCCGTCGAATCGTTCGACACGTCCCGCTATAGCGTCCACATCGGCGGTGAAGTGAAGAACTTCGATCCGCGCGGCTACGTCGAACGGCTGCGGCCGAACGCGATGGGGCGAGCCTCGCAGCTGGCGATTGCCGCGGCGCGGCTGGCGTTGAGGGACGCCGGGCTCGATCCGGCGGCACTCGATCCACTGACCACCGGCGTCTCGATGGGGACGACATCGGGTGAACCGTCGCTGATCGAAGTGTTCAACGACAAAGATCTGGCGGGCAACCGCGACACGATTGGCCCCGAATTCATCGAACAGTATCCCTCGCACGTGATCGCGGCGCACCTCGCTTCGGAATTCGGCTTCGCCGGTCCGAACATCGTGATTCCGACTGCCTGTGCCGCCGGCAACTATGCGCTCGCGCATGCGTCCGACAACATCCGCAGCGGCGAGGCCGACGTGATGCTGGCCGGCGGATCCGACGCGTTCTCGCGGATCACCTACACCGGCTTCGCGCGGCTTGGCGCAATCGCCCCCGAGCGATGCCAACCGTTCGACAAGAATCGCAAAGGCATGGTGCCTGGTGAAGGCGCGGCGATTCTGGTGCTGGAACGCCGCGACCGCGCGATCGCGCGCGGCGCAACCATCTACGCCGAGCTCGCGGGGTACGGGCTGACCTGCGACGCGAACCACATGACGGCGCCGCAGGGAGACGGCGCGGCTCGCGCGATGCAGATCGCGATGGCCGATGCGGGCGTGCGGCCCGACGAGATCGGCTACATCAGCGCGCACGGCACCGGCACCGCCGTCAACGATCGTGTCGAAACCGGGGCCGTCAAGCAAGCCTTCGGCGACGCCGCCTACCAGGTGCCGATGAGTTCGATCAAGTCGATGCTCGGCCACACGATGGGCGCCGCGTCGGCGATCGAGGCGGCGGCGTGCACGCTCGCGGTCCGCGACGATCGCATCCCGCCGACGATTCACCACGAGACGGCCGATCCCGAATGCGATTTGGACTATGTGCCAAACATTGCACGGCAAACGCCCGTGGAATTGGCGATGAACAATGCGTACGCCTTCGGCGGCAATAACGCGTCGGTCATCTTCAGAAAGCACCGGCTGTGACGAACCGCCGCGCCGTCGTCGTCACCGGCATGGGCGCGATCTGCGCGCTCGGCGATCAGCCGGCGCGGATTCACGACGCCCTCTGTGAAGGGCGGAGCCGCTTCGCTGCGCCGACGGTGTTTCCCGCCGACATTGCCCCCGGCTATCACGTGGCCGAAGTGCCCGACTTCAAGGCCGAGGCCTATGTCAAAACCGGCAACGTGCGGCCGCTCGATCGCACCGGACGCCTCGCTCTGGTCGGCGTCGAGTTGACACTGGCCGATTGCGGCTGGACGGTCGAGCGGCGCGCCAGCCATCCGCTCGGTCTCATTCTCGGCACGATGTTCTGCAGCGTCCGAACGATCGGCGAATTCGATCGGCGCGCACAGCAGGCGGGTCCTGAGTACGCCAGTCCGATGGATTTCTCCAACACCGTGCTCAACGCCGCGGCCGGTCAGGTGGCGATCTGGCAGAAACTGCGCGGCATCAACACCACCCTCTCGAGCGGCGCCACCTCGGGCGTCCACGCCGTCGGCTACGCCATGCAAATGATCCGCGCCGGCCGCGCTGACGCGCTGCTGGCGGGCGGGGCTGAAGAAATCTGTTACGAATCGTTCCACGGCTCGCGCCAGGCCGCTCGCCTGGCGGCGCCGAACGGCGTCGGCGGTCCACGTCCGTTTGATGCCGCGCGAACCGGGACGGCGATGGGGGAGGGCGCGGCATTCCTGACGCTCGAAGCGGAAGAATTCGCGGCCGAACGCGGCGCTCGGGTGTTGGCGCGCGTCGCCGGCTTTGGCAGCGCCTACGATCCCGATACCCGCAGTGCCACCACCCCGTCGGGCCGCGCGCTCGCGCTGGCCATCGCACATGCTCTGAAGGACGCAGCGGTTGGCGCGGACCAGATCGGCGTTGTCGTGTCATCCGCGAGCGGCAGCCGTGAACTGGACGCCCGCGAAGGCGCCGGCATCGCCGCGGCGGTTGGGACGCGGGCGCCGGTCACTGCGATCAAATCGATGACTGGCGAAGCGCTCGGCTCGTCAGGGGCGCTGCAGGCGCTGACCGCGATCGAGACGATGCGAACCGGACGGCTGCCAGGCGTCGCCGGGCTCGGCACGCTCGATCCGGCAATCAAAATCGACGCCTCGCCGCAGACGCGGACGGTGAGCGCCAAACACGCGCTGGTGACGGCGATTGCGCCCGAGGGCAACTGCTGCGCGATCGTGTTGTCGATGGACTAGATGGCTGTTGACGACACGCACGCCGGCATCGAACTGGTGCCGCGATTCACCGACCAGGGGTATTCCGCCGAGCAGGTGCGCGAGCGCCGTGAATGGCTCCAGCGCAAGCTCGGCGTTGACTTGCCATTGATTGCCGCCTCCGCCATTCCCAGCGAGCAGATGCGGGGCAACATCGAGAACCCGATCGGCTCCGCACAGATGCCGCTTGGCGTTGCCGGACCGCTCCGCGTGAACGGGCTCCACGCCGACGGCACTTACTACGTGCCCTTTGCGACCACCGAGGGAGCGCTGGTCCGCTCGTACGAGCGAGGAATGGTGATGTTGACGCGCGCCGGCGGCGCCGCCGCTCGGGTGATCGTCGATGAGAACGTCGTCTGTCCGATGTTTTCGTTCGACTCCGTCGCCGAGGCTGCGGCGTTCGCGGCGGCGTTGCCCGGTCATCTGGATGCGCTTCGCGCCGAGGCCGAATCGACGACGCGCCACGGCAAGCTCAAACGCGTGGATCCGCGACTGTCGGGACGATCCGTGATCGTCAGCTTCTACTACAGCACCGCCGACGCGCAGGGCATGAACATGATCGTGAAGGCGACTGAACGCGCGTCGCAGTGGCTGGTCGCGCGCGGCCATGCGCCGCGCTTCCGCATCTTCAGCGGCATGAGCAGCGAAAAGCGAGCCAGCGGATTCCTGTTGAGCGGCGGCAAGGGCAAAACGGTCGTCGCCGGCGCGCGGATTCCCGCGGCCGTGCTGCAGTCCTACATGCGCATTACGCCGCGTCAGATCGTGGAAATGTGGCACGACACGATGCTCGGGCATTTGCAGGCGAACGCCATCGGCTTCAACGCGCATTACGCGAACGGATTGGCGGCGATGTTCATCGCCTGCGGCCAGGACGTCGCCAACGTCGCGAACGCCGCCGTCGGCATCACGGATTACGAGCTCACACCCGAGGACGATCTCTACGCCAGCGTCACGCTGCCGTCGCTGACGGTCGCAACCGTCGGCGGCGGGACGATGCTCGGCACCAGTGCCGAATGCCTGCAGATGCTCGGTTGCGCCGGCACGACGCACGCCCCGAAATTTGCCGAGATTGTTGCGTCGGCGATCCTCGCCGGCGAACTGTCGATGGCCGGTGCGATCACCTCCGGTGAGTTCGTCGGCGCCCACGAAACCTACGGCCGGAACCGTCCGCCGGCTCCATGAGGGCGTTTCGGGCGCTGCAGGCCGACCCGAAGCCCACCTACGACGTCGTCGTGATCGGTGCGGGTATTGGCGGCTTGATTTGCGCCGGCCTGCTGGCGCGTGACGGCCTGAAGGTGCTGCTGGTCGAGCAGCACTACATGGTTGGCGGCTACTGCAGCACATTCCATCGCGGCGCCTTTACCTTCGACGCGGCGACGCACTTTTACCCGCTGCTCGGCAATCCGATGACGATCACCGGCGCGGTGCTCGAAAAGCTCGGATCGCGGACGCGCTGGGTGAAGATGGACCCGGTCGATCACTTTCATTTTCCGGATGGCAGCAGCTTTTCGGTGTCCGCGGATTTCGACGAGTACGTCGACGAGCTCAAGGCGACCTTTCCGCATGAAGCGGATGCGCTGGATA
>Ga0070675_100000103_pt1 | contig 50035 bp, 38 predicted proteins | sample KBSM43metaG_FD_65343 | JGI IMG/M metagenome (GOLD analysis project Ga0070675, IMG submission 65343) | Miscanthus rhizosphere microbial communities from Kellogg Biological Station, Michigan, USA - KBS M4-3 metaG | ecosystem: Host-associated > Plants > Roots > Rhizosphere > Soil ... | reverse complement strand
TCCTGAGGCCAGTTCCAGCACGCCGGTATTGTTGAGATGGCGCGTGTCAGCCTCGATCGTTGTCTTCAGGCGCGTTGAACCGAAGACGCCCGAACCGTACGGCGCTTCCGTAGCGAGCAGCGTGGGGTCACTCGTGCTGGCCCGCGCATGACGCAGCTCCGGCCCCACGGTCATCTGAAAGCGAGATGTCGAACCGATGCGCAAGGACGGCGTGACGGACAACACTCTCTGTCGTGATCTATATTGGTCCGAGGAGATCTCCGGAGTCTCGTTGCCGAGGCCGAAGTAGTTGACTTGTTCAACCCCAGAAGCAAGTCCGCGCAAATCGAATCCGATATTGGATGCAGGGCGTGTAAAAACGCCGTGGTACTCGAGCTTTCCGGCCATCGGGCCAAATGCCCAGCCGCCCTTAATGGTCTGCTTCTTCGCGGCCGGCAGGCTGCGAAAGCCGTATGTCGTGCGCGTAAGGCTCGCGCCGATAACGAACCCGACATCGGTCGTGTACCACATCGCGGGCATAACAATCGTCGTTGCGCCCCAGTTTCTCGGCTCGATCCAGGGTGCGTCCTTCACCGGCATAGGATTGGCCCACGGATCCCGGCGAGACACCTTCTCGCCGCTGACATAGCTGTCGCTCGCCCAGACTTCAGTCTTGTGATTTGACTCGACGGTTTTCTGCCCCTCATCCGCGATAACCCGCACGTGGATGGAGCCCTCCCGTCCGCTTCGCTCGATTCGATCTTCCCCGCCATGCACGTAGATGCGAACTTCCTTAGTGTCCTTCGCGTCGAATGTCCGCATGAAATACGGTGCAGACGCTCCATGGGCGGATGCGGTGATTATTGTGTGTTCGGAGTCGGTACCGTTGATGGCGACGATCTCGTTCTGATTTGTCAGCTGGATATCGACGCGTTTTGCGAGAACCTCGTAGAATCGCTCCACATAGGAAACAAGCTCCGCGCGACGGGCCTTCAGGGCGCCAACAATGAAGCCGTTATCAATGGCTTGCCATTCCGGCGGCAACTGAGCCACCGCTTTCTCGAGAACCTCATCGGTCCATGCACCCTGCAGTTCGCGCGCGACTTCTCTGTACAGTTCAATGTCGACGTCGGAGAGAAGCCAGCGATCGACCTCAGAAGCCAGAATGGTCGGGCCTTCGAGGCTCTTCGGATAGTCTTCGCCAAAGACAAGCAACTGGGGGCGGTGTTGCCGCATGACCGAGGCGATGACACCGTCATGGTGAAGGAAGGCCATATCCGGATCTTCCGGAAGCGCTATCCAGCCTGGCCGGCCCGGAATTCGCATCCATCGCCATTGCCCTTTGCGTCGATCATAATTGTCGACAAAGAGGTCAAGGATTCGAGCCCGAAGAAACGCACGGCTGTCGATGCGTTGTTCCGGCCCCTTGAGCCATCTCTCCCAAAGTTCCGACGTCGAAATAATCTCTGTTGCGCCGTCGAAACCGGCACGAGTGCCGCTACCCGCAGTCGGGTACTCCTCGAATGTGCCAAGTTTGTTCGCAAACGTCTTGCGGAAATCGCCAAGCTTCGGGTCGTCCGGCATCACCATCAGCCGTGGCTGAGTATGAGGAATACCGGCAGCCTCCGCTAATACAGGCAAAATTACCGCGGCGCCGGGATGCGTCTGCGAAGTTGCATCATGGATCATCTTGGCCGGCCAGCTTTCGCGCCATTCGGGAGGAAGCAGTCGCTCGGGCTCTTTCTCTAGGGAGCGGAATGTGTACGAACGGCCGTCGGCGCCGGTCATCGCGAGTCCTGGAGTCTGGAGACCTCCCACTTGTCTTACGGGTTGAAGGCCACCACCTTCGACGGCTAGATTGAGAACTGGAGCCTCAAAGGGCGCCGCCCAGATATCGCGATAGCCGTCGCCAAACCAGCGGCGATTCTGGCTCGACGCCTCAAATTCCTTTCCTGCAGTGACCTGTCTTGTTTCCTGAGCTCGAAGATTGGAGCTCTGGGTTATCGCTGCGACTCCCAAGGATGCCGCTACTATCGCAGATCTCCAGTTCATGAAGCTATCTCCTGGAGGGACTGAACTGATTCATTTTTGGACAAAACCCCGTCAGAGTGGCCGGAACTGCAAATTCTGCGGCCTGCGCACTGCTCACCCTCGGGAAAAGCAATCCGCTGCCTAAACATTCTAGGCCACAATCCTGATGCGCTTCATACATATCGTCGTGTCGAAAGTCCTTGCAGCCCTATCGGGCTGCACATTTATCATCCCCACCTCGCAACCTGCATCTAAAGTGCGGTAACTTTACGGCAGGGATTATTTTGACCCAGGAGCCAGACGTATGGGTTTTCAATCGTCTGAACCATTGCCCCGTTCGGAAGAATGGTGGCGGGTCACGCTTTCCAGCGTAGGCGATGCGGTGATTGTAACGGATCGAGCTTCGAGAGTCGTCTTCATGAACCCCGTCGCCGAATCTTTAACCGGCTGGACCAATGATCAGGCGAGCAGCAAAACTCTTAACGATGTCTTTCGGGCCATCGATGAAACGACCCGGTCTGCCATCGAGAACCCTGCGACACAAGTACTGCAGACTGGCGCTGTCACGCCGCTGACGAGCAACAAAATCCTGATATCCAGGGGTGGCGCTGAAATCGCCATTGCAGACAGCGCTGCGCCGATTCGTAACGACGATGGGAAACTCTTTGGAGTCGTGCTGGTATTCCGCGATGCCACTAAAGAACGACAAGCACACACAGTCCAGGCGTATCTCGCATCGATCATCGAATCCTCCGACGACGCCATTGTGGGGAAAACCTTGCAGGGGGTCATCACCAGCTGGAATCAGGCTGCGGAGCGCATGTTCGGCTACTCTGCGTCCGAGGCAATCGGCAGGCAGATTTACCTCATTATTCCTGACGAGCGGCGGGACGAAGAGAAGGAGATATTGGCGCGGCTGACGCGTGGAGAACGGATCGATCACTACGAAACAGTCCGGCAAAGAAAGGATGGGACGGGGATCGACGTTTCTCTCACGGTGTCCCCCATTCGAGACGCTAACGGGACCATCGTCGGTGCTTCAAAAATTGCCCGTGACATCACAGAGAAGAAGCGGGCAGAAGCACAGCTGAAGGAAGGGCATGAAGTTCTCGAAATTCTGAACCGTGTGGGCCAAATGCTGGTCTCAGAGCTGGATCTTCAAAAAGTCGTTCAGACGTTGACGGATGCGGCGACCGTCGCTACAGGAGCGGCCTTCGGATCTTTTTTCTATAACGTTGTGGATGAACGCGGCACTCCTTCGATGCATTACGCCTTGTCGGGCGTTTTGCAAGATCGGCTGGCGCAGTTTCCCGTGCCCCGCGCCGCGGACCTCTTCGGAGCTGGTTTTCGCAGGGAAGGGGTCATTCGTATTGACGATGTGAAAGAAGACGCGCACTACGGAAAAAACTCGCCCTACTTCGAGGTTACCCCCGACGTTCTCACCATCACAAGCTATCTAGCCGTCCCCATCCTGTCCCTTTCCGGAAAGGTGCTCGGTGGTCTTTTCTTTGGCCATCCGGCGCGCGGTGTTTTTACGGACCGTCATGAGCGCATCGTCACGGGTCTCGCAGGACAGGCTGCCGCCGCCATGGATAACGCGCGTCTTTATGAAGAGATGCGTAAAGCTCACACCGAAGCTGAAGAAGCTAACCGACTGAAGGACGAATTCCTCGCAACGGTGTCCCACGAGCTGCGAACGCCTCTCAATGCAATTCTGGGCTGGGCTCGCTTGCTGCGCGGGGGACAACTGGACGAAGCGAGCGGCGCCCGTGCTCTCGAGACCATTGAACGTAGCGCCGTGTCACAGGGCCAGATTATCGAGGACATTCTTGACGTCTCACGGATCATTACAGGGAAGCTCCGTCTGGATGTCGCGCCGGTTGAAATCGCACAACTCGTGGCGAACTCTGTTCAATCCATGCAGCCAACAGCCGATGCCAAAGGTGTGAAACTCCAGACAATCCTGGACTCCGGGACAAACTTGATATGGGGCGACCCCCAACGTTTGCAACAAGTGATCTGGAACTTGCTTTCTAATGCGATTAAGTTCACATCGAAGGGCGGACGCGTTCAAGTCGCTCTGTCACGCATCAATTCTCACGTTGAAGTCAGTGTCAGCGATACGGGGAAGGGCATCAACCGCGAGTTTTTGCCCCACGTCTTTGAACGATTCCGACAAGCGGACAGTTCAACGACGCGTACACATGGCGGTCTCGGTCTGGGGCTGGCGATCGTACGCCACTTGACGGAACTGCACGGCGGCACTGTCACTGCGGATAGTGCCGGCGAAGGGCTGGGCGCCACTTTCACGGTCACATTCCCCGTTGCCGCCCTGCGCAAAGGCACCGGCCTGGAGAAACAGCAGGCACCGGGTGTCCTACAGGCCATAGAACGGCCCGACACCACGGATCAGGAGTTGCTCGGTGTGCGAGTACTCGCCGTCGATGACGAGCGCGATGCATGCGAACTTCTGCGAGTCGCCCTGCAACAAAGTGGCGCCGAAGTCAAAGTCTCCAATAGCGTGCGAGAAGCTTTGGCGACATTAAAGGAATGGAAACCCGACGTTCTCCTGTCCGATATCGGCATGCCCGGCGAAGATGGCTATGAGCTGATTCGGCAGATACGGGCGCTGCCTCACAAGGAAGGCGGCAGCATCCCAGCTGCAGCTCTCACCGCCTATGCCACATCACAAGACAGACTCAAAGTGCTCACCGCCGGCTTTCAAACCCACATCGCCAAGCCGGTGGAACCCAGGGAACTCACCGCTGTGGTTGCCATCCTTTCCGGCAAGAAGGGCACTGCAAGCGATAAATAAGTGCAATTGTCAAAAAGAGCTAGTCCGTACTGTACTTTCGATGGATTTCGCAACCGGGAACAGTCCCGTATAACTGTGCGTGCGGGGGCTCTGGTGCCCAGTGCAAGTTCGAGTTCAAGTTCGCAAGTTCGAGTTCAAGTTCGTGTTGACCACCAGAGCCTTCCGGCGATTCCGCTCAACGTCACTGAAACTTCTACTGCCAGGTTTGCTTTAGCCAGGGAACGGCACGTTTGAGGCCGTCGACAAATCGATTGGCCTCGTGGTGAGAGATTCCGTTCAGAACGACTAGCTCTGCGCGAACACCGGTCTTTTGCAATTCTTTTATCCGCGCTTCTGTAGGACCGATGGGCATGACTTCGTCGTCGCGAGAATGGACCGCAAACACGGGGGTTCGCCATTCTCCGCCAGCTGAGGGAGGCATACCGGCAACGGGAACTGCGGCAGTGAACCGATTGGGGTATTTCTGCACAATCGACCACGTTCCGGTACCGCCCATGCTGAAACCCGTCACAGCCATTTTCTTCGCATCGATCCGGTAACTCGTCTGGGCAGCGTCGATCAGCGTAGCTATTGCTCTCTGATTGTTGGGCGTGTCCCAACCAGCACCCAACGATTCGGGCGCAACAATCAGGGCACCGAGGTCTGCGAGCGCCGGTTGAACCAGGGCAAGCATCAAGCCCTGCGCAGCACCATTCGGGCTTCCGCCATAGTGGAGCGCGAGCACAAGCGGAACAGGTTTGGCCTGCGAGTAGTCTTTCGGAACCGAGATCACATACCTCACCGCCAGTTCACCCATCCGCAGGTTTTCAATGTGGACACCAGGCCCGCGAACGGGAATCTGCGTCGCGCCCTGAGGTAATCCGATCCTGGCGAAGGGCAGGCAGAAAAGAAGGCCAATCACGAGAGTTCGTCTGGATTGGGACATATCCGCGGAGTATATCAAGCGAACCAACTCCTCGACAGAACCTGTCAATGATTTGACACATCAAGGAACACTTGCAGGCGAAATTCCTACCGAGCACGGGACTCTCCTGCCACCGGCGATAAAGTTTTCGCGCCAAATTGCCGATACCAACAAAGGGAATTCTGTAGAAGGATTTATGCGACTGATTGCGCTGATGATTGGCGGGTTGATGGCCGCAACAATGGTTCCGGCTGCTGCCGCTCAGGAAGTTCAGGGGCAGCTCGCTATTACTCGCACTCTTACCAAAAAACGAGTCGTCCTTCCAACATACACGCTCCGCGGTGTCTCGCCGCACAAACATGACGCCGAAAGCTCTACCATCAATGAATGGGAACGGGTCGTTGTCTATCTCGAGAGCGACAAAGCACCAGCATTCACAAAACTCACGGCGACCTTGAATCAGACGGGTCAGAGGTTCGACCCGGAACTGCTCGTGATCCCCGTCGGCTCGACAGTCTCGTTTCCAAACTTCGACCCCATCTTCCACAACGTGTTTTCGCTTTCGAAGGCGCGACAATTCGATCTCGGGAATTATCCCTCTGGAAAAACGCGAACCGTCACATTCGACAAACCAGGAGTCGTCCAGGTTTTCTGCCATCTGCATCCGGACATGAACGCGACAATCCTGGTTGTGCCGAACGCCTGGTACACACGGCCCGACGAACACGGGGCGTTCGGGTTTTCCGGGTTACCGTCCGGAAGCTACGAGGTTGTGGTGTGGCACAAGTCCGCCGGCGTCTTTAAACAGCGAGTCCAGATTTCGCAGGGCAGTACTGCGAAGATCTCCATGGAAATTCCAGTTGGAGTCGATGAGCCCGCGCCATGACGCGACAGCCTTCTCTCGCGATGCGGGCGTTCCTGTTCGCAGCAATCCCCATGGTTCTGACGCTGATACTGAGCTTCGTTGCAGTTCGGAAAGCCGTTGAGAACAGGATCAAGGATCAGCTCCGCACTTCTCTCCAGGAATCCGAAGCAGTAGCTTCACGGCGCGCTACAGAATCTGCCGGCCAGATTCACCGTGCGATTTCCACTCTGACTGAAAATGCTTCCCTCAAAGCCGGGGTCGCCCTGTTACATGAGAATCGGGACGCTCGGTTGCAGGACGAAGCGTATGAGACGCTCGCGAGGCAGTTGGGGCAGATCGGAACTTCGCTTGGCTTCGATCTGATGCTTTTTGAAAATTCGTCGGAGAGAGTGGTCGTTGGAACCCTTGGTCCGCAACAAGCGCGGCTGGAACTGAAAACCGATCCCGTCGAGTTTGTCGCGCCATCTCTGGCACGGGCACACGGAAAGCTTTACGACATCGTTTCGGTTCCCATAAACGTCGGTCACGAAAACCTGGGAACTCTGATTGTTGGCCGGCCTTTCGATATCCGCGGCTGGAACGAGTTCGGAAACACGGCTCTGATTCGAGACGGACAGGTCCTGCTGACCACGTTCCCACAAAGCCACGTGCAGGAGGCGCAGCAACAGGTCCAGGCGAACTGCCGAGCGGTTGCAGCCGAGTGCGAGGTTGAAATCGGCGGCGAGACGTATCTCGCCATGTCCGTGCGCCAGATGTTCGGTGACAATGTTCGTCTGGTCAGCTTCCAGTCGATTGACGCCGCAACGAAGAAGTTTACCCAGGGTTTCGCAAGCGTCTTTCCTCTCGTCGGTGGCCTCGGAGTTCTGCTGGTCCTGGTCTTTTCTGCAGTTGGAGCACACTCCATCTCCAGGCCGCTTGTGACCCTGATCGCGCAGTTGCGCCGCGAGGGCTCTGCTGGAGGATTCTCCGCGGAGCTGGATACTAATTACCAGACAGCTGAAGTCAACGAACTCGCCATGGAATTTACCCGGGCCGCCGGTGCTGTTCGCGAGTCCGAGCGCCGTTTGGATGAAGCAACTGAAGAATTCATCGAGTCCATGGCGCAGGCGCAGGACGCCCGTGATCCTTATACCGCGGGACACAGCGAACGGGTGAGCGTCAATTCGACAGCGATTGCCAGAGTCATGGGGCTGAACGCGGAAGAAGTCGAAATCATCCGCATCGGAGCAAAACTTCATGATCTCGGCAAGATCGGCATTCCAGACGCGGTCCTCCGAAAGCCCGGCAAACTGACTCGCGAGGAGTACATTCTCATTCAGCGTCACCCGACAATTGGCCGCGAGATCCTCGAGAAGGTTGGGCGTTTCAAGGAGTTCATTCCCATCGTTGAACTTCATCACGAAAATCCGGACGGCAGCGGTTATCCCTACGGACTCAAGAAAGATGATATTCCGCTCGCGGTTCGCATCGTGCATGTCGCCGATGTGTATGACGCCATCACCAGCGACCGCGCCTATCGAAAAGCCATGGAGGAAGCTCACGCATGGGAACTTCTTCGCCAGGGAACAGGCCCCCTGTTTGATGCCGACGTTGTGGAAGCGCTGTGGACAGTCCTTAGGAAAGTGGGCTGGGAGACGGAAGTTTCGAGCGCGACGGTACCCCACGAAAACGACTTCGCGTTTTATCCGCTGTCCTTGAAGCCATGGTGAATAACTGATGCGAAAGCTGATGATCGCCGCTCTCGTTGCGTTGCTTGTCAGCCCGTTATGCACGGCGCAAGACGCTTCGCGTGGCGTACTCATGCCTTTCACTGCCAGTGGAGGAGTCCTTCTAACCGAGCGGTTGCGCGCCGTGGACCCTGACGCGAGGAACATCGCGCCGGGCTTTCGCGCAGTTCTTTATCCCAGCCTGAAGCTCGATTCCCACTGGTTCGCCTACTCGGCGATCCAAATCCAGTCCAAACCCTTCTTCTATTACGACGCGTACTATCCGGAGAAAGAGTTGAGCGCTCGCGTTCATCAACTGTTCCTGGGCTACAACTGGAATGGAGAAGACAGTGCTGTTGGCGTCAAGATCGGTGAACTGCCGTCGGCGTTCGGCTCGTTTCCGCTGCGGTATGACGACACCGCAAATCCTCTTCTGGACCAGCCGCTCGGTTATGGCTACATCGTCAAACTCAGGCCGGACCAGCTGCCGTGCGGCACGGGTGATCTCGTGCATCAGCACTCTTATCCTCTCTATATCGAGCACTACTGCGGAGGCGCGACGGACGAAAGAAGCGGGATAACCTCTGTCACGCTCGAAGGACTGCCCGCTGCGGAAGTGAGTGGAAGCTGGAAGAATATTGACGGGCGCTTCCAGCTCACGAATAGCTCACCTTCAAACCCACAAGACTTACGATCCGACAGCCAGCATGGTCAATGGACAGCAGGCGCAGGCTACACCATCCGTCAGGGTTTCCGCGTCGGCATGTCTGCGTTTCGAGGGCCGTTTTTGGAAAATGATGTGGAGTCGCTGCTGGATCCGGGAACGAGCGTACGCGATTATCCTGCTACAGGTATTGGCACAGAACTGCAATGGGGTCGCGGACGCTGGAACGCAATCGCAGAATGGCAGCGTGTCGAGTTCCGTTATCCGGGATTCGAGAAGCCTCCGGCTGTGTCGTCAGGCTTTCTGGAGTTGAAGGCGACGATAAATCCGCGCTTCTATGCCGCGTTTCGCGGCAGCTATGAATCGAACGGCCGAGTGAAGGATGCTTCAGGAGCTGAGGCAGAGCACTTCCTGCCGAACCGTCAGTCCTATGAGTTTGCAGTGGGTTTTCGCCTGAATCGGTTTCAAACTCTCAAGACTGGGTATGAGGTGTTCAGAACCAGCGGTGTGCCGGGATCACGGGACAATGTATTCGGTATTCAGTTCGTGACTGCGGTGCACGCCTTGTCGAAGGCTTTCTGAAAAGAAAAAGCAACATCCTGAGTGAGGCACACGCAACCAGCCCGCATTTCTCACCAGTGCGGGCTAGACCGCGTCGCTGACGCTGGTGAGGTTGAAGTCGCGGACAAGGATGGGCGGAACGATAAGACCTGCTCCCACCGTACCGTCTTCTCCCGCAACACGCATCGGTCTGCCGAGGGCTTGAATATTGGACAGCATTTCTGTAATCGACTGATTGAATCGGAAGTTATTCACCGGGCGAGTGACTCTCCCATTTTCAATGAGGAACGTTCCATCGCGTGTGACTCCGGTGTAGGCGATTGTGCGCGGATTCGTGCTTCGAATGTAGAAAAACCGAGTAATCAGAATGCCGCGGTTTACGCTTTTGATCATTTCTTCGAGGGATGCGTCACCCCCGGACATCTTGAGATTGTTGGGAGCTGATCTTGGGGCAACACTCTGCTTCTGCGCCCAGAATCGGCTGTAAGCAAGCGCCTTGAGTTCCCCATTTTGAACCCAGACCTCGCGTCCGATTGGAAGGCCGCCGTTGTTAAACGGCGCCGCCTCAGCGTTCTTCTCCGCAGGATCGCTTACTAATGTCACCCGGCTGTCGAAGAGTTTTTCGCTAATGCGGTTACCACCACCTGGCTTCGAAAAGAATGATCGGCCTTCATCTGCGCTACGTGCGTCGAAGGCGCCTCGCAGAAGGCCGATGAGCATTCCGGCCGCCACCGGTTCGAGGACTGCCAGATACTTTCCCGGCTCGAGCGCGGTTTTGCCTCGCCACTCCTGGCACTTCCGGACCGCGTCATCCGCGATGCGCTCCGAGTCTACATTCTTCCAATCGGCGGCCTGGGCGCCAGCCCACCCAGACGACAGACCATCGGAGGTCCGTACGGTCAGCGTGGAGGATGTTCCAGTTCTGTAGAAATGGCCGAACAGACCTTTTGACGTCGCAATCGCCACGGAACCTGCCTGCACCTCGATGTACCCCGACGCCACAGCCCTGGCCGCATTCGCCGCTTTGATGCCCAGAGTCGCCGCCTGTGCTCTGGATTCCGTGGTCAGGTTCCCGGTGCTGTCATAGTAGCCGTCCACGGCTGTGTAGGTTTGCGGACCGAACTCCGGCAGATATTCAGGGTTTTCCGGAGAAATCCGGGCCAACTCTTCAGATTGACGAACGGCGCGCTCCAGCGAAGCATCATCGAGACGGTTTGTGTCGGTTGAGGCGGCGCGCTTTCCAAATGCACTGGTGATCTGCACAGTGATGTCGTCTGTTATGCCCGACGTTGTCACCCGGTTCGCAGCGGTTCTCGTGGATCCCGTGATACCCGAAGAGACATTCACACGCGCGTTTTCGGCCCTGGAGAATTTCAGGACTCGTTCGCAGAGTTGCCGCGCTTCAGCGGCTGCAAGGCCGTGTCTCTTCTGATTTGAACCTGCGCTTTGTTGCAGCATCAGGCGGTCCTCAGGACATTGATATTTCGGAAGAGGGCCACGGGACAACCATGGGAAACTGAGCTCGATTGTGACGGCTGTCCTTTGCCATCAGAGAAAGTGCCGCCAAGCGCGTACGTTTTTTGACCTCCAACAAGAGCCATCGAGTTCCAGAAGTCCAGAGTACGGGACTGGTAGGCTACGTCGCGCAGCATCCGGAAGCGTTTTCCATCTTTGATTTCCCAGAACGCCTGGCCTCCGAATTGAAAGTTGTAGCGTTGCTGATCGATCGAGTACGATCCGTCACCCTCGATGAAAATTCCGTGCTTTGTCTCGGCTATGACTTCCTCTTCGCTCACGTCTTTCGAATTGGGCATCAGACTAACGTTTGGCATGCGAGGAAACGGAATCGCCCACCAACCTTCCGCGTACGCGCAGCCGTGGCTCTCCCGATCGTGGGTGAGATCGGAAATCCATCCCACGAGCTCTCGTGTTGTCTGGTAGTTGACGAACAGTCCCTTGTCGATAATCCTCCATGATCGTCCAGGAACGGCTTCATCATCCCAGCCCACTGTGGCAAGAGCGCCGGGCTCGGTTCGATTGCCGTTGACGTTCATCAATTCCTTGCCGAAGCGGAGATTGTTCAGCGCCTTCTCCGGCGGACCGACGAAGGTCGTTCCCGCATAATTGGCCTCGTATCCTCGTGCACGATCCAGTTCAGTGGAATGGCCGATCGATTCGTGAATGGTCAGCCATAAGTGAGAAGGATGCAGTACCAGATCCCAGAGCCCGGGCTCTACCTTCGGAGCGGAAAGTTTCAGGACCGCTTCCTCAGCCCACCGGCTTGCGCTTTCCGGCATATCGAGACCAACCACGTACTCCCAGCCTCGGCCCATGGGAGGGATGGAAGCATTGCGCGTCTGCGAATCCGAGTTGTCACCGGAAACTGCCGTGACGTCAACGTTGGCGAGCATGCGAAGAAAGGTCTGCTGAATCAGCGATCCATCGGTGGTTGCGAGCAGCTTACTCTCCTTCACCGAGCTGACGCTTGAACTGACAAACTGAACGCCTTTCACGCGTAACGCCGACGCGTTGGTTTTGAAGAGCAGATCCGCTTTCTGTTCGGCGCTCACTGTGAAGGGATCGACCTCGTGGGGCGTTATCCAGCGGCCGTCTGCAACTTTCTTTACCGGCGCGAGCGGAGTCTTGACGGGATTGACCTTGTCATTCGCCGCCCCGATCGCAACGGCTTCTCGCGCCGTTCGTGTGACGGCATCGTTGGTGAGATCGCGCGTGGCCGCAAAACCCCAGGAGCCTCCAACGAGCGCGCGGATGCCGATGCCGTATCGCTCACCTCTGTTCACGCCGGTCAACTGTTGCTCGCGTGTGCTGACGAACTCGCTGGTGAGCCGCGTGATGCGTGCATCGGCGTATGCCGCACCCGCGGATTTCGCGGCATCGATGGCCCGTAAGACCAACTCCTTTTCACCGGCATCCGGTCCCGGCGCCGAACTCTGCTGAAGTGCCAGCAAAGGCTCAAGTCCACCGGCTGGCGTCACTGCCACTCCAGCGGATGCGAGCCCTGCGAGCCGCACGAACTCGCGTCGTCCAATCGCGTTCGTCTTTTCGCGATCTCTCATTTCAAATCCTACGGCAACATCGCTGTGATGTTCCGCTTCGGCACCTGGCCGACTGGAATGCGGGTCACCTCTTTTATGGCTTTGATATCGATGACGGATACCGCGTTGGATTGCGCGTTCGCCACATAGGCACTCTTACTGTCGGGTGTCAGCGTCACCCAGTCTGGAGCCTTGCCGACTTCAACGGATCCCCGCAGCTTTAGATCCGGAAGAGAGTAAATATAGACAGAGCTGTTGAGCCGGCTACAAACCACCAGGTCTTTTCCATCCGCGGTCACGGCCATCCCGTGCGACACATTGCCACCTTCCTGGAAAGGCGCCTTACCGGCGGGTAGTTCGGGAAGTTTAATGCGGTTTACTTCCTTGTGCGTGGCAAAGTCCACAACGGCAAAACCGTTGAAGTCGGAAAGCTGAACGAACATCCGCTTTGTGGAGCCATCGGGATTCGGTTCAAAAGCGATGGGCCTCACTCCGAGATCGAAGTCCATCACCCAAACGGTCTGATCCGTCTGCGCGTCGATCGCGGTGATGTTCTTTCCCGCGATCGAGCCCGCAATCACGTACCGGCCGTCCGGGGTGACGTAAGTATTGTGAACAGCGCCCTTCACGGGAATGCTCTTGATCCTCTGGAGTGACTGAGTATCAATCACGTCCACAGCACCCGCTCCCTCACGGATGGCCACATACACGCGTTTCCCGTCGCGGCCCGCGGAAATATTATTGGGGTGACCGCTTAACGCGATTCGATTGGTCACGAGAAGCGTTTTCGCGTCCACGACGTCCAGCGTGCTGTCCGCTTCGTTGCTGACATAGATCCGATTGCCGGCAACCGCAGCACCGTGTCCGGCTTCGATACCTTTGATCTCTCCAACGACCTTGTTCGTTGCGGGATCAATAATATGGACATTGTCGCCGGCGGAGTTCGTCTGAATAATCCGGACTTTGCCGGAGGCCGCGGGGGGCGCGTTCCCCTTTTCTCCGCGCACCCATGCCGCAAGCGTCTGCCATTCGGGATCGTTCTTGGAGGCCCAGTGCCGCCCGCCGTCGTGTGAGGGATCACCTCCCGCTTCCACGGCGAGAGGATGCAGCAGCAGACGACTTGATTCAGGCTTTCCGGGAATGACTTTTACCCTTACCGTGTCGAAGTTTTTTCGAGACTGTTCCTCGTTCCACGTTGCGCTCCCCGGCGGCAGCGCTTCCAGACGCATGGTCGTCCCCGAACCATGGCACGAAATGCAACGTGCGTGACCTTCACGTTTTGTCGTGAAGATCGGCTGGACACGCGTCTTGAAGAATTCGAAATCCAGGGCAACCGCGGGTGCCGCAGCCGACTGAGGCGGTTGCGCCGATTGGGGCGCCTGGGCTGGCGAGGCCTGCAATGCAAAGACGATAGGAAAAATAGTCAGGATTGGCATGGGGAATCCTCCTCAAGGATTACGGTGGTGTTGCGGTGACTAGCTTGCCATCTTCCGGAAAAGAGAACAAGGAAACGTGGTGTAGCCGGTGCAGCCCGGAGTTTCATTGCAGCCGCGTGCCATAACCCGGACGTGCCCGAACTTTATAAGAGCTGTTTCGCACGGTCACGCGCAATTCGCGATAGCGGCCTTCACGATCCTGGGAGCGGGGATAAAACGCGAGCGTGTACTGCGTCCTGAGGTCTTCGCTGATTTGCGCAACAGCCTGCGCAAGTTCCTTGTCTGATTGGGGAAAGAAGAAATCCCCTCCGGACTCTTTCGCGACTTTTTCCAGTGCAATTCGCGGATTGTCGAGTTCTTTTCCGTCGATACGCATCATCTTTGAGCCCGACGCGCGGAAGAGTTGCTCTTCTTCTTTGCTGAAGTAGCCAATCGTGAAGATTTGGATTTCGGACTCGCGAACGAAACGAATCGTCTCCGATAGCTTGTGTGTGCTGTGCTGATCGGCTCCGTCCGAAATAATGACCAGAGCACGGCGAGGCAATTGTGCGCGGTCGCTGAGAGCCAGTCCCTTGAGAATGGCTTCGTAGAGGCTGGTACCTCCTCCGAGGGCCGTCCTCTGGATGGCGGATGTAAGGCTCTCGCGGTCCGCGGTGAAATCCGCGCCGACGTTTACACCCTCATCGAACTCGATATAGAAAAACTCGCTTCCCTCGCGCGCATTGTTGACGAGCGCACGAGCGGCATCTTTCGCGCGCTCGAGCTTGTTACCGTAAGCCATGCTGCTGCTGCGATCGACCACGAGGCCGAGAGTGATTGCTTGTGGTTCGTTGGAAAAGAAAGCGATGTCACGGGCAGAGCCATCTTCGTAGATGGAGAAATCTTTGGCCTTCAACCCGGCAACATCGCGTCCGCGCGAGTCTGTAACACGAACGCCGGCCGTCACGAGCGAAACGTCCACGCGGATGACCTGCTGGAGGGTCATGACCAGGACGATCGTGGCGATTAGGATCCCTGAGATCGAAGTCATTGTCGAATTTCTGAATTATAACGGACGGAGTTGGTAGTAGATTGCGATAGATGACCGTTAGTGATGGTTTTCTCGTTCTGGATGTTGGTTCCGTCCTTACTCCGTTCGAAAAGTTCTCTGCGGGTCGAGTGATCGTTCGCGCCGAACGCATCGAGGCGGTCGGACCAGCTTCAAGCCTGCAAATACCCGCCAGGGCGACCCGCATTGATCTCCCACACCTGATCCTTGTTCCCGGCTTTATCGAACCGCACGTCCATGGAATCGGCGGCGTCGACGTTATGGATGCGACGCCGCATTCGATGAACACCATCAGCCAGACACTGGCGAAGTATGGAACTACGGCATTTCTGCCGACCACCGTATCAGCGCCCATCGACATTCTCGAAGCGGCTGTGGAGCGCCTGGCCAACCTCATTTGCGCAGATTCTCCCGGAGCAAAGCCGCTCGGCATTCATCTCGAAGGACCATTCATCAATGTTCAAAAGCGCGGGACTCACCAATCGAGCAATGTTCGCAAGCCGGATCCCGCACTGCTCACGAAGTGGATTCAGTTATCCGGCGGCCGGATAAAACTCCTGACGATCGCTCCCGAACTAGAAGGAGCCGCAACAACGGCAGACCGCGCTCGAGGCTCAAATGTTGTGGTCGGTATGGGACATTCAAACGCGACGCTATCGGAATCCATTGCTGCGGCAAATGCGGGAGCCCATTACGCCGTGCACACTTTCAACGCGATGCGGGAATTCTCGCATCGCGATCCGGGAATTGTGGGTGCAGTTCTCTCGGACGATCGCATCTTCGCCGAGATCATCGCCGACGGAATTCACGTCGCGCCGGAAGTGGTTCGCATCTTTGCGAGAACGAAAGGCGCGAGCCGCATCATTCTCGCAACGGACGCGACGAGCGCAACCGGTATGCCCGACGGCAGTTATGCTCTGGGCAACAGCCAGGTCCATGTTCAGCAGGGTGTTTGCCGTGATGCGGAGGGTCGGCTGGCAGGAAGCACACTAACGCAGGATCGCGCCCTGAAAAATCTGTTGGAGTGGACAGGCTGGCGTCTCGATGATGCGCTTCCCGCCCTGACAGCCAATCCCGCTCAGGCTCTTGCAATCGAGGGCCGTGGACGCATTGAGCCAGGCGCCTTTGCTGACCTTGTCTTGCTCGACAAGAATTTTGATGTAGATCGAACTTACGTCAGCGGCAAGCTTGTTTTTGCGAGGTAATCCTAGGCACAATCGCGAGCGATGGACAAACTGCGCATAACCGGTGGCCAGAAGCTTGAAGGAACGATTCGTGTCAGCGGCGCAAAAAATTCCACGCTGCCCGCGATGGCCGCTTCGCTTCTAACGGCGGACGAAGTCCTGCTGACAAACATCCCGCTTGTCGCCGACATTCGCACCACTCGCCGTCTTTTGGGAGAACTTGGTGTCCGTGTTGAGTTTGAAGATGGCCATGCCGTTCGGGCCCGCGCGGAAAGGATCACCTCTCACGAAGCGCCCTACGATCTGGTGAAAACCATGCGCGCATCCGTCCTCGCCCTCGGTCCACTCCTTGCGCGAACCGGCAAGGCGCGTGTTTCTCTACCTGGCGGTTGCGCGATTGGAGCTCGTCCTATCAATCTGCACCTGAAAGGACTGGAAAAGCTCGGAGCGACGGTAAAAACCGAATATGGCTATGTCGAGGCCGAAGCGGAATCACTCACTGGAGCGCATATCGTCTTCGACAAGATTACGGTGACGGGAACCGAGAATTTGATGATGGCGGCCGTCCTTGCCCAGGGCACGACGATCCTGGAAAACTCCGCTCGCGAACCGGAAGTTACCGATCTTGCAGCTCTTCTCACGAAAATGGGCGCGAAGATCACCGGCGCCGGAACCGCAACTATCGTAATCGAGGGCGTCCGCGAACTGCATGGAGCGACTCACCAGATCATTCCGGACAGGATCGAAGCCGGAACGTTCCTGATCGCTGGCGTGATAACCGGAGGCGAACTGGAAGTCACCGCTTGCGATCCCTCGCATCTCGCAAGCGTGATTGAAAAGCTGCGCGAAGTTGGAGCCGTTATCGATGTCGGGAAGGACCGCATGTTGGTACGCGCGTCCGGCAAGCTGCAACCTGCCGATGTGACCACCAAGGAATACCCCGGCTTTGCAACGGACATGCAGGCTCAATATATGGCCCTGATGACACAGGCGGACGGCATCTCTGTGATCCATGAAAATATTTTCGAGAACCGGTATATGCATGCCAGCGAGTTGTTGCGAATGGGAGCACACATTCGCATCGATGGAGCCCGGGCGATTGTTGCGGGAAAGAGACGCCTGACAGCAGCCAACGTGATCGCTTCAGATCTGCGGGCGAGTGCGTCGCTTGTGCTTGCTGCTCTTGTGGCGGAGGGCGCCACCGTTGTCGACCGCATCTATCATCTGGACCGCGGCTATGAAAAGATTGAAGAGAAGCTGCAATCCGTGGGAGCACGGATCGAAAGGGTGAAGTAGTACACCCTGAATGATCCTCGACATTTCTCCACTCCTCAGGAATCGCGATTACCGTCTGCTCTACGCAGGACAACTCGTTTCTGCCTTTGGCAGCATGATCACTTACGTGGCGGTTCCGGATCAGATCTGGGAACTGACGCACTCGAGCCTGGCGGTAGGAATGCTCGGCGCCGTGCAGTTGGTGCCGTTGCTATTGTTTGCGCTCCTGGGCGGCGCTTACGCCGACAGCATGGACCGGCGCAAACTGCTGGTGATTTCGGAAGTCTTTCTCGCGCTCGGCTCTTTAATCCTTGCGGTCAATGCGCTGCTGCCCAGGCCGAGCGTATTCCTAGTGTTTGGCGTGAGCGCTGCAATGTCCGCTCTCAATGGATTCCATCGTCCTGCGCTTGACGCCCTCACGCCGCGGCTGGTAAATCGTGACGACCTTCGCGCTGTTGCTGCTCTTAGCAGCTTGCGTTATTCGTTGAGCGCGATTGCCGGTCCTGCTCTTGGAGGTTTCCTGATTGGACGACTCGGAATAAGCTCGACCTACTGGATCGATTTCCTCACGTTTCTCATCTCCATCGCATCTTTGGCGGCGATTCGCAAAATGCCGCCGCCGGAAGGACATAAGCCGGGGCTCACGTCGATCCTTGAAGGCCTCCGTTACGCGCGGAGCCGCCCCGAACTCATTGGCACCTACGTTGTCGATATGGTGGCGATGACCTTCGCAATGCCCATGGCGTTGTTTCCTTCGATGTCCGAAAACTGGGGCGGTGCGCAATCGCTCGGGTGGCTGTACAGCGCGATGGCCATGGGATTCCTCGCTTCGACATTGATCAGTGGATGGAGCCGCAAAGTCGAACGTCATGGCGTCGCCGTGATTGCCGGCGCGACCGTCTGGGGCATCGCCATTGTCGGACTGGGCTTCGCCCAGGGTTTACTTTCGGCCTTGTTGTGTCTCGCACTGGCTGGTGCCGGCGATAATGTCAGCGCAATTTTCCGAGGAACCATCTGGAATGAGACGATCCCTGGAGACCTACGTGGACGGCTCGCCGGTGTCGAGATGATCAGCTACCTCAGCGGGCCGCTGATCGGGAACGTGCGTGCCGGTTGGGTCGCGTCGATGAGTTCAAATCGCGTATCGATCGTGTCCGGTGGTTTTGTGTGCATAGCCGGGATACTGCTCTGCATACCGTTGCTTCCTGCGTTCTGGCGCTATCGGAGGAGCTCCGCTGCGGCGGCGGAACAAGTACAGAGAGTTTGAAAACGCGATCTGAGCAAAGTCCATCCTCTTGTATCAAAATTAGTCACTGGCCTTCAGCTGCGCATACAGGCGTTCCTGTAGCCATCGTACGTCCTTTTGTTTTATTCCAAGTGTTATGATGACCACTTCCGATGAGCTGTTTCGGCAGGCAGCGCTCCACAAAAAGTGGGTTCACCCCTTTTTGTTGAAGGCTTTTCCGGCGACCCTATAGCGGACTGGGGAGTAACGAGGACCAGACAAACCTTTTCGGGATCATGGCGAAGGTCAAAAATTCAAAAAGAGCCGTCTATCGTGAATTGCCCAAGGCTGCGACAGGTATTCAGGGACTCGATGAAATCACCGGAGGAGGATTGCCTCTGGGGCGCCCGACGCTCGTCTGCGGCAGCGCCGGCTGCGGCAAAACGCTCATGGCCATAGAGTTCCTGGTCCGAGGCGCCATCGATTACGGAGAGCCTGGCGTGTTTATGGTCTTTGAGGAGACGGCTCAGGAACTCGCGCAAAACGTTCAGTCGCTGGGGTTCGATCTGGACCAACTGATTCGGGAAAAGAAGCTGACCATCGACTTTGTCCGCGTCGAGCGCAACGAAATCGAAGAAACCGGCGATTACGACCTGGAAGGGCTCTTTGTCCGTTTAAACCACGCGATCGACTCTATAGGAGCCAAACGTGTTGCGCTCGATACCATCGAAACTCTGTTCAGTGGCCTGTCGAATGAAGGCATCCTGCGTGCCGAGTTGCGAAGGCTGTTCCGCTGGCTGAAGGACAAAGGAGTTACCGCGATCGTCACGGGCGAGCGAGGTGAAGGCAGGCTGACGCGTCACGGCCTTGAAGAATACGTTTCAGACTGCGTGATTCTCCTCGATCATCGCGTCGTCGAAGAGGTCTCCACCCGACGGCTGCGGGTCGTCAAGTACCGGGGCAGCGTTCACGGCACGAATGAATATCCGTTCCTTATCGATGAAAACGGAATCTCCATTCTGCCCATCACGTCCATGGGGCTACAGCACAAGGTATCCAATGAGAGAGTACCCACCGGTGTTTCTCGTCTCGACGCCATGCTCGGTGGTGAGGGTTATTATCGGGGAAGTACGGTATTGGTCTCAGGCACGGCTGGCTCCGGCAAGACTAGCCTGGCAGCACACTTCGTGAATGCTGCGTGCGGGCGTGGAGAACGGTGCCTGTACTTCGCCTTCGAGGAATCGCCGCAACAAATTGTCCGTAACATGAAATCCATCGGTCTTGATCTCGAGCGATGGATCAAAAAAGGCCTGCTGCGGTTTCACGCAACACGATCGACTGTCTACGGCCTGGAAATGCACCTCGTAACGGCCCACAAAGTCATTCGTGAGTTTCAGCCGCATGTTGTCGTTCTCGATCCAATCGGAAACTTGACAATGGCAGGCACTGTAGATGACACCACGTCTATGTTGACCCGCCTCATGGACTACCTCAAATCACAGAAAATCACGGCAGTCTGGACAAGTCTGACGTCCGGAGATGCCACGGAAACAACCGACGTACGTATTTCATCGCTTGTGGACACGTGGTTGCTATTACGGGACATAGAGCTCGGCGGCGAGAGAAACCGAGCGATGTATGTTCTAAAGTCGCGAGGGATGGCTCACTCGAACCAAATCAGGGAATTTCTCCTCACCGAGCATGGAATCGAACTCACCGACGTATATCTGGGGCCGGAGGGAGTTTTGACCGGCTCGGCCAGACAATCGCAGGAAGCCAAGGAAACAGCTGAAGCTCTCGCGCACGAGCAGGAAATTGCCGCCAGACGCCGGGAGCTGGACCGAAAGCGTCTGGCTCTTGAAGCGCGCATCGCTGCCATGCGTATGGAATTTGAGGCGGAGGAGGAAGAATCAAAACGGATGATTGGCGAGGAGCAGGCCCGAAGCGACAAAGTGCGTCAGGACAGGGAAAGGATGGCTGCGAGCCGTCACGCCGACGCCAAGCAGATTTCGAACAAAGTGCGGGCAAAGTGAGGGCGAAGGAGCTTGCTATGAATATTCAAACCAAACCGCAGGACAATATCGATTACGAGGAAAAATGGGAACTTCGGCTTTATACTGCCGGGCAGACTCCGAAGTCTCTGTCTGCTTTCGCCAATCTCAAAAGGTTGTGCGAAGAACACCTGAAAGGCCGATACACCATTGAGGTGGTCGACCTCACGCGAAATCCACAGCTGGCCGCAGGAGATCAGATCGTCGCGATTCCCACACTCGTGAGGAAACTACCTGAGCCTCTGCGCCGAATCGTCGGCGATCTTCGTGACACGGAACGCACTCTTGTGGGGTTACAGCTTCGGCCCGCAAAGTCGGACAATCAATGAAACGTCGATCCAACACCAAGTCTGAAGTCACCCGCAAATTCGAATCATTGCTGGAAAAGGCCAGGCACGAAAAGGAATCCTATGTGCTTAGGCTGTACGTTACGGGAATGACTCCTCGTTCGACGGAAGCCTTTTCGAGTATCAAAGCCATTTGTGAAAAACACCTTCACGGGCACTACGACCTGGAGGTGATCGATATCTATCAGCAACCGTCCCTCGCGAGGGACCAGCAGATCATAGCCGCGCCTACGCTCGTGAAGGAACTGCCGGCGCCATTGCGGCGACTGGTAGGCGACCTGTCGAGAGAAGACAGGGTGCTCATCGGTCTTGATCTGAATCGATCAGAGAGCTTGTGAATTACGGCCTGTGCCGGGGAGCCAATTTTTAATGAGTACTTCTCGAACGCACTCGCGCGACGTGATGACGCTCGAGCGACTCCAAGCCGAAAACGCTGAGCTGAGACGCCGGCTGGCGGAAATTGAAGAGACCGTGCGGGCAATTCAGGACGGTACGGTTGACGCGCTTGTGGTGGGCCAGGATTCTAATCAGCACATCTACACGCTCGACGGGGCCGACCGTCCGTACCGACTGTTTGTCGAGGGGATGCAGCAAGGCGCTGCGACCCTGTACGCCGATGGGACGATTGCGTATTGCAATCAGCAACTGGCAAATCTGTTGCGAGTACCGCAGTCCAGAGCCGTTGGTCTGGCGTTGCGCGAGTTCGTTGCCGGCAACAACCTGCCTGTATACGATGACCTTTTGCGCAAGAGCCAGGTGGACTCGGCGAGTGGTGAGCTGTTCTTCAAGTGCTCCGGTGGGAGCGTCGTGCCTGTCTTACTCAATTTCACCGCTCTTCCGGTGGACACGGGGGCCGCAATAGGTGTGCTCATCACGGACCTCACAACGGAAAAATATCACCAGGAACTTTCCGCAGCCCATGAGGCGCTGCTAAAAAGTGAAGAAGCGCTTTCGAGAAAAGAACAGCAATTGCTTCATATCACCGATAACACCTCGGTGATCATCGCTCAGTGCAGCAGTGACTATCGTTACGTCTTTGCGAACAAAGCATGTGCCGAGTTTCTGGGGCTGCCAGTCGAGGAAATCGTCGGAAAGTCACTCGCGGAAGTCATGGGTCAGGAGGCCTTCGAAGCCGTTCGCCCTTACATGGAGAGAGTGCTCCAGGGCGAACGCGTCGAGTATGAGGCAGAAGTTCCCTATACCCGTATCGGAGTACGGCACATGCGCGTCAGCTATGTGCCGGATTTCGATGTGAAAGGAAAAGTCGCCGGATGGATCGGTTCGATTACCGACATCACGGACCGCAAGAGAACCGAGGAAGCGTTGCGAGACAGCGAAGCGCGTCTTTCGACATTCCTTGAGCAGCTTCCTATCGGAGTCGGCGCCGTGGATTTGGAAGGCCGGTGGACAATCAGTAACGCCGTGATGAGAGCCTTCCATGGCATCAGCCTTCCGTCGAAGGATCCGGAAAGCCTGGCGCGGTGGAAGGCTTTCGACGTCGAAGGAAGGCCCATCCCCTCACAGGACTGGCCTGGCGAACGGGCTCTGCGCGGAGAAACAGTGAATCCCGGAGTGGAAATGACTTACACCACGGACGCCGGGAATCAGATCTGGACCCGCGTCAGCGCCGCGCCACTCTACAACCAGGCGGGAAAGATGATCGGCGCAATGCGCGTCGTCCAGGACATCGACGCGGTCAAACGCGCGGAACTCGCGGTGCGTGATGCTGCGGACCGTTTTCGCTCGCTGGTGTCGGTCATCACGGACGTGCCCTGGACCGCCGATTCAAACGGCTCCTTCACAACGGTTCAACCGGCATGGGCATGGTATACCGGGCAGTCCCGGGAGGAGTACCGTGGGTTGGGCTGGATTAATGCCTTGCACCCCGACGATCGCGAGGATCTTCGGAAGAGCTGGTTGCAAGCCTGCCAATCGAAAAGCGCGTATGTCTCCGCTCACGGCCGTTTGTGGCATGAACCGACACGTCAATATCGCCATTTCGAGGCGCAAGCTACGCCCGTGTTCAATCCGGACGGCAGCGTTCGCGAATGGGTGGGCGCTTATACCGACATCAACGCACGCAGGCAACTGGAACAACAGCTCGAGGAACGCGCCGCAGAGCTGGCCCGGGCACTCGAAGAGCGGAAAAAGCTGGACGAGGAACGGGAGCAACTTCTCGAAAGCGAGCGATATGCGCGAACCGAGGCCGAGCGATCGACTCGCCTCAAAGAAGAATTTCTTTCCACGGTATCGCACGAATTGCGCACACCATTGAACGTGATCCTGGGCTGGACTCAGTTAATGCAGCAATCCTCGGATGCGGAAACCTGGAAACAGGGACTGGATGCGATTGAAAGAGGAGCGCGCGGACAGGCCATGCTCATTGACGAATTACTCGACGTGAGCCGAATCGTGTCCGGAAAGCTTCGGCTCGACGTCGAGGTACTCGAAATCGCGCCACTTGTCGAAGCGGCAGTCGAAACACTTCGACCCGCGGCAGAGGCGAAGTCAATCCGGGTTCTACGCAACCTCTCGTTGGACAGCGGTCTCATAAAGGGAGACCCCGCCCGCATTCAACAGACAGTCTGGAATTTGTTGTCCAATGCCATCAAGTTCACGCCCAAGGGCGGAACCGTTGAGATTCGTGTCGCCAATGTGGATGGTTTTGTCGAAATCGGGGTGAAGGATACTGGCGCGGGAATCCCGGGAAAGTTCCTGCCTTTTGTGTTCGACAGGTTCCGGCAGGCGGATAATTCGACGACGCGCGCCCATGGCGGTCTTGGCCTTGGCCTGGCGATTGTCAAACATCTTGTGGAACTCCACGGCGGAACCGTGAGCGTTGAGAGCGAAGGTGAAGGAAGGGGCGCGGCATTCACGCTTCGACTGCCCATTACCGCGTCGACTTCACGGCAGGCTGACGCCCCTCCAGACTTCAGTCCGAGACGGTTAACCAACGTGAAAGTCCTTGTCGTCGATGACGACAACAACTCATCCGAGATTGTCCGTCGGATTCTTGTGGGACGCGAAGCGCAGGTTTTGGTGGCTTGTTCAGCGGATGAAGCTTTAACGATGCTCGAACAGTTCGACCCGGACGTTCTCGTCAGCGATATCGGTATGCCGGGGAAAGATGGCCTCACGCTCATTCGTGAAATTCGCCTTTACGAAATGCGCGAGCGCTCCAGACGCCTGCCGGCGGTTGCGTTGACCGCATTCGCACGTCCCGAAGACCGTATCCGTGTTCTGCAAGCGGGTTACAACACTCACGTCGCCAAGCCGGTCGATCCGCGAGAGTTGATTGCTGTCGTCGGATCACTGACAGGTCAGGAGAGCTAGGTGTTCGCGACCAGCAACTCTTCTGCGTTCTTTGGCGGACGCAATCCATCGGTTCTGCCGGAAAAGTAGCGTTGCGCTAGTGTTGCTGCGGAGACGTGTTGCGCGCCCTTGAAGCCGGCGGCGCGCGCAAGTTGGATCATCTCAGTTTTTCACTGCTCATGGCACGGCGTCCTCCGTAAACCTCAAGGGACAAGCCAGAGATTTTCGGCAAAAGGCCAATCCGCATCGATCCACCGTGCCGCGGGTTCAAATCCCGTCTCCAGCGCGATGCTTTCCAGTCCTTCCGGCGTGAACTTCTGGCAGGCTTCAGTCCAGATGGACTCGCCAGGTTCAAACGCGGCATAACAATGCGCGCCACGAACCGTTACAAATTGCCTTTCCAGGGAAACAAGGTGCATCTCGATGCGATTCTTGTCGGCGCGCCACCGCGCTTCATGTCGAAACGATCGCAGCCGAAAGTCGGCTTCGAGTTCCCTGTTGATCCGGGCCAGCAGATTCAAATTAAATGCCGCCGTCACTCCGGCAGGATCATCATAGGCTTCGAGCAACTGATCGGCGGGCTTCACGAGATCCGTGCCCAGCAGGAGCGCATCTCCAGCGCGCAAATTCTGGCGTACGCGTTTCAGGAATACGCGGATCTCATCATCCGAGAAGTTTCCGATGCTGCTTCCCAGAAACAAGAGAAGCAAGCTCCCACTCTCGGGCCGATGAAGCCGCACTTTGCCGAGGCCTTCGAGATAGGACGACTGCAATGCGTGACATTGGACGCCGCGAACGCCGCTGAGGTGCTGACAGCAGTCCTGGAGCGACCGGCTCGAAACATCGATCGCAAAATATGTGACGTCGTCTTGAAGGGAAGTCAGCGCTTCGAGGATGCGTTGAGTTTTTTGTCCGCTTCCGCTCCCGAGTTCCGTAACAACCGAGACAGGCGCAAGGTTCCAGGCGACTTCACTTGCGCAGGACTCGAGCAGTCGTTTTTCGGCCCGGGTCAGGCCATATTCCGGCAGCAATGTAATGGCTTCGAAAAGCGCACTACCCACCTGGTCATAGAGGTATTTTGCCGGGATGATTTTCGGAGTGGAGTGGAGTCCATCATAAACATCTCGCGCGAACTCCGTATCGTGCGCTGCGATTCGAATAGCAGATGACGTGTCGTGAAAATTTTCGATTGCCATTCACTTCTCCACAAGCCGGAACGTTGTGTAAGCACAGCAGTAGTGATCACGAAACCAGTTTCGGAAGCTGCGTCTCAGTAAAATGTGGTCCGTTGCGCAGGAAGCGCCCTTCACAACGTGATGATCGCCGTCGAAAAAATTTGCCGAATAGCCCGGGTACAGCGGTTCCGGCTGGAATCCCGGAAACGGCCCGAACTTCGTTGACGTCCACTCCCACCCATTGCCGATCAGTTGCGATACGCCGAACGCGCTGTCGCCCGCTGGATTTGATGTAACGCGAACGAGATCAAAATACCGGAAATCGAAATTGCCATGTTCCACTCGGGGATAGTCGTTTCCCCATGGAAACTGCCGTTCGACTCCGTCAGGTGATCCAAACGCCGCACGATGGAATTGGGCTTCTGTAGGAAGCGCCTTTCCCGCCCAGGCCGCATACTCCGAAGCCTGGGAATAACTGACATAAACCGGAAAATCCAATGGCAGCGACACCTCTCCGTGATAACCGCGGTAGCGCCACTTCCCATTTCGGCCGATCCAATATTGCGGTACCGAACCGCCATCCTTGACGAAAGCGAGGTATTGACCATTGGTGATCTTGTATTTGCTAATGGCGAAGTCCTCTACGTGCTCTGTATGGAGCTCGAACTCGTTGTCCCACCCAAAGCCGGACCCGCGAGCCAATCCCAGAGTCGCAGTCCCGGCATTGACCGGCAAGAACTCTTCCGGCGGCGAAGAGCCGTCGGGCTGAATGCCCCGCGTCCGCGTGAGCCGCCGCGAATAGGGAAGATTGTGGATGAGATACGTTAACGTCTCGGCATGCATGAGGCGATGTTCCAACGCAATCTGCAGCACGTTCTCCGGAACCTGACGCAGTCGCCGATCGAGACTGGATCTTACTTGCGCCACATAGCGACGGATCACAAACGGATTAGGCCAATCTGAAGCTCGATCTTTAGGAAGTTCGCCCTTCGGCGGGTCGATTCCAAAAGCAAAGAGGGAATCGAGCTCATCGGATATGGGGCCAAGGCCGAGGGCGCCACGCCCGATGATGTTCCAGTCGAACGCATCCAGGTGCCCCAGATAAAAGACCACGCGATTGCGTTCAGGAATGGGACGGTCATATAAAGCTTCGGGCAGGACCTGGGCCAAAAGCCGGTCCGTGACACCCCGAGCGCGAAAGATTTCATCGTGAATCGACGCACGCAGAACCAGCGACATGGCTTTCGGCGGCTCCCTTCAGCGAAATTTCCCTCCCTTTAGGAGGGGTTGTTTGGAAAGTATTGAACAGCTACTGAATCGTCGAAGCGAACGGATGTGCCGATAGGTTCGCCTGACACAATCAATTCCACTCGACGATTTTGCAGGCGCCCCGCAGCCCTACAAATTCGATGCCACAGGCTGCGCCTCTCCAACACTTGCACGAATCGATGCAGACGGGATGCCCTGCCGAATCAAGTAGCTCTTACCGATTCCGCACGGCGTTCGGACAGCGACTAATTATACTCCTCGGTCCCCGACGCTGTCGGTGTGACCTTCAACCTCCAGACTCAGTCCGGAGAATTTCAATCGACTCGGGCCGGGGGATTCCAAACAAGCCCGACAACCGCACGGAAATTACACAGTGTGATCGATATGCCGGCCCCCGCCAGTTCGGCCAACCAGAGCACGGTAAATAACCAGAAGGAGAATCGCACCAAGTATCGATGCAATAAATCCCCCCGTTTCGCCTGCGTTGTACCATCCGACAGCCCGTCCGAGAAAACCAGCGAGCGCGGCTCCCGCAAGGCCGATAAGCATGGTGACGATCACGCCTCCGGGATCACGACCGGGCATGAAGAGCTTAGCAAGAGCTCCGACGACTAAACCTACGACCAACATCCATAGAAACGCCATAGAGCCTCCTTGACAGCTTTGCGTCGCACTTCGCACGCCATTGCCTGGCACTTGTTGTTTGGCGCAAGTAATGGGTTTTCAAAGATTATAGACACCGTTGCGTGGTTTTATTGATCAGCAAATGTCCAGATTTTAGCCGGGTGCTGTCAGTTTTGAAGCACCTTCAAGACGAAGCTCGGCCGCTGATACCCTCGAAGCGAGGAAGAACTCCCTGAGCTTTTGAAAGTCGATGGGCTTGGTCACATGATGGTTGAAGCCCGCTTCGCGGCACTGGCGGATATCTTCTTCTTGACCCCAGCCGGTCTGCGCAATGAGTAACACATTTTTCCCCCAGGCCTGTGCGCGTAATCTCTTCGCCACCTGGTAGCCGTTAAGTTGAGGCATCCCGATGTCCAACAGCACCGCATGCGGCTTGAACTCTTCAACGAGGTCCAGAGCATCGACACCGGTATAGACGGCCTTCACATCATGGCCATCAAGTTGAAGGATGAGCGCGACCGCATCGGCGGAGTCCTGATTATCGTCTACGATCAAAATGCGCCGAACCGTTTCTCGACTCACGGACCCAGCAACCTCAGACTCCTGCGACCGGGAAGGGCTCTCGGCGAGCGGGAGGCGTATGACGAATTTGCTGCCTCGATCAGCGCCATCGCTGTGAACGCTGACGGCCCCCCCGTGCATTTCCACCAACTGCCACACAAGCGTGAGGCCGATACCCAGGCCACCCTGCGCCTTTTGTAGCGACGAGTCGAGCTGGTAAAACGGCTCATGGATGTGAGGCAGGTGTTCGGGCAGAATGCCAATACCGGTATCGCTCACGCTTATGGAAACCGACTGGGCGTCCGTTTCAACGGCGAGATGAATATCGGCGCCCGGCTTCGAAAACTTCCCGGCATTGTTTAACAGGTTCGTGAACACCTGTGACAGTCTGACGACGTCTCCATCGACAAAGACAGGCTCGGGCGGCATCGTTACGATCACGTGCTGGCCAGATTGCTCGATAACGGGCCGTGAAGTTTCCATCGCGGCACTGATGATCGTTGCAATATCCACGCGTTCCGGGCGCAATTCCAACTTGTTGCGTGAAATGCGGCTAAGGTCCAGAAGATCTTCCACCAGACGCGTGAGATGGGCGGATTGCCGATCGATGATGTTCTGGGCCATTTGTATATCGGGATCGTCAATAGCCTTGCGCCGCAGGACCTTGGCCGCGGTTGTGATAGGCGCCAGGGGATTTCGCAGCTCATGGGCCAACGTTGCCAGAAACTGGTCCTTGCGCCGGTCAGCCTCCTGAAGGCGAGACGCGAGCGATGCAAGATCCGCAGTGCGAGCCGCGACTCGCTCTTCGAGCTGCGTGTTCATGCTCTCCAGTTCACGGGTTTTGCGATAGAGGTCCACGAAAACGGCAACTTTGGCGCGCAGGATCTCAGGAATAACAGGAACCGGAACATAATCCACCGCTCCGACTTCGTAACCTTTCACACGATCGACATCGGCGAGATGAATGGCTGAGATCAGGATGATCGCTGTCTTCTGATAACGGGGGTGTTGACGGATCATTGAGGCGAGTTCGAATCCATCAACATCGGGCATGCACACATCCATGAGCACAACAGCCACGTCATGTTTCAGCAGGAGGCTCAAAGCTTCCTGCCCCGAAGTAGCCCGTATCAGATTCTCCCCGAGTGAGCCGAGAATCGTTTCATAGCTCAACAGTTTGGAAGGCTGATCGTCAACCATCAGGATATTTGTCTTTGCACTCATAATTTCGCTGTTACCTCTAACGATGCAGCCACGTACGCAACGTGGACAAAAGCTGCTCCGTATTCACAGGCTTGGCAAGGTAATCCGACGCCCCCGCCTCGAGACATTTGTCGCGATCGCCCTTCATCGCCTTCGCAGTCAGGGCAATGATTGGAAGCCGCCGGAACTTCGCGCGGCCACGAATTTCGTGGATCGCCGCGTATCCGTCCATGCCGGGCATCATGATGTCCATCAGAACAATGGATACATTATCTGTGCCATCCAGTGTGTCGATTGCTTCCTGTCCGGTGTTGGCCGTGAGCACTTTCATTCCGCGTCGTTCCAGCACACTGCTCAACGCAAAGATATTGCGCACGTCGTCATCTACCACGAGAACTTGCCTATTCACAAGGTTCTCATCCGACGCGTGAAGACGTTCCAGCAGCCGCTGCTTTTCCGCCGGAAGATTACCGACGATGCGGAGCAGAAAGATCGAGGTCTCATCCAGCAGACGTTCAGGAGACTCTACACCCTTTACGACAACACTTCGTGCCATCGCGTGAAGCCGTGAATATTCATCCGGCGACAATTCCTTGCCGGTAAAGACTACAACCGGAACATCTCTCAAGCTTTCGTCGTCACGGATTTTCTCCAATACTTCGAAACCGGACATGTCAGGAAGTCGGAGATCCAGCACCACGCAATCGTGGGACGCACTTCGAAGTTTGCTCAAAGCCTCTTCGCCTGAGACTGCGCTGACGATGTCGATATCGTCATGACCCAGGAGAGCCGTAATACTGAGTCGCTCGGCATCGTTGTCTTCAACAACGAGCAAGCGCCTCTTCTGCGGCTGCGCGTATCCCTTGATTCGGGATAAAGCGGCATTCAAGCCTTCCGAGGTGGACGGCTTGTTGACGAAGCCAAACGCGCCACAGGCCAATCCATGCTGCCTGTCCTCGTCCAGTGTGACGATCTGCACGGGGATGTGGCGGGTCAATGGATCCTGTTTCAAATGACTGAGTACCGTCCAGCCCAGCATATCGGGCAGGAAGATATCGAGCGAAATGGCAGACGGATAATACTTGCGTGTCAGTTCCAGGGCTTCCGCTCCGCGCGATGCAACCAGTACCTTGAACCCATGATCATGGGCGAGATCCACCATGGTGCGCAGATAGTGGGGATCGTCCTCGACAATCAGAAGAATCGGATCGTCGGCTTCCAGATTGTCGCGATCGTCTTCCGGACGCTCGAGGATGGGGTCTGAAACCGCCAGCAGGTTTCGGTATTGCCGACCCGCGTACTCTTCCTGCGTCTTGCGCGTGACCGTCACCGCTTCCACAAATTTTTGAGGCAAGTACAACGTGAAGGCGCTCCCCACCCCGGGAACGCTGCGTAACTGGATTTCGCCACCGAGGAGATTGGCGAGCTCGCGGCTGATCGCGAGGCCGAGGCCGGTCCCGCCATACTTGCGGCTGGTACTGGCATCGGCCTGTTGAAAGGCCTCGAAAATGATCTTCTGTTTTTCCGCCGGAATCCCTACACCCGTATCCGAAACTTCGAAGGCAATCACGGACGGCGCGGTTCTAAGGATGGGACGTTCGGTGTTCAGTCCAGCCGGAGCAGCCGAGACATGGAGCCGCACGCCACCGTGCTCGGTAAATTTGAAAGCGTTGGACAGCAGATTCTTGAGAATCTGCTGGAGACGCTTGGAGTCGGTGACGATCGTCCGATCCAGGTTCTGATCGGAAGTGACTTCAAAGGTGAGCTTCCGGTTCTCAGCCTCATGCCGGAACGAGCGCCCCACTTTCTCGAGCAGGTTTGCGAAGAGGATTTCCTCCACTTCAACGCTCACCGTACCGGATTCGATCTTCGACAGATCCAGAATATCGCTGATGAGGTTGAGCAGATCGGAGCCCGCAGCGTGAACCGTTCGAGCGAACTCCACCTGTTTCGGTGTAAGGTTTCCCTCGGGATTCTCGCTCAGCTGCTGACCGAGAATCAGAATGCTGTTCAGCGGCGTCCGGAGCTCGTGCGACATGTTGGCAAGGAATTCGGACTTGTATTTCGACGTTAATGCAAGTTCGGCCGCCTTCTCTTCGAGAGCGCCTCGAGCCTGCTCGATTTCCTGATTCTTGCGCTCCACTTCAACGTTCCGTTCCGCAAGCTGCTGTGCCTTTTGTGCGAGCTGCTCGTTGGTCTGCTGCAATTCCTTTTGCTGAGTTTGAAGTTCGACGGCCAGCTGCTGAGACTGCTTGAGCAAACCTTCGGTCTTCATCGTGGCTTCCACACTGTTGAAGACGATGCCCACGCTCACGGTCAACTGCTCCAGGAAGCTCAGGTGCGCAGGCTGGAAATCGTTGAGCGAAGCCAACCCGATGACAGCCTTCACCTGGTCTTCAAAGAGTACCGGCAGAACGACAACGCTTCTCGGAACAGTGTCGAACATACCGGAATCCACGGGAACGGTATCGTGAGGCACTTGTGAGATAAGGAGCCTTCGGCCGTCGGCCGCGCACTGTCCAATGAACGTCTGTCCGAGACTGAGTCGTTTTGGATAGGCATGGGCGAAAGAGTCCGCGTAGTTGGCGAGAATGTTCAGCTGCGGGATTCCTTCCCACTGCATCTGGTAGATCACGCCCTGATGCGCATTAACGAGTGGCGCGAGTTCGTTGAGCAGGAGCTTGCCGACGCTCTCCAGATCGCGCTGGCCCTGTAACATTCCGGTGAAGCGCGCCAGGTTCGTCTTTAACCAGTCCTGCTCCGTGTTCCGGTCTGTCGTGAGGCGAAGGTTGTCGATCATCGTATTGATGTTGTCCTTCAGCTCCGCTACTTCACCACGCGCTTCCACCTGAATAGATCGGGTGAGATCGCCTTTGGTCACCGCAGTCGCAACTTCGGCAATGGCACGCACCTGGGTCGTGAGGTTCGCTGCAAGGAGGTTGACGTTGCCGGTGAGGTCCTTCCACGTACCGGCTGCTCCAGGGACGTTCGCCTGTCCTCCGAGTCGGCCTTCCACGCCGACCTCGCGCGCCACCGATGTCACCTGTTCTGCGAATGTAGCGAGCGTGCTCATCATGCTGTTGATCGTGTCGGCCAGCGCGGCAACTTCACCTTTGGCGTTGACGGTCATCTTCTGTTTAAGTTCGCCTTCGGCGACGGCCGTCACGACCTTCACGATTCCGCGAACCTGCTCGGTGAGGTTGGCGGCCATTACGTTCACGCTTTCGGTAAGGTCTTTCCAGATTCCGGCGACACCGGGAACCTGTGCCTGACCGCCGAGCCGTCCTTCGGTTCCCACTTCACGAGCCATTCGAGTGACTTCAGAAGCGAAGGCGTTCAGCTGGTCCACCATGGTGTTGATCGTGTTCTTGAGCTCGAGAACTTCTCCTTTCACGTCCACGGTGATTTTTCGAGAAAGATCGCCGCGAGCGACTGCGGTCGTGACTTCCGCGATGTTTCGCACCTGGGTGGTAAGGTTTGCCGCAAGCAAATTCACATTGTCCGTGAGGTCCTTAAATGTGCCGGCAACGGCCGGAACGACTGCCTGTCCGCCAAGCCGTCCATCGGTCCCGACCTCACGAGCAACACGTGTTACTTCCGCAGCGAAAGAGCGAAGCTGCTCGACCATGGTGTTCAGCGTTTCTTTCAAGAGGAGGATCTCGCCGCGAACGTCCACCGTGATTTTCTTTGAAAGGTCGCCACCGGCGATTGCGCTGGCAACCTCGGCGATGTTTCGAACCTGAGCGGTCAGGTTGCTCGCCATGAAATTGACGCTGTCGGTCAAGTCTTTCCATGTGCCGGCCACGCCGGACACCTGCGCCTGCCCCCCGAGCTTACCTTCCGTCCCGACCTCACGCGCGACGCGCGTCACTTCAGAAGCGAAGGCGTTCAGCTGGTCCACCATCGTGTTAATAGTGTTCTTAAGTTCGAGGATTTCCCCTTTCACATCGACGGTAATTTTTCGAGAGAGATCGCCGCGCGCCACGGCCGTTGTCACTTCCGCGATGTTTCGAACCTGGCCTGTCAGGTTGCTCGCCATGAAATTGACATTGTCGGTCAGGTCTTTCCACGTGCCGGCGACACCGGGAACCTTTGCCTGACCGCCAAGGTTTCCTTCCGTGCCGACTTCTCGCGCAACGCGAGTGACCTCTGCAGCAAACGCGTTGAGCTGGTCCACCATGGTGTTCAGTGTTTCCTTGAGCTGCAGGATTTCGCCCCGCACGTCGACCGTGATCTTGCGCGAAAGATCGCCGCTCGCGATCGCTGTCGCAACTTCGGCAATGTTGCGCACCTGCCCCGTGAGGTTACCGGCCATGGAGTTCACACTATCCGTAAGATCTTTCCACGTACCACCGACGCCCGGCACAGCAGCCTGGCCACCCAGCTTTCCTTCGGTACCGACTTCCCTCGCAACACGGGTGACCTCAGCGGCGAAAGCGTTGAGCTGATCCACCATCGTATTGATGGTGTCCTTCAACTCCAGAATCTCGCCTTTCACGTCGACCGCAATCTTTCGCGACAGGTCACCACGCGCAACGGCTGTTGCGACCTCCGCGATGTTCCGAACCTGCGCGGTGAGGTTGCCTGCCATGGAGTTCACACTGTCGGTAAGATCTTTCCACGTACCGGCAACACCCGACACTTGCGCCTGGCCACCGAGTTTTCCCTCGGTTCCCACTTCGCGCGCAACGCGCGTAACCTCGGATGCAAACGCGTTGAGCTGATCCACCATGGTGTTGATTGTCTTTTTGAGCTGAAGAATCTCGCCGCTGACATCGACCGTAATCTTTTTGGAAAGGTCGCCAGTCGCGATTGCGGTCGCGACCTCGGCGATATTTCGGACCTGAGTCGTCAGGTTGTTCGCCATGGAGTTGACGCTGTCCGTGAGGTCTTTCCAGGTGCCTGCCACGCCGGGCACTAACGCCTGTCCGCCAAGCCGTCCTTCAGTCCCGACTTCACGGGCCACGCGCGTCACTTCGGAAGCAAAACCGTTCAGCTGATCCACCATCGTATTGATGGTTTCCTTCAGCAGGAGGATTTCGCCGCTAACGTTAACGGTGATCTTTTTGGAAAGATCGCCCTTGGCAATCGCCGTGGCGACTTCCGCGATGTTGCGGACCTGCGCGGTAAGGTTGTTCGCCATGAAGTTGACGTTATCCGTAAGGTCCTTCCACGTACCGGCAACACCCGGCACTTTGGCCTGGCCGCCAAGCTTTCCTTCGGTGCCGACTTCGCGAGCTACACGGGTCACTTCCGCGGCGAAGGCATTCAGCTGGTCCACCATCGTGTTGATGGTGTTCTTCAACTCCAGAATTTCGCCTTTAACATCGACGGTAATCTTTCTCGAGAGGTCGCCGCGCGCGACGGCTGTTGTAACGTTGGCAATGTTTCGCACCTGGTCCGTGAGGTTGCCGCACATGGCGTTCACCGAATCCGTGAGGTCTTTCCATGTTCCGGCCACACCGGGAACGATGGCCTGGCCACCAAGCTTTCCGTCAGTACCGACCTCACGCGCAACGCGCGTGACCTCGCTTGCAAATGATCGCAGCTGGTCCACCATCGTATTGATGGCTTCCTTCAGTTGAAGGATTTCTCCTCGAACGTCCACGGTGATCTTTCGGGAAAGGTCGCCATTGGCCACCGCGATGGTGACATTGGAAATGTTGCGGACCTGTGCAGTCAGGTTATTGGCCATGGAGTTGACGCTATCGGTAAGGTCTCTCCAAACGCCGCTGACTTCCGGCACATGCGCCTGGCCGCCCAGCTTTCCTTCTGCTCCGACCTCGCGAGCCACGCGCGTCACTTCCGACGTGAAGACGCTAAGCTGCTGGATCATCGTGTTGACGATCGTCGCCGATCGCAGAAACTCTCCCTGGAGCGGCCTTCCATCAATATCGAGCCGGACGGTTTCGAGGAGATTTCCCTGAGCCACAGCAGCGACAGCTTCGGTAACTTCCTTGGTGGGCCAGAGCAGATCGTCAATCAGAGTGTTGATGGAGGTCTCCATCCCCGCCCATGCGCCTCGACGTTTTTCGAACCTCGCGCGGTACCTGGTTCTGCCCTCTTTCCCGACCACAGAACCGACGTGTTCCAGTTCCTCCGCGATTCTCTGATTGGCAGTGACGACATCGTTAAAGGCATCGGCGATCTTTCCTTCGATTCCGCTCCAATGGCCGGGCAAACGGGTCGAAAAATCTCCCTCTCGCACTGCTTGAAGCGCTGCGAGCACCTCTCTGAGGTCAAAAGCGTCTCCATTTCTGGAGGTAACTTTCGCAGGCGTTGTAGTCTTACCGTTCATAAACTGACTCCGTGGCAAGAATTTTCGGGAATTATGTCGTAGTCTGTCGAGCTCAGGTATTCACCTATTCGAAAATAAGCCCACAGGTCAAGTCCTCACGGGTGCTAACCCAATGTCTCGAATTGAAGCATTGGTGTCTCAGTTTTGGACAGATGATTTGGTGGGGCCTGAATGGCAGATTTTCAGATCTCACATCTAAGGCTCTTCCAGAGAGATTCACAGACTCGATGGCTCCGATCTTTGGTCTTCCGCTTGCCCACGTGTGCACTTCCCGGACCGTTTAGCCTGGAACTCACAAAGGAGTGGATCATGGTAGTCAGCGCTGCTGCGTTCGCCGTCTTCTCCGATCGAATCTCTACAGAGAGCGCAATCGAAACACTGAGAGCGGCGGGTTTCCGAAATACCGACATCATCGCTTTATTTCCGGATCAGATTCCAACGAAGAAATATTCTCCACAGAAACGCCGCGACGCGCTTTACAGGGTCGCTGCCGGCGGGGGCGCGGGCATGGTGATTGGCGGTGTGCTTGAATGGATTGCGGGAGCCGGCGTGTCTACCCTCGCAGGCCTTGGAGCGATGGTTTCTATTGGTGCCGGAGGAAGCTTCCTCGGCGCCTGGGCGGCAAAGCGGATGCCCGATTACGAGAAGCGCTATGAAGGACGGGTCAGGCGCGGAGACATCCTGATTTCCGTTCTTTGTGACGACATGCACTGGGCGAAAAAGGCTAGGGAGATTCTGAAGCGAGCTGGGGGCGCCGATGTGTCGTCTACTTCAAGCATACCCCCGGAGTTCGTGTGGCCCGCACGCGCCGTGCCCGTGAGGCCTATGACCGAACGGACGGTAGCCGCAGCTCCCTTGCGTCTGGTGGTCAATAGAGACCCGGACACGCCGAAACTCACTGCGGTTGTCCCCCGAGACTCCGCATCGGCAGAGGTTCACAAAAATTCTGTGGCATCGTAACCGACCTGCAAAGGTTTACAGGTTAGTTATGGAACTGTGCGTGCTAAAACTGGACGGTTGATTGATCTGCCAGAGGAGTATTCTCATGAAGACCGGAGAAGTTGTTATTCACTTTGGGCTGTACTCAAGCGAATGCTGCACGAACGAGATCGAGTTGGACAAGCTGGACGTTTTTCCACTCTGTCCTGCGTGTCATGAGCAAACTATCTGGGATTGCGTCGAGACTTGGTCACTGGTCCTGAGCGAAGCTGCGTAAGACGCCCACTTCCCGCCTGTTCTGAATCACAACACAAGAGACGATCCTCGACGGCGCACGCCGTGAACTCGCACACGCTACGCATAGGATTTTCTGTGCTTTGGGCGTGTTTGAGCCGTTGGTTTCTAAGTTGCTAATGAACTTCTGCCAAGGCATTCTTAGTCCGTATTTGTGGTTTGCCAGGCGATTCTAAAGGAGGCAGTTATGAGTCGAGAAGCCAACAACCCGTACGATGAGGGCATGGGATCGAGCGAAAGAATCAGCGATAGAATAGACGACATCCGAGACCGCGCAGCCGGCTTAGGTTCGAAGATAAAGGATAAGGCGTCGCAATTCGGCTCTACGGTGTCGAACCAGGCGGACCGTCAGCGCGAGAACGCAGCCAAGGGACTCGATCGGGCGGCTTCGAGCCTTCATGACGGAGTGGGCTCGGCCGCGAAAGTGGGGCACGGCCTTGCCGACGGAATGGAGTCCACCGCTTCGTACCTGCGAAGCCACAACTTCGGCGAGATGGGGAATGATGTCGTGGACTTGTGCAGGAAACATCCTGTGCAGGCTCTTGTCTCAGCCGCAGTAGTCGGCTTTGTGATGGGACGTTTGATCCGGCGATAAATGGAGGGCGGATCCAAATGAAGCGACAATCCTACATTGACGATCCGCCCTCGAACGGCCGATCCCTCGGCGAGATCTTTCGGGACATCGTCGGGCATGTCGCCGAGATCGTCCGGGCGGAAATCCGTTTGGCTTCCTATGAATTTCGCGAAGAGATCATCGGCCTCAAGACGGCAGCGATATGCATTGCAGTGGCGGGCCTACTCGTCGGGTACGGCGTAGTCTTCCTGCTTTTGAGCCTCGTTTTTGCCCTTTCTACAGTCTGGGCGCCCTGGCTCTCTGCGTTAGTCGTTGGCGCAGGTGTAGCGATAATAGGCAGTATTCTCCTGGGAGTTGGCGTGGGAAAGCTCAAACGGCCGAAGTCGAAATGATGTTTCACATTCAAGGAGGGCAACCATGGCCCAGGAACCCGCAGAGATAAGAGCACACATAAAGGCAGAGGGCGAAAGCCTAAAAGAGAATTTCGAGGAAATTCAGAACCGCGTAAAAGACGCATTGGACTGGAAGACCTGGTACCGAAACAACACGGCTCTCGCTCTCGGCGGAGCGGCAGCGGGAGGACTTCTTATCGCCTTGGTTTTGGGGAAGGGGGGCTCGGGCGAACCGAAATTCAAGGAAAGCAATTTCGTGGATTTGGATCAGATGGACGTCGATGAGGAAGGGTCTCTCGGTGCTGTCGGGACTGGGCGCATGCGGTCCGAAACAAAGTCAGACTCCCGCCTTCATCAGCTTGCGGACAATACCATGGCCGCAGTCCTCGGTCTCGCCGCCGACAAGTTTCAGGATTTCATGTCGCAGGCTCTGCCTGGATTCCGCGAGCACTATGCCAACGCCCAGCGGAGACGATCCGGCTAGGAATTAAGGGACGGACTACTCAACCCCCAGAACTCCCGGAGAATTGCTCAGGCTCCGGAAGCTTCCCTGGAGTTTGGGGGTTGAGTAGTCCGTCCCCTAATTCCACAAGCGTATGCGTCGTTTTGCGGAGACTGCGGGATCAATCGCTCAAACCTCGTCACGCCTGAAGAAAGTCAATATCCTCGCCGACTATCTACAGGACCTGCCCGACGACGATCTTCGAGCGGCCGCCATCTTCTTTACTGGCCGACCGTTCCCCCTATCCGACGATCGAACACTCAACGTAGGCGGGGCCGCACTAGCCCGAGCGATACTTGATCTTGCCGCAGCTACGGAAGCCGATCTCGGCAAGGCGTATCTCGAGCACGGAGATCTCGGTGAAGCTGCTCGCAAACTTCTCCCCAATGTCGGTGGGGCCAAATTCACACCATCGCAGGTTCGCATCATCTTCGACACGCTCGCCGGCACGCAGGGGGTTGGCCCCAAACAAGCGGTGCTGTCGGAATTGTTTTCTGGTCTCACGCCCGACGAAGCGCAGTATGTGATCAAGGTCATTACGGGTGATCTCCGGATCGGCCTCAAGGAAAGCACGGTGGAAGAGGCCATCGCCAAGGCATTCAATCAGCCACCGGACGTTGTGCGAAGAACGAACATGGGTCTGGGGGACATTGGCGAAACGGCGCTCCGCGCGCGCGCCGGAAATATGACCGAGAGCGGCTTCCGCTTATTCCGCCCGTTCAAGTTCATGCTCGCGACTCCCGCCGAAAGTGAGGAAGAGATCTACTCCAACTTTGAGGGTACTTTCTACGTAGAAGACAAGTACGACGGCATCCGCGGACAACTCCACCTGGAAGAGTCGCGCGTGGCTTTGTACTCCAGAACGCTCGACGACGTCTCTGGACAGTTCCCCGAGATCGCCGAGGGCGTAAAGACATTGAAAGAACCGATGATCCTCGACGGAGAGGTCGTTGCGTATCGGGATGGAACGGTCCTTCCATTTGCGCTCCTTCAAAAAAGGCTGGGACGCAAGCGCCCATCGGCAACGCTGCGCAGCGAAATCCCGGTGTCATTTATGGTCTTCGATCTCTTGTACCTCCAGGACACGTTGTTGATTGACGAACCACTTTCACGCCGCAAGGATCTACTGCGCGAGCGAACGTGGGTCAATCCCCTGGTTCTGGCTCCATTTCAGCTCATCGAGCAAAAGATCGAACTGGAACCGCTGTTCGTCGAAGCATCGCTGCGGCGAAACGAGGGACTCATGCTGAAAGCTGCCGACTCGGCTTATGTTCCCGGTAAGCGCGGTATGAGCTGGCTGAAATGGAAAAAGGCTCTCGCGACCCTTGATGTTGTCGTTACGGGAGTGGAGTTCGGTCATGGCAGGCGCAGGGATGTGCTCTCGGACTATACATTCGCGATCCGCAAGAATGGAGAGCTGGTCAACATCGGCAAGGCGTACTCGGGACTGACAGATGCCGAAATTCTTCAAATGACGGAGTTTTTCGAGAAGCACACCACCCAGACGTTCGGCCGCTTCCGGCTCGTTGAGCCTGTTGTTGTACTGGAAGTCGCGTTCAACGGTATCCAGCGCAGCACGCGGCATAAGAGTGGGTTCGCACTGCGCTTCCCACGGATCGTGCGAATCCGTACGGACAAACGGCCTGAAGACATCGATACACTGGAAGCGGTGGAGAAAATTTACGCGTCGGCGAGCGGGGGCGATAGTTAAGTTTAGGGCCCATTCGAGAGTACTGCGCGACTTCTCGTTCGCTGGTTTCCATCGGAAAGTAATTAACCTTCATGCATCCAGCCCGCTGGCCGTTTATGGCGTGATTGCTTCGATTGCTGCGATGATCGGTGATTGCTGTGTGAAGATGCGCGATGGAACGAAAAGGGCGGCACGGGCCGCCCTTCGCTCTTAGGAGGGAATGTTAGCTCGCCAATTGCTGTTTATGGGATCGTTGCTTGTCATCCCCCTTGTCTCTCCTCGTCTCGGATTCAGATTCGTCCTCGCGCTTGACGCGAATTTGATTCTGAACGTCCTTCACTCCCGAGGATGACTCGGCAAGATCCTCGGCTCTCCTTTTGGCCTCGCGATCCGGCACTGTCCCTTTTAGAGTCACCTCACCATTCTGGACTTCCACAGAAATATTGGTCGCGTCGAGATGGGGATCTTGAGTCAGCATCTCGTTGATGTCCTCGGTGATTCGCTCGTCGGACCGCTTGTAGCCCTGAGGACCGCGTCCTGCGAAGGATCCCTGTGTGCCGCCCCTGGATTGTTGCCAGCCGCCCTGGGACTCTTGCCCACGCTCCTGGCCGAACTGTCGAGAGCTGCCTCCACCAAACGATCCACGCGACATCTGCCCGAATGATCCCTGCCCAAATGATGCCTGCGAACGACCCTGGCCAGAAGACCCTTGGGGCCAACCTTGCCTGCCGGTCCCGCGATATCCACCAAAGCTCTCGGTGCCTCCCCAGCGCGAGCGGCCGCCGCCGGAAGAGTACTCGCCAGGTTCATACCCTTGATAGCCGCTTTCTGTACCTTCGTAGTCCTCTGAACCGTAGCCGTAATCTTCACGACCCCGTCCGTAACGAGACTCATCCTCGCGGCCTCCATATTCTCGGCCTCCGTATTCGCCTTCTCGACCGGACTGTCCGCCCCAATCCCGATACGATTCGGGGTATCCTTGAACGGACGAGCCTTGTTGGCCACGCGTTCCTTCGTATCCACCACGTCCGAAACGTCGTCCCGGATCGTAGTCCTGACCGTAGCTACGGCCTTCTTCGTTTTCGGAACGATTTCTCCAATCTTCCTGACCCGGCCAATTGCGTCCGCCGAATTCGCCTCTCGTCTGTTGAGTTCCGAATTGACGTGATTGATCGTCGTAACGATAGCCGGTCCCAGTCTGCTCGAACCCCCCGCCACCGCTCTGATAGGCAGGATTCCCGCGACGACCAAACGATTGTCCTTGTTTTTTATGCGACTTATGCATGTTTCCTCCGATGTGTTCTAGCTTTCAGTGAAACTCATGCTCGCGCTGAAACGGCGAGCAACGGCGCCACCTTGAACCTCGCTTCCACAAACTCTGCCCCCACGCTTCACTTCGCTGGCACCCGCTGCCGAATACAGCCTTTTGTCCGCAGCACTCTGCGTGCCGTAAAAATCTCGCAGACGTCGCTTAATTTAGCGATTACTCGTGCCTCCGCCACGGTTGATGGCGGAGAACGGGCGCTGTCGCAAATGTTTCGAAACCGCACAAACCTTCTTGCAGCTTCTGTTGGGCTTTTTGCGTGCTGGAGGGATTGCGGCGGCGAGCCTTCAAACCATGGCTGTCCATCGCCGGAAATTCGGTTGCTACAAATCTGCACACTTTCACACGCGCTCGCGGAAGAGCGAAAGAGAGGATTAAGGAGGACCAATGCCTGAAGATCGTGACAACAGCGTGATCCCATGGATCGCCGGCTCACTTGCGGCGCTGGCTGTGGGAGCGCTCGTGGCGAACGCTACGAGAAGGCCGCGTTTCAGTTTCCGAAATAAGGCAGTTCTGATTACTGGCGGATCCAGGGGTCTCGGGCTGGAAATTGCCCGCGTGCTCGCTGCTCAAGGAGCGTATCTTTCACTGGCCTCTCGAAACTCCTCCACGCTCGAAGTGGCACGACGTGAACTGGACGACATTGGCCACAGAACTCTGATTGTCCCGTGCGACATTCGAAATCAGAAAGACGTAGAGCGTGCGGTTCGACAAACTTTCGATTCCTTCGGGCGGCTTGACGTCCTCATCAATAACGCAGGGGTGATTCAGGTCGGACCTTTCGAATCCATGACTCTCGAGGACTACCAGATCGCAATGGAGACACATGCATGGGGATCCCTCTATGCAATGCTGGCCGCAATCCCTTACATGCGCAGCCGCGGCGGGGGACGCATCGTGAACATTGTGTCCATTGGCGGAAAGATGGGCGTTCCACATCTGGCTCCATATGTGATGAGCAAATTCGCGCAGGCGGGGCTGTCGGAAGCGCTGGGAGCAGAACTCGCTGCAGAGAATATTTTCGTGACGACAGTTTATCCCGGACTGATGCGAACCGGGTCTCACGTGAATGCCTTGTTCAAAGGGAATAACAAAAACGAATTTGCGTGGTTTTCGATGGGAACGGGTATGCCGCTTCTGTCAATGAATGCACGAAAAGCTGCGCGGCGGATTGTCGAGGCCTGTCGGAACAAAACGGAAAGCCTTGTGCTGACGCCCGCAGCGAAGGTCGCCGCGCTTTCGCACGGTTTATCTCCGAAAACCCTGATCCGGGGTATGCGGGCGATGAACAGTCTGTTGCCACGAATGAGCTCGATTTCTGGAACGAAATCGCGGTCAGGCTGGGAAAGCAAATCCTCATGGTCGCCGCTCACCAAATTGGCCGACCGTGTTATCAAAAGGAACAATGAGCATCGTGCAGTGGGTTAATCAACGTTAGTTAATGGGAGGTAACCTGTGAGAAGAGATGTGAAGACTGCACTGATCATCGCCGGAATAGGCCTTGCCGTCGGCGGCACCGTCTATACGATGAGGCGCCGCAAGTACTCCGGCATCAAGTTGAAAAAGTCGATCATCGTTGATCGGCCTGCTGCGGACTTGTATGCGTTCTGGCGACATTTCGCCAACCTACCGCGAATTGCCGACATTCTCGAGTCCGTCGAAGTGATCGATGACGTTCACTCCCGATGGACGATCTCCGCGCCCGGCGAAATCCCGGTGCAGTGGGATGCGGAAATCACGAAGGACTTAACAGACGAGATGATCGGGTGGCGCTCGATCGAGGGATCGCCCATTGAAACCGCCGGCTACGTGCGATTCGAACGGGCTCCCAGCGGTCGGGGAACCCTTGTTCGAGTCGCTCTTGAGTATGGATTGCCGGCAGGAAGAGTCGGCGCCCTCGTCGCAGCAATGTTCGGCAAAAGGCCTGGAGCCCATGTCGAAGAAATGCTTCGGCGGTTCAAACAGGTGATGGAAACCGGTGAACCCGCAGTTTCGGATGAAGCTGGGAGACGGATGGCATTTTGATGCTATTACGGGGTTGTTCCTCATCGGACTTCGTTCCTTCACGATGGGAACAACCCCGGTCGCTAAGCGATTTCTGGAAGCTTCCGATGCTTTCGTCCAGCCGCTACGAAGCGCATCGCTTCATTAGACCCTCGACGTCCAACGACTTTAAAATCGTGGCCCGGGTCCTGCGCATAGTTCTCGAAGAATTTTTCCACTTCGTCCAATAAGTTGTCATTCAGATCTTCGATGTCTTGAATCGTGGAATGTGTTCGAGATTCATTTGCGACGCCAACGAATCGGTGATCGCTGATCTTGCGTCCATCTATTGTCTTTTCACCTTCAAGAACTCCAATCAATCGCACCTCGACAACGCATCCTGGAAATGTCGGCGCGTCCAGGAAAATCAAGATATCCAGGGGATCTCCGTCTTCTCCGATCGTCGAAGGAATAAACCCGAAGTCGTAAGGGAACTCCATCCCTTCCGGAAGAACTTTTCGAAGAGTGAATGCACGACGGGCGCGGTCGAACGCGTATTTATTTCGACTGCCCCTCGGTGTCTCGACGACCACGTGCAGGCTGGTACTCACAACGTCATTTGGAAACGCCGCGAGCCTCGTGTCCGTCGCAGAGTGTTTTTTTCTCTTGATTGGCACGATGTGGGTCCTGCAGATCCGTTACCAATTTTACTGGCCGTATTCGTGGCCCCTTACTTGCATCGCCGATTGCAGGAGAGACTGGAAGAAATAAGGAGGTCCTCATGGCACGTTACGGAAAAAAAGCGTCCGCCAAAGTGGAGAGAGCCATGCACGAACGAAAGGCCGGCACTCTTAGAAGCGGCAGCTCCGGAAAGAAAGTGACAAGCCGGAAGCAGGCCATTGCGATTGGCCTGTCCGAAGCTCGAAAAAGCGGAGCGAAGGTTCCTTCGCGAAAAAAATGAGATGCTAGTGCAACCGTTGGATGCGGGCGGGGGTTTTGTCGGTCGTTCGACTTGCCGACATCGGTGCTGCGTTGTCTTCTTTCCGCACAAATGACCGACTCGTGGGAGGTATTCTCATGGCAATGCAATTGCTCGCGGAATCCCTATGCATGTTTTTTAGAGGAGGACAGCAATGAACGAATCGATGAACCGGAAAGGCCGGAATTCGAATGCGGAAACAATGCAATCGATGAATCCCGTCTCAATGCTGAAGGAAGATCACAGCAACGTTAAGAAGCTGTTCGATCAGTTCGAGGGCACCGAAGATGAACAGACTCAGATGGAGATCGCGAAAAAGGCCTTGGACGAACTGAGGGTTCATTCGGCGATTGAAGAAGAGATCTTCTATCCCGGAGTGGAGGCAACGGTTGACGATACGGAAGTGATGTGTGAAGCAACGCAGGAGCACCACGTCGTCCACCTTCTGATCGATGAGTTGGAAAGTCAGGACCTGGATCACGACACCTTCCACGCCAAGTTCATTGTGCTTGCCGAGAATGTTCGGCATCACATCAAGGAGGAGGAAGGCGAAATGTTGCCCAAGGTCGATGGTGACGAATCCGAAATTCAGGAGTTGGGAGCACAAATGGCCGAACGCAAGCAGCAGCTCATGGAAAACCCCGACGCACTGAATAAGAAAACATCGCGCCGTACATCGGCCGGTCAGGTCTCACAATCCAGCCAGGGACGAACAGCTAAAAAAGGGACAACCGGCTCGACTCGAAGCACATCGCGCAGCACGAGCGCGAAAGACGGCAATAGTTCGACTACGAAAAAATCGTCCAGGTCAGGTTCGAGATCTTCAAGTCCGCGAGCCTCGAGGTAAGGGTTCTCAGCAGGCGCTCTACGAGGTGTTCTCGTGAGCGCCTGTCCGTTCGTGAAATCGAGCATTTCCTCACCCCTGTGCGACAATACACGACATGCTCGCGATCCTGCTGACGCTGATCCTGCAGTTCACGTCGATTAAGGGAAGTCTCCAGATTCCCGCAGGGATGTCCCCGCCTTCAACTGCGCGCGTTGTGCTGCTTCCCCTCGAGTACGAAAAAGCCTTTAATGCAGAAACACAGATACGGCTGGACGATTACTGGGAGGTTTTCAAGGCATCAGGGCTCGCAAAAACCAACAGAGAACAGTTTATTCAGTTCCTGCCGATTGCTTATGGCAGCGCGCTTGAGAATGCAGTGGCCCGAATGCGGCGAGACAGCAAGATCAACCTGTCCAACTTTATCCACACAGCGCAGCAAGGCCAGTTCGAGTTCACCAACATCTCGCCGGGCGAATACAAACTCGTGGCAACGGCTTCGCTCCGAGGTGTCGATTATGTGTGGACTGAAACGATCCAGGTGCAATCCACACCTTTGCTCCTCGAGATGAAGACCAGGGTACCGTGAGACCGCCTCGTTTCCTCCTGGTTGCCGGAGAGTCTTCCGGCGACATGTACGGCGCGGACGTCGCGCTGTCGTTGATGGGCCGCTTTCCCGGATGCCAGATTTTCGGACTCGGCGGTCAAAAGATGCGACGCGCCGGCGTCGAACTCGAGGGAGACATTGAGCACACCGCCGCCATGGGGCCACTTGCCGCGTTCAGTCAACTCGGAGGCTTGTTCCGCGTTTTCCGCCGCCTTGCCGACCGCATAGAAGCGACGCCGCCGGATGCGGCGATCCTCATCGACTTTCCCGATTTCAATCTCAGGCTGGCAAGACGCATCAAAGCCGCGAATATTCCGATCATCTACTACATCAGCCCGCAAGTATGGGCGTGGCGCGAAGGCCGCGTGCAGCAAATCAAACAACTCGTAACCAGGATGCTGGTGATTTTTCCTTTCGAAGAAACGATCTACAAGGACGCCGGCGTCGATGTGGAATTTGTCGGGCATCCCCTCATCGAAACTGTCCGAGCGACGAAGACCAAGGAAGAGTTCTGCGTGGCGCACAAGCTCGATCCGAAGAAGCCGATCATGGCCATTCTCCCCGGAAGCCGGAAGAAGGAAATCCGTCACATTCTGCCGACGCTTTGCGAAGTCGTAGATCGCATTCTGGCGTTGAAACCCGACACACAATTTGTGCTCCCGGCCGCGCCAAATCTCGATCGCGCTCTGATCGACAGTATCGTGGGCAATCGGCGGATCAGAATCGTTCAGGGCGACACCTACAACGCGTTGAGGTACGCGCGGGCTGCAATTGTGGCAAGCGGTACCGCTACGCTTGAAGCGGCCCTGCTGGGAACGCCGGAAGTCATTGTCTATCGCATTTCAGCGATCGAAGCATGGTTCCTGGGAAAGTTCTTTCTTAAAGTGCGGCTTTTCGGGATCGTCAACATCATTCTCGGCGAGGAAGTCGTGCCCGAATTGTTTCAAGACCGGTTCACGCCTCAGCTCGTGAGCGAGGCAGCAATAAGGCTGCTGGATGATGTATGGCTGCAGTCGAAGATACGGGGAAATTACGAGACGCTGCGACGGCAACTGCGCGGAGGAAAGGTCGCAGAGCGCGTGGCTAACGCCGTCGCCGGGGTGATTAACCTCGAACAGTTACAAACGAAAGAATGATCCGCGAGCGCACGGGCAAACCCCAATGAGTCGCGGGCTTGAATTGGGAGAAGAGCACGAGCTCCTGGAGCCAGCGATCGACGCCGGGAGATCGCTCCCCGGCGATGATGCTAATTTCATCGATCTTTCCGACGGTATTGACTTCGGACTGAACGGACAGCGCATTATCGAGGTCCGGACTAACGCCACCAAGACGACGCAATGTCGAATCCGGCGTGCTGGGCGGCTGGTAAAAACCAGCCTCTTCGGAAGCGATCACCTGCCGCGGTGCCGTAAGACCTCCAAGAAGAATACCGAATCCGAGCAAAGTCAGAATGATGCCTACAACGGCTGGCATCGCGAACGGCCTAAGGATGTTATCGAAATGGGTTTGCCATCGATCACGAGTGTTCCGCTGCCGGGCATGAGAGAGGCGAACCCGAGTCTCGAGTTGAAGATCTTCAGGCACCGGGCGAAGCTCCGCCCCGGCCATCACATTCCGAAGCGAAACGAAGGACTGCAGTTGCCGCTTGCACGACTTGCAATTTGAGAGATGCGATCGCAGCGAATCCGCTTCGCCCACGGAAACCATCGAATCGATGAAGGGACTCATCAATTCCAAAGCAGCTTCACAGGAAATGTTCGATAGAACTCTCATAAATCCATACCTTGAATCGACAAGTGACGCGCCAATGACTTCTTCATGTCCGCGCGAGCCCGCGCGAGACGCGACTTGACGGTTCCACTGGAAATTCCGAGAATCTCGGCGATCTCGCTGTAAGAGAAGCCCTCGATATCCCGCAGAATCACGATCGAACGATGTTCCCCGGAAAGCTTTGTCAGCGCATGCTGGATTGCCTTCTCGCGTTCTTTCAGCTCGAGGGCTTGCAACGGTGACGGGCTTGCCGAAGCAAGATGGAGATGGTGCCCGTTGCCCTCGTGGTCGTCGTCAAGCGAAACGGTGGATGACCGGAACCGCCTCTTCCACCATCGCAGCCGGTTCAGAATCTCAGAGAACGCGATGCGGTAAATCCATGTCTTCAAACTCGAGTCGCCACGGAACCGCTGGATGTTGCGGAATACCTTAAGAAAGATCTCCTGGACAGCGTCTGCCGCATCGTTGGAATCGCTTAGCATGCGGTATGCCACATGGAACATTGACGCGTGATACACCCGGACGAGTTCGTCATAGGCCGCGTCTTCGTTTGCCTGAAGACGTGCCACAAACACCGCCTCCTGAGCATCCAGGACGCCACTGCGTTCAATCTCGTTAAGGGCTATCTCTCTCCGCACACCCACCAGCTTTCCTGCGAAAGTGGACTGATTATACAGCGAGACACTAGCGTTCGACACCGCCGCCCGGGGTTTGTTCCACCAATTTGAGACCCGCTGCCAGGATCTCCTGGACTTGTACCGCCGACGGGGCCTCGCAATAAAGGCGAAGGAGGGGCTCGGTTCCCGACTGCCGGAAGAGAATCCAGCTGTCTTTGCCGAGGAAAACCTTCGATCCATCAAGAGTTTCCACGCGGTCGACCGGGCGGCCGGCAAACGAAGTGGGTGGCTGCTTGCGGAGGGATTCCACCACCGCCTGCCCGGTCCTGATTGGGACGTGAAGGTCACGACGATCGAAGTGGAACTCCCCGAATTCCCGCCACATGTCCCGGATCAGTCGGGTGCAGGTCTTTCCGGACGTAGCAAGCAGGTCCAAAAAGAGCAGATTTACAAAGGTCCCATCGCGCTCCGGGAGATGACGCGACAAGCCGACCCCTCCGCTTTCCTCGCCTCCAATCAGAACCTCTTCAGCCAGCATGATCTCCCCGATGTTTTTGAAGCCTATTGGACGCTCGTGACAAACGAGGCCGAGCCGAGCCGCAATCCGGGGAACGATCTGACTCTGGGAAAAGGTCCGTACAACGGAGCCGCGCCAGCCCTTATTCCGGTAGGCATGCAAAAGGAGGAGAGGAAGTACCTGCAGGGTATTGAGAAACCGTCCGTTTTCGTCAACCACGCCAAGGCGGTCTGCATCCCCGTCGGTGGCCAATCCGACGTCACTCTGTGTTTCGACAACGCGAGCAGCGAGCGGTTCAAGCTGCGGCATCATGGGCTCGGGGTTAATGCCTCCAAACAAAGGGTCGAGGTCTCCGCGTATCGTTTCGACCTTGCATGTCGTATCGCCAAGGAGCGTCTCGAGTATCCTCCCGCCGCTTCCATGCATCGAATCGACGATCAACTTCAGACCGGACTTCGCGACGCGGTCCCAATCCACAAGCCTTCGCAGATGCTCAAAGTAGTGGGCCTCTGGCCCGACGACATCAATGCCCTCGGAGGACGACAAGACCTGCGATCGGCCGAGATTCTTTTCGACTTCGGCTGTGATTGCGGGCGTCGCGCTTCCTCCAAAATGAGCTTTAATCTTGAAGCCATTGAAGTCTGCCGGATTATGGCTTGCGGTGATAACGACGCCTCCCGCAAATTTCCGACGGCGAACCTCGAATGAAATATAGGGCGTGGGATAGGCGCGATCCATGAGAAGCGTGCGGAATCCGTTTCCCGCAAAAACCTCGGCTGCGGCGCGCGCAAAGCGATTCGACAGAAATCGTCCGTCGTAACCAATGAACACCGCGCGCTCGGTATCCTTAACCGTTGCCATGTATTGCGCCGTCGCCTGCGCGGCAATGCGCACGTTATCAAACGTGAATGCGTCCCCGATGATCGCGCGCCAGCCATCTGTTCCGAACTTGATGGGATTCGTCATATGGTGCCTGTCTCTTGAACCGTGACGACGTGTGTCGCTCTTCCCGCTCCACACGTGGCTGACCTGTCTGAACCGCTCCGCGGCGTTCGAAGTTGGCTCATAGTTGCGAGAAGTCCGTTGCCACGGTCTTGTCGCCAAGAACAGCTCCAGGCCGCACGGCCACCGAACGCCCCACATAGCAACCCCGACCGAGAATCGCTCCTTCAACACGAGAGCCGGCATCGAGTGTATTCCCGGGCCAGATCACGGAATCGATGATATGTGCACCTTCCTCGAGTTTGCAGTTCTTGCCGATGACGGAGTTTTCGATTCGCACGCCACTACGAATGGTCACGTCAACGTCGACGATGGATTGCGCATCAATGGACGCATCGGCCTGGAGCGCAGAATGATCTAACGCACTGGCAGGGATCCGTTTTGAGGAGAACTTGCCGGCGAGAATGTCGTGGTGCACCTCAAGGTACTTTTT